>Ga0210395_10003463_pt1 | contig 12086 bp, 14 predicted proteins | sample IncBWH4OmetaG_FD_150861 | JGI IMG/M metagenome (GOLD analysis project Ga0210395, IMG submission 150861) | Forest soil microbial communities from Barre Woods Harvard Forest LTER site, Petersham, Massachusetts, United States - Inc-BW-H-4-O ...
AAGTCGAGGCCGACCGTGGTAATCTGCATAGCGGATGGCTCCCATTTTGCTCGTGAACGCCTGATGGCCTTCACACTTTGGCACCCAGATGCCGTCAGCGGGAGCCATCCACCTCATCTGTTATCAGGTGAACACCGGTCGCGCGCACTCTTGGTTGGCGCGGCCGAGTCTGACCCAGAGCGGTCATCGCAGCGGCTTTCAATTTGCGCTGCAATAGACGCTTGAACACTTCATTCGATCACCTCGGCGCGGGGCCGGCCGAATGCTCGCCCGCGCTTAATGGCAACGCCGTAACCACTATTCAATGGTCACACCGCCGATTGGCGTCAGTGACAGGTTCTAGACCCCTTGGTTTGGCAGCCTAAGCCACTGAGTAGATAGGAAGAAAGAACTACAGAGCTTACTGTCGCCTATTTGCCACTCCCTCAGAAAAAGCAACTTAAAAGCCCAATCCGGAGTCGCACTCAATTGGGATGGGTGCGAAAATCAGTTTAGCGGAATGGGATTCTCTAGTTCCGGGGGAACAGTCGTGAAGTACAATATCATTCGAGGAATCTCGATTTCGACGCTTCTACTTGTTGCGCCCATCAGCGTAGCGAGCGCGGCCGACATGGCGCTCAAAGCACCGCCGGCACCGGCGCCGGTTTACAGCTGGACCGGTTGGTATGCCGGTGTGAACCTCGGCGGCAGCTTCGGCAAGGCCGCTGATACATCCACTTTTGGCGCTGGCCCGACATTATTGTCCTCGACGTCGTCCCGCCTCGACGGCGTGATTGGTGGTGGTCAGATCGGCTACAACTGGCAGGCCAGCAGCAACTGGCTGCTCGGGCTCGAGGCTGACATCCAGGGCAGCAGCGAGCGAGGCACAGCGACGAGCAACGCCGGCGTCGCCGGCTTTTGTGGCGTCGTTGCCCTCTTTCCATGCACGACCGCCGGTACCCTTGTGGACCAGGAAAAGCTGCCCTGGTTCGGCACGGTCCGCGGGCGGATCGGCGTCCTGGCAAGCCCCACTTGGCTGTTCTACGCCACCGGCGGTCTCGCCTATGGCGAGATCAAGAGCAGCGAGACCCTCACCGTTGCTGGCGGCCCCTTCGCCGGGGGCGCCTTGGCCAATAACTTCAACACCACCAGGGCCGGCTGGACCGCTGGCGGCGGCGTCGAAGGTGTCATAAGCGGCAATTGGACGGCAAAGCTCGAATATCTCTATATGGACTACGGCACGATCAATAACACTTTTGCGGGAGTGGGTCCGTTGTTCACCCCGATCAATCTGAGCACGCACGTGACCGATAACGTCGTGCGGGTCGGCGTGAACTATCACTTCCACTGAGCGAAAGGCTTTCCGCTAGAACGAAAGGGGCCGCTCTTGCGAGTGGCCCTTTTTTTGATGGCGAGAAACCTTACCCCACATCAGTCGAGTGAAGTCGGCGACCGGAGATAAGCTCGACTGCCTTGCACTGAGACACTAGGCGGATAGGCATCAGAATCTGTTATGTTCTGATGGCGGCAACTGTACTAAAGAAAAATACCGCTATACCCGGGCGTGGATCATCGAGGGTTTTGACGGAACAACGTGTTTCTTCAAACAAACCTTATCGGAAACATTTTTGCCGGACGCACGAATTGTCGTGCTTCTCCGAACGCGACTCACTTGCTCCGCACGCGACTCACTTGCCAAGAGGGTGGTGACCGAAAGTGGCGAAAGCGAGCCCAGGCGTTCGGACCGTCAATGCGCGATCGATCGGACGCTTACGCAATGCCGTTTTCGGCGCGGAGCTTGCCGGCCGTTTGCCCGCGGATGTGATCACAGTAACGCCGCACACTGTCTTCAAGCGCGTACATCCGGCCTGCGCCGTGCTCAAGGACGCCCCCCTTTGTGAGGTCGTAGACGACCTTTGGGGACACTCCAAGGCATCGGGCCAGCGTGTTGGCTGAGACTGCCGGGAGCGGCGTTTCGGCCTGCAACTGACCCTGTCTATCGACCATCGGTTTCCTCACACTCAATCGTCCCGGCTGGCTGAGTTCGAATCTTGATAGCTCAAGACCGCCTCACAAAACGCGGTGGCTAAGTCTCGTGGGATTGGTTTGGTTGACTGTTTGGACATGGCGGCGGGAAGCGGTCGAACAATCAGCGGGAATGCCGAGGGTTCTGCGCCGGGCGAGGGCGTGGCCATCGCTGCGGACTTTGCTGTTGCACCGGAGTCTGGGGACCGTTGACGAACAAGCGATAGCCCTTTCCCTGGCATTCGCTGCATACGGCGCCGTGTCGCAACCCCGAACCACGGCAGGCCTCGCACGGTGCAGGCAGTTTTTCGTTCATTTGGTTACGTCGATCGCAAAATAAGAGCGCCTGGCCGTGGTCAGTCCACCGGGCGCCCCCAACGCCAGCACATACCCGACTGCCAACGTTCGTGCACGAAATAGGTTGCCAAAAGGTTCTCGACCAGGACGGCGGCCCGCTTCATGCTTTCAATTTCCATGGTCCTAGTCAGCTCGCAGGTGATTCCGACCGGGCAGCTACGTTTTCGTCAGCCGTCGTCTGTTGGCCCGCACACGCTTCTTGTAAACGCCCAAAACCTTCTTCGCGACACGGTGGCTCTTGCCGCCTTTAATGACGGCGGTGGCCGCGGCGGTTTGCGCTTCGGCGAGCGCTGCTACTTTCTCGGTCACCATGCGGCGCGCTTCGGTCTGGCTCCCCGAGCCTTGCGCCGCCAAGCGCATGAGGCGGAGCGCGACAACGCTCTGCGCTTCCCAACCCAGCCGCGCAGTCTGCAGCGATAACGCGCACCAGGCGTTCCACGCCCGCATTGGATTCGACATTTGAAAATCCCTTCACCCGGCAGGCATTAGGGGAACGGCCACCGCGACCGCTTGTTCCCAGCACCGCCAACAGTGCGGCGGGGTTCTTCATTTGAAGGCGCGCGAAGCAGCTAGTCTGCCGCGGCTGCGAGCCTTTCGTCGAGCATCGCAATTTGAACAGGCTCCTCGTCGACGATTTTCTGCGCCGATGATAGTTCGCGTTCCTGCTTCTGAGTGCGGGCATGCAGCTTCTTCAGGCGGGCCAAATTCCTCTTCGCTTGAATAAGTTTTTCAATATGTGCGTCACGCTCTCTTACGAGAAGTTCGAACCCCTTTCTGTCCATCGCCGTTCGCTCCCGCGATCGCTATGCAACACCCTAACACAGCCTACGACGGCTGGCGGCGGCAGCTCAATCGTGCGCTCACTTCGCCGCGCGCTCCAAGATTTGCCCCACTTGAACGTGCGTCCACCGGCCACCTCGGGCTGTAGCGACCTTCCGGACATTGAGCTGGCCGGCAATCGCGTTGTGGCTGGTATGACCGACCGCCTGTACCTCTCGAATTAACGGCAAGACTTTGGCCGCGAATTGATTCGTCCGGGCCTTGAGGGCTTTGCCCATGCGCTTTACGGCGCCGGCTGGATCTGGAGTGCCGAGCCGCGTCCCGCGCGCCCTGGCCGCCGCAAGGGCCGCCTTGGTGCGCTCGGAAATAGCTTCCCGCTCGGCTCGGCCGCCGCCGCCAGGATGTGCAGCGTCAGCTTGTTTGCGTGTGGGTTATCGACCGCAATGAACTCAACACCGGCATCCATGAGTGTTGCGATAAAGGCCAGATTTCAGGACAGCCGATCCAACTTGGCGATGACCAGTTTGGCCTTGTGCTTGCGACAGGCATCGAGAGCCCTGGCCAGTTCCGGCCGGTCAGCCCGCTTGCCGCTTTCGACTTCGACGAATTCGCCAAGGCTCGACTTTAAGGTAGCACAGGTCGGCTTTGGCGCGGAAGCGCTGGGCGAGCGTCGCAGCCGGCGACTAGGTATCTTTCTCCCGCCACCTTTCACCATCCCGAACATGTCGTTGAGTAGTGCCGTCGGGAAAATCGATGACGAACGAATGTGCTTGAAGCTGATCGGCTGTATTGCGGGCCGTTGAGTCGTGGCGCTGGCGGCGTAATGTGCCGCGCGTTTATCGTTTCGAACGTCCTAGGACTCAGATTGAGCGTCTTGTTGGCATTGAGGGACAATAGCTAGCGCGCGTAACTCCTTCATGCACCGGCGTAACGCCATGCGAATCTTTAGGTTCGGCAAGGTCTTTGCCGCAACAGATCGCTCAATGATTTGCAGGTCCAGAATGGCTTGTTCCAGCACGAAATGATCCCTTGCTCACCTGATATGAGCAAGGTTGGCTGAGTCGGTTAATTTATTGTTTACGACGACAATCCCAGTGCCGTCGCAAGGCGGTCTGCCACATCCTCGACTTTGGATGCACGTGCCGGAACCTGAAGCGGCGCCGTAGGACTAGCGACCGGTTCCGGCGGCTGTGCCGCCGTAGCGACTGGGGCAGTGGGTTCGTCTGCCTTCAGTTGCAGAGCCTCTTGTGCCTCTGGAGCAACCGCTGGAGTAGTCGCGTTGGGTTCACCACCGGCTAACAAACCGAGAACTTCGGAGATTTCCTTAATTGACTTCTCGACCGCGAGCAATGCTTGGTATTCGCGGACCTTCATCAGTCGGTCAATAATCTTCGTCTTCGCGGGCTCCAAGCAAGCCGTGAGGTCGGGAATATTTGCGACTTCCTCAATTGCCGTTCCGATTGCCAAGAATGCTCGAAATTCCGACACATTCGTCAACTGCTCCACGACCCTCGCCCTAACGCCCTCAAGTGACTGGATGACTCCAGGTGATTGAAGAATTTCCGATGACTGGACCGCTGACTGCGCCTGCGACATGACTGACTACCCCTGCCATGCTTGAGAGATCTAACTGGTGATCAAATAGCCTGCTCAGGTTGCTGTCAATTGACAGAGTAGCTTTGCCGGAGACGTATTGTCGCCCGGCACCTATGTCTGCACGTGGGGCACCGCCGGTCGCCCCGAAACGGCCCCCCGCGGCAAGCTGCGGACGCGGGAGTACCTGACCGAGGCCGAGGTCGAGCGGCTCATGGCGGCGGCCAAGCAACCGCTATGGCCACCGCGACGCCACGATGGTCTTTGCGGCCTACAGGCACGGCCTACGTGCGTCCGAACTGGTGAATCTGCGTTGGGAGCAGGTCGGCTTCAAAACGGCGACCCTGTCATCCGCCAAGCTCGGCAACGGCTCGCCGCTGTCGCCGGCCGGGATGGCACTTAATCTGAACGGCTACGGGAGCACATGATGCCAGACATCGATTTTGGTTCTGGTGGCTGACCGTGCGCAATGCTGACGCGCCAACGCTGACCGGCACCGTCAAAAGGTTCAACGGCGACCGCGGGTTTATTACGACCGACGATTATCGGGAGGTGTTTTGCCATTCGAGCCAAGTAGTCGACCAAGGCCACGAATTGTCCAAGGGCGAGCGCGTTACATTCCTGGAAGACATAGGCCGCGACGGCAGAAACTTCGCCCGCCGCATCGAGCTAATCCGATGATGCGCCGGCTTCTGCAAGGCGCTTATCTGTTCGCGGCTGTTCTTTGTATTTGGACAGCACCGCTCGGGGTATAGTCCGCGCCGCGCTCATCCGCCAAACCACACGTCGAACAGCCATAGACCGATAACAATGGCTATCGGTACCGCGGCGGCAGCGGCATACAGAGGCCAATCCTTATCCCACCAGTCCATGCGGCAAGCGACGGTCCCAGGCTACCGCGCATTGCGAACAACTGGAGAACTGTTTGTTTGTTCTCGTCCATACTCCGATAAGGCCAATCCAGAACGTCGCAGGAACGGCTGACCTGTGTGCGAAAATCGTTGCACCGCGATCATCCAAGTTCTTTCACGGCAACGGCGATATACCGCAAGGCCGACGGTGCCTCCAATCGTTTCCCCAGCTTTGGATGCAACAGGGCCGGTGAAAATGGGTGTTGCTATCAAAAAGCCTGCAAACATCCCCAAGCCGGTACCCAGTCCACCTATGAGCATGACTGTGATCGTGGCTACCACCTTGAAAATCACATCGCATTTTCTGGCGGTCGAAGTTGGCATCGCGGGCTCCGTTGTTTTGACCGGACATAGCGTCCTCCAAGCGAATGGAATTCCGGCCTAAAAACAAGTTAGGATCGTTGTTGGCGTTCCCCTTTAGCAAGTTCAAAAAACAGGCAATCCACAATCCATCGTAGACGGCGCGCCGCTGACGCGCTCAAATGGCAATGGGGGGATTGGCGAGAGGCCGAGGCAGCGGCCCAGCGAGTTCGCACAGTCCGGGAGCTTCAAAAGGATCGGCATAGCATTGGTCTGACAGATAGAAGCGATAGTCCTGGCGCGGAAAATGCATGTTGTTAGTGCGTCGTGGACTGCAGCGGAACTCTTTCGTCCGTCTATTCTTAGCAGAGATCCGGCGCGCTTTTGCTTGCACGGTCCAAGAGGACATCAATGAAGATTCGTGCGGGTTACGAGATTTCCTATGATTGCCCACAGCCGACGCCCATGATCCTACAGGTGAGTGTTCATCCATCCCGCATTTCCGACTTGCTGACCTGGGATCGCGTGCGGTTCGATCCCCGCATCCCTGCCAATACCTACCACGATGTTTTCGGAAATTTCTGCCATGTGATCCGTGCCCCAGCGGGCCGGCTGACTATGTCCACGGACTTTTTGGTGCAAGATAAGGGTGAGCCGGACGCCGTAGACCCTCAGGCGAAGCAGCACTCACTAGAAGACCTGCCCGTAGACACGCTCGTCTTTCTCCTCGGCAGCCGCTATTGCGAAACTGACCGGTTCACCGATATCGCATGGACCCAATTCGGAAATATACCCAGAGGATGGCGGTTAGTTCAGACGATCTGCGACTACGTTCACGATCGCATTAAGTTCGGTTATGAACATGCGAGCCCGACAAAAACGGCCTGGGACGCTCATTCCGAGCAGCGCGGCGTGTGCCGCGATTTTGCCCACCTCGCGATTACGCTATGCCGCTGCATGAACGTCCCGGCGCGTTACTGCACCGGCTATCTGGGCGACATTGGCGTGCCGATTGACCCTATGCCGATGGATTTCAGCGCGTGGTTCGAGGTCTATCTCGGCGACCGTTGGTACACCTTCGATGCCCGCCACAACCACCCGCGCATCGGCCGCATCTTGATGGCGCGCGGACGCGACGCCACCGACGTCGCGATCCTGACCTCGTTCGGGCCCTGCACGTTGACAGGCTTCAAAGTGATGACCGACGAAGTCGTTACGACACGCTAAGGCAGGTGCAGAGGCCGTCGCACGGCATGCGATCGGCGCCAAGTGTCCAAGGACGCCGAGCGCCTAATCGCCACCTGGAACGAACGCCAAGCCCGGCGGGTGCCATTCCTGTTCGCCCCGACGATCGGCGCGGCGGTGACAGCGCGCGTTTGGTACTTGTGGGTTCGATATCTGGCCGGCCGGCCACGCCGGCGATGGACCTGAGGGTGCTCCATCGCCACCGCGACGCCGTCGTGACCTCCCTCATCCCCGGCGCTGCGGTGTCGTCGCCGAGTTCTAGGTGCGTAGGTAATTTCGGCCTAGCCCCGGACGGGCCCGCCCACCCCTGATAGGTGCCACGAAATTCAGCGTTGACCCAGGCAACTTTACCCTTGAGAGAAAGACACGCTTCAAGCTCTGTTAGGCCGCAACGCGATGCATGGCCGCACCTTGGCGGAGGCCATGGATTGCCTTTACCGATCTTTCGATGCCGAGCCACAAGCGCCCAATCTCGGCGGCCGCCTGGGAGGCGGCTTCGTATTCTTTCGCGCCTTCTCCTTCGGCCAGCGACAGTGAGAAATTCGCACGCTGAGTGATTTGGCCTCCCCACACCGGTACACGCTGTTCAGCTAAACTGTTACGTGCCTGAAGAACCATCGGAGATTCAACATCCTGTCGCCTCGGCGGTGCGGCGTTGATGACGACCGCATATGGGACGCGAACCTGACTCGCAAAGCCGATTGTCTCTTTGACCGCGTCTAAATCGAACACCCCAGGCCGGCAGGGAATGATGGCGAGCGTAGCACAGCGAATTGCGTCTGCAACACTAGCGGACAAGTTCGGTGCAGTGTCGATGAATACCCACTCCACACCGTCGCGCTTCGCTGTCTTGAGGAGTTCGGCAAAACCCCGCTGCGCACTCTTGAGCGGCAGTGAATCGTTCCCGCGCAGCTTATTCCATAGCGCAAGCGAACCCTGCCGGTCGCCGTCGATGAGGAGACAGGGGCGCGACGGCTTATGGACATGAGCTGCGAGATGTGCGGCCAACGTGCTTTTGCCTGAACCGCCCTTACGCGACGCAAAGACGAGTACATTCATGCTCGAACTCCCAAACGATCCCGGCTGCGCACTGTAGCCCAATGAGTGGTGTTTTGCATTAAATCTAGCCGACGCGATGTCTGCGCTTTCGGCGGAGGGAGGAACGCTGGCACGAATCAAATCGGAGTGAAGGTTGCGCAGCGTCTCAACAGTTAAATTTCGTCCTTCTATAAAGGCGCGCAGTCGCTCTGAGAGATCATTGCCAAGAATCTTCCGCACGAAGCCGGGGTTAGACATAAACTGACCAACGACAGGTAGAATGCGAACTGCAGCGCGCTCCAAATCGCCTTTGTCGACCCAGTCAATTAAGTCTACGGCTCCCAACATTGCTCGCTCCCCAAAGCCCTTTTCGAATAGAATCGTTCGGTGCAAACAATAATACGGCCAAAAAGAAGGTCTGTGACGTACCTCCCTGACCGAGGGGCGATCGCTTATGGCCCTCAGCTGCAACGCCGGTTGGCGACAGCCGCGGCAGCTTTCGGGGTGAAGCGGACACGGCCGCCTTTAGCTGTCGCGGCGGCTTTTGACCCATTTCGACATTTCAAACCGCTCATTTGCTGTGCTGCACAACATAGCCTCTCGGTAGCAATGATGTGCTAGTCTTTAGTTTCCCAAGTCCGGAGCGATCTATGAGGCGACGGGACGTCATCACGCTACTTGGCGGCGCCTTGCCATGGCCGCTCGTGGCGCGCGCACAGCAACGCGAACGTATGCGCCGTATTGGCATGCTCTTGGGCTACAGCGCGAACGACCCACAGGTCCAAGCGCGCAGTGCGGCCTTCCTGCAGGGGCTGCAGCAATTGGGCTGGACAGTAGGACAGAACGTCGAGATCGACTATCGCTGGTCTGCCGGCAATATGGACGATGCGCGCAAATACGCCGCGGAGCTGGTGGCGCTTGCACCGGACGTCATATTTGCCCCTGGCACCGCAAGCCTCGGGCCGATGCTGCAGGCAACTCGCACCATACCGATCGTATTTGCCCTTATCCCCGACCCGGTCGGCTCGGGATTCATCAACAGCTTGGCGCGACCAGGCGGCAACGCCACCGGATTTGCGGCATTCGATTATGGCCTTGGAGCGAAATGGCTCCAGTTGCTCAAGGAGCTCGCACCAAACGTAACGCGCGCGGCTGTCATTCGCGATCCTGCTATTGCTTCCGGGCTTGGCTCGTGGGCCGCCATCCAGTCAGCTTCGCCCGCGACCGGTATCGAGGTCAGTCCCATTAATATGGCCGACGCTGGCGAGATCGAAGGTGCGGTTGCGGCTTTTGCGCAGGCTCCGAACGGCGGTCTGATTCTGACCGGGAGCGCGCTAGCAGTTCAGCATCGCGATCTAATTATTGCATTGGCCGCGCGGCACAAGCTACCGGCGATCTACTACGATCCCTACTATGTCGCCGCCGGCGGTTTGGCCTCGTATGGAGTCGACAACATCGACCAGTTCCGCCGCGCCGCCGGCTATGTGGACCGCATCCTCAAGGGCGAGAAGCCCGCTGAAATGCCAGCCCAGCAACCGACGAAATATGAGCTTGTGATCAACCTCAAGACCGCGAAGGCGATGGGATTGACGATCCCGGAGTCGTTCCTTCAGCAAGCAATGCGATCGTACACAGTGTGCGCCTTTTTGCTCGTCGCATAGCATCCTCCCAGAATCATCCGACAACCATGGCGGGAGGGCAAGGGGGCGCCGCTACCCGGCTGAATGTTATAGTTGGCGGGCCTTTTGAACCCTTTGGTGAGGGTTGTGCTTCGATCAACTGCGCGTCATGATAGTGAGTGCCCAAGGGACGACTGCCTTCGCTTGACGGTTGGCGCGCTATCGCGATCACGATGGTGATGCTCACGCATTTTTGGGCGGCGAACAATTTTCACCGAGACGGAATTTTTGTCCGTTACCTGACGCTGCAGGGCACTCTCGGCGTCCGGATATTCTTCGTGTTGAGCGGCTTTCTCATCACCTATCTGTTGCTGATCGAACACCAAAAGACCAACAAGATCAGCCTGAGGAATTTCTATATTCGCAGAGTTTTGCGCATCTTTCCGGTCTACTTCTGTTATTTGCTCGTTTTGCTTTCGCTCGCTCTGGCTCGCTTCTACCACGACTCGCTGCTGGCCTGGATCGGCGCCTTCACATTCACCCGCGACCTGATCGGCCAAGGACGGAGCGCCACCGGCCATTTTTGGAGCTTGGCCGTCGAGGAGCAATTCTACGTGGCGTGGCCGATCGTGCTGGTGGCATTCGACCTGCCGCGACGCCAGCGTCTCGCCATCGCAATCTTGGCAAGTGTCATGGTCATTTGTTTTCTCGCTCGTCTCGTTCAATGCGACGAGCCAACGCTCGTCTGCCGGACGATCCTCCGTCCCTTTTCGCCGCTGATGTATATGGACTCGATCGCGGTCGGCTGCTTGGCCGCTGTCGCGGTGACATCGCAGAGAGCCCCCGATCTGAAAAACAGAACATTGCGAGTTGCGGCGATAGCGAGCGCGATCATGCTCATTGTTTCGACCACACTGATAGATCTCGAAAACAAGCTGCTCATTTCGACCGTCGTCACTTGTCAGGCATTTCTGATCGCAGTCTGCATCGTCGCGTCGGCGACCGCAAAATCGGGCTTGGCATTTTGGTTCCTCAACCGGCCAATCGTGGTGAAGCTGGGTCTTATTTCCTATTCGCTCTACGTCTGGCATTTGATGTTTTTGAGCTACTTCATCGGCGATTGGGCCGAGAAGTCGCCGCTCTATGACTGGCGTGTTTGGTGGATATGGCCGCTGCTGATCGCTTGCGTGTCGTTTTATTGTTTTGAGACGCCGATCCTGGGATTGAAGCGAAGATTTTCGTCCGTCGCTGCGCAAGTGCAACAATCAACAGTGGGTCCATAGGGCCCATCACGGGCGTGATGGTGCCGGTGATTTCTGCCAATGCATTGTTGGTTTAGTTTGTATGGGGATTCTTTATGGCGATAGGGTAAGTGGGTCGTGGCGCGATTGTTGGATGGCGTGGCGAGCGGCCGTAGACTCTCCTCATCGGAGTGCGGCAAGCACACCGCAGTAGACGTGGTTGCGAAGGCACAAGCGTCACGGAGAGAGGCAACTCGCATCGCAGGAAAGCAGCCCCGCTTTCGACGACTATAAGCTTAGCGCCGAGCCCGCCGAGTAACTGACCACATCGAGCGCAGGTGAGCCCCGGCGCCGCACGATAGAGGGGTCTTCGGGTCAAAATGACCCACAGCGCCAAGGCGCGACTTAGGTTACCACAGGTCGGCTTTGCCGCGGAAGCGCTGGGCGAAGGCCGGCGCGTCCTCTAGGCATCTTTCTCCCGCCACCGTTCACCATCCCGAACATGTCGTTCAGTAGTGCCGTCGGGAAAATCGATGACGAACGAATGTGCTTGAAGCTGATCGGCTGTATTGCGGGCCGTTGCAAGTGCTTCGCTATGCGTGGCAAGGCCACCATTCGCGACCGTGGGAATTGCGGGCTGCGCGTCTGGCGTCGATGGCTCGGCAAAGTACGCAATGGTTAGGATCATCGATATGTAAGATAAGGCATCCTTAGGCGAGCGCAATCGAGCGATTAAATGTGGGCCGACCAATGGAACCGCCGCATACCAACGTGCAATGGCAGTGCACCAAAGGGCAATGGCAGTTTGTAATGCTGCCTCGGTAGTGTTGAGCGTTAGCTCCGGCGCGTGCCCGTCCCCCGACATCCCGACACGCCCGGAGTGGCCTTAACTCAAGGCACGAACCCCCAAGCGGCCCCAACGCCTGGGGGTTTTGCTTTGGGGCCGTTCGACCCCGACGCAATCGTCCACCGTGCCGCGCCGCTGTCGGCGCCATTGC
>Ga0210395_10003467_pt1 | contig 12078 bp, 11 predicted proteins | sample IncBWH4OmetaG_FD_150861 | JGI IMG/M metagenome (GOLD analysis project Ga0210395, IMG submission 150861) | Forest soil microbial communities from Barre Woods Harvard Forest LTER site, Petersham, Massachusetts, United States - Inc-BW-H-4-O ...
TCCGCACGTAACGCGAGAGCCGGCCGTGCTGGCCCTTCGCAGGCCAGCACGGCCGGCTGGTGCTTCGGCCCAGTACTACCTGGTGACCGCACCGATGGTCAGGGACGCCGGCCCGCGCTTTCGCGAGCAGGTGCTGAACGGGAACGGCACCAGCTTGGACCGGGTCTGGTTCGGCGGGAAGACGCGCAGGCCCGCCGCGGTCACCGGACGGCATACCGACCGCGAGAAGTTTCCGGTCTCCACTATTCCCAGGATGGCGGTGGCGGTCCTGCCGTTCGCCAGTCTCACAAGGCGCGGCGATGGCGGCGTCCGGAACAGGGCTCTGCGTCCGACCTGACGCCCGGCGAGGTTGACGGCGAACAGGAATGGGAAGCCATTCAGCGTGCAGGCATGGCCGGAAAGGTTGGTGAAGTGCAGCTTGTAGAAGATGGTGCCGGCCGCGCCGTTGCCCTCGGTGTCCAGCCAGACAACAAGGCCGGGAGTCTGACACAGCGGCGTGAACGCGCTGGTGGCTGGGCGTGCCGGCGATCCGGAATTGGCTAGCGCCATAGCTGGCGCGAGCATAATGGCGCCGGCGACGGCAACTGCGGCGGTGATCCGGGACGCATTGTGCGTGAAGCGTTTCATCTGTCCCCCGAACTTGGATGATTTGGGATTCTGGCGGTCACTAGTATCGCGGCCAAAGCTCCCGGTGGCCGTCGACTGGCCAGATAACGGCTCGGATTATCGATGCTTACCGAGTCGGAGCAAGGGACTTAGAACGGCTTGTTGCCATTCACCGGCTCCTTGAACGGTATTACCAGACAAAAACTGGCTGATGCGGCCAGGGCGGCCATCCGCATTTATGCACGCGAGCGCCTCGGGGGCAGCGCTTGAATATCAGCCTGAGCCCGGAGAAGAACCATCACTGGCGGAGCCTCGTCCGCCGGGGGAGCCGCGGGAGCGCCGAGGATCACGCTCGGATGTCAGGACGTCAGCGGCGGACCAGTTGCCGCGCGCCGTCCGTGCCCGGGTGGTAAGCCAGGCCGTAGTGCGTGAAGATCGCCTTTTCGTCGGCCGCGGGGAACTCGCCATCGGTGCCGATCGAGGGGGCGTCCCTGACCAGCTTCCTGTCGTAGTGAACCTGGAGGTATCCGAGGCCCACGGTGGCCTGGTTCAGGGGCACGAACACCAGCCGGTGGCGGGACGGCCGTCCGAGCCGAACGGTGGCGAACGATGGAAGGTCGGTGCCTGGGTCGATGTAGACAGACTCCAGTTCCCCGATCTTGTTCCCTTCCGGGTCGGTCACGATGTGGCCGTGCAATTCCCGGGTATCACCTGCCTCGAACATGCTGATCTCCTTCTCTCTTTCATGCGCTTCGCGCGCCCCCTCGCGGCTGCTAGCGGTGCGCGGACAAATCTCGTCGGCTAAGCGATTTCCCGTCGATCTGCTGGCCGATAATGCAGGTGAGGTAGGCGGCGAGTCAGTCAAGGTGGTAGGTCGTGACGGGCGCAGACAGAAAACTCCGGGCCCCCCAGTGCGCACCCGCGAACATCACGAATGCGGCTACCGAGGTCCGGAGCAGCAATTTGACGTTACGCGCCTTTCCCCCCGTGCGCAAAGAACGATCCGCTGCGACGGCCGATCGGCTTCTACGAGGTTCCGGGAGGCTGGTCTTGATCACTGTCGCTGACGTCCCCGTGCTACCCATCGGACGCTGACTCCTCAGGCTTCCCCGCGCTGTTGCCGACGAGCATGGCCAGGACGTCGCCGATGGCGGGCGCCTGGCTGGCGGGCTCGGGCAGCGGCAGGTGCGCCTGAATCTGGTAGCGGTTGCGGCGGCCGTGCTTGTGCTTGACGACGTACCCGGCTGTGGCCAGGTCGGAGACGATGGCATGCGCACTGCCCTCGGTGATGCCGAGCCTGGCCGCCAGGTCGCGCAGGCGCGCGCCGGGGTCTTGCGCGATGCACAGGAGCACCCTGGCGTGATTAGTAAGGAAACCCCAGCTCTCCACACTCAGAAACCTATCACACAATACTAGAACTATGTTGCTAGTTTCTGATTTCATGCGTACGCTGAAGGCAGACCCGGACAGTCAGCAGCCGACGGCCGCTACAAGGCCGGGTCATTCAGCGAGATGCCCGGCCAGGTTTGCGGGGCCCGCTCTCACTGGCGAAGGAAGCACCGCCATGACCGAGCAGCCGGCGCCTCAGGGCCCGACGATCACCGTGCCGCCGCAGTCCGCCAACGGCAACTCCCCGCAGCTGCCGCCCGCGCCTGCGCCTGCGTCGGGGCGGACGCGCACCCGGATCAGCGGCATGCGGACTGGCCTGATCGCCGGCTTCGCCCTGCTGATCCTGGTGATGATCTTCATCATCCAGAACGCGCACGCGGTGAGCATCAGCTTCCTCGGCGCGCACCTGCGCCTGTCGCTGGCCGTGGCGCTGATCCTGGCCGTCATCGCCGGCGCCCTGATCATGGCCGCCGCCGGTACCGCCCGGATCACCCAGCTGCGGCGGATCATGCGCCGCGACCGCGCCAGGCCGCACGCCAGCTGACGCACTGAGTTCAGGGCAGTGCGCCGGGCCTCGCGGCCGCGAATATCTCGGCAAAGGTGCGGGTCTGGCGGGCGAGTTCCCTGGCCTCTGCTTCAGTCAGGTGCGGGTGCAGCTCGCCGATCAGTTCCGCGCGAGACTGGCTGCCCATGCGGGCGTCGCCCCTGGCGCGGTGGACCCGCCCCGCGGTTAGCCCGTTCCGGGCACGGGAGAGAAGGGCGGCCGCGACGTCGCTGCCAGGCTCGACTCCGGCAGCCACGAGAACCTTGCTGTCGTGGCCGTCGATCAGATTCTCGATCACGGTGACGGCGAGGTCCGGTGCCAGTTCGTCAGCGTCATCAATGATCACCAGCGTCGGCGTCGACACCGAGACTGCCGCCACGACCCTCGCCGCGCGAGCGGCGGCACCGTTCTGGCTCGCTGGGCCGTCGTCGGCGACAGTGCCGGCAGCGGCTGTCGCGAGGCTGGCCCGCAGCAGCGAGATCGTCCCGGCGATCCCAGATGCCAGCAGGCGGTCGGTTCCCAGCCGGCGGTGGCCACGCAGGCGGCTGCGGTACAGCAGCGCGGCGGCCTGCTGGCGAATGCCGGGTCCGAGCAGACTCTCCCGCACGGCCGCGGCCTGCGGGCCGGGTTCGTCGGGCAGTGAGTTGCCATTGATGCGCACTTCGAGGCCGGCTGGGCAGCCCGCTGCTCGTATGAACTGGGGCAGCTGGTCAAGGACCGTGGACCGGCCCCAGCCAGCCGGGCCGACGAGCAGGACCGTATGCGAGCCGACGCCGCCCTGCCGTATCCCGTCCCACCATTGCGCCAGCTCTGCCGCCGCTGCCTCCTGCCGCTGTCCGAGCATGTGGCCAGCTTATTAAGAGCACGGGGGAAGGAGGACACACACGGCAGGCTCCAACGGTGGCGCCGTCGCCTCTCGTGCCCTCAGGTGGCCCGTCCGAGCGGGGTTCCCTCGGAGGCGGCGGCCTCCTGGGCTTTGGCCGGGCCTCGTAGCACGTAGGCCACGCCCACCGCGATGACCGCGCCGGCCACGGGCCCGATCAGGTACACCCACCAGGTCGACAGGTTGCTGATGGCCACGTCGGGCCCGAAACTCCGGGCCGGGTTCATCGAGGCGCCGTCGTACGGGCCGCCCATAGTGCCCCAGGCCAGGATGTAGGCCCCCACGGCCAGCGGGACGAATGGCCCGTTGAGCTTCGGCCCGTTGGCCAGATTCAGGATCATCAGCACGAGGCCGAAGGTGATGACGGCCTCGAACGCGGCCGCCTGCCAGTCCAGACCTGGCTTAGGCATGGTCGCTGCCAGACTCCCCTCGGGGCCGAAGAACGCGCGGGCGAGGAGCGACCCGCAGACTCCGGCCGCGAACTGGACCACCCAGTAGATGCAGGCCATCACCGGGCCCATGTCCCGCCGCAGCGCGAACGCGAGCGTCGTGGCCGGGTTGAAATGGGCGGAGATGTCGCCGAGGAAGTAGACCGCGACCACCAGCCACAGCGCCGAGACCGTCGACAGGATCAGCACAGTCTGCCAGGGCTGGAGGGCGTGGCCACCGTAGCGGGCCAGCACGGCCGCTCCGCCGGACAGGACGAACGTCAGCCCGGACATGCCGATGAACTCGGCGAGCAGCCGCCGCAGCCGGTGATCGGGGTTGGCCCAGTCGGCCCAGCCCCGCTGGCCGCCGACCGACGAGATCAGCGCGGCCCGGCCGACCGGCTCGGACCTGCGCGCGGCCCGGTCCGGTTCCCCGGACTTCATCTCAGCTCTTCCCGTGACCGGCCGGAACGTCGGCGGTGCCGGGGCGGGTCAGGGCAATGGGGTTGACGACCTTATCGAACAACTCCTCGGCCACGCCCTTGGCCAGTGCCGCCTGCTTGAGGGTCAGGTCGTGGTCGATGGCGTAATAGGAGATGGCCGCGGCCTTGTCGTAACCGATCACGGGGGACAGCGCGGTGACCATCATCACCGACCGGTCGATGTTCTCCTTGAGCTTGGCCTGGTTGAGCTTGGTGCCCTCGATCATGAACTCGCGGAGGTGGTCGCACATGTCGGCCATGATCAGAGCCGAGTGCAGGTAGTTGTCGATCAGTATGGGGCGGAACGCATTGAGCTCGAAGTTGCCCTCGTTCCCGCCCATAGTGACTGCGACGTCCGAGGCGATGACCTGGATCGCGACCATCAGCATGGCCTCGGCCTGGGTCGGGTTCACCTTGCCGGGCATGATCGATGACCCGGGCTCGTTGGAGGGGAAGATCAGCTCGTGGATCCCGGTCCGCGGGCCGGAGCCGAGCCAGCGCAGATCATTGGCGATCTTGAACAAGGTCACCGCCGCCGCCTTCAGCCCGCCGTGCGCGCGCACCATCCGGTCCAGGGTGCCCTGCGCGGTGAACTTGTTCGCCGCGGTCACGTACGCAGTGCCGGTCATCGTCGCGATCTGCGCCGCGACCTGCTCGCCGAATCCGGTCGGGGCGTTGAGCCCGGTGCCGACCGCGGTGCCGCCCATTGCCAGCGTCAGCAGGCCATCGGTGGCGTGCTCGACCTCGGCGATCGCGTCATCGAGGGCGCCGGCGTAGCCGGACCATTCCTGGCCCACAGTCAGCGGGACCGCGTCCTCCAGGTGCGTGCGGCCGATCTTGACCGCATCCGCCCATTGCTTTGACTTGGTGCTGATGGCATCTCGCAGCCGCATCAGCGCCGGGATCGTCTTGCCGGTGGCCATCGTGTACGCGGCGATGTGCATCGCGGTCGGGAAAGTGTCGTTGGACGACTGGCCCATATTCACGTGATCGTTGGGATGAACCGGCTCCTGCGAGCCCAGCTTGCCGCCCACGAGCTGGATGCACCGGTTGGAGATGACCTCGTTCACGTTCATGTTCGACTGGGTGCCCGACCCGGTCTGGAACACGTACAGAGGGAACTCCGAGTCGAGCTTTCCGCTGATGACCTCATCACAGACGCGCTCGATCAGCTGTCCCTTCCAGGCCGGCAGCCGGCCGGCCTGGGTGTTGATGACCGCCGCGGCCTTCTTCACGTATCCGTAGGCGTGATAGACCTCTTTCGGCATCCGGTCATGGCCGATGTTGAAGTGCTGGAGGCTGCGCTGGGTCTGCGCGCCCCAGTACCGGTCGGCGGGCACATTGACGTCTCCCAGGCTGTCGAATTCTCGTCGCATGCCGGTCGCATCCAGGCCGATCGGCAGGTCCAGGATCTTCGGTGCGCCATGGCTGTTAACACTCATCGGTCGTAATCCCCCTTGAAAGCCACGTCGAACTCACGAGCGCACCCCCCGGCCGCTGACGATAAGGTGCCCCTTCTGCGCATGGCCCTAACGGTCGGGCGGGTTCTGCGGAGCCGTCGTGCCAGACGGTCCGGGTTGCCTCGGCACGGCAAACTGCTGCCGGGGTGCTGGTTTAATTTTCGCTTTTCAAATCAGTTACGCGATATGAGTGCTTTATCGCTTTCATGAAATTCCGCGAAGGTAGCGTTGTAGCTAGTGGGGCACAGGGATACGCCAGGGCCCCTCGAACTGAGGGGCACCAGGTGACCAGCGCCGCATCTCGAGCAGCTAACCAGACCGCCAACCAAGCGGCCGCTCAGGTCGCCGCGCCGCCCGCACGCACGACAGTCGTGGCGTCCGGTGGATCACTGACGACCAGCCGCGAGCCGACGGGCCAGTCGCCAGGTGCCGCGGACGCGAGGCACGCAACCATGAACGACAAGCCCGGCGTGTCATGCAAGCCCTCAGACCCTAAGGCGGCCAAGCCCACAGGCCCATTCCCGGCGGTGAGCATGGTGACCCGAATATCGGAGCTAGCCAAGTGGATCGCCGCTCGCCCAAGCTTCACCTTCGCTGACGCCGCTGCGGCGAGTGCTCCGTCCCCGTGCAGCCTGACCGTGATGGCTTACACACTCCCGGACGCCAGGCTCGCCGCGGCCCTGGCCGAGCTGGGCTACGTAGTGACGGCCGGCGGCAAGAACGGCCACACCGTTACCGCAATTGAGGCCCCGGCCCGGGTGTGAACCGGCGTTTTCGGAGGCTATGAGCAGTCGCTTCGATGCGCCGTGCTGGCCGGAAGCCCGCCGGTCGTGCATACGACGCGATGATCGCTGCGGCTGCGCTGGCGCGAGAACTGCCCGTGTATGCGGGCGGGCTCGCGTTGACGTTGAACGCGACTGACACGGGCGCCGGGAATGCCGTTCTGGTTGCATCCGTGCAAGACATGCATACGATCGGCTTGAAATGTCACCATCGGCGCTGCGGCGGCACGCGACAGTGAGACGTGGGTAGATCGCGTGCGGTTCGGATTGCTCGGGACGCTGGTGCTGGCCGACGGTGCCGCCGATCCGGTAGCAGTGCCTGGGGCGCGCCTGCGGGCACTGCTCGCCACTTTGCTGCTGTCCGCCAATGTGCCCGTATCACTCGATGCCCTGGCCGAGGCTGTGTGGGATGGATTGCCCCCGGCCGGGGCGGCGATCACGCTGCGCAGCCACATCAGGCGCCTGCGCCAGACGCTGGGCCCCCGGGCAGGCGCGCGGATCAGTGCCTGTAATCCCGGATACCGCATATCCATTCAGGAGCCGGAACTTGATGTGCTGTCTTTCCGGGCGGCGTGCCGGAAAGCGGGCGCAGCCCGCCGGGGCGCGCGGTGGCAGGAGGCGTCGGCCGCTGCGGCGCAAGCGCTGGAACTGTGGCGCGGCACCCCGTTGCTCGACGTGCCCTCCCAAGTACTGCGTGATCAGTTCGTGCCCACGCTCGAGCAACTGCGCGTACAGGCGCTGGAAGACCGGGCCGAGGCGGATCTGCGGCTGGGCTGCCACGACCGGCTGATCCCCGAGCTACGAGGCCTGGCAGCTCGCTATCCGATGCGTGAGCGATTCCACGCGCAGCTGATGGAGGCGCTGGCCCAGGCCGGGCGGCAGGCTGAGGCACTGGAGGCTTACCGACACGCGCGGCAGACGCTGCTGGACGAACTCGGGATCGAGCCCGGCCCGCACCTGCGGTTCCTGCACCAGCAGATCCTGGCCGGCGACCCTGCGGTTGCCACTCCGCCCGGCGAGGCGGTCGCGCCGACCGGCGGAAGCGCACCGCAGACGTCGGCCGCGACCGTGGTGCCCAGGCAGCTGCCGGCGGCGCCGGAGCACTTCACGGGGCGCCACGGCGAGCTTGAGCGGCTCGCCGCCATCGCTGACGGCGTAGGTGCCCGCGCGGGGACAGTGGTGATCTCCGCGATCCAGGGGATGGCCGGGATCGGCAAAACCGCGCTGGCCGTGCACGCTGCGCACCGGCTGGCCGAGCGATTCCCCGACGGGCAACTGTTCCTCGATCTACACGGCTACACTCAGGCCCACCCCGCGCGCACCGCGAGCGAAGCCCTGGGATGGCTGCTGCGCGCGCTGGGTGTACCCCCGGAGCGAATCCCGGAGAACGAAGCGCAGGCCGCCGCGCTCTACCGCCAGCGCCTGGCTGACACCAAGACCCTGATCGTGCTCGATAACGCGGCGCACGCGGCGCAGGTCCGGCCGCTGCTGCCCGGCGGCGGCTCTTGCCTCGTGCTCGTCACCAGCCGCAAACGACTGAAAGCTCTGGACGACGCGGACCTTGTGTCGCTGGACTTGCTCTCGCCGCCGGACGCCGTCGCGCTGCTGCGCGCCGTCGCCGGACCCGGCCGGATCCAGGCAGGCGATCCGCTGCCGGGCGAGGTCGCCAGGCTGTGCGGCTACCTGCCGCTGGCGCTGCGCATCGCCGGGTCGCTACTGCGTCACCGTCCGGTCTGGGACCTGGAGCACCTGGCCGCGAAGTTGCGTGACCGCCACCATCGCGTCAGCGTGCTGGCGGATGGGGATCGCCAGCTGGCTGCAGTATTCGACCTCTCCTATGCAAGCCTTGATGCACCGCACCGGCGCCTGTGGCGGCATCTGGGACTAATGCCCGGTCCCGATCTGGACGCCTACGCCGCCGCCACCCTGGTGCAAGTCGATCCCAGCCTTGCCACCGGGCTGCTGGAGGATCTGGTGGATGACAACCTGCTGAACGCCTACTCGCCAGGCCGTTACCGGCTCCACGACCTGCTGCGCGCCCACGCCGGCACCCTGGCCGGCGGCGATCTCGTGCCTGAGCGCGATGCCGCCATGGACCGGCTGCTGCACTACTACGCGCACACCGCGCAGAACGCATCCGTTCCCATTGCGCGGTATCCCAGACCCGCGCTCGACGGCCCGGCTCCCGCTTACGCGCCTGTTATAAAGGGCCCCGAGGCCGCTCGCACCTGGCTGCGCACCGAACAGCCCAACCTGGAGGCGGCTTTCGCCTGCGCCTGCAAGCACGGTCTCGACGAGCACGCGATCGCTCTAGCCGGGGGACTAGCCGAAGTCCTGCTTATTGACGGCCCCTGGGCCCGCGCCCTCGATATCCACCAAGCCGCTGCCGACACCGCCGACCGCGTGGGCGATCCTGCCGCTCAGGCCAACGCGCTGACTGACCTGGGGCGTGTGCGGCAGGTGACTGGGGACTACCCAGAGGCCCGTGAGGTCCTTACGCGGGCGCTGGAGGTCTACCGTGCGCTTGGCAACGGCCTGGGCGAAGCCAATGCCCTTACCAACCTCGGGCGAGTGCGGGCCCTGACCGGTGCTTATCCTGACGCCGGTGAAGCCCTGACCCAGGCCCTGGAGGCCTACCGTGGGCTCGGCAACCGCCTCGGCGAGGCCAGTGCCCTCATCGACCTGGCGCGATTGCGGCAGGTGACGGGGGACTACCCCCAGGCCAGCGACGCCCTGAGCCGTGCCCATGAGATCTATCACGCACTGAACCACCAAAACGGCCAAGCCAACGCACTCACTGACCTGGGACGCCTGCGCCATCTCACCGGTGACTACCCCGCGGCGGGTGAGGCCCTGACCCAAGCCCTGGAGGTCTACCGTGCGCTCGGCAACCGCCTCGGCGAAGCCAACGCCCTGACGGATCTGGGGCGCGTCAGGGAAGTTACCGGCGATTATCGCGGAGCCGGCGGCGCCCTGGCCCGGGGCCTGGAGATCTACCGTGCGCTTGGCAATCGCAACGGCGAGGCGTACGCCCTGACCAACCTTGGGCACGTGCGGCATCTGGCGGGGGACTACTCTGGCGCCGGCGAGGCCCTGGCCCGCGCACTTGAGATCTATCGTGCACTCGGCAACCGCGGCAACGAGGCCTGGGCGCTGAACTACTATGCCGCCGTACTCGCCGCTTGCGGCGAACGCCGCAGGGCCCTTGTGCTCTACGAGCAGGCTCTTGCCATGAACCACGAGCTGAACAAACCCGACGACGAAGCCGTCTCCCTCGAAGGCATCGCCGAACATCATCTGGCTGCCGGCGATCCTGCCGGGGGCACTACCCAGCTTCACCATGCTCTGAAGATCTACCAGCGCCTCGGCCTGGCCCGCGACATACAACGCGTTGAAAGTCGGCTGACGAACCTCGCCGCACGCTGACCGCGGCGAAGCTTCCTGCTTTCCGATGCTCGGGTCGCCCGGTAGCAGCGCGCACCATGTCCTGCAGGAACCGCGGCTGGCCGGGGAAGTTGCGTGACCAGAACCTGCGCGTCGCGGTGCTGTCGGATGGATGTCGCAAGCACATGGCAGCGCCCATCTTCACAAGCTCTCATGTGGTGAGCAAGCCCGCCTCGGGCCCCCGGGCCAGAACTCATGACGGCCAGTGGCCCCTAGTGCTCCGGCCCTTACCGGCCTCGGAGCACTAGGGGATCCGCTAGATCCTGCATTCTGCTCTAGACGATCGGGCCGTCGCCAAGATCCTGGAAGGACCAGGTGTAATTGGAGGCGTCGTAGTACGCCTGCCAGAGATCGTCGTTGCTGCCCGCATAGAACACATGCAGGCTCTGGTTCTCGGGGTAAGGAAGCTGGGTACCGGAGGGTGCCTGAACCATGGATGGAGCTGAGTTCATCTCGCCGGCTGAGGGCTGGCTCGAAATCGGGCCGAAAGCGCCGTCGATGTTGTCGCCGTCCCACAGGATGCCGTCCTGCCCGGTCCAGCCGATCTGCCACTCTTCGTCATCGTAAGCCGTCGTATTGCCGGACACAGTAGGAACGGAGCCGATGACTCCGGCCGCCGTGTAGCACACCGCGCCGGTCGTATCTCCGTTGAGGGCATCCCACTCTTGGGTCCACAGTTTGCCGTTCTGCCCCTGCCATGCGATCGCGGCCGTGTCGGGGAGGGCGTAAGGGTTGCCGGCGATTTCCTGTTCGTACACGGTCGTCACCGACGGTGAGGATCCTGCCAGCCCCGCATTGCTGTCCCAGGTCGGCCCGGGAAAGTAATCCGACGCGGCGATCGGATCGACGGAGTCATAACTGTACGTATAGAAGAGCCCTGACCCGTCGGCGTTGTCCTGACCGCAGTACCCTTGCTCGCCCTGCCAGAAGATGACTATCTCCGGTGCTCCGTCGGGGTACAAGGTGGTGGCAGCGGGCTGGGAGCACGGCTCCTGATCGCCAATCTCGATAGGGCCATGCCAGCTTCCCTGCCAGTAGGCCATATACAGGTTGCCGTTCGTGCCCGTCCAGTACACGTACTGGGCGTTGAACTCGTTTCCGCCCGGCCCGGCGAAGACCTGGTCGGTGATTGCGACCGTCGGCTCCGAGCCGAGCGTGCCCATACCCAGGTTAATCGCCCCGGACCACTTGCCCGTGTACACGTTGTACCAGGCCTCGTACAGGTAGTGATGACCGGTCGCCCCGCGCCAGTAGACGAACTGGCTGCCGAACTCGTCCTCGCCCGCCGACGGCCCGGTCTGGACGATTGCCTGCGCATGGGCGGCGGTTGGCATGGCCAGCGGGGCACCGACCCCGAGGAGGCCAACCGCGGCCACGACAACGACACGCAAGGCCGTCAGCCGGCGCACATGTGCCGCTACCGCTTTGCGTCTCCGTCGGCTCGATTCAGCCACCTGATCCTCCTGAATGCCCGCGCAGTTTTCCTTCAGGATCAGCGCAGGGTGTGCAGTTCTGGTTGCATCTGCGTGCAACCAGCGAGGACCAGGGCGGAGCGCGCTGAACCGGCGAGGCTTCACGGCAGGGAATCCGGGGCTGGCCGCGCTCGCCGTCGGCCGCCGGCTCACCGGTATCGACCTCAACTCCGTATTCGCGGAACGAGCCGCCGACCGGCTCCGGCATGGGCTGATGCCGCCGCCGGCACCGCTAACGGGCTGCCGACCCGCGTCGGCCTGCCCAAGACACGACTGCCTGCACGACTCCCGGACGACGCTCAACCTCATGGAGAAGGCCAGAGTGCCGATCTTGGTGATCAGCAAGTGGGCGGGTCACTACGAGCCGGCCGCCGGCGGACAGCACTGGCCAGCACGGGCGGTCATTACAAGCCGTAGTCGGCACGACACGGCTTGCTTGCGAAGATTTGGGCGATCGGCGCGCTAGCGTTACCCCGTTCGCGCACTTGATCGGGGGACAAATGCTACGGACTCTGGTGGGCTGACCGATGCCCGATCCTATTTCGCGCCGTCAGGCGATCACATACGGAGTCGGCGCCGTCGCCGCGG
>Ga0210395_10003468_pt1 | contig 12078 bp, 4 predicted proteins | sample IncBWH4OmetaG_FD_150861 | JGI IMG/M metagenome (GOLD analysis project Ga0210395, IMG submission 150861) | Forest soil microbial communities from Barre Woods Harvard Forest LTER site, Petersham, Massachusetts, United States - Inc-BW-H-4-O ...
CCCCCGGTGCGCGAGCAGGCTTAGTGACAGCTCCCAGGCCTTGCCTAGCGAATCGAAGGCCAGATCGCTGGGGAGTGACCCGTCTTCCAGACCGCGGTCCAGCGCGGCCAGGTAGCCGGTAAAGCCACTGGGCAGGGCTGGCCCGGCCCAGCTCGCCGGCAGCTCGGACACCTCCGACAGGTAGCGCCCGGCGAGCACGAGCGCCAGCGGCAGGCCACCCAGCCGGGAGGCTAGCGTGATGGCCTCCGTTCGCTCCCCTGCGCCTTCCCCAGCCAGCTCAACAAGCACATCCGCGCCGTCGGCGGGAGACAACGCCGGTACCGCGTGCAGGCGGAGCCAGGCGGGCGGCCGGTCACCCCAGGTGTGGCTGCTGGCGTCCCGGGTCGTAACGATGACAGTGCCGTAACCGCTGCCGCTGGGTGGCCGCAGCCAGCTGGTGCCGTCGGTCACCGTCCGGCCGGGGAGCGTCAGGGTGCCCGGCGGATCATCAGTGCCGTCAAGGACGAGCAGCCAAGGCTGGCTGAGCGAGCCGAGCAGCCGCCACGCCATGTCGGGCAGGCTGCCGAGCCGGATGGCTCCGGGCGAGGCGCCTAGTTCCAGCGCGACTGCGGTCATGCCCGCCGCAAGCACGGCTTTGTCGCGGGCCGCCAGCCACCAGCAGCGGACGCCGGATGATGCCGCCTGGCGGGCGGCGGCGAGCGCGACGGCGCTCTTGCCGCAGCCGCCGAGGCCATACAGCACGTGCACCCTGGCCTCGCCCGGCTCGCTGATGGCCATGTCAAGGATGCCGAGCAGTTCCTGCCTGCCGCGGACAGTCGGCTCGCCGTCAAGTCGGCCGAGCGGTGGCACGATCGAGACGGGAATCAGCTCGACGCCGGCCGCGACCCGCAGCGGCCCGGGGGGCTCGGCGGGTTCTGTGGCGTCGAGAGCCCTCCCGGATCGCCGCACCCGCCAGTAGGCCTGCTGCCACTGGGCCACGGTGTCTTCATTGCTGATGCCGCACGCCCGCAGGAGGCGCTGCAGCAGATCCGGCGGGTTGCGCTCGGGCAGATGCCGCCCGGTGAGATATCCGCCCACAGTGGTCGCTGGGATCCCCGACTTCCGGGCTAGCTGCCGTACGGTGAGCCCGGCCCTTTCCCTGGCCAGAGTAAGCTGCTGACCGAAATCCTGGCGGGTGACGATCTGCTGGGGATCGGGAGCAGGCAGGTCCGTGGTCACGGTACATCCTCGAGCGGGATGCGGGCAGTAGCGTCCAGCGTAGCCGGACCTCCCGGCGTTCCAGGGCGCATGGACGCGGCCGTGGTCGCGGCCAGGAATGCCGCCGCTGCCCGGGCTGCCAGCCGGAGGAACCAGCCCAGGTCTTCACGCCGGGTGGAGGCCCGCCCTAGGAACAGCATCGCGCATCCCGCCAGGGACAGCAGCCGCTGCCGCCGCCACTCCGGCTGCAGCCCAGTGCCCTTTAGCCAGGTCAGCGACGCGCCGTCGACTTCGCGGATGACCTCGGCCAGCCAGCCGGGCAAGAGCCTCGTGTCCGCCCGCTCCGGGGTGAGCAAGGCACCGATGAGCACCGACTGCTGCGCCGCAGAAAGGACGTCCATCCGCCGGGCGAGAAGGTACAACAGAAGATGAACAGGATCACGGGTCACCGGGCCGTCTGGCTCGTAGAGCGTCAGGTCCACGAGGTGGAAATCGGTCCCGTCGATGACGGGGCTGACCCTGACCAGGACATTGTCGCTGTGAAGATCGCCGTGGCAGCGGCCCACCAGCGCCGGGATCAGCGGCGTGTCGCCGGAGTAGGTGCCGCGGGCCAGGGCGAACGGGCTAGGCAGTGGCCCGGGTTCGCCGGGGACGTCGATCTCGTCGCGAGAGTACTCAACGGACAGGGCGTGCAGCCGTCCGCCGGGAGCCATCTGGTTCAGCACGTGCGCCCGGAGGAACCCTTCGACGGTGAACCGCTCCTGGGCGATCCTCGGGCGCCTGGCCCATTCGCCGAGCACCCCGCCGACGACCGCGCCGCATGCCCGGGCGAACATGCCGGCATCGCAGCCCGGTTCGGCCGTCCCGTCGAGCATGGCATCGAGGAGGACGGTGAGCACCTCGACCTGTTCGATGTCGTCGCCGGCGATCTCGGCGAAACTCAGGAAGCCACCGTCGCCCACCCGGCGGGCCTCATGGACGGGCCGGGCTAGGTGCGCCTTCGCGAACTCTCCGGGCGCCTCGGCGTAGGCATTACCCTGCCGGGCCACCTCGGCCAGCCGCTCCGCCGGGTTCCCGGCTGCGGTGCGTTTGAGCACCAGCCGCCGGGACGACCCGGCCCGGTGATCGGTCTCCCAGACCATGCCCACCCGGGCGCGGCTACGGCCGTTGCCGAGCCACCGGTCGAGCTCGTACACCCGGCCGGTCGCCTCGGCCAGCTCAGCCAGTGCCGTTGCGGCAGGCTCGCCGAGCCCGGCGGCCAGTTCCGGTGCGACGGACCAGTCGGTCATGGCCCCTCCCTCATCAATCATCAACGCGGGCGCCTACGGCCTGCTAGTTTCATGACACCCCGTCACGATTAGTTCGCCGAATGAGTTCGCCGCGCGAAACGCGCTGGCCAGCGCGAACCCCGGAGTACCGCCGAACCGGCGCCGAACCGGCGCTCTTTACGATGTGAGCATGTATCGCTACGCTGAGCCCAGCCCGTGCGGCCTGGGCGCCCTTATCGGCTGAGGGGGTATGCGGCATGGCTCCACGCGACGGGGGAGAGCCCTTCCCCGCGTACGGCCAAAGACATCGCCTGGTCATGCTGCTGCAGAGCCTGTACCACGCCAGCGGCTTAACGCAGAAGGACATCGCGGCCCGGGCGCAGGTCAGTAAATCGCATCTCAACGAGGTGCTGAACGGCAAGGCCCATGCGAGCCCCGGCGCCGTCTACCGGATCGTCGTGGCGATGGGAGCGGGCGAGGCCACCGCGCAGTCGGCCCGTCGCCTGGCCGAGCAGCCCGGCGAGCAGAAGCCTGAGGCCCCGCCGGAGGCCGGTGCCCTTCACCAGGAGGTCACCGCGCTCGTCCGGGCCTGGCACGAACTCGAACCCGTCGCGGCCGTCCGGGCACAGGACCCGGACAGCGCGGTGAGGCAGGCGATCGGAGCCGCGCTCGCCCGCGCGATCACGGGCTACGCGACCAGCGACGGCCGCCTCGACCTCGCCGGGCCGCTACTGGCTAGGTCTGGCCTGCTGACCAGCCCAGACGTACTGGCGGAGTTCGCGAAGGTGCTGGCCGGACGCGGAGCGCAAGACCCGGAGCCGATCCGGCACCGCTGGCAGGAGCTTGCCGACCCGACGCATGCCCGTGACCTCGCCGCCGAGGCGGCGGCGCTGCTCGAATTCTTCCAGGACGCGGTGAGGAGCGATGACCTGGGGCCGTGGCTGCGGGGGGAGACGGCCGCCGGCGGGGGGCTGCTTGCCGAGACCTGCGCGACGGAGCGTCGGCAGCTGGCCGAGGTCGCAGGCCTCGGCGGCACGGTGACCGTGGGCGCGCTGCGGCCCGCGCTGCGGATGCGGCTGCGCGACCAGACCAGCATCATCGCCCAGCACGTCAGCGGGTTTGTGGGCCGCGACCAGATCATCGGGCAGATCAACGACGTCATCGGGACGCGGGACAGCGCGTACTGCCACGTGCTGGCCCACCCCGGCGTCGGGAAGACCGCGCTGATGGCCAGGCTGATCAAGGACGGGAACTACATCCACCACTTCAACGTCCGGACTATGGGCATGGTGTCCCCCGAGGCCTTCCTCGGCAACATCTGCGCTAGGCTCATCGCCCGGTACCAGCCGAGACACGCGGAGCCGCCCACGGACGCGTTCGGCAACGGCGGTTTCCTGGCCGAGCTGCTCACCGAGATCGCGCGCACCGCGCAGGACAAGATCGTTATCGTGGTCGACGCCTTGGACGAACGCGACATGACGGCGGAGTTGCCCGGCGTCAACCCGCTGTACCTGCCGTCCAGCCTGCCCGCCGGCGTCGTCGTCATTCTGGCCTCGCGGCCGGAGCAGGAGACCAGGCCCATCGCCGAGTGGCAGCCGACGCGGATCAGCGTCAGCGCGGGCTGCGAGCAGGTCGTCATCCCGATCGACCACCTCGGCGACGCCAACCTGGCGGACGTGCGGAAATACCTGGAACCGTGGCCGTACCGCGAGGGCGTCGCCGAGTACATGAGCCGCTTCGGCTACGACGCCGCGACGTTCACCGAGGAGCTCGCGTCGCGCAGCGAGGGCAACTTCATGTACCTGCATCACGTGCTGCCCGCCATAGACCGGGGAGAACTGCGGGACCGCGAGCTGACCGAGCTTCCGCTCGGCCTCATCCAGTACTACGCGGACCACCTCGAGCGCATGCGCGACGAGGACAATGACCTGTGGTACGGGTACCGGCTGCCGGTGATCAGCGCCTTCGTCGAGGCGGGCAGCCGTCCGCTCACCCTCGCGGAGATCGCGGCGATATCGCAGATCGGCCGCATTGCGGTCGTCAAGGACACGCTCAAGCGGTGGAGCGCCTTCGTCACCGCCCAGTGGATGCCGGGATACGACGGCGTACCCGAGCTGACATACCGCATCTATCATGCCAAGTTCGCGGAGTTCCTCGGTGCCAGCACCTGACCCGGCGGCCGGAAGACCAGCCGCCGTCGCCGAGATATCAACCGGGGCGGACCGAGGCGGGACGCAGCTGATCGCCGTGTTCCGCGGGCTGTACCTCGGCTCGCCCGCGACGCCGGCCGAGGCAGGCCCCTGGGCCGGCCCGGCGCTCCGCGGTCTCGGGCTGCTGCAGGTACCGAAGACACTCATCTCCCGGCGCGACCACGAGACGCTGTTCGCGTTCGCCCGGTCGGAGCGGTTCTTGCACGACCAGCTGGAGGAGTTCAGGCGGTCCCGGCCCGGCAGGCCGTGCGCCGACCCGGTCCAGACGCTCGAGGACGCGTTCCGCCTCGCGAGGGAACTGGACCGGGTGCCGGAGATGGCGGCGTTCACGCTGGCACGGGCGCGCTGGGCGAGCCGACGCGGGACATGGACCCCGCTCGCCGCGCTGCGCAGGGGCCACGAGCAGCTGGCCTGCGACCTGGCCGATTCCCGGCCTGCAGACCAGCATGCCTTCTGGTATCTGCTGCTGGCCTGGGAATACCGTGATGCGGGCAGCCAGGACGGCGCCCGGCGACTGCTCGGCCGCCTGCTGCCGATGAGGCTGCCGCGGCTGGGCGCGCGGGCCGGCCGCCACATCGTGGTGTTGCTCAGGCAGGCCGCTGAGGTTTCTCCCGGCGCGTTCATGGACCTGCAGCAGCGGCTGCTCGACGACAACGACCGGACAGACCTGTGCCGGGAGCTGACCAAGGCCGGCCAGTTCGCGCTCGTTCCCGAGGTCGCGGCGTCGATCCGGCTTTTCGTCGGCAACCGGGTACCGGTCCTGGCGGACGCGGCCAAGGCCGCCGTCGCAGCAGGCCGACCCGAGGTGGCCGCAGCGGCAGTCGATCAGGCGGCGGACGCCCTGCGGATCATCGAGGCCAGCGGTGCCGACGACATCGCGGAGCACCTGGCGCGGATCGCGGGAGCGCAGGCCGTGCTCGGCGATCGCGATGCCGCCGCGCAAAGCTTCGCGCGAGCGGCCCAGGCATGGACCCGTATGGGCCGCGCCGCGCCGACAATGCGGACGATCGCCGTCGAGCTGGCCTCGGCGAGCCTGTTCGACGACGCCCGGCTAGCCATCAGCCAGATAGCCGACGACCACTACGCGGGGGAGGCCCGGGAGGCCCTAGCACTCGCGCAGGTCCGGGCCGGGCAGCCAGCCGCCGCAGTTGACACGATCAACGAGATCGAACCGGACCTGTACCTCGACTACCCCCGGGCGGTCCGCGACGTGGCGTGCGCGCTGGTCGCCGTCGGCGACCCTGGACTCGGCGCGGACCTGGCCCGGCGTTGGCTGCGGCCGGATCGGCATGCCGGCGCGGTCGCCTCAGTCGCGCTCGCGCTGGCCGAGGCCGGTGACGTCGCGCAGGCCATGACGATGGCGGACAGCGTCACCGACCGCGGCTTGCGCGCCCGTGCGCTGGTAAGAATCTGCCGCCACCCGGACGGTGCGAAACAGGCGACGGAAATAACAAGGCACGCGGTGGACGAACTGACCGCCCCCGCTCTGCACGCCGAACTGCTCGCAGAAATCGCCGCCAGCAGTACCGGCGAAGAGCGCGACGGCCTGTTCGCTGAGGCGCGGCGGCTGGCCGGGCCGCTGACCGGCGAGGCACGCTGGCACACCCTGCTCGCCATCGGCCTCAGCCAGCTCCGCGCCGACCCGGCAAGCGCGTCCGACACGTTCGCCGAGACCCGCCAGGTCATCCGCGACACCGAACCCGACCCCATGTTCTGGACCGACGACCTGTGGCAGGTCGCCATGGCTCAGCTGCGGGCCGGTGACGCCGCGGGTGCCAGGCAGACACTCGCCGAGATCCCGGGCGACCCGGTCACCGACCCCGCTGTCTGGCTCAGGCCGGTCACGCTCGCCGGGATAGCGGTCAGCCAGGCGGAAGCCGGCCAGCGCAAAGCCGCGCGCCGGGCCTGCCGCCTGGCGCTCCAGCAGGCGAAGCTAGCACGCGGGGAGGACCTGGCCGCCATCTGCGGTGCGATCGCCGCCGCGCAGGCCGCGACCGGGGACCTCGACGGTGCAGCGGAAACCGCGACCACGCTGCTGGACGTCGCGGAGACCGCGGCCGGCGAAAGTGCGGAGCAGCAGACCGAGGCCGCCGCGGTCCAGCAGGCGCTGGACGCCATCGTGCACGTCGCGCGCCAGATGGCACGCGCCGGACACGAGAAAAAGGCCCGTCACCTGCTCAGCCAGACCGCTACGAGGGTCCGCGGATGGCTGGAGAACGCGGCCTTCACCTACGCCGAGGTGACCGGAGACCTGGCCTGTGCCCTCGCCGACCTGGGCAAGGAGGGCAGGGCCGCCCGGGTGGCGGAGTGGGACCAGACCGGGACGGCCGCGGGTCGGCTGCGCGCGGACGTGGCCGGCCGGCTCGCCCACGACGGTGACCTCGCCGGCGCGCTGGCCGCTGCCGGGCTGATCGGGGACCCGCGCGTCCGGGCGCGGGCATTCTGCGCCATCGCGGCCGCGCTGGTCAGTCAGGGCGAGCGGACCGCGGCGCGCACGGTGCTCACCGACGCGGCCAGGCAGCTTCGCGCGACGGCGGATGTCATGCTGGCCATGCCGGCGCTCACCGAGATCGCGGCGGCACAGGCCGACGCGGGCTGCGCCGACGACATGGCGGCCACCCTGGCCCTAGCGCGCTTGGCCGCGCTCGATCTCGACCGCGCGGACCACAGGGACCACGCCCTCAGCCAGGTCGCGCAGAGCTGGACACTGCACGGCGACCCGGGCCGTGCGCTAGAACTGGCCGCAGACATCGGCCACGACGACTGGATAGGCGAGGCACAGGTCACCGCCGCGCTCGCGATGGTCGCGCGCGACCGGAGCGCCTGGCCGGCCGCCACCGCCATCATCGACGGCGTGACCAGCCCCGGCTGGCGGGCGATCGGGCTCGCGGTCGCAGGGGCTGCGAAGGCGACCGGTAGCAGCGCGGACACCCCGGCCTACTTCGCAGACATCGCGCCGCTCCTCAGCGAGGTCCCAGAAGGCGAGCCGCGTGCCCGGGCGAAGCGCGCCATCATCGAGGTCGCCCTGGCCGCCGACGACTACCAGGTCGCTCTCCAACTGGCCCGGACACTGACGGCAGGCCGAGCCGAGGCCCTATCCGAGCTGGCCAGCGACCTGGCCGGCCGGGGCGCGGCGGACGCCGTCAAAGCTCTGCTCCCGGACTGCGCCCAGCAGTCAGAATCCGCGTACGCCGCCTGCCTCGCCCTAGCACGCGCCGCTCCCAGCCAGACCGACGCGATCGCCAGCGAGATCGCGGCCAGCTAAACGGCTGCATGTCGGTCGGCAGTCTCCGTCCGCGGTCAAGATCCAATTCATTATCCCGAACGGACCTGGGTCTCTGAGCTCCCGTTCACCTCAGACGGGCAGCGTGGATCCGAGCCGCAGCGGCCCGGAGCCCGCGCCTAGTGCGGCCCCGGGGACAGTACGGGCAGGGGTGACTGATCACATACTCATGGCCGGGGAGCGTCGTCCGTGATCATTGCCAGCAGGGCCCGGATTTCGTCGGCTTCGGGAGCGCCGATGGCGGTGTAGCGGGTGAGGGCCTGCTGCCCGTGGTGCCGTGCCTGATCCGGGTCGCCGTCGGCGTGGCAGGCGCGGGCCAGACCGCTGTGCGCGCGGGCCTGCTCCAGCGGCGCGCCGATCTCGGAGGTGAGCTCGAGAGCGGCTGCGTGATGCACGCGGGCCTTACCGGCCTCACCTGCCTGGAGCAGAACGTCCCCGAGGCCGTTGAGCGCGTCGGCCTCCTGAGCCGGATCGCCGATCTCGCGGAACGTGGCCAGGGCCTGCTCAAAGTTCCCGGAAGCTTGCTCATGGCGGCCGAGCCTGAGGTAAACCTGGCCCAGCCAGAGGAGGGTTTCGGCTGCGCTGCTTTTTTCGCCCATTTCCTGGAACAGGGCCAATGCCTGCCGGAGGTATCCTTCCGCGTGCTCGAATAGGCCCAGACGCAGGTCAACAGTGCCGAGCCTGCCCAAGGCGATAGCTTCGCCGCTACGGTCGCCGGCCTCGCGGAACAAGTCCAGCGATTGCCTGTAATAGCCAGCCGCCTCCTGGTGGTGGCCTTGCCGTAGCCGTATCCGGCCGAGATTGCCGATCTCGCGTGCCTGTCCGCCGCGGTCGCCGATGTCCTGGTAGATGGCGGCGGCTTCCTGCTGGTGGCGGCCGGCTTGCTCGTAGCGGCCTAGTCCGGTCTCGCTCGCGCCGATGCCGGCCAGCGCCTGAGCTTCACCGGCCCGGTCGCCTTCCGCACGGAACAGGGCCAGTGCCTGCCGGTAGTGGTCACTGGCCTGCTGAAGGCGGCTTTGCTCCCAGTAAATGGCGCCGATCTGGGTCAGGGCCGTCGCCTCGGCGGCGCGATCACCGGCGCGGCGGGCGGCGCCGAGCGCGTGCCCGGAGATGGTGATGGCCTCGAGGAAGTGACCGCTGCTTTGCAGGTAGTCGCAGAGGGTGGCGGCCAGCCGGGTGGCGTGGCCGGGCCAGCCGTAGGCAGCGGTGTGCCTGGCGACCGCCACCAAAGCGGCGCGTTCGGCAACCAGCCAGTCCCGCGCCGCCGCCGGACCGGCAAGCGGCGGGACGGGGCTGGCTGACCCGGAGAGCGGGGGGCGGCGGTGGCGTCCGGCGGGGTACAGGATGTCCATGGCGGTCGCGGCGGTGTGCAGGTAATAGTCGAATAGGCGGGTCAGCGTCTCGCCCTGGTCGTCGCCGGCATCCTGGCTTCCGGCGAGTTCGCGGGCGTAGGCCCGGAGCAGGTCGTGCATGCCGTACCGGCCTGGTCCAGCAGGCTGGATCAGGTGCGCGCGGGCCAGCACGTCCAGCGCCCGGCGGGTCTGCGACATGCTCGCGCCGGTCAGCGCTGCGGCCGCGTAAGGTTCGAGGTCGGGGCCGGGGTGCAGGCCGAGCAGCCGGAAGGCGCAGGCAGCACCGGCGCCAAGGTGGCGGTAGGACCAGGAGAACACGACGCGCACCTGGGCGCTGGGATCCTGGCCCGACTCCAGCAGGTCCAGCCGGGTGCCCAGGTCAGCTAGCTCGCTGACCAGAACGGCCAGCGGCACGTCCGGGCGGGCAGCGGCCAGCTCAGCCGCGACCCGCAGCGCCAGCGGCAGCCGGCAGCACTGCCCGGCCAGCTCAGCGGCCGCGCCAGGGTCGGCGGCGGCCCGCGCCCCGATCAGCGAACCGAGCAGGCCAACCGCGTCTTGCCGCGGGAGCACGTCCAGGTCCAGGCGCGTGACGCCATCGCGGGCGACCAGCCCGGCCAGCGCATCCCTGCTGGTCACCACCACCGCACAGGATCCAGTGCCGGGCAGCAGCGGCCTTACCTGCCCGGCTGACCCGGCGTTGTCCAGCACGACCAGCATCCGCTTGCCTGCCAGCAGGCTGCGGAAACGAGCCGCGCGCTCGTCCTCTTCCGGCGGGATGTCCTGGCCGGGCACGCCCAAGGAACGCAGCAACCCCGCCAGCGCGTCCGATGCCGGCACCGGCTGGCCTGGGTCATAGCCGCGCAGGTTCACATACAGCTGCCCGTCAGGAAAACGATCCACCGCCATATGCGCCCAGTGCACAGCCAGCGCCGTCTTACCCACCCCGGCGGTCCCGCTGATCGCTGAGATCACCACCACCCCCGGAGCCCGCTGGCCAGGGCGGTCGAGCAGCCCGGTCAGCGCGTCGAGTTCGGCCGAACGGCCGGTAAAGCCCGCCACCGCCGACGGCAGTTCCCGAGGCGTGATCCGCCGCTGTCCGGCTTCCGCGGGCCGGTCAACGGAAGCCGCGGCGGCCACGGGCGCCGCGCCGCGGGTGCGCTGGTAGTGCCGCACATCCCGGGCCTGCCCGGCCCATCGGTGCGCGTTGCTGGTTTCGCTCTCACTGCCCCCCAGGGCACGGACGATCGACGCGGCGACCTCCGGGCTGGGTGTCTTCCACCCGCGCAGGACCTCGCTGACATGGCTGCGGGACAGGCCTGCCCTGACCGCGATCTGGCCCACCGACAACCCCCGGTACTGCCGTAGCCGCCGCAGCAAGTCGACCAGGTCCCGGGACGGGCCGGGCGGCAGGCTGGCCTCACCCCGGTAGCCGCGCGTCACGTCCCGCCGTCCGGCAGGAAAAGGCTGTACGTCTGCCGGTCAAGCATGCTTGCCTGCCCCATTGGCCCCGTCCGGCTGATCCCCGTTCCCGCCAGAATAATCCGAGTTCCGGCGGCGCGACAGCTTGATATCACGACATAAGCGGATTTCCCCCTCGCCGTCTGGCCACGTGTTCGCCGTTGTTCGCTGCGCGGGCCCGACACCGCCGGGGAACGCCCAGCCCAGACCCGCGAAAACAGGAAGTGTTCGCTGGTGTTCGCGCATCCGGCCCCCCACGGCGAACCCGGGCTCGAATGGGACTGGCACCAGCCACGCTAGAACGGCACCGCACGCAGAACAAGCGACGCGAAGGAGAGGCAGTGCCCCGCCCTGACGTGAGTTATGAGCAGCACGGAAGCCTTGGTGGCGGGCGGCCGGGGGCCGGGGAGCGCGCCGCCGGGCGGGGCCGGAGGGGACGCCGGCTGGCTGTGGTGGCCGGGATTGTGTCGGCCTCCATTGCCGTCGCTGTTCTTGTGCTGGAGGCTGCGACACTGTCGGGGGCGTCGGCCGGGGCTGGCGGGCCGGCGCGGGCAGGTGCGGCGGTCAGCCTCGGGGGGAATCCGGTAGGGCTGGCGGTGGATGACCGGACCGGCACGGTCTATGTCGCGGCGGGCCGGGCCGGGCTGTTCATGTTCAGCGCGGCAGGCTGCGGTTCTACCGCTGGGGCCGGGTGCGACGCCCGCCGGGTTGCCGCTGGCGGCCAGGTCGCGGTCGGGGTGGCGGTCGATGCCCCGGCGGATACGGTGTACGTGGCCAACGGTCCTGAGCAGACCGTCTCTGTATTCGGTGCGGCTGGTTGCAATGCGGCTGCCGCGCGCGGCTGCGCGCGCCCGGTGGCGGTGATCCGCCTGCCCGGAGCGCCACGGGCACTGGCCATCGATCCGCTCGCCGGCACTGTGTACGCCATGTTCGTCCCTGTCCAGGGTCGGCAGGTCCGGACCGCCGCCACCGTCCGGGAGGTGGCCGTCATCAGCGCCACGGCGTGCAATGCGTCAGGTACGCGTGGCTGCGGAGTCGTCATGACCGCGCCGCTAGGGCCGGGCGGGCCTGCGGCGATCGCGGTGGATCAGGCCACCGGCACTGTGTACGCAGGTCAGGGCAGCGGGCTGGCGGTCATCAACGGGAGCGCCTGCGTGACAGGCAACGCTCACGGCTGCCGGAAGATCGTGCCAGTCTACGGATACATTGCGGGAGTGACCGCCGGTGATCCCGGCCGCGTCTATGTGACGAGCCCTGGTACCGGGACCGTCACCGGGATCAGCACCCGTGCCTGCGCCGCCGCGGCGGGC
>Ga0210395_10003470_pt1 | contig 12071 bp, 10 predicted proteins | sample IncBWH4OmetaG_FD_150861 | JGI IMG/M metagenome (GOLD analysis project Ga0210395, IMG submission 150861) | Forest soil microbial communities from Barre Woods Harvard Forest LTER site, Petersham, Massachusetts, United States - Inc-BW-H-4-O ...
CCAGGCACTCGGCCAGCTCGACCTCCGAGAGCGTCGGCAAGCCAAAGGCCGAACCCTGGGCCAGCGCCGCCATGGCCGCCCGGGCCACCGGCGCGAACGCATGCCCGTGCACCAGCGCCGTGTAGTTGTTCTGCAGGTCGATCGCCCTGTGCCCGTCGACGTCGAGAACTTCGCAACCTTCCCCGCGCGCGGCGTAGGGAGGGTGCGGAGCGACAAACAACGTCGAGCGCGCGTTGCCGCCTGGCAAACTGAGCAGCGCCCGCTCGTAGAGCTCCTGCGCCATCGGCGCCTGCATGTCAGTGGCGATCGGAGTCTGCTCCATCGGCTTGTCATGTTCGCAGCAATTCGAACGCTCCCCGGCGAGGCATCGAAGTTGCGCGATCCACACGGCCGCCGCATTTCCACGGCAGCCGCGGGAGAATTCAAACCCAACGCGCCCTGCAACTCAAACGAGTGGAACGAGCAGCGCCTCCTGCGCGACGGCGAACAGCTCGAGCTCCACACCCAGCGCGACCCCCGCGCAATCGCGTTGGTCGATCGTCGCCACAACGCGGCCGAGCGCCGGCGAGTCGATCGATATCTCCTGCTCGTCGCCGAACAACAGCATCTCCACCACCGGCCCGGCGATCCGCAGCGACCCGGCTGAGGCGCTGCGGCGCAGGCTGCGACGACGCACGGCCAGAACGACACGATCGCCGGCGGTCGCGTTGGTCGCACAGCGAAGCTCGCCCCCTCCACAGCACACGCGCGCGCTACCGTCGCCAAGCAGTTCGTGCTCGGCCACCGCCAGCAGGTTCGCGTTTGCGAAGAAGCCCGCCACGAAGCTGTCCGCCGGACGCGCGTACAGCTGCGCCGGCTCCCCGATGCTCGCGACCTTCCCAGCACGCATGATCGCGATGCGATCCGACAGCGCCAGGGCCTCCTGCTGATCGTGGGTGACATATACGATCGTCGCTCCCAGTTCGCGGTGGATCGCGCGGATCTGCTCCTCCATCTCCAGACGCAGCGCACGGTCGAGCGCCCCCAGCGGCTCGTCCATCAGGATCACCTCCGGGTCGTATGCGAGCGCCCGGCCGAGCGCGACGCGCTGTTGCTGGCCGCCGGAGAGCTGGCGCGGATAGCGCCCTCCAAGCCCGTCCAGGCGCAACAGCGCGAGCATCTCACCGACGCGCCGCTCGCGCCCGGCGCGCCCCACACCTCTGAACTTCAAGCCATAGCCGACATTCTGTGCAACGGTCATATGCGGAAAAAGCGCATAGTGCTGGAAGACCATCCCGACGCCGCGCCTGGCAGGCGACAGTCGCGATATGTCGCGACCGCGCAACAGCACGGTGCCTGCGGTGGGCGCCTCGAAGCCGGCGATCACCTTCAGCAGGGTTGTCTTGCCCGAGCCGCTGGGCCCCAACAACGTCAGCAGCTCACCTTGGCGCACCTGCAAGCTGACCTGCGCCAGCGCCGAGGTCTCACCGTAGACCTTGCTCAGCGCCTGGATGTCGAGGACCGCCTCCGCGCTCGAGGCGCTCCCTCCGCGTGCCGTGCTCACGATGCCCCTCCGCGCGCCAGTCGTGCGGCCAGCGCCATGGCAAGGCTGGTGCCGACCATCAACAGCGTGGCGATCGCGGCAATGACAGGTTCCAGGCCGTAGCGTACGGAGTCGAGGATCGCCTTGGGCAGGGTTTCAAGGCCGGGCCCGCCAAGGAAGTTGACAAGCACCGCCTCGTCGAGGCTCGTCACGAATGCGAGCACGGCTCCGGCCAGGATCGCCGGACTGAGCAGGCGCAGCGTGATCGCAAACCAAGCCTGCGCCCGGCTGGCGCCGGCGACCATCGCCGCCAGCTCGAGTTCGGGTGGTATACGGCTCATGGCGGCGCTGGTGACGAGCAGCATCACCGGCACCGCAAGCGTCAAGTTGGCGAGCACCAGCCCCCAGTATGTGCCCAGCAGGCCGATCTGGGCGTAAACCCCGTACATGGCGACTGCATATGCCGATATCGGAAGGATGATGCCGGCAATCCCGCCGACCTGCAGAGCGTTACGCAGGGGTAGGCGACTGCGGTGGATCGCAAACAAGGTGGGCACAACCACGAGCGCGGCCAACAGCGCAACCGGACCGGCAATCTTCACCGACAGCCACAGCGCCGAGCCCCAGCGCGGGTCTTCGAACAACCTGCGGTACTGACCAACCCCCCAAGCATGCGGAGGGAAGTCAAAGAAGCGGTCGTTGGAAAAGGACAGCACCACGACCAGCGCCGCCGGCACGAGCAACACGAAGGCGGTAGTCGCTGCCACGCCGGCGCCGAGGGCGCCGGTGAAGCGATCGCCCGGCGCGTGTCTCATGCCGCCGCCCGCTGCAGGCGCCCACGTCCGACCAGCGCCAGCGCAATGCCGAGCGTGAGCAGCGCCACGGCGAGCAGGATCACCGACGCCGCGCTGGCGATCGGATAGTCATAGAAGGTGAATATGTAATCCTGGATGTAGCTGGCCATGAACGGAGCCTGCGCCCCGCCGAGCAGCACGGGCGTGACGTAGAAGCCCAGCGAGATCGCAAACACCAACGCGCCGCTGGCAACGATCCCGGGCATCGCCAGCGGCAACATCACCGATGTGATCGCGCGTGCGCGCGAGGCGCCAAGCCCGCGGGCGGCATCGAGCAGGGAACGATCGATACTCAGAAACACTCCGTAGAGCGAGAAGGCCGCATAGGGCACCATCGTGTAGACCATCCCGATCGCGACCGCAGTCGAGGTGTACAGCCAGGATACAGGCGCCAGACCGAACAGTTCGAGCCCCTTGTCAAGCGGCCCTTCTGAGGAGAGCAGGATCACGATCGAATAGTTCTTGACGACCGTCCCCATCCAGAAGGGAGCCAGCACCGCCAACCACAGGATCGCCCTGACAAAGCTGCTGCCACTGACCTTTATGTGCCAGGCCAGCAGACCGCCGAGCGTCACCGCGACGACGCTCACGAACACACTCGACAGCAGTGTGGTGATCAACGCCCGCCTGCCAGCGGGACTTTCCAGAACCGCGGCGTAGTTGCCGGCGCCTTCGCCAGTGGTGAACGAGTCGATCGTCAACTTGACCAGCGGATAGACGACGAACCCGAGCAGCACCACCAACAGCGGCAGCACGAGCAACAGCGCCCAGCGGTTGGGCAGAATCGCACTCCATGCGGGCGCTCGATGGTCGCGAGCCTCGCGACCATCGAGCTCACCGCCAGGCGAGGCGGGAAGGCTCGCCATCACGCTCCTCCCCGCCTGCCCATCTCAACTCCCGCGCGCCACTAACCGCGCAGGAAGTTCTCGTAGGCGGTGTTCAGTTCGTTGCTGTTATGGGCGTACCACAGGAAGTTAGGCGTCGCCAACTGCCTGAGGTTCACCGGATTGTCGGCCAACTGCGAGCCGATCGAACCCGGCAGGTAGTTGAGCGCCAGCGGATTGGGAACCGAGTCGTGCACGATTTCCGCCCAGACCGCCTCGGACTTCGGGTGGCTGGCGATGAATTCGAGCAGCTTCGAAGCGTCCGCTTCGTTTTTGCCGCCTTTCACCACGGCCCAGTAACTGGGCTCGTACGCGCCATCGGCCCAAACCACCTTCAGTTTCACTCCTTGGGAGATGAGCTGGTAGGCGCGGTCGCTCCACATGATCCCGAGGGGCACCTCGCCGCTGCGCATGATCTGCTGCTGTTGTTCGCCTGACTGCCAGAACACCTTGATGTGCGGCTTTAGCCCTTCGAGCGTCTTGATCACGGCTTTCACGTTCACCGGTGTCGTAGCGGTCTGCGTGATCGGCATACCGGCCGCGACCTCGGCCGTGGTGATCGCCTCGATCGGCTCGATCCCGCCGAACATGCGCTGCTGGGGAAATTCCTTTGTGTTGTAGAACTGCGCCATGTTCGAGGGGCAACTCTTCATCTTTTCGGTGTTGCAGACGATCACGTCGCCAAGGCTGCCATGGGAGAAACCGAAAGGCGTGACCTTCTGGCCCCCAAGTTCTTTTTCGAAGCGCGCCTTGGTGGCGGCCGGAAGCGGATTGAGCTCGCCTTTCGCATAGAGCGTGTAGGCCGAGCCGCCGTCGAGCGAGTCGACCGCGTCCCACTGGATCTGTTTGGCCTGGTTCTGCGCTTCCACGCGCGCAAGCTGCACCCCCGGCGCATCGACAATCTGGGATTTGAGTTTGTTTTCCGAGTCGAACTGGTTCAGGTAAGCCTTCTGTGTGGCTTCGTCGATCGGCGCGCCCCACCCGCCGATCGTCAAAGTGCTCGAGCTTTTGCCGCTGCTACCGCACGCGGCTACCCCCAGGCACACCGCAAGCGCCGCGAACGCCCCAAGCACCCCACGGCTCCTACCCCAACTCATTGGCTGCATGTTTCTTCCTCTCTCATAGCTGCGCTTAGCTCGATCGGCTCGGCCCACCGCTCCCAAACGCACGCGCACGGCGCGCGCAGAGCTTGACCTGAGGAAGGCAACCAGCCCCCTGCTGCTTGGAACACGCCTCAGCGGAACACGGCATCCAGGATGTCCCGCGGGATTGATGGTTGAGAGTCGAGCACTCGATGACCGATGACCGTAAGGATCGCGTGCGCCGCATAGCGAGCGGTGCGCCCTCCCCCCACATCGTATTGTGGAATCATCTCGCATACGTCAAATGCTCCGATACTCTCGAACTCTGAGAGCACGCTGAGAGCGGCCAAAACCTCGCCCGAACTGAGGCCGTCGACGACGATCGAGTGGGTACCTGGAGCGTAGGCGCCGTCTGTGGCGTCGATGTCGAACGTCACATACACACGATCGGCGCCGTCGCTGGCGACTTCCAGCGCCTCGCGCATCGTCTCGAGCACACCGCGACGGCGAATCGACGCGGCTGTGTAGCCGATGAATCCACGCTCCCTACAGACGCGCAGCTGTTCGGGCTCGGCGATGTTCGTCCCGTTCAGACCCCACCAGACCATATTCGCCACCGCCTCGTGCTCGCTTATGCGCCGTGCGAAGGTCCCGTGGTTAAGCCTCCCCATATCACGAAACTCGTCCCAAAAATCGAAATGGCCGTCGATGTTTAGAAATCCAACCTTTGCGTCTGGCGTACTCGTGCGCAGTCCGCGCGCGAAGCCGATGAAGGAGGGATATGGCACGAAGTGATCGCCGCCAAGCACGACCGGCATCGCGCCACGCGCCGTGAGCTGCGCGACCGGCGCAGCAATCGCCTCGATCTGCGCCTGCACGTCGCCCTGATGGATGCGCACGTCGCCGACGTCGAACAGGCGCGCCTGCTCGGGCACCGTCCAGACGCTCCCGTCGAAGACGTTCACATAACCGACCGGCTCGGTCTGCAGCCCGTAGTAGCCGGCCAGGTACAGCGAAGCCTCGCGGATGGCTCGCGGCGCATAGCGCTGGCCGTTGCGCCCCAGGGTCCAGGAGTCGAGCGGCACGCCAAGCACGGCAACGCTCCCGGGGGGAACCTCCTCGGCGCCAAGCGCCGGCGCGCGGTAGAAGGTGCTCGCCCCTGCATACCAGTGGACGGTGTCGCGTTGGGGCATCAGATCGCCCCCCGCCTTGCGCCACCAGCTACATTGCCCTCGCCGAGCGCCGCGCAGCGTTCGCGCTTTGTTAGAGCGCCTACTTGCAAAACAGCTCCACGGGAACCTCGTTGAGAACCTCCGGCCCGTCCTCTTTGACGAGCACGTTGTTGCCCAGCATCATCGTCGCGCCGTCGCTATAGGACAGCCCGGGCTCCATCGTTATAACCATGCCCGGTTCGATCACGTGGGGATCTCCCTTCATCAGGCTGAGCGCGCCAATCCAGATCGGCGGGTAGGCGATCTCCATGCTGAAGCCAAAGCGACCCCAGGTATTCTGCTCGTAGCCGCTGTGGCATGCGCGGACAAGCTCCACGATCTCCGCGACGCTCACGCCGGGCCGCAGCGCATCGGTCGCGCGCTGCAGCGCCTCGCGCACGACCTCGTAGAGCTCTCGTATACGCGGCGCGGGCTCGCCGACCACAACCGTGCGCGAGATGTTGCAGTGGTAGCGGCGCACGACCCCGCTCACCTCCAGATAGACCACGTCGCCGTCGCTCAGCAGCTTGCCGATCGGCGTACCGTGCAGCGTGCCGCGCGCGTCCACCAGCGTCGGGTAGGCGGGGAACTCGCCGCCGGCGAGCGCGACCGCCTGCTGGATCGCGGCCATCACCTCGTAATCGCTGACGCCGGCTTGGATCGCCTCGATGCCGGCGCTGACGCCAAGGTCGGCGACGTGCGCCGCCGAGCGCAGCAGCGCGAGCTCAGCCGGACTCTTGATCAGACGCAGGTCGTCGAGCCCGCCGCAGACGTCGATCATCTGCGCTCCAGGCAGGCCGCGCGAGAGCTCAGAGGCGTAGCACGCCTTGAAGTGGTAGCTGGACAGGTTCACACCCACGCGTCGAGCTCCGGCCAGCTCACGCTCGCGCAGGACCTCGAGCAGGCGCGCCACCTGGTCCTCGTGCGTCCAGACCGTGCGAACGTCGCTGACCCAACAGGTTTCCTCACACAGCAACAGCTCGGCCTTGTTGCAAAGCAGCGTCAGCGGCTGATCCTCGGCGAGCGGCACTATCAGCGTCTGGAAGTAGAACGCGCTCGTCGGTTCATAACCCGAAAGCCAGTTGTAATGCTCAGGCTGGCAGAGCAGCAGCAACTCGATCTCCTGTGCGCCCATCCACGCGCGCGTGGATGCCAAGCGCCCTTGATACTCCTCCAGGCCGACCGCCATGCGCGGGGCTGGGCGAGACCCGAGCGCCGGCGCACAAGCGCTCGCGCCGGGGACGGAGGGCTCGACCACCCTCACCTCACGATTGTGCGGCTTTGCTCGCGCATGAACTGCTGCAGATAGTACGGCCCGAGCCCACCCTTGCCGGTGGCCCCGCTGGCCTTCCAACCACAGAACGACTGCGCCCCCGGCCACGCCCCCGTGGTGGCGCCCGCACGGCGGTTCACATACACCACGCCGGCTTCGATCCCCTGGAGAAAACGATCCACCTCGGCATCGTCCTCGCTGAAGATCCCGGCGCTCAGCCCGTAGTCGACCGCGTTGGCCTCGGCGATCGCCTCCGAGAGCCCCGCCACGCGGGTGACACTCAAGAACGGCAGAAAGAGCTCGCGCCGGCTGAGCGCGTGGCCCGGCGGCAGGTCGCTGACGACGGTCGGTTCGACGAAATGCCCGCCGCGCAGCTCGATTCGCTCGCCGCCGAGCAGAACGCGCCCGTCGCGACGAGCCACCTCGACGCTCTGCTCGAAGCGGGCCACGGCCCGCCCGTCGATGACAGGCCCGAGCGTCGAGGCACGATCGGCGGGGTCTCCGACCAGGAACGTGCGCGTGAGGGCGCACAGTCGCTCGAGCAACTCGTCGTGAACCTCGCTCGCGACGATCGCTCGCGAACACGCGCTGCACTTCTGCCCCGAAAGCCCGAATGCCGCCCTGGCGATGCCCTCCGCGGCCTTCTCGAGATCGGCGTTGGCGGTGACGATCGCAGGGTTCTTGCCGCCCATCTCCGCCAGCACCGGTCGCGCCCAGCGGCCGGCGCTCAGCAGTCGGGCGATCTCCCGCCCCGCTGGCACCGAACCGGTGAACGCGATCCCCGCGACGTCGCTGAGCGCAAGCGCGCGACCAGTGTCTGCTTCACCCTGCACCAGATTGAACACGCCGGCTGGCAGCGCTCCCTGCGCGAGCGCCTCGGCGAGTAGCGCGCCTGTCCAGGAGGTCGCCTGCGATGGCTTGACCACCACGGTATTGCCCGCGATCAAAGCCGCCGAGAGCATGTTCACGGACAGCGCCAGTGGGAAATTGAAGGGTGCGATCACGCCGAACACGCCATAGGGCCTGAGCGTCTCGATATTGCGTTCGCTCGCGGTCAGGCTCGCGAGCGGCGCCGTGAAGCCCTCGGCCGTCTCGATCGCCGTGCAATAGGTCTCGATCAGGTCGATCGCCTCCTGCGCCTCGGCGAGCGACTCCATACGCGTCTTGCCGGTCTCCAGGCTGACGACAGCCGCGAGCTCGACGCGGCGCTCGGCGATCGAGCCGGCCACCGCGCGCATATGGGCGCAGCGCTCACCGTAGGGCATCCGGCCCCACTGTGCCTGAGCGCGGCGCGCGGTAGCCAGCGCCTCTCCAACCGTCCGGCCATCACCGGCATACGCACGAATGATCTGTCCGCGCGCGTCGCAGGGGTCGCGTCGTTCGAACACCTCGCCCCGGCGAACCTCCTCTCCGCCGATGCGGTGGGCAAAAGGCTCCAGCGAGGCGGAACGCAGCCGAGCGAGCGCGCCCTCGAACTCCTCGTCGAGTCCGCCCGGCAGCGCTCCGCTGGTGTAGGTCAAGCGTTCGCTCATGCGACCTTCCGCTCGAAGTTCGATCCTTGACTATTCAATTCTGAGCTCCCGATCGTGGTCGGAGCCCAACTGGCGCCCGCGTGACCGAGCGATTCGGAAAACTCCGCATATGAAGTTAGAATTCGGCATAGATAAAAGAGATACTCAGTGATAACCGGATGACATAAGCTACGCCGCGAGCCCCTAAACGGCCTCACACGGGCACGATCCATGTGCCCGGATAGGACGAACTGAGTTCGAGATGATGCTCTCGATTGAGAATGTCGGCATTCCCAAGTATGATGACTGTTCAACTGAGGTGCACCCATGTAGAGGCACCTCTGGCACTATGGATAGGGGCCTTAGCGGAAATGCCTAGAGTAAGCTCGAATTCTTCCAAATCCGGCCAAGACGGCGAGTGGTCGATACCCAGCCTTCGCGAGCCAAGATACTCCCAGTCACTTGAGCGGGGTCTTGCGATTCTCGGCTGCTTCACGCCTGAACGCCCTGTGCTCGGCATCGCCGACATCGCCGATGACCTGGGGATGAGTCGCTCCACAACGCATCGATATGTGATCACGCTCGTCGCGCTCGGCTTCCTCGAGCAGGGTGCCTCGCGCAAGTACCGACTCGGATTGCGCGTCACCGATCTCGGCATGTCCGCGTTGAACTCGACCGGACTGCGCGAGCATTCGCGCCCCTATCTTGAGGAGCTGCGCCAGCGCACCTCCTACACCGTCAACCTGGCCGTGCTCGACGGCCCCGAGATCCTCTACGTCGATCGCGCGCGAAGCTTCCGCCGCGGACAGAACAAGATCGACCTGAACCTGCGTCCAGGCTCGCGACTGCCCGCCTACTGCACGTCGATGGGCAAGGTCCTGCTAGCCAACCTGCCCGAGAACGAGCAGCGCGATCTGATCGGCAACATGACGCTCACACGTCGCGGACCGAACTCGATCACCAGCAAGAAGGCGTTGCGCACCGAACTCGAGCACGTGCTCGAGGAGGGCATGGCCGTCAACGACGAAGAGCTCGCCCAGGGTCTGCATTCGATCTCAGCTCCGGTTAGGACCGAGTCGCGCGAGGTCGTAGCGGCCGTCAACATAGCGGCGCACAGTTCGATGATCTCCCTGGAGGAGCTCGTCGACGCGCTCGGCCCGCATCTGGTCGCCACCGCGGACAACATCTCCGCGCGTCTCGGCTACCGCCGGGACGACGAGCAGGCCTGAGGATCTTCAACCCCCGCCGGGTGAGCCCCAGCCAAGCGGGGCCGGAGCTGGCGACAGCCCGGCCGATGCACGCTTGGATTGCGCAGGGCTGCCCGCGCGGGTCGGATTGAAACAGCACGGCTGCTCCGGCTCACATAGGCTACGGTCCGATGACTCCGCCGAGAACGAGACCGCTCGCCGCTGTACTGCTCGCGCTAGCGGCAGCTCTCGCGCTCGCCGCATGCGGCGAAACGGCCTCGACAAGCAACTTCAAAGGCGAAAGCCACAACGTGGCGCAGACCGTCTCCAATTTCCAGACCGACGCGACCGCCGAGGATGAGAAGAAGCTCTGCGAAGACGATCTCTCCGCGACGCTGACCGCCGAGCTGGCTCGCGCCGGTGGATGCCAGACCGTGCTGAAGGCGCAACTGCACGAAATCGACGCGCTCGGCTTGACGATCGAATCGATCGTCGTCAACGGACAGCATGCGCTGGCGCACGTGAAGAGCACTTACTCGGGCAAAAGCCGCGTCACAGTGCTAGCACTGGTCAAGGAAGGCTCGCACTGGAAGATCTCCGGCTTGGGCGGCGCTGCGCACGCCTAGGCGCTGCGCACGCCCAATGAGACGCGCAGAACCACCTTCCGAAAATGAGCCGGTCGACGGGATGTTTAGGGCTTGTAAACGTTGGGGTGTGCACCGTTCGTCTTTGGACGATCCTCTCAACACCCCCCTTCACCGGACACGAAGATCTTTAGACGATCCTCTCAACACCCCCCTTCACCGGACACGAAGATCTTGGACGACCCTCCCATCCCCTTTTGCGGGGTCAGGCCAGCGTGCGGCCGTACTGACGCTCGTAATACGCGCGGTAATCACCTGAGCGGATCGGCTTCCACCACCACTCGTTCTCGCGATACCACGCCACCGTCTGCTCCAAGCCCTCGGCGAAGCGCACCCGCGGCTCCCAGCCCAGTGCCCTGACCTTCTCCGAGGAGAGCGAATAGCGCCGGTCGTGACCCGGGCGGTCGGTGACGTGCTCGATTAGGGACTCCTGCGCGCCGGTCAGGTCGATGATGCGCTTCACCACCTGGATGTTGGCGCACTCATCCGGGCCGCCGGCGTTGTAGACCTCGCCTGGGACACCATGTTCCAGCACGTGGCCGATCGCGCGGCCGAAGTCGCTCGCGTGAATCCAGTTGCGCACCTGCATGCCGTCGCCGTATATGGGCAGCGGGTCCCCGTGCAGCGCGTTGAGGATCATCAGCGGGATCAACTTCTCCGGGTACTGGTAGGAGCCATAGTTGTTGGATCCGCGGCAGATTGTGGCCGGCAGGCCATAGGTGTGGAAGTAGCTCTGCACGAGCAGGTCAGCGCCCGTCTTCGTGGCCGAGTAGGGCGAGGAAGGGCGCAGCGGCGAGTCCTCTGTGAAGGAGCCGTCCTCGATCGAGCCGTAGACCTCGTCGGTCGAGACCTGCAGGTAGCGCAAGTCTCGACCCCGCGCGGCCTCCAGCAGGACATAGGTTCCCTGGGCGTGCGTGCGCACGAACGCGTCGGGCTCTGCGATCGAACGGTCCACGTGCGTCTCGGCCGCGAAGTTGACAATCGCCTCGATCGGCTGGCCGGCCAGCGGGCCGCCGCCGCCGAGCGCGCTCGCTACAGCCTGTGGGTCCTCGATCGCGCCGTGCACGAAGCGAAAGCTCGGCTCCTCGGCGAAGTCATGGAAGTTCTCCTCGCGGCCGGCGTAGGTGAGCTTGTCGAGCACGACCACCTCGTCGCCGCTCTCCTGCAAGCGCATACGCACGAAGTTGGAGCCGATGAAGCCGGCGCCACCACAGACAAGCAATCTCATAACCGCATCATCCCATCATGACCGTGCATGGCGGGACTGGGGGGGTCTCGCCCGCTTATGTGCGAAGCGCACGGCACTCGCTGCGTCCTTGCCCAGCTTGCCCTGTGCGCTCGTCAACGCTCGAGCCCATCACGCGCGGCCATATAACCCGCCAGCCCGTCGCGCCAATCTGGCATCGGCAGAACGTCCTCACGTTCGGACTCCATAGCCGACCAGGCCGGGCGCGGCGCGGGACGCGCCATCTCGGCGCTTGTTGCCGCATCCACACGACAGTCGAGCTCCGCCTGGCGGAAGATCTCCTTGGCAAAGCCGTTCCATGAGATCGATCCGGCGCCGGTGAGGTGCACGAGGCCGTTCACCCGGCGTTCGAGCAAGCCCAGGATCGCCGGCGCCAGGTGGCCAGACCATGTGGGTGAGCCGACCTGGTCATCGACCACCTGCACCGCGTTGCGGTCGCCTGCCAGGCGCAGCATCGTCGCGACGAAGTTGGGGCCGTCGATTCCGTAAAGCCATGCCGTGCGCACAACCGTGTGATCTGGCGAGGCGGCTAATACCTGGCGCTCGCCGGCGAGCTTGGTCTCTCCGTAGACGGAGCGGGGGCCGGTCGGGTCTGACTCGACATACGCTCGCGCCAGGCCGTTGGCGTCCAGCGGTGCGCTGCCGTCAAAGACATAG
>Ga0210395_10003472_pt1 | contig 12068 bp, 13 predicted proteins | sample IncBWH4OmetaG_FD_150861 | JGI IMG/M metagenome (GOLD analysis project Ga0210395, IMG submission 150861) | Forest soil microbial communities from Barre Woods Harvard Forest LTER site, Petersham, Massachusetts, United States - Inc-BW-H-4-O ...
CGACACCATCATTCCGCGCAATGTGCGCGTCTCGGAAGCGCCGTCCTATGGCAAGCCGGTGCTGGTCTACGATCTCAAATGCAGCGGCAGCGAAGCCTATCTGCGGCTCGCCACTGAGATCATCCAGCGCGAAAAAGAACTGCTCGCCAGTTGAGCGTGATCGGGCATTGCCAGCGGCATCAAAGAAACGTGCAACAGTAAACGCGGAATAGTCTTGTGAGTGAAAATCCAGGGAAGGCGGCGATGGCGGAGGACGCAGCGCGATCGCGATTGGGCCGCGGACTTGCAGCCCTGATCGGCGACGTCGGCACCGAGAGCTCGGCCGAGCGGCCACGCGGCCAGCGGCGAGCACCGACCACTTCGCTGCGGCCGAATGCGCGCAATCCGCGGCGCGTCTTCGCCGAGGACGAGCTGGATGAACTGACGGCTTCGCTGCGCGAGCGCGGCATGATTCAGCCGATCGTGGCGCGGCCGGTGCGTGGCGCGCCCGACGCCTACGAGATCATCGCCGGCGAGCGGCGCTGGCGCGCGGCGCAGCGCGCTGGCCTGCACGAGGTACCGGTCGTTATCATCGAAGCGACCGACGAAGAGTCGCTGCAGCTCGCAATCATCGAGAACGTGCAGCGCGCCGACCTCAATCCGCTCGAGGAGGCTGAAGGCTATCGGGCGCTGGTGGAGGATTACAGCCACACCCAGGACGACATCGCCAAAATGGTCGGCAAGAGCCGCAGCCATGTCGCCAACACGCTTCGGCTGTTGAAACTGCCGCCCTCGATTCGCGCCTATATTTTCAAAGGCAAGCTCGACGCCGGCCATGCCCGCATGCTGGTCGGCCAGCCCAATGCCGAAAAACTCGCGGAAGAGATCGTCGCGCGCGGCCTCAATGTCCGTCAGGTCGAGGAAATCGCGCGCCAGGAATCAGACCGCAACGGCAAGTCTCATTCCAGCCGCAAGCGATCGTCGGAAAAAAGCGCCGACACGCTGGCGCTGGAAAAGCGTATGTCCGACGCGCTCGGCCTAGTCGTCAGTATCGATGCGCGCGGCGAACGCGGTGTCGTCAGCATCCGCTACCGCAATCTCGAACAGCTCGACGATCTGGCACAGCGGCTGGATAACAAGCATCCATAGGGTGGATTAGCCCAACCGGTCCGGCCCGAAGGGCCGGACCGATGACAGGCTCCGGTGTAGCCCGCCCTGTTCCGTCCGTTTCCGCAGCCTATTCCCTCGCGGCGTGCCTTAGTTCCAGCCGACGGGCGGAACTATGGTGGTGCTCGGCACCAGCGTGGCTACGGAGATATGCGGCCAGGTCAGCGTGTTGAAGTTCAGCATAACCACCTGCGAGTACTGGATCTGCGTCGATGTCACCGTGATCGTACGCGGCGTCGTGATCGGAATGGGCGGGTCGATCAAAAACTTCGGCACCGGTTGTCCGGGAGTTTTCGGCGCCTCGCCTTCTATGATCAGCGGCGACTGGCCCGGTGTGAAGACCGGCACCACGATGGTGTGCTGAACGGTTTCGATCCAGAAAGTCGCCGTCATCAACGCAGTCTGTGCGTTCTGGCCGGGGCCATTTGGGTTGGTGATCGCCGCCGCATCGCCCAGCAGAAATGCGATGTTTTCGGCGCCGCCGCCGAATAGCGGCGTAGCCGGGCTGGTGGAAATGGATATTGTGGTGGTGGCGGTGATTTTCTGCCCGGCGATAGCGTTACGCAAAACCGAGTTCGGATCGGTCAACATGGCTTGGGTGATGCCGGTGCCGGTCAGATTCTGTGGAATCCGTGCCGTGTTGTTATTGGCCGCGGTCTGGCTGGGAAATGGGTTTTTGAGTTTCGTGGCCGTAAAGAACGGCGTGATGTCGACGGCCGGTATGGTCGGCGGCCCGCTGATGGTGGTCGAGGTGCCTTGGGCCACAATCGTGGTGCCGTGTGGGATCGATCCCATGCGCACTAGCGTTGTCCCCTCCTTCGGGTCGGTCGTCGTTGGCACGATCATCCAAAGTCCCGGCTCTATGTGAATGCCGACGCTCTGGCCCGGGATGGTGACGTCGTTGATGGCTTGCAGATAAGGCACGCCGTTGAGGAAGATGTCGCCTTGCACCATACCCCGGTTGGGAACGGAACCCAGGCCCGGTGAGAACGACAGGCTTTCGGAGGTCAGGTTCAGTTCAAGAACGTTGTCGCTGCCTAGTACCGGAACGGGAAACGGCGTCGGCGTCTGGGTGCTGTCCGGCCGGAAGATAGTGTTGAAGCCGCTGCCAGCCCATTCACCGGTGAAGGCAGCGAGTGGCCCCAAAGTGGGGGGCGAAGGAATCGCTGCCAGCACCTTGGGCGCAATCTCGGACACCGCGCCGAACCTGAACCCGCTGGGCAGTGAAATGGTTGCTGGCTTAATAGTATCGGTCATGGCTTTACCCTCCATGCTATCGTCTCCGCGGATTGGCCGTTCCGTTGCGGGCGGCCCGGAGACCCACGCCGGCCATACTAGGACAACCTATAATTTTGTGAAGTGGTGTAATCGCCGTGAAGATGTATTGCGGCCGATTTTGCTCAATTCTGCGACGCGCAAATTCTTGATTATCGCATGGCCTCAAACACTTATGCGGTGTGCAACGGAGCTAATCGCGTGTCCACGCTCGATGCCGGTGTCCGCGTCTTCAAGACCACCGCGAAGCAACGGGGATCGCCGGGTCAAGTCCGCCAGGGCCATTTGAGGCGGTCTAGGGCCTACCTCTTCCGCCACTCCGCCTTGAACGCCTTACGCTTTTCCAGATCATACAGGCTCGCATAATCGTATTTGAGCGGTCTCGACGGCTCGACGTGGAGCGTGGCGAATACCGGCCCTTGTTGTTCGAGCACATGGCCGACTTGTTGCTCGAACATGCGCAGATCGGAAAAGTCGTAGGTCGCGGCGTAGCCGGCCGACCGCGCGATGTTGGCGAAATCCACCTTCGGATTTGGAATCGGATGGCCGCCGTTGGCTTCGTAGGTGTCGTTGTGAGCGACGAAGTGAATGAGATTCTTCGGCGCTGCCGCCGCGATGGTCACCAGGCTGCCGAGATTCATCAAAAGGCTGCCGTCGCCTTGCAGCACCACGACGCGCCGGTCCGGCCGGCCGAGTGCCAAGCCCAGTCCGTGGGATGAATCGAGCCCCATGGCGCCGATCGACAGATAGTTGAGCGGCCGCGGACTGACCTCGACCCAGTCGACGGCGGAACTGTAGGTCGCGATCACCGCTTCGTTGGTGATGTGGCGGGCCAGGATGCGAAAACATTCATCGCGTTTCATCATGATATTTTGGGGCTCCGGCCGACCAGGAACGCCACCGGCTGCGACTCGGCATAGGCCTTGTCGATCGCCGGCTTGATCTTGGCAATGTCGGCGTCAACGCTGAGCAGGTGATGCGCGATGCCCATGTCGTCGAGGATCGGCTCGACGATGCGCACACCGTAGCGCGGAGATTCCTTCGGTGCTTTTTCGGGATCGTGTTGCAACAGCCCGATCATCATGCAGATCGGCTGCTTGTACTCTACCGCGACGCCGCGGATGGCGTTGATCGAATCGAGGAAGCCGGTGTGCTGGATCAGGACCAACGCGCGTTTGTCGCTATAGGCGAGCCCGGTGGCAATGCCGATGCACTCGTCTTCCTTGCAGACACGGACGAGGTGGAGATCCTTGTCCTTTGCGATCGGCGCCAACAGCCCGGCGCTGGTGACGATGTCGGGCACCGAGAGGATATATTCGACTCCGCTCGCCTTGATCGCGGCAATGATGCCGGCGCCGCTGAGCTCTCGCGCCGTGGCACCGGCACGCGTCACTGTCGCTTCCATCCAACTCTCCAAAGCCTGCCGCGAAAGGGCGCCAGCGTAGCTGGGATCGAGGATTGGTCAATCCAGCCCTGCGGTTGTTGTCGGTCTGGATTGACAGTGCTCGTGGGCAGCCCGCTTAATCCCGGCCGCCTCACTGGATAGGACGCACCGATGGCCGCTGAGCTGCCGCATTACGAAATCCTCGCTGTGCGCTACGGCACCTCGAGTGCTCGCCCGGCGAGCCAGAATTTCATCATGCCCGACGGCCACGATGGGCCGATGCCGATGGATTTCTATATCTGGGTCATTCGCGGCGAGGGCCGTATCATCGCCGTCGATACCGGATTTTCCGCGGGCGCTTCGGAGCGGCGCAACCGGCGCTTCGTACATGCACCGGCCGAGGCGCTGGCGCAGGCCGGCGTCGATCCGGCGGCAGTGCAGGACGTGGTGATCACGCACCTGCATTGGGACCATTCCGGCAATATGGATCTGTTTCCCAACGCCACGTTCCACATCCAGGATGCCGAGATGGCGCAGGCCACCGGCCGCTGCATCTGCCACAAATGGTTTCGCCGCCAGTCCGAGGTCGATGACGTGGTGGCCTTGGTCAAGAATCTCTACGCCGGGCGCGTCAAATTCCACGACGGCGAAGGCACCGTGGCGCCCGGCGTCACCGTGCATCTGGTCGGCGGCCATACCGGCGGCTTGCAGATCGTGCGCGTGCACACCTCGCGCGGATATGTCGTACTCGCGAGCGACGCCGTGCACTACTGGATGAATCTCGCCGAGCAGAATCCGTTTCCGCCGGCGAACGTCATGGACGCGCTCGAAGCGTTCCGCATCGTCGAAGATTTGGCCGGCGACCGCGACCACATCATTCCGGGCCACGATCCCCTGGTGCTCAGCCGTTTCCCGCCGCTGCGCGGCAATCTCGATATCGTGCGCGTCGATCTAGCGCCGGTGATGTGATTCGCGCGCCCGTTCGACCCGCTTGATCAATTCGGTAATCGCGGGGCTTGTTGCAAACGTCATGATCTGCACCGGCGCGCAAAACGCGACTTGGTCGCCGAACACCGTCGGGTGCCGGAGCGACAGCACCACGCGCGGCGGGCTGGTCATCGCCGCATAACTGACATTGGTGATGTCGGCCAGCGCGATGCGTTGCTCCTGTCCGTTATTTTTCACGACCAGGGCGTCGCCATCGTCCCAGACTTCGTCGACGAGATCGAACACATACTTTTTCATGAAATAGATGCCGAGAACGAAAATGATTGGCGTGATAATCACCAACGGAAACAGACCGGATCCCTTCGACAGCGCCGCATAAAGCCCGAGACCGCCGATCAGAACACAGCCGCCGACCCAGATGAGTGGGAAGATACGCTTGTAGTAAAAGGTGAGGGTCGATGAGATGCGGCTCATGCGGGCCCCCGGCATGTGTGTTATTCCGCCGCCGTTCGTCCCGCGCTCCCAGTGCCGAACCGGCGCTCGATGTACTCAATGACGATCTTTTGGAAATCGGCGGAGACTGTTGGGCCGCGCAATGTCATGGCTTTCTTGCCGTCGATGAAGACCGGCGCGGTCGGCGTTTCGCCGGTGCCGGGCAATGAGATGCCGATATCGGCGTGTTTGGATTCGCCGGGGCCATTGACGATGCAGCCCATGACCGCGACGTTGAGGCCTTCGACGCCTGGATAGCGCGTCTTCCAAGCCGGCATGGAGTCGCGAATGAAGCTCTGGATGCTGGATGCGAGTTCTTGGAACGTGGTTGAAGTCGTGCGGCCGCAACCGGGACAGGCGGCAACAAGCGGCACGAAGGTGCGCAATCCTACGGTCTGCAGCAGTTCCTGCGCGACTTTCACCTCAAGCGTGCGGTCGCCGTTCGGCTCGGGCGTCAGCGAGATGCGAATGGTATCGCCAATACCTTGTTGCAGCAGCACGCCCATGGCGGCCGATGAGGCGACGATGCCTTTCGAGCCCATGCCGGCCTCGGTGAGGCCGAGATGCAGCGCGTAATCGCAGCGCCGCGCCAGCTCGGCATAGACGCCGATCAGGTCCTGAACCGCAGACACTTTTGCGGACAGAATGATGTGGTCCTTCGGCAGACCGATTTCCTCGGCGCGCTCGGCCGACAGCATCGCTGATTGGATCATGGCCTCGCGCGTCACGTCGCGGGCATCGACCGGATGGTTCGACTTGGCGTTCTCATCCATCAAATGGGTGAGCAGCTCCTGGTCGAGCGAGCCCCAATTGGCGCCGATGCGCACCGGCTTGTTGTGCTTGATCGCGGTCTCGACGATGGCGCCGAACTGCCGGTCCTTCTTTTCCTTGAAACCCACATTGCCGGGATTGATGCGATACTTGTCGAGCGCCTCGGCGCAGGCCGGATGATCGGCCAGGAGCTTGTGGCCGATGTAATGGAAATCGCCGACGATCGGTACGTCGACGTTCATCTTCAATAGCCGCTCCTTGATGTGCGGCACGGCGGCCGCCGCCTCGTCGCGGTCGACGGTGATGCGGACGATCTCGGAACCGGCCCGCGCCAGCGCCGCCACCTGCTTTGCCGTCCCCTCGACGTCTGCCGTGTCGGTATTGGTCATCGACTGCACCACGATGGGTGCGCCGCCGCCGACGGTCACGTTGCCGACCTTGACGCCGACCGTTTGATGCCTTGCGGCGGGACCGAAAAATTCCATCATAATCAGTACCTTAAGCTAACGCTGTGGTCTTCAGCCCGATCATCCTGTGGGGCCTAGACCCCCTGCATATAGCGTCACCGGGGCCAGTTGACGAGGACGATACCGCCCGCAACCAAAGCCACCGCAAGCGCGAAAGCAGGGGTCAGTGGCTCATTCAATACCAGATGCCCGGCCGCCACGCCAAAGAGCGGCGCCAGGAAGGTGAATACCGACAGGCGGGCGGCCGAATAGCGCACGATGAGCGCAAACCACACCGCAAAGGTGACGCTCACCACCCAAATCGTCTGATAGGCAAAGGCGCCGATGGCGATGGCCGAAGGCACGGCATTCATGCGTTCGCCGAAGACCAGTGCGCCCGCGGCGAGCAGCGGCGCGGACACCACGAGCTGGTAGAGCAATGTTTTCTCGGCGTTGATGCGATTGAGCGTGCTCGCTTTGATCACCAGCGTTGTCGCCGCCCAGGCGGCGCCGGCACCGACAAACATGATATCGCCGAGCACCTGGTGCGGATCGGTCGCCGGCGTCGGCAGGCCGAAAGCGATGACGATGCCGATGAACGACAACAGCAGACCGAGCCATTGCGACAGCGAGAAATGATCGCCCGGAACCAGCCAGCGCGATCCGATCACGACGAAGAACGGCGCGAGGTAGAGGAACAACACGCCGCGCGTCGCGGTCGTCCACACCAGGCCGCGATAGATCAACACGAATTCGAGCGCGAACAGGACGCCGGCCAAAACGCCGGCGCCCAACGTGCCGTCGCGCTTGAACAGCGTCATGCCGCGGGCTTGGGTCCAGGCATAAACGATGATCGCGGCAAGCGCCGAGCGCGCCGACGATTGGATCAGCGGCGGGATATCGTGGATCGCAAGCTTGATCGTGACGTTATTGAAACCCCAGCTCAGGCACAGCCCGATCGTGACGATGATCGCGAGCGCGTCGAGCGGGCGGGACGATGGGGACGGGGGCACGGGTGTCCTTCTGTTCGGCCAAAGTGCCGTGGATTATGCTTGCGTGTCCAGTGACGCAAGGGCGGAACAGCTAGGGGTTATTTAGACGATGGATCAGGCCAATCAGATGCTGACATTCCGGTGCCCGCCGCAGCTGAATAAAATTTTACCGCGTCCGATCCCGGCGGTGCTCGGCCTGCCCGGTTGGTTCAAGGCTTTGCCGCACAAGGCCGCCAATTCGATCACGGGCGAGGACAACGAGACGGTGAAGAAATGTCCGCCCTTCATCGACGCCATGACCTTCGGATTTCTCATTCCGCTGGCCGCCGATCTCCAAGTGCGCGACGGCGAATTCAGCTGGGATTTCGAGCTGCCCGAGGGTGCCGCCGGCGAGTACTCGCACTCACCCATCGATTATCACGATCCGAGCCAGATCGCCGGCACGCCGTTCCATGACGACGATCGCTTCGTCATCAAGTTCAACAATTTCTGGACCATCGAAGCGCCGCATGGCTATTCGCTGCTGTTCACCCATCCGGTCAACCGTACCGACCTGCCGTTCACCACGATCACCGGGCTGGTCGACAGCGATACGTTCTTTCAGAGCCCGGTCAATTTCCCGGCGCGCTGGCATGACTTGAATTTCAACGGCGTGTTGCCGAAAGGCACGCCTGTCGCCCAGTGCCTGCCGGTCAGGCGCGAGACTTGGGGCGGTCGCTTCGACGTGCTGTCCGGCGACGACACCGCCGAAATGATAAATACCCGTTCCGCGATCGGGCGCGAGACCGGCATTTATCGCCGGCAATTTCGCGCGCCAAAGCGTTAGCTGTTAGTTCCGCGCAGAAACCGCGCGGCGGCGCTCGGCTTGAGCCAGAATCGGCCGCGACTAGACTTCACCAACGACGACAGCGCACTGCCAAAGCCTTTGGAATCGCGGCGCGCGACGGTGCGGAAGCAATCGTGGCCGGCATCGCGCTGACCGAGTGCGAGCAGACAAAGCCCGAGTCTGACCCAGGAAGTCTGGTCGCCGGGATTGATGATGAGGTAACGGCGAAAATAATCGGCGGCCGCCTGGCTCTCGCCGTTCTCCTGATGCGCTTGCGCGATGCCGAACAGCGCGTCTGGTGAGTCGGGCACTATGGCGAGCGCTCGCGCAAAGGCTGATTTGGCGCCGTTAAAACGTCGGCGCCGGAGCAAAACATAGCCGAGCTGGATCGACATTTCCGGCATCATCGGCGCCACGTCGAGGCCGCGCATGAGCGCCTCGGCAGCCTCCTCATGGCGCTCCATCGACGCCAACAGGCGGCCGAGCTCGAGGAACGCCGCGGCGTAGGGCGGTTGCCGTTTGGTCGTGCGCTTGAGCCTCGAATAGGCCTCGTCCGCCCTGCCGGCCTGACGCAGCGCGATCGCCAACATGGTATCGCTCTGCGCATCGTGACGGCCGCGGGCGGCGTCTTCGAGCGGCGCAATGGCGTCAAGCGGCCTACCCTGCATCACCAGCGCGGATCCGAGCACGTACGAAGCCCTGGCGTTGCGCCGGTCAGCGTTGAGCACGTCGCGGGCGATTTGCTCGGCTTCGTTGGGACGATTGCCACCTAAGGCCGTCATGGCCCTTTGCAGCACATCGTCGTTGCCACCGGCGCCACTGCCGGGCACCCAGGGATGGCCGGGCCGGTTCGTCGTCATCTCACTTTATCGTTCGCGGCAATGCGAGCAAATGCCGGCGATTTCGACCAGCGGGCTTTTCGGCGTAAACCCCGCCGCGCGCGACGACGCCTTGAGCGCTTCGGCGGCGCCACCGCCCGGCGCCTCGCCGACCGCGCCGCAACGCTCGCAGATGAGAAAGACGACGAGATCATCACCGGCATGATTGTGCACGCAGGCGACAAAGGCATTGCGGCTCTCGATGCGATGCACGAGACCGTTGTCGCGCAGAAAATCGAGTGCGCGATAGACCGTGATCGGCGCCGGGCGTGTGTCGCCTGCCAAGTGATCGATGATTTCGTAAGCGCCGAGCGGCTTGTGACTGGCGAGCAGCGCTTCGAGCACTTGGCGCCGGATCGGCGTCAGCCGTTGCGCGCGCGCCGCACATTGCGCTTCGGCATGCGCAATGGCGCTGCTCGCGCAGCGGTCGTGGTCGTGATCGGGTGCGGGGAAGATTGCGCGCGGCATGCTGGTCATGTCTCGATCATGGTAACGGGCGAACTTACCTCAAAGCGCGCCAATGGCCCATTCCGCGCCTGATGTAGGGGGTGAGCCAAAAATCGCGAAAACGTGACGGTAGGTCCGAGATTTATGTTGCACTGCAGCAAAAAGCGTCCCACATTCCCGGCGGTTCACGACAGTTTAGGCCCATAAGGCGCCATTTTAGCACAGGCGCTGCATTGAATTGGGGATCGCCATGTTGAAAGGAAAGTCCGCCCTGGTGACCGGCTCGACCTCGGGCATCGGCCTCGCCATTGCCCGCGCCATGGCCGCGCAGGGCGCCAACGTCACCATCAACGGCTTCGGCGACGCGGCGGGAATCGAAAAAGAGCGTAGCGGCATCGAGAAGGAATTCGGCGTCAAGGCGGTCTATTCGGCGGCCGACATGACCAAGCCCGCCGAAATCGCCGACATGGTGAAGACGGCGGAGAAGACGTTCGGCTCGCTCGACGTGTTGGTGAACAATGCCGGCATCCAATTCGTCGCGCCGATCGAAGACTTTCCGATCGAAAAGTGGGATCAGATCATCGCCATCAATTTGTCGGCGGCCTTCCACGCCATCCGCGCCGCGGTGCCCGGCATGAAATCGCGGAAATGGGGCCGCATCATCAGCACCGCCTCGGCCCATTCGCTGGTCGCCTCGCCATTCAAATCCGCCTATGTCACCGCAAAGCACGGCATCGCCGGTCTGACCAAGACCGTCGCCCTCGAACTCGCGACCTTCGGCGTCACCTGCAATTGCATCAGCCCCGGCTATGTGTGGACGCCGTTGGTCGAGAAGCAAATACCGGATACGGCGAAAGCGCGCGGCATAACCGAAGAACAGGTCAAGCGCGACGTGATATTGGCGGCGCAGCCGACCAAGGAATTCGTCACCGTCGAGGAGGTTGCGAGCCTCGCCGTCTACCTCTGCTCCGACGCGGCAAGGTCGATCACCGGCGCCAATCTTTCGATCGACGGCGGCTGGACCGCCGAGTGAGCGGCGCAGCCGCGTGATCAAAATACTCTCGTCGCTGTTGCCCGGTCGCGCGCCGGAGCAAAATGCCGCGCCGAAGCCGAAGCGCATCAATCTCGCGCTGCAAGGCGGCGGCGCGCATGGCGCCTTCACCTGGGGTGTGCTGGAACAGCTTCTCAGCGACGACCGGCTCGCCATCGAGGGTATTTCCGGCACGTCGGCGGGCGCGGTGAATGCCGTGATGCTGGCCGACGGCCTTACCCGCGGCGGCCGTGACGAGGCGCAGAAGCGGCTCGCCGAGTTCTGGCGCGCGGCCTCCTCTGGCGGCAGCCTGCCGGCCTTGCAGCGCGCCGTGATGGAGCGGCTGTTGTCATTCACGCCGCTCGAAGGCACCCCGGTGCAGGCCTGGTTCGACGCGATGTCGCGCTATTTCTCGCCCTATGACGTCAATCCACTCAATATCAATCCGCTCAAGGATTTGTTCGAGAAGTTCGTCGATTTCGAGGCGCTGCGCGGCAATGCCGACCTGCAAATCTTCATCTCGGCGACCAATGTGCAGACCGGCCGGGTGCGCATCTTTCCGCGCGACAAGATCACCGCCGATGCGGTGATGGCCTCGGCCTGCCTGCCGCTGTTGTTCCGCGCCGTCGAGATCGACGGCGTACCTTATTGGGACGGCGGCTATCTCGGCAATCCGGTCATCTTTCCGTTTTTCCGCACCACCACGACCGAAGACGTGCTGGTGGTGCAAATCAATCCGCTGGTGCGGCAGGAGACGCCGACATCGTCCAGCGAGATCATGAATCGTATCAACGAGATCACGTTCAATTCCTCGCTCATCGGCGAATACCGCGCCATCGATTTCGTTGCCCGTTTGATCGACCAGGGCATGCTGCCGCGCGGCACCGGGCCAGGGCAATATCGCCGCATCAACGTGCATCGCATCGTGCTCGACCGCTTCGGCACCCATTTCGATGCCTTCAGCAAGCTTTCGACTGACTTCGATTTTTTCGACATGCTGCACGTCAGCGGCAAGCGCGCTGCACGGCGTTTCCTTGACGAGCATTTCGACGATGTCGGCGTGAAGAGCACGGTGGACTTGCAGGCCGAAGCGCAGGCCGAGTGGGCGTGATAAGCTCTTTTTGATGCCCGACGTGGTTTCACTGCTCACCGCTGAAGTCGGCTCCGCGCGGCTCGAAATCTGCGTCGCGGACATCACGACGCTTGCAATCGACGCCATCGTTAATGCCGCCAACCGGACCTTGCTCGGCGGCGGCGGCGTCGACGGCGCGATCCATCGCGCCGCGGGACCGGAACTCCTCGCCGAGTGCCGGATGCTCGGCGGCTGCGCGACCGGCGCCGCCAAGATCACGGGGGGTCATCGGCTGCCGGCGAAGCATGTCATTCACGCCGTCGGTCCGGTCTGGAACGGCGGCGGGGAGGGCGAAGCGGAG
>Ga0210395_10003475_pt1 | contig 12063 bp, 9 predicted proteins | sample IncBWH4OmetaG_FD_150861 | JGI IMG/M metagenome (GOLD analysis project Ga0210395, IMG submission 150861) | Forest soil microbial communities from Barre Woods Harvard Forest LTER site, Petersham, Massachusetts, United States - Inc-BW-H-4-O ...
CGCCTGCGCCGCCGACCGCGCTGCTTGCGCCGTCGCCGCCAAAATGAAGGAGGCCCGCGGTCGCGAGCGCCCCGCCCATCGCGCCGGCCACCGTTGCCAGCACCAGCACCGTGGCCATCGCGGCAAAGCGGCGTTTGCCGGGCGCGGGGGAAACCGGTCCAGACTCCGCCTTCGCATCCTTTGCATCGCCGCCGTTCTTGTCCCAGGACCGTTCGCCAGGCGGCGACATGATCGTGGGCGTCGTGGGCTTGGCGGGGAAGCGCCGGACTTCGGGCTTGACCGCTCCAGCCTTCGCGGTGTCGATCTTGGGAGCTTCGGCCCTGCTGGTTCCGGCCCTGGAAGCTTCGACTTTGGGAGCCTCAACCTTGGGAGACTCAACTTTAGGAGCTTCCGACTTGGCAGCTTCGGGCTTGGTAACTTCAATTTTGGGAGCTTCAGCCTCGCGGGCCTCAAATTTAGGAGCCTCAGCCTTGGGGGCTTCGAACTTGGGGACCTCAGCCTTTAGGGCGCCGATCCTGGGAGGTTCAGCCTTCGCCGCATCGATTTTGGCCGTTTCGATTTTGACGGCTTCGAGTTTGGGAGCGTCGGCCTTGGCGGGCTCGACCTTCACCGCTTCGAGTTTGGGCGCGTCGGGCTTCGGGGTGGTCTCTTCCTGGTCGGGCGCGATCCGCGGAGATTCGACCTCGGCGGCAGCCGGCGCAGCGGTGGTCCCGAACGGCTTGCCGCTCGCGGAAACCTTGGGAGCGGCCTCCCCGGCACCGGCAGAACCGGTTTCACCTTGGATTTGCTCAGCCTGTTGTTCGCTCACGTTCAAAGTCTCCAGCAAAGGTTGACCATTTGGTAACTTTTATTGCTTGCGAATTCCTTACCGACGCCCGGTTACCGCCGGCCTTACCGAAATTTTAGGGACTCTTCCGAGGCGGATTTTGGTCCATATCGCGGTATCGGCGTGGCGGCGACTGCCTCAATCGGGCCATGTTGCTCCGCGGAAAAGGGTCGGCCGCACCGCCAGTGTCGTTTGCGCGACGCCTTTTCCCGACTAACATGGCGATACGGACGAGCCAGAAGGCAGGGAGCGCCATGGCCATCGAAAAATGCATCAATGAATTCGATGTCGGCGAGGTCATTTTCGAGGAAGGCTCGACCGGGCGCGAACTGTTCGTGGTGCTCGATGGCCAGGTCGAGATCGCCAAGGTCACCGGCGCCGGCAAGACCGTCATCGTGACGCTGGGCAAGGGCGAGTTCTTCGGCGAGATGGCCGTCATCGACGGCTCCTCCCGTTCGGCCACGGCGATCGCGGCCGTGCCCCGCACCCGCGTGATGCGGATCAATCACGCCCGCTTCGTCTATCTGGTGAGCCAGCAGCCGGCCTTCGCGCTGATGATCATGGATGCGCTGAGCAAGCGGTTGCGCCTCTCCAACGAACGCACTTACCGGGAAGCAGGCAAGCCATGAGCGAGCGCCGGCCGAGCCCGTTCAAGACGTTGCTCGACAGCGAGGTCTGCACGCTGATCCAGGCGGCGCCGGACGTCTACCAGGTCCGCTTCAAGAACCGCGCCGCTAACGTCTATGTCGTGGTGGGCAGCAGGCGCACGATCCTGATCGACGTCGGGCTGTCGAGCAACTATCCGCAATTGCTGACCTGCCTCAGCCATGTCGGGGTGACGCCGGACAAGATCGACATGGTGGTGTTGAGCCACGAGCATCTCGACCATATCGGCGCGGCCCATCATTTCGCCGGCCGCACCTATGTCGCCGCGCACCGGCTTGCCGCCAACAAGATCATGCTGCGCGACGACTTCTCGATGCTGCGCAAGATGTTCAACGAGCCGGAGGTGCCGATCGATGTCGACATCTGGCTGGAGGAAGGCAACCTGATCGACCTCGGCAATTTCCGCCTCAACGTGATGTACACGCCCGGCCACACCTCGGCCTGCATCACGCTGTTCGACCAGGACCAGGGCCTGTTGTTCGCGGCCGACACGCTGATGCCGGGCGGCGTCATGGGCGGCGTGTTCGGATCGGGCAGCATCGCCGACTACATCCAGTCGCTGGAGCGGATCAAGGGGCTCAATTCGAAAATCCTGTTGTCCGGCCACGGCCGCCTCTCCGACACCCCGCAGGACGACGTCCGCATCGCGATCCAGCGGTCGCACGGGCTGTTGTCGGACACCGCGCAACTGTTCGACGCGCTCGATGCGCGCTCGAATTTCGAGCCGATCATGCAATCGGTGCGCGACCTCAACAAGCTCGACGATGGCTAGGGCTCTTGCATCGGTTTGACAAAGCGCCTGCCTGCCTGTTCAAAAAGGCTGCAACGACAAGCAAGAACGAAGGGGGAGAGAGGCATGAAGCTCTACGACTCGATCGGGCCGAACCCGCGCATTGTCCGGATGTTCATGGCCGAGAAGGGCATCGAGATGCCCAAGCAGACGGTCGACCTGCGCGGCGGCGAAAACCGCCAGGACGCGCATTTGAAGCGCAACCCGCATGGCCAGATGCCGACGCTCGAGCTCGACGACGGCAGCTATCTCTCCGAGATCACCGCGATCTGCGAATATCTCGAGGAGAAGCAGCCCTCGCCTGCGATGATCGGATCGACGCCGGAACAGCGCGCCGAATGCCGGATGTGGACCCGCCGCGTCGATCTCAACATCGCCGAGCCGCTCGCCAACGGCTACCGCTACGGCGAGGCGGCGAAATTCTTCGAAAAGCGGATTCCCGTTGCGCCCGAGGCGTCACCGGGACTGAAGATGGTCGCGGCCAACCGGCTACAATGGCTGAACGGGCAGATGGCGGACGGCCGGGAATATCTCTGCGGCAACCGCTTCACGCTCGCCGACATCCTGCTTTATTGCTGGATCGAATTCGGCAACCAGGTCGGCCAGCCGCTCGATCCCGCCAACACCCACATCGCCACCTGGTTCGCACGCGTCGGGCAGCGGCCGTCGGTGAAGGTGTAGGCTCGGGCTTCACCCTCCCTGCAGCTCTCTGGGGGATGGGTGAAAGAACGCGTCTTTGCTGATTTGATTTTCATACAGCTCACTCCGACGTCGTCGCCCGGCTTGCCGCCTTCGCTAAAGCTTCGGCGGGCTCAAGACCGCAAGCCCGTCGAAGCCTCTCGACCCGCCGAAGTCCGCCTTCGGACGAAGGCGGTTGGCGTAGACGGGACCGGGCGATCCAGCATTCCAGAGACGGAAGTGCCTACACGAGACGTCACGGCGTACTGGATGCCCCGCATGAAGCGAGGCATGACGATCGAGGCACGTGATTCCGCGTTCTCGCAGCGCGATTGCGCCCGAGCTTTGCAAGAATAATGTCCCTCGAGAAACAAGAGGGCGCAGGGAAGACCGGGTGCCGAGCTCGCACCCGCGGCCCGTGTGCATTGGTAGAAAGCACACGGTAGTCACCACAGGTGGTGCCGGATCATCCGGCCTTCCCTGCGCAATGGTTTTAACGGCTTATTTCGTGCTCTCCCCGGGGACCGGGCTTTTTTGCCCCCGTCACTCGCGGGATAAACCCGCGACCTTAGCGCCAGCGTCGGAGCGCCAGGACCACACGCCTTCGCCGTCCGCTCCAGCGCCGCTCGTCTTGCGTCGCCAAAACGTCCACCGCATCCCGCCCCACGTTCGTGACGACGCGTACGCCCCTCTTGTCGAGGCGGGACGGCGATAGTTTTACCACTGATTTCGGTAGAACAAAACAAGAATCTTTGGCAAAAAGGGCTAGACAGCGGAATCACGAAACTGCCCGTCGGGCAAAATGCAGCAAGTGCCGCGTGGATGCCATGCGCCAACTAGATTGCCCTCGACCGCGCAAAGCACGCCCCATTCCGCCGTCAAGCCATGGCGGTAAAAAAAGAATGCGGGGGGCAACAGCAGGGCTCGTGCCTCCGGCCTGCTATTGTGTGATAGTTTTATGACAGTCGCTGGCGAGGCGGACGGTACCTGGACTCATCAATTCTTCGATCGGTAATTCGTAATGGTCGGCAATCCCAGGGAAGTCGAACTAAAGCTTTGGGTCGCCCCCGAAGATATTATTGCGCTCCGAAATCACCCCGATTTTGTAGGCTCGCTTCATCATCCGACGCACGAAACATTGGATTCCACCTATTTTGATTCTCCCGATCTTTTTCTGCGCGATCACGGATTCAATCTGCGCGTGCGCCATATCGGCGACAAGCGCGTTCAGACCATCAAGTCGACCGATCACGGCGTCGGCTTCTTCGCGCGCTCGGAGTGGGAGCAGACGATCGAGGGTGATCAGCCGGATCTCTCCGGCGTGAAGGACACGGATCTCGGGCGAATTCTCGTCGACGACGTCCGCGCGACATTGAAACCGGTGTTTGAGACCCGGTTCGAGCGCACGGCCTACCACCTCAACGGCAACGGCGCCGACATCGTCATGGCGATCGACGAGGGGCAGATTCTCGCGACCGGCTCTTCGCACCCGGTCTCGGAGATAGAACTCGAGCTCAAGCACGGCAGCTACGCCGACCTTTTCAAGATCGCGCGCGATATCCTCGATATCGTACCGGCTCACCTCGCATTCAAAAGCAAATCCGAGCGCGGCTATGAACTGGTCGAGCAGACGGCGGTCGCCGCCGAGACAGCATGCGATCCGGAGTTAAGCGCGGGAATGACTGCCGGCCACGCCTTCACGCTGGTTGGCCGCGCCTGCTTGCGCCATTTGGTTGCGAACGTACCTGCAATGATGGGGGGCGATTGGAATGCGGTGCATCAAATGCGTGTCGCATTGCGCCGGCTGCGCGCCGCCATTTCGCTGTTTTCCGCTGTGGTGGCCGACGATCGGACCGAGGCGATCAAGACCGAGTTGAGATGGCTCGCACAGGAATTGGGCCCCGCGCGTGATCTGGATACGCTGCTGTTCGAAGTCATCCAGCCATTGCGAAAGCGGTATGCCAAGGAGCCGGGGCTTGCCAGCATCAGCAACATGTTCACGCGCAAGCGTCTAAGGAGCTATCGGCAAGCGCAACTGGCGGTTCAATCGGCGCGATTCCGCAAACTCGTTCTCGACACCTCGGAATGGGTCGAGGCTGGCTCCTGGAGCAGGTCGGAAGACGCGCTGATGCGCGCACGCCGCGAAATGCCGATCGAGATGTATGCCGCCGGACAGCTCTCGCATCGCTGCAAAAGGATCAGGCGACGGGGCACAAGGATCAGCGATCCGGATCCGCAGCAACTGCACAGGCTGCGCATCCAGGTCAAAAAAGCCCGCTACGCGACCGAGTTTTTTTCCGGTGTGTACCATGGCAAGAAATCTGCGAAGCAGTGCAAGAAGATCAGATCGTCGTTGATGCAACTGCAGAATTGCCTGGGTAAGGTCAACGACATCGTGACGCACAAGGCGCTCTTCACGGACATCATCGCAAGTCATGCAAAAGGCTTGACGGAGGAGCAAAGCCGCCACCGCGCGTTTGCCGCGGGGCTCATCATCGGGGATCAACAGGCGCAGGTCGAGAAATTGCTTGATCGCGCCGGCAAGGCACATTCTCGCTTCGCGCGCGCCAAAGCGTTCTGGAAGTCGCCGAGCCGGAGCAGCATTGCGGCGCCGGCCGCGGAGAAGCAGCTCTAGAGCGCGATGATTTTTGGTTGAATCGGCCTGTCGACGGGCTCAGTTCACCTCTCCCGCTTGCGGGGGAGGTCGACGCGCTCGAAAGAGCGCGGCGGGTGGGGGAAGTCTATCCTCTCGACCAGCGCGCTTTGCGGAAGCACCCCCACCCCGCCCTCCCCCGCAAGCGGGAGAGGGAGCGCACTTCCATCGCCGATCCAACTCGACCTAATCTCATCATGCTCTAGTCTTACTGCGTCACTAAATCCTCATGGTGAGGAGGCGCCCTTGCGCCGTCTCCGGACGATGCTTCGCATCGCTCGGAGAACCATGAGGCCCGCTGGTGGCCTCGTCCTTCGAGACGCTTGCTTGTGCAATCTCCTCAGAGGATGAGGGGATAAAGCCGCTTATGACCCAGTAAGTCAGCGACGCGTTGATCCTCGCCGTCGTGGCCCGGCCTTGGTGGCAGGCGCCTTTGCCTTGCGGCGCCTCTGGGGGCCTCTCGACCTGATCGCGTGGCGGCCGACATTGATCAGGAACAGCTTTTCCAGCGGATGGCTTAAACGCCTGACCGCCGCCGCAAGCGTCAGCCATTCGACCGCGACGATGTCCTTCATCACTTCATAGCTCGGCTCCGCATCCGCCCGCATCAGCCAGAACCGCACCACCTTCGGCCCACCCCGCGCCTGGTAGGTGATCAGACCGAGAAACTCGCATACCTCGACGCGAAACCCGGTTTCTTCGACAACCTCGCGCTGCGCGCCCCTGACTGGACGCTCGTGCCGCCTGAGTTTACCGCGGGGCAAAACCCAGAGCTTGTCCTTGCTGCGCTGAACGACCGCTACCCTCGGCCGCGCGCCCTTGCGCACCGCAATTCCACCTACCGCGTGTATCGTTCTGCTCACAAAGCTAACCCATTGTTTCAGCAGCCGTCTTCTACCGTGTAACAAAACATGCCGTTTCATAAAGCGCAAACTGCGCGAGCTTGGTGGTTGTGAACAACGAAAGTGCGCCGAAGGCGATCCGTGGTCGCAAAGCCGGATGAAGAATATATTCGACCGAAAGCCTCCACTTGCGCGCGCAAGACGAGATTGGAGGGAACAAGAACCGGAGCGCGATGGGATCGAGTTCAATCACCATCGCGCTTCTCGGTTTTTGATTGAGCTTGATCTTTTCGGAAAACCGGTAGCCAAAGCTCGCCGCGGCTTCTTCTGCGCAGGCTCGTCGATTGACGGGAAAAGCGATGGGGGCGCGGAGCCCCCTCGGAAAGGGCGCCGACAAGTTGTCGACTTACTGGTCTAGACTATATAGTCTACAAATGGTATCGGGGATAGACCGAGCCACGGCAAGGCGATGCGGGCCGATCTCGAAAAGCGGACGCCGGTGTTGGCCGATCCCTCGGACGTCGATGCCGACCTCACGGTGAACGCAAACTGGAGGGAATGAGCGATCATGGGACTTTCACTCGATGAGCTCGTCGCGTTGAACGCATCGGCCGGACTGAACAGGATGATCGGCTTCGAGGTCGTGTCGGCCGGTGGCGGTACCGCCGAGATCGTCATGAAATGGGGGAAGGACCTCACTCAATACGCCGGCCATCTACATGCGGGAGTGATCGCTGCGCTCTTGGACACGGCCTGCGGTTTTGCCGCTGCAACCGTGGTCGGCAGGGTTACCGCGTCGCATTTCTCGATGAACTGCCTGAGGCCGGCGGTCGGTCGCCTGTTCGTTGCCAAGGGCACGACGGTGAAGGCAGGCCGCAGACAAATCTTCGCGAAGGCCGAGCTGTTCGCCGAGGACGAACAGGGCGAGCGACACCTCGTTGCGACGGGTGAGACCTTGCTCGTCTCACTTAACGATTGAGCCATCCCGCGTCTCGTCGGTGTACTCCGCGCTGTCGGTGTCCTCTTTGAAGATCGTTCTCAGCAGGCGCCACAGTTCGCGGTGGCCGGCGGTTTGCCTGCCTTGCCTGAGATAATCCGCAATATCCATTGTCGCTGTTTGGCAGTCGATCGTGCCGCCGACACCGGCCTCCGAATCCACCACCTCTCGCTCGACATACAAACTTTTGCTGTCTGTATCGAAGACAAGGGTGCACCGATCCTCACGTGCAATCTCGGGGCCTGTTGACTGACGATACAGTTCTCTTTTCAGGAGAGCCATTTTCCGCTCCCGTCATGACGATGCGAAATGTCTGTTAGCTCAACGGAGATCGGCGCTTGGTAGCGGCGTCATAGATTTCGATCTGAAGCATCGGATAGGTCGATTTCAGCTTCCGGCCCGATACTTCGGCAGCTTCGACGGTATCGAACTCCGACTTGAAATGACTGTCGACGATGACCACGAAGCCTTCGGTAGGGGGCCGATCGGCACGTGGCGGCTTCTTCTGCTCAGGCTCTTCTATTGATAGAACTGGCTTTTTCATTGAAATCCTCATCGTGGTCGCCTATCGCAGCATATCCTGTTCCTGTCCACCCCGATTGGCCTTGATCTGGCTCAAGACAGTCCAGTTAGTCCGGGATTGGAAAGCCCGCCTGCGATACCATGCAGCGATTGCACCCGCGCGGCGACTCGCAAAAGTAAAATCAGCGCTTATCTAATGGGCTAACCCTACCAGGCACGCAAGACAGCGTGTCAGCGGAGCTGACCAAATGAGCGGTAAATCTCCATCGAGCCTGCTTCGCCGCATTGAACGGCAGTGGGTTGAACGCATCACATCGCTCAGACAGGGCCACGCGCGAATGTTGCAACGCCTGTTCGGCAACAGCGCCTCGCTGATCCCGATCCCGATCAGAACGATCGTGGACCGACGCCGACTTGATCAGCGTCGTGATTGATTTTCCAAATCATAGCCGTTCCTATGACCCGACCCGGCGTGCGGTGCGGTTTTGGGGACACGACAGCGCCATCGAGGCATCGTTTTTCATAACCGAAGATGCCTTGAGACGGATTCAACCGGATGCTCACCTCGATGCGTCGGGTTTTCTGAACGTGTTCGATTCGAACCGTGATTTGATCTGCGCCGCGGCGGCCAAGATGTATGTTCGCGGAAGCAGAGGTTCTTACGATCTGGTTGCCGCCAATTTTTGAAACGAATGCCGGCTTTCGCGGTGAATGAACCCATCCATCGGCGGTTCAACTGGCCGCCGTGATCTCCCTGAATCTCCCTGAGCTTCGTCCAGGTGGTTGCCTTAAGGCGGCGGCTTCAGCGGGCCACTGAGCCTCAGCGGCCGCGCATTTCATCATGACCCGGCTTGAGGGACCGCTTGCAGCGCAATCAAAATGGCAAGATGCGAAGCATCGCCGACCATAAACTGGCGTGTTCGCTCAGCCTGTCCAGACTCTGCAGGGCGAGCACATTGCCCTTGCCGGCGGCCTTACTGTACCACTCGAGGGCCTGCTGACGATCCTTGGCAACGCCGAGGCCGTTTTCATAGGCCCAGCCGAGGTTGTACTGCGCGTCAGCATTGTCCTGGTCGGCCGCCTTTTGAAAGAAGTCGATCGCCTTGCGATAGTCCCACGGGACGCCATCGCCGCCGTGGGTATAGAGCATCCCAAGGTTCACGAGTGCCCAGGCGGAGCCTTGGTCGGCCGCCATCGCAAACCACTTCTCGGCCACCTTGAAATCTCGATCGACACCCCGGCCATCCCGATACATGGCGCCCAGATATGCCTGGCCTTGCCTGTCGCCAGCCTCCGCGGACTTGGCGTACCATTGCGCGGCAAGCTTGTCGTCGCGCGCAACTCCCAATCCCATCTCGTAGACATAACCCAGGCGCGCCTGACTGAATGAGTCCCCTTGTTCGGCAGCCAGCCGATACCAGCGGGCGGCCTCGCGAAGATTGATCGCAACTCCGAGGCCGCCCTCGTACATCCATCCCAGATAGTACTGCGCCCTCACATGCCCCTTTTCGGCAAGCGGCTTCAGCCACGTGATCGCAAGCTCATAGTTCCGGCTCTCGTAGGCTCTCACGCCGTCGTTGTAGTCGGGACTGATGTCGACCACGTAGGGGACGGGCTTCGGCGTCAGTCCGATCGAGCCACGCTGGAATTCGTCGAACTTGGCCAAGCCCCTCTTGATCTCGTCGACGAATTCTGCCGGGCATACCGGCGTGTCGAATTGCAGTTTTACGCGCGCTTGAGAGTCGATCTTGCGGCCATGGAGCGCGACTTCTCCTATCACCTCGATATGCCCGTTGGCGTCTCCATAGACCGTCTTGCCGCTGAAGCTCGCAGCATAAGTGACCGGCGCCAGCTTGTCGGAGACATTGATTGCATCGGGTAGACTGAGCGAAACAGTCTCCCGGTACTCCAGCGACCGGCAACGGAACGGTTGATCGCGGGTGCCGCCGGTGCTCAACGCCAAAAGCGATGGCCGAGGATCAGGCAAAGCGAACATGCGGACGAACAACGGCTTGCCTAGCTCGATTGAATCGAGCTGAAAGGTTGCGGTGATGGCGTACTGGTCCGACAGCTCGCGCGGATCGGAGAACGTGTAGTCGCCGGTCCCTCGCAGGTTGGCGTTTTCGATCATCTTGCCGGCGAGGCGCTGCCGATCTTCCCGTTCGAGACTCTGTGCATAGTAGCGCCCCATCGCCGCACCCAATCCGATGCCGGACAGGATGGTCCGGCCCTGGCGCTTGCCGTCAGGCGTGAGCGTGTCATCGGTATCGGATGTGAGAACATACCGCTCGGGCGGCATCACTGGAATCCGGCTCAAGCGGCCTTTGTCGATGTTGAGGACAGGCTTGCCGCTGAGTGCCGCGGGCACGACGCCGAAGGCGACACTCGACGCCGTCGGGTCGAGATATTGGTCGAGCTCTGGTACATAGACGATGGCGTGATCGAAATTCGGCGTCGGCAATTCGGTCAGCGTGTAGCTCGTCTCGACATTGACCACGACGAGATTGGCTTCAATGCCCTGGGTGGCGAGCAAGGCCTTGAGCAGGGTCGCATGCGCCTTGCAATCGCCGTAGCGCGCCGCGAGCACGGCAGGCGCGGGCTGCGAAGTCCAGCCGCCGTCTTCAAAACCGATGCCGACATAGCGAATGTTCCGTGCCACCCAATTATGCAGCCGCTCGACCTTGCGGATCGTTGTCGAGGCATCGCCGACGATTTCGGTGGCAAGCTTGCGCATCGCATCATTCGAAACCGCCATCGGCGCATTGCGGACATTCAGCATCGCCGCGAAAGCCGCATAATCGGCGAAGGTGCTGGCTTCGAAACGTCGCGCGCTATCGAAGCTGTCCACATCCTTTAATGTCGGCTGAGACGATTCCTGCCTGAAGCGAACATGGTGGACGATCCTCTCGCCGATCCGCTCTTCGCTATGCTCGACGTTCCGCGCGACGGTTCGCACCGGCTTGGAAGCAGGTCCGTCGAGGCTGAGTTCGATCACCTCGGGCGGCTGGTCCAGTGGTTGATCCCAGAACCTGGCGAACTCCCCTGGGAATACAGGCCGCTTGTCCGTGTAGACAAGCCTGCCTCGGACCTTGTCGCCTGGCGCCACGTCGGAATAGGCAATGATCCGCTTTCGTCGCTCGTCGAAATACGGCGAAGAGATATCAGCCGATGCCGGCTCGTCGTGAACGGCACGTTCGTCGGCCGGGATAACCCGCCCGTCTGCCTTTACGGTCGCCAGATCGGTGGCGACCAGTTCGTCGAAGTAGCTGTTATAGGCAAAAACCTGTTGCGAGATGGCGTCGACGCCCTTGTGGTCGACCGCCAGAATCTCGAAGTCGAACACGGTCGTACTGATTCCCTGTTCGTCGAAGCTGATGGCATAGCGCGCCACGGTTCGCCGCCAGCCCGGATCGACCCAAGCAGGCTCGGAGCCGTGTTTGATATCGGCCGCGCCGGCTCGAACGACAGCCGATGCGATCAACAACAACAGCAGCAACGACGAAAGAATGCGCGTTATCATGATGTCGAGAGCCTCCGCGACGCGGCGCGCATCCAAACATCAAAGGGTTACGATGCATTCTCAGGTTGAAAGGCGATTTCGGCGATTGCGGTAAAGTCTTCGTAAAGCATGATCATGGACGCTAATCGGCCCCGCCCAGCGGACTCTAGCGCATTTTCTCGGACAGCGGACCGGGGCCCACTTCGCCGCAAAACGCGCTGACATTGGTCGTCCGCATTCCGTTTCCGACTTGCCGGGAAACCGAGAAAGCGCGTACATTTTCCGGAAGCAAAAAAATCCGGGAGCAGACGACAATGGCGGGCATTGGCAGGCGTGGCTTCGTGAAGGGCGCGGCCCTGGGTGCGCTGGCAGTTACGATAGCGGGCGCAGAAGTCATCATGACGGCCGGAGAAGCCAGGGCGCGTGGCGTCCCATTCCGGCTTCTCGATGCCCATCAGGGTGAAACCCTCGAGGCGCTGGGCGAGACACTGGTGCCGCAAGCGCGCGAGGCCGGGATCGCACACTTTATCGATCAGCAGCTCTCGGTGCCGCCGCACGAAGCTCTCCTGCAAGCTCGCATTTTCAACTTC
>Ga0210395_10003476_pt1 | contig 12061 bp, 11 predicted proteins | sample IncBWH4OmetaG_FD_150861 | JGI IMG/M metagenome (GOLD analysis project Ga0210395, IMG submission 150861) | Forest soil microbial communities from Barre Woods Harvard Forest LTER site, Petersham, Massachusetts, United States - Inc-BW-H-4-O ...
GGGACCGTTCCATACCAACGGGTTTCCCAGAACGGTGCACCCCGGCCACCTCGCGCTGTCGCGGATCGCGCACCTGCAGGTCGCCATGGCCGGGGGGACCGCGGCGACGGCCACGGTGACCGTCGCGGTGACGGCGACCGCGGTGGTGACCGCCATCGTGCCGAACGTGCGCGTCCCGTCGACGGCCGGCGGCGTGGGCACCAGCGGGCCGGCGCAGGTACACGCGCCATCGCACGTGGCGTCGCGCACGCCGGGCACCCGGCCGTCCAGCCTGGCGCCGGTCCGGCTGGTGGCGAGTACGGTGCCCACCACACCGTCCGCCACCGCCAAGGGCAAGAAACACGTGCACAAGGCGAAGAAGGCCGGGAAGGCCGGGAAGGCCCGGAAGGCCGCGGACGGTTCCGGCGACGGGAACGGTGACGGCAACAGCCAGGGGAACGCGAACGGCCAGGGGAACGGCGACGATCCCAGCCCCACCAGCACGAGCACGAGCAGCGGTAACGGGAACGACAACGGCAACAACGGGAACGGCAACGGGAACGGCAATGGCAACGGCAACTCGGGCAGCACGCCAACACCAACGCCAACACCAACGCCAACGCCAACACCTACGCCGACGCCCACGCCGACGCCAACCGTGACGCCGACGGCCGGCCCGCCGACGGGAGCGATGCTCGTCGTCTCACTCGTGCCCGGCCCGGCCGACGGGTCGCTTATGCTCACGGCGAACGGCCAGCCGGTGACCTGGTCCGTCGTCCGCATCCGGCACGCCGCGGGCTGCGAGCGCCACGCGGACCGGGCGGGCCGCGATGACTGGTCGCGCCACGTTCGATGCGACGCCGAGCCCTGGTTCGCGCCCGGCGATCGTGCCATCCGGGGATGGCCCGAGGGACTGCGCCCGCTCGTCTAGTCCCGCGGTCCTGGTTGCGCGGCCGCTGATCCGGCGGCTCTAAATTCCCGACTGGGCCCAGGCGGCGTGCGCGGTGGCGCGCTCGGCTTGCGCGCGAAGGTTGCGGGCCGCCTGCGCCGGGTCCTGCGCGTCGTAGACCGCGGAGCCCGCGACGAACACGTCCGCGCCCGCCTCGGCGCACCGCTCGATCGTGTCCGCGGCGACACCGCCGTCGACCTGGACCCAGATGCCCGCGTCCTTGCCGCGGGCGCTGATCATGGCGCGGGCGCGGCGGATCTTCGGCAGCACGAGGTCGAGGAACCGCTGGCCGCCGAAGCCCGGCTCGACGGTCATCAGGAGGATCATGTCGACCTCGCCGAGCAGGTCCGCGTAGGGCTCGACCGGGGTGCCCGGGTTGATGCCGAGGCCCGACCGCGCGCCGGCGGCGCGGATCGCCCGCAACGTCCTGACCGGAGCCTTGGCGGCTTCCACGTGGATGGTGACGCTGCGCGCCCCCGCCTCGGCGTATGCGGGCGCGTGCCGGTCGGGATCCTCGATCATCAGATGGCAGTCGATGGGCAGCGTCGCGACCTTGAGCAGCGACTCGACGACCGGCAGGCCGATCGTGAGGTTGGGGACGAAATGGTTGTCCATGACGTCGACGTGCAGCCAGTCGGCGGCGTCCTCGACGGCCCGCGCCTCGTCGGCGAGGCGGGCGAAGTCGGCGGACAGGATGCTGGGCGAGATCTGAACGGCCATGGCGTTACCGAGTGTAGAGTGCGGGCCCGGGAGCCGATGGCACGGTACCCGGAATGTCATACCCGGTTGTTAGCCTTCAGCACTGAGTTCGAATAAATGAGTGTTGGGAGTGCACGGTGCAAAATGATCTTCTTGACCGGGTGCGGAAGCTGCTGGCCAAGGCCGAGGACGAGGCGTGCTCGCCGGCCGAGGCGGAGGCGCTAACCGCCAAGGCCGCCGAGCTGATGGCTCGTTACGGCATCGACCGGGCACTGCTCGGCGCGTTGCGCCCGGAAACCGACCGGCCCGCGGACCGGGTCTTCACCCTTGCCAACCCGTGGGGCGACGTGAAGCGGCACCTGCTCGCCGGCATCGCCACGGCGCTGCGCTGCCAGTGCGTGCTGACCAGGACCGAGACGGAGACGCGGCTGCACGCCTTCGGGTACACCTCCGATCTGGAGCGGGCGGAGATCCTGTTCACCTCCCTCCTGGTTCAGATGGCCCGGGCGCTCGCGGTGCAGCCGGTGCCGTCCTACGGCGGCCCTTCCGCCAGGGGTACGGCGCGGGCGTGGCGGCGGTCGTGGATGCTCGGCTATTCGACCGCGGTGGTGGCGCGGGTGCAGGCGGCCGAGGGAGCGGCGGTGGCGTCGGCGGCCGCCGAGGCGACCAGCGGCGTGTCGGCCGCGCTGGTTCTCGCGGACCGTTCGCTCGTGGTGCGGCAGCAGCTCACCCAGGCGTATCCGCGACTGCGGAAGACGCGCGTGACCTACTCGGGCAGCGGCTACGGTGACGGCTACCGCGAGGGGCAGAAGGCGGATATCGGCGAGGCGAAGCTACGGTCGCGTTCGGCCGGGGCATTGAACGGCTAAGTGGTTGGAATGGCCAGAAGAGATCGCATGACCAACCTCACTGTGTCCGTCGAGGATGACGTGCTTCGTCAGGCGCGCATCCGGGCACTGGAACTCGGCACGTCGGTGAACGCCCTGGTGCGGAGCTACCTTAGGCAGCTCAAGAGTTCTACGTGGTCACCACCCGGAAACTGAGGAGTCCGCGGATTTCGCTGCGGGACGCACTGATCGGTGAAGCCGCCAGTCGCGCGGGTTGCGATCGCGTGCGGTGGGAGGACCGTGATGCCGGCCAGGCGATCCGGGGTGTCACGATCGAGAACCCGTTCGCCGGCTGGGGTTACCCGCGGACGGCGGTGTCACTCCTAGTAGGCCCGACCTAGTAGGCACGGCCGAAGATGACGCGCTTGCCGTAGGCCGACGGGCGGCCACACCGGATGCAGGGCCCGGAGGCGGGCTCTCCGTCCAGCGGGATGCACCGCGCGGTCGCACCCGTGGCGGCCTTGATCTCGTCCTCGCAGTCTTGCATGCCGCAGTGCAGGGCACGGGCCCAGCCCGTGGCCACCGCCACAACGAAGTCCGCCCAGTCGTCGGTCGTGACCGTGTGCTCGTCGCGGAACGCCGTGGCCCGGTCGAACAGGAAGTCCTGGAACGCGTCGAGCTCGTCGGCCAGCCGCGCGGGCGCACCATCAAGCCCGATGGGTTCCTTGGCGCCGCCGAGCCGCAGGGCCATCACCGCGCTGCCCGCCGCCAGGTCACGGGGGCCGAGCTCCAGCCGGATCGGCACGCCGCGCAGTTCCCACTCGTTGAACTTGAACCCTGGCGACAGCTGTGGCCGGTCGTCCATGTGCGTCCGGATGCCCGCGGCGACCAGCCTCCCGGCCAGCGCCGACGCGGCCTCGGTGACCTCCGCCGCCTGATCGCCGCGGCCGATCGGCACGATGACCACCTGGTACGGGGCGAGCCTCGGCGGCAGTACCAGGCCTTTGTCGTCGCCGTGTGTCATGATCACGCCGCCGATCAGCCGGGTGCTCAGCCCCCAGGAGGTGGTGTACGCGTAGCGGAGCTGTCCGTCCTCGCCCGTGTACTGGATGTCGAACGACCGGGCGAAGTTGGTGCCCATGTAGTGCGACGTGCCGGACTGCAGCGCGCGGCCGTCGCGCATCATCGCTTCGATAGTGAACGTGCTGACCGCGCCGGCGAACCGCTCACCCGGCGTCTTCTCCCCCTCGATGACCGGGATGGCGGCCAGCCCGCGGACGGTTGGCGCGTAGATCTCCTGCAGCGCGAGCATGGTCTCCCGCATCGCGTCCGCCTCGTCGGCGTGCGCGGTGTGCCCCTCCTGCCAGAGGAATTCGGTGGTGCGCAGCAGCAGTCGCGGCCGCAGCTCCCAGCGGACCACGTTTGCCCACTGGTTGAGAAGCATGGGCAGGTCCCGGTGTGAGCTGATCCACTTGGCCATGAACTCGCCGATGACCGTCTCCGAGGTGGGCCGGATGATGAGCGGCTCCTCCAGCTGCTTGCCGCCCGCGTGGGTGACCACCGCGAGTTCCGGCGCGAACCCCTCGACGTGCTCCGCCTCGCGTTCCAGGTAGCTCTGCGGGATGAGCAGCGGGAAGTACGCGTTCTGGTGCCCGGTCTCCTTGATCCGCCGGTCCAGCTCGGACTGCAGCAGCTCCCAGATCCGGTACCCGTACGGCCGGATGACCATCGTGCCCCGGACCGGGCCGCGGTCCACGAGCTCCGCCTTGAGGACCAGTTCGTTGTACCAGGCGGAGAAGTCTTCGCTCTGCGGCGTCACTCCGCGTTCGTCTCGAGCCACAGTCACGAGGTTAGACCTGTCACGCCGCGGCCGCGCCCTCCGGGGACAGACCGCGGCGAGCGCCATTGTGCGGTCAACTGGGCTTGAGTAGCGTGCGTTATATGGAGCATGTGCGGCTGGGACGGAGCGGGTTGCAGGTGTCGCGACTCTGCCTGGGGACGATGACGTTCGGTCTGCAGAGCGACGAGGCGACCGGGGTCGCCATCATGGATAAGGCCGCCGAGGCCGGCGTGGACTTCTTCGACACGTCGGACGCTTATCCGCTTGGCGGCGACCTCTCCACCCGCGGGCGGACCGAGGAGATCATCGGGCGCTGGCTGCCCGGCAAGCGTGACCGGTTCATCATCGCGACCAAGTGTTTCGTGCCGATGGGGCCTGCGCCGATGGACGGCGGGAACTCCCGCAAGCACATCATGTCCGCCGTGGACGCGTCGCTGCGGCGGCTGCAGACCGACTACCTCGACCTGTATCAGCTGCACGGCTACGACCAGAACACGCCGATCGATGAGACGCTCTCCGCGCTCGACGACCTGGTGCGGGCGGGCAAGGTCAGGTACATCGGCTGTTCCAACTTCCTGACCTACCAGCTCGTGCGGGCGATCGGGCGGTCGGAGACGCTGCGGCTCGCGCGGTTCGATTCGGTACAACCCCGGTACAACCTGCTGTTCCGGCAGATCGAGCGGGAGATGCTGCCGTTCTGCGCGGAGGACGGCGTGGGCGTGATCTCCTACAACCCCATCGCCGGCGGGCTGCTGTCCGGCAAGCACAACCGCACCGGGCCACCGCCGGAGGGAAGCCGGTTCACGCTCGGCTACGCGGGGCCGATGTACCAGGAACGGTACTGGCACGAGCAGATGTTCGAGACCGTGGAGGAGATGCGCAAGCTGGCCGATGACGCCGGAGTCAGCCTTGTCACGCTCTCGGTCGCCTGGGTGCTCGCGAACAAGGCGATCACCGCGCCGATCATCGGCGCCAGCCGCCCCGACCAGCTGGACGCCTCGCTCGCCGCCGCGAGCTACGCGCTGGACGACGAGCTGAAGCAGCGGCTTGACGACCTCACCTACTCCTACCGGCTCGGGGACGCGCCCCGCTGACGCGAGCGGTGAAGGAGTGAACACCGTTATGGACATCCGCGTCTGTTTCGTCGGCGACTCGTATGTGGCCGGTGCTGGCGACAGCTCAGGGCTGGGCTGGGTTGGCCGTCTCAGCGGGCATGCCCACGCTCGCGGTCTGCCCCTCACCGCGTACAACCTTGGCGTCCGCGGTGATACCTCGTCGGATGTGGCGGCCCGCCTGCCCGGGGAGGTGACCCGCCGGGCCAACCCCGCCGCCCGGACCGGGGCTGTTCTCGCGTACGGGCTCAACGACGTTGTCGCGGGGATGGATCCGGAGGAATCCGTGGCCGCCACATCGCGCAGCCTCGCGTGGCTCGGGTCCGCCCGGGTTCCGGCGGTGTTCGTCGGGCCGCCCGCCATCGGTGACAGCGATCTGGACTCTCGTACCCGGGAGCTCGACCAGTCGCTCCGGGACTGCGCCGGCTCCCATGGCGTGGCCTACGTAGCCCTGTGCGGTTCGCTGGCCGCCGACCCGGTGTGGCTCGCGGAAGTGCGGGCGGGCGACGGCGCGCATCCTGGCCCCGGCGGTTACCAACGGTACTTCGAGCTCGTGCGTGATCCGCTGACGGGCTTTCTAGCCGAGCTCACTGGGCACGACGGCGAAGCAGCGCGATGAAGATCGCGTCGGTGCCATGCCGGTGCGGCCACAGCTGTGCGAAGAGCGGGTTGGGCGAACGGAGCTCCGGCACGTCAGGAAGCACCGCGGGGGCGTCGAGAATCTCGATGTCGTCCGCCCCGCGGACCACGTCGGTGACCACGTCGCTGGTTTCCGCGGGGACCGGCGTGCAGGTGACGTAGGCGACGACGCCGCCGGGGCGGACGACGTCGACGGCCGATCGGAGCAGGGCGCGCTGCAGGTCGGCCAGCGCGGGGATGTCGGCCGCCGACTTGCGCCATCGCGCCTCGGGGCGGCGGCGGAGAGCGCCCAGGCCGGAGCACGGGACATCGAGCAGTACCCGGTCGAATTCGCCGTCGGGCCGCGACCGCCAGGGCGGCACCCGGCCGTCGGCGACGAGCACCTGGTAGACCGGCGGAACGGCGGCGGAACTGGCCGCGCGCGCCATGTTCTGCTGAACGAGGACGGCGCGGTGCGGGTGAATTTCCGCGGCGAGCAGTCGCGCGCCGTCGGGGGCGGCCAAGCCGGCCAGCAGCCGGGATTTGCCGCCGGGGCCCGCGCACATGTCGAGCCAGAGCTCCGGCCGGTCCCCCGCGCGGGTCGGCCGGGGAGCGCGGGCCAGTGCGATCGCCGCGAGCTGGCTCCCCTCGTCCTGGACGGCGGCCGCGCCGGACGCCGTCAGGCCGGACGGGTCGCCGGAGGTGAGCGTGAAGGCGTACGGTGACCAGCGGCCGGGCTCGGCGCCCGCGGGCATGAGCTCCTCGCGAGGACGGCCGCCGGGGAACGCGGCGAGCGTCACCCGCGGCCGCGCGTTGCCCGCGGCGAGGGCGGCTTCCAGCTCCTGGTCCGCCGCTTCGCCAAGCGCGTCCCGGTAGGCGGCGACGATCCAGGCCGGGTGGCTGTAGCGGAGCGCGAGACGGTCGTCGGTGTCAGCCTCCGCCGCCGTCTGGCCCCGGGCGGCTGGCAGGGCCGGCGCGAGCAGCTCCAGCCAGGCGTCCAGGTCCCTGGTGGCTACCCGGCGCAGGACCGCGTTGACGTATCCGGAGGTGCGCGGCCCCGCCACCGCCTTGGCCAGGTCGACCGAGGTCGCGACCGCGGCGTAGGCGCCGACCCGGGTGTTCAGCAGCTGGTGAGCGCCGAGCCGCAGGACGAGCAGCACCGGCGGGTCAAGCTTGTCGAGGGGGCGGTCGCTGCACGCGGCGAGCACCGCGTCGTAAGTGCCCTGGCCGCGCAGCGTGCCGTAGGTGAGCTCGGTCGTGAGGGCGGCATCGCGGCCCGACAGGCCCCGCTCGGCGATCAGCCTAGGCAGCAGCAGGTTCGCGTATGCCTCGCGGTGCGTCACCGCGGCGAGGACGTCGTAGGCCGTGCGGCGCGGCAGGCCGGAGCGGCGGGCGGTGTCCTGGCGAGCCGTGCTTTCGCGCGCAGGGTCGCGGCCGGCTGAACCGTCAGCATCCTTGCGGGTGGCGCGTTTCGCGGCCGCGGCTGGATTCGGCCGACGGGAGCGGCGGTAGGCGGGCCTGTCAGCCCCGGCCCAGCGGCTGGTCGTGGCCGGCCCGCAGGCCGCGCGCCCAGGCGGCGGCGGGCATCCGGCGCTTACCCGGCGGCTGCACGTCGCTGAGGCGGACCGGGCGGGTGCCGGTGCCGACGTAGACCACGTCCCGCTCGACGACCAGCTCTCCGGGCGGTAGGTCCTCGATCGCGGAGCGGATGACGGGCCAGAGCTTGAGCCGCGTGCCCTCGAACTCGGTCCACGCGCCAGGGTCCGGCGTGCAGGCCCGGACCTGCCGGTCGATGAGATGGGCCGGGAGCTTCCAGTCGACCTGCGCGTCGGCCGGGGTGAGCTTCGGTGCGAAGCTGACGCCGTCCGCCGACTGCGGGACCGCGCTGACAGTGCCGTCCTCGATCGCGTCGAGCGTTCGGACCAGCAGCTCGGCGCCCGAGACCGCCAGCCGGCCCAGGAGGTCGCCGCTGGTGTCCCCCGGGCGGACCGGCTCGGTCAGCGTGCCGTAGACCGGGCCGGCGTCGAGCTCCTTGACGATCTTGAAGGTCGACGCGCCGGTGATGTCGTCGCCGCGCAGGATCGCGTGCGGCACCGGGGCGGCGCCGCGCCAGGCCGGCAGCACCGAGAAGTGCAGGTTCACCCAGCCGAACCGCGGGATGTCGAGCGTCGCCTGCGGGAGCAGCGCCCCGTAGGCCACCACCGGGCAGCAGTCGGGCGCGATAGCGCGAATGGCCGCTTGAAACTCCGCCTCGTTCGGACGAATGGGCTTGAGCGCCGGAATGGCGAGCTCGTCCGCGAGCTCAGCCACCGGCGACCTGGTGGTTTTGCGGCCGCGGCCGGCGGGCGCGTCGGGGCGGGTGACGACCGCCTCAACCGTGTGACGGGAGGCGAGCAGGGCGCGCAGTGTGGGGAGCGCGACCGCCGGGGTTCCGGCGAAGACAAGCCGCACTGGCGCGTCCTCTCAGGAGATCCGTGCCGTCTGGTGCGGCGAGAGCTTTATCTCCGGTTTCGGCAGCCCGAACCACTCGGCCTCGCGGATCGCCTGCATCGCGAGCTTGCGCTGCTTCTTGTCCAGCCGGTCGATGAACAGGATGCCGTCCAGGTGGTCGGTCTCGTGCTGCACGCACCGGGCGAGCAGCTCGGTGCCCTCGATCGTGACCGGCTCGCCGTGCATGTCGAATCCGGTCGCGATCGCGCGCGGGGCGCGCCGCGTCGGGAACTGCAGGCCGGGGAGGGAGAGGCAGCCTTCGTCGTCTTCTTCCGGCTCGCCCTCGAGCTTGAGCATCGGGTTGACCAGGTGGCCGAACTCGTCCTCGTCCACGTGATACACGAAAACGCGGAGGCTGACGCCGATCTGCGGGGCGGCCAGGCCGACCCCGTGGGCCGCCAGCATGGTCTCGTTCAGGTCATCGACAAGCTTGCGCAGCTCGAGGTCGAAGTCGGTCACCGGCTCGGCGGGGGTGCGCAGCACCGGGTCACCGAAGTACCTGATGTCCCTTTCCAACGGGCGTTCCCTTCGCGTCGGCGTCGCGACGCCTGTCTCGGAGCGCAAGCGTGCGTTCACCATTAATTCTATCGGGGGCCTAGATCAGCTCCGCCGGGTCTAGCTGGACGCGGACGCCGCCGCCCTCCTTGCGGGCGCTGCGGGCCGCCTGCGCCGCGGCCAGAGCCTTGGCCAGTGCCGCGCCGCGCTCCCGCGGGGCGCGCAGCAGCGCCCGTACCTGGTCCGCCGCGCCGGCGGCGGCCTGCGGGTCGGCTTCGGCGGGCACCGGGCCGAGCACCTCGAAGGCCGGGCCCGCGTCTGGTGCCCGCCGCGTGTTTGGCGGCCCCGTGTCTGGCGGAACGATCTCTCCCAGCAGGCTGGCCACGGCTGCCTGGTCGCCGGTCACCGCGGCCATCCGCACCGCCGGAGGGAAGCCGAGCTCGGCGCGGTCGGCGAGCTCGCGCTCGGCGAACGTGACCGGGTCCCAGCGGATGAGGGCCTGGGTGACCGGCAGTGCTGCCTCGGCGTGGACCAGGACCGTGCCGCCCGACCTGACCAGGGCGGCGGCGGCCAGCCAGCGGCGCAGCGTCTCCTCCGCGGCGCGCAGGCTCGGCCGCGACAGCAGCGCCCAGCCGTCCAGCAGCAGGGCCGCGGCGTAGTCCGCGACCGGCTCCGCGCCCGGCGTCGCGATCACCAGCGCGGGCTGGTCCGGCACCCGCGGCAGGACCAGGTCGCCGCCGGATGTCCGGATGGTGACGCCGGGGAAGGCGCGGCCAAGTTCCTCAGCGGTGCGCGCCGCGCCGGTGACGGTCGCGCGGAGCCTGTCGTGGCCGCAGCGGGGGCAGCGCCAGCCGCCCGCGAGGGCGCCGCACCAGCGGCAGTCGGGGGTGGCGTCCCGCGCGGCCAGCCGAAGCGGGCCGTTGCACCGCCCGCACCTGGCCGCCGTGCGGCAGCGGGCGCAGGCGATGGCGGCCAGGTAGCCGCGGCGCGGCACCTGGACAAGGACCGGGCCCGCCGCGAGCGCGGTCCGGGCCGTGCGCAGCGCGAGGCTGGGCAGCCGTGCCGTGGCCGCCGCCTCGTCCCGGGCCAGTTCCCGGTCGTCGACGGCGGGCCGGACGTTGGGGGCGGTCGCGCGGATCGTCGGCCGGTCGGGGGTGAGGTCTTTGGCCCACCCCGACTGGACGAGCTGCGCGAGCTCGGCGGTGCGGGCGAAGCCGCCGATGAGCGCCGCGGCGGCCGCACGGTGCGCGCGCAGGGCGAGCACCTCCCGGGCGTTCGGGTACGGGGCGCGCGGTTCCGCGTGCAGGTCGTCGCCGTCGTCCCAGAGCACCACGAGGCCGAGGTCGCGGACGGGGGCGAACATAGCGGCCCGGGTGCCCGCGACGATGCGCACCGCGCCCCGGCGGGCGGCGAGCCAGCGCGCGTACCGCTCGGCGGGGCCGAGGTCGGCGGTGAGCGTTACATAGCTGTCCGCGGGCGCGAGCGCGGCGAGGGCTTCGTCGACGCGGGCCAGGTCGCGGGCGTCGGGGACCACGATCACCACCCCGCGCCCCGCACTGGCGGCGGTGACCGCGGCGCGGGCGATCTCCTCGGGCCACGTGGGGCCCGGCAGCGCGGTCCACGCGGCGCGGGGCGGGCGGCCCGCGCCGACCGCGTCGAGGAACGCCAGGCCCGCCGGGTACCTGGTCCACGGGCCCGGATCGGGGCGCGGCAGGAACGAGACGGTCGCGTCTGCCGGACGGGGCGACTGGGCCGTGGTCTCGGTAGCGGCATGGCGCTGCGGGATCGCGAGGCGGAGCACGTCGGCGAGCGTGCCCGCGTACCGGTCGGCGACCGCTCGCGCCAGGCCGGCAATCTCCGGGGTGAGCACCTGCTCCGGTGAGACAACGCGCTCGAGGTAACTGAGCCTGCCCCCGTGGTCGCTGCTCGCCACCCGGTCGAGCACGAAGCCGTCGACCAGCTGGCCAGCGAACCTGACCCGGACGCGCACGCCGGGCTGTGCCTGGGCGGCGAGTCGCTCGGGTACCAGGTAGTCGAAGGGCCGGTCCAGATGTGCCAAGGGGATGTCGACCGCGATCCGCGCGACCGGGAGATCGGCCGCGGGCCGCAGAGTGCGCGGTTCCCTCGGCTTGCGTGCCTTGCGCGGCTTGTCCGGCGGCACGTCGAGCGCCCCGTCCTTCCGCGTCTCCACCACGGTTCCGTCCTACCAGATAAGGGCGGGCACCGGTTGGCCGCAGCGGAGGGGGGAACGAATTGCCGTCTAGAGTCCGAAATATAACATTGGATATTTCGGACAGTGCGCATGATTGAGTGTTATTTCGGGTGCTGTGCGACAGTTTTTACTCGCGATGCCGAAAGTACACAATCGCGGCGGGGAGGCAGGGCCAGCGGGGAGCGGGGCGAGCCGGGAAGCAGGGCCGGAGGGGATACGGCGGAAAGGCGGGGCTAAGAAAACAGTGCGGCCGGGCACGGGAGCCGCAATACCCGTGCCCGGCCGCTCGCGGAGTGGCATGCCTGGCTCCGCAGGGGGACGCGACGGCAGCCGTCCGCGGGTTCCGGTGCCCGGCCGCGGCGCTGAGCGCCAGCTAGGCCGGGGTCCGAACCGCTGGCAATTAGCCGATCAGGTAGTCGAATTCGCCGGTGCGCAGCGCGCTGACCATCGCGCGGATGGCGGTGGCCGGGTAGATCAGGGCCGTGCCCTGGGGGTCACGCGAGTTGCGCATGGCCACCGTGGCAGAGTCTAGGCGGGCGATCTCTACGCACGCCCCCTGGGAGTTGCTGCGCTGGCTCTTGCGCCAGGTCGCACCTTCCAGCTGGGCGGCGCTGATCCCGTTGCGAATGTCCTGCATCGTTTCACGTCTCCTGACGGATTGACCTGGTCCGCGGACTGGCGACTGCCTGCGCGGGGACAAGGCACTGAGCCGGGCACGGTCGCGCCGACACAGTTGCGTTCTTTGTGCGGTCCCCCCGGACTTACAAGAGGGAGCTTAGCGTATGCACGTGCATCCGCAAGGCATTTTGCACTCTCATACGCAAGGCATTTTGCACACTC
>Ga0210395_10003477_pt1 | contig 12060 bp, 9 predicted proteins | sample IncBWH4OmetaG_FD_150861 | JGI IMG/M metagenome (GOLD analysis project Ga0210395, IMG submission 150861) | Forest soil microbial communities from Barre Woods Harvard Forest LTER site, Petersham, Massachusetts, United States - Inc-BW-H-4-O ...
GGCCGTCAGTGCCGCCGTCCCTGCGACTGTCACAGCCGCAATCCCGACGAGCCCGATCCGTGCGGCACTGCGGCGCGCCGATTTGCCCGCCGCCCTTTGTGGCCAGCTGAAATTCATGCCTGTCTTGCCTCCTCAGACGTCACCCGAAACTGGGTGGATGCCGACGATCAGCGGTCATATCACGCTGTCGTCCTCATTAGGACGCGAAGGAGGGCGATTTGGATCACAGGTGTGACAAAATCGCGCTTCTGAAACGCGACGTCCGTGCCGCCACGGTGGGCGGCACGGACGTCAGTGGTTCAGCTAAGGACCGGCTCAGTCGCCCGCTGCTTCAATCGTGAGCGTTCCCGTGCCGCTCGACGGTGCCGCGTACTCGTCACCGGCGAAGTCGGCCGTGACGGTATAAGTGCCAGCCGGCAGCGTTACGTTGCAGTCCGCGTAGTTGGCGGCGGCAGTAGTCCCCCCCGCGAGCGGAACGACATCGCAAGTGGCGACCACGGTGTCGGTGTCATCGGTGACCGTGAAGGTGATCGTGTCCGGATTCGCCGGGCCACCGTACAAACCCGCCTCGGGGGAGGCGGAGAGGACGTTACCGCCGCCCGGACCGCCGAGTGTCCCGACGAGCGTCACTTGGTCACCCGCGGTTCCCGTGGGAGCCGTCACGGTCGTGGTGTCCGGATAGAGGTTAATGATCTTGACCTCGGTGCCGTCGTTGTTCGACGCGGCGAACACGGCGGAGCCTGGGGTGTAGATCGCCCCAAGCTCGATGAAGCCCCAGCCGTCGCCCCCGAGGGGGCCGCAGGATCCCGTGCTGTAAGCCAGGCCGTCGAGCAATCCCGGCGCCGGGGTTAGGGTTGCCGTGCACGCCTCCACCGGCCCTGTGTAACCGGCGTTGTCCGCCCACGGGGCAGCGCTGGTCACCAAGACAGTCCCGGTCGGCGCCGGGCCGCCAGCAGTGTCGTCAGTGACCTGTACGTTCACGGTCGCGGGCGTATCTACCGGCTCCGTGATCGGGAAATTGTTCGTGACAACCGTGGTGGTCGGGTTCACCGGGGGCACCGCCACGGTTACCTTCGTGCTACCGCTCGACTTCGCGTGCGTCGCGTTGCCGCCGTAGGCGGCGATGACGTTGTACGTGCCCTTCCCAGCCCAGGTGTACTTGAGGGTCGCCTTGCCGCTGACCACCTTCGCGGAGCCCAGCCTGCCCCCGGCGTCGGAGAAGGTAACGGTGCCGGCCGACGCCGTCGGCGACACGACCGCGGTGAACGTCACGGCCTTGCCCGTGGTAGCGGCAGCCGGGGACGCGGTGACCTTGACCGAGGTCTTGATCGCCAGCACCTTCACCGTCGCCACCGCCGACGAGGCCTTGTGCGTGGAGTTGCCGGTGTAGAGGGCCTCAACCCGGAGGGAGCCAACGCCGCCGAACACGTGGCCGCAGCGCGCGGTGCCGTTCGACAGGGTCGCCGAGCACAGCGTCGTATGGCCCCAGATGAACTTGACCGTTCCCTTAGGGGTCGAACCCGTGACCTTCGCAGCCAGCGTCAGTTTGGTGCCAACGTAACCGGACACAGCCGACATCTTGGTCGTGGTCGCGTGCTTCGCCGCGTGCGTCGACGCCATGACCGGGGCCGCCATCGCTACAGCCCCCGCGGTCGCCACGACCGTGATCCCGACAGCCCATCCTCGTGCGGCACTGCGGCGCACTGCCTTCCCCGACGCCCTATGTGGCCAGCTGAAATTCATACCTGTCAATCCTCCTTTGAGGTCACCCGAAATTGGGTGAGTGCTGGCGATCAGCGGCCAGACCACGCTGTCGTCTTCAATACGACGCCAAGGAGGACGATTCGGATCACAAGAAAGATCGTGCTTCAAACAAATAACTGGTGACCCCTACTATGACTGACATGAGCTCGGTGGCAGTCGTGGGCGCCGGACCCTATGGTGTCGCGGTAGCGGCGCATGCCCGGGAGCGGGGGATCTACACCACGGTCCTCGGGCATCCGATGGAATTCTGGACCCGGCACATGCCCGAAGGGATGTTCCTGCGCTCGGGTCTTGACTGGCACCTCGATGCCGCCGGAGAGCACACCTTCCAAGCGTTCGCCCAGGAGCGGGGGATCGCGGCGCGAGACATCGACCCGGTACCGATCGCGGTCTTCCTCGATTACGCGGACTGGTTTCAGACACGCAAGCACGTCGATGTCGTCGGGAGCCTAGTCACGTCTATCGGTCGCGAAGACAGCCGGTTCGTGCTGACGCTCGACGACAAGACCACGATCACCGCCGATCGCGTCGTCGTGACACCAGGCGCCCGGTACTTCCGGCGAGTCCCGGATTGGGCGTCGCGTCTGGCGGGCCGCGGGGCGCACACCGTCGACTTCGTCCGGTTCGATGGCGTCGCCGGCGCTCACGTGCTCGTGGTGGGCGGCCGGCAAAGTGCCTACGAGTGGGCCGCCCTGCTCGGTGAGCACGGCGCGCGCCGGGTCGACATCGTCCACCGGCACGCCGAGCCCCGGTTCGACCGGGTCAGCTGGGCCTTCACGGACCGCTACGTGGAGCAGACGCTGAGCACGCCGGGATGGTGGCGGAGGTTGCCTGTCCACGAGCGCCAGGCCATCGACCGCCAGTTCTGGGAAGTCGGCAGGCTGACCTTGGAGTGGTGGCTCGTGCCGCGCCTCGCCGGGGACAGGTTCCACCGTTGGCCCGGGACACACGTAACCGAGGCGGACGAACGGGCGGACGGGACCGTCGACGTCACCCTCTCCAACGGCGAGAGGCTCCGGGTTGACCAGGTCGTGTTCGCGACGGGGTACCAGCCCGAACTCTCGAACGTGCCGTACCTGCGAGGCCTGCTGCCCGAGATCGAGGTGGCCGACGGTTACCCCGTCCTGGACGAGCGGTTTCAGACGAGCGTTCCTGGCCTCTACATCACGGGGTTCGCGGCAACGCGCGACTTCGGCCCGTTCTTCGGCTTCACGAAGGGCTGCCCGGCCGCGGCCAGCCTCACTGTAGACGGCCTGCTTCGGTCAGGGTGAGGCGGCGCTACCCGATCGGGGAACGGTGTCCCGCCCAGTAGGCATCTCGCAGCACGCGCTTGTACAGCTTTCCGGTCTCCGACCGGGGGAGCTCGGCGACGAAGTCCACGGTCCGCGGGCACTTGAAATGGGCGAGCCGGTCCCTGCAGTAGCCGATCAACTCTCGTTCCAGGCCGGGTCCGGCGGCGGCCGGGTCGACGAGCTCCACTATGGCTTTGACCTCCTCGCCGAGGTCGTCGTTCGGGACTCCGATGACGGCCACGTCCTGGACCGCCGGATGAGCGGACAGGACGTTCTCGGTTTCCTGCGGATAGATGTTGACTCCGCCGGAGATGATCATGTAGCTCTTCCGGTCGGTCAGGTACAGGTACCCGTCCGCGTCCACGTGGCCGATATCCCCGACCGAGCTGGCCGAGCCGTCGCTGGAGCGGCTCTCGGCGGTCTTCTCCCGGTCCTGGAAGTACTCGAACGCGGTCGCGCCACGGAACCAGACGGTCCCGTCCACTCCGGTCGCGCACTCTTTGCCGTCGCCGTCCAGAATGAGCAGCTCGCCAAGGATGGGACGGCCGACGGTACCGGGATGCGCGAGCCATTCGGCGGTGGTGGAGAACGTGAAGCCGTTGGCCTCCGTGGCTCCGTAGTATTCGGTGATGATGGGGCCGAGCCAGTCGATCATCGCCTGCTTGACGTGTACCGGACACGGTGCGGCCGCGTGGACGATGCACTCGAGCGATGAGGTGTCGTAGCGTGCGCGCACTTCGCCGGGGAGGCGGAGCAACCGGTTGAACATCACCGGCACCATCTGGCAGTGGGTCACCCGGTAGCGCTCGACGAGCGCCAGCCACTGCTCGGGATCGAAGTGCTCCATGACGATCGCCGTGCTTCCCAGCCGCAGTGATCCCGAGACGCTCGCGTGGGGCGCCGAGTGATACAGGGGTGCCGGGCTAAGATAGGTCATGCCCGCACGGAACCCGAACATGGCGCGCACGAACTGCGACACCGGCAACGGCGCGTCGGGGGCAACGAGCGGAAGGTCCCGCAGGATGCCCTTGGGCTGGCCGGTCGTGCCGGACGAGTACAGCATGGCCGTGCCAAGCGTCTCGTCGGGCACCGGGGCAGCTGGGTACCCGGCGACCACCGCGTCATAGGGTTCCCAGCCGGCGGGCAAGGGGCCCGGACCGGTCATCAGCATGCGGTCAAGCCCGGCGCACTTCGCCGCGGCGGCCGCCGCCACCTCTCGTTTCGCGGCCGAGCTGAACAGCACTTTCGCCTGCGAGTTGGCGACGACGTACGCAACCTCTTCGGCGCTCAGGTAGCTATTGATCAGGGAGTAGTAGACGCCCGTCCGTTCTCCCCCGCCCTCGATTTCGAGCAGCTGCGGGCAGTTTTCCATAAAGACCGCGATGTGGTCGCCCCGCCGCAGTCCAGCATCCCGCAAGAAGTGCGCTACCCGGTTGCTGCGGTCCTCGTACTCGCCGAAGGTGACGGTTTCGCCTGACGAGGCCATGATGATCGCTGGCTTGTCTGGGTGGGCCATGGCCTGCTGGCGTGCGAACACGCTTCCACCTCCACCGTGGACTGCGCCATTGCTGACATGTGGTCAACCTCCTTGCATTGATACATCTCCTAGTCGCAAGCGCAACATGTGCCGCATAATCTTTCGCGTGCGCACGCTATTGGCTCCGCGGATGCTGGCGGCGCTCGGTTCACTCGCCGTGATCGGACTAGCCGGATGTACGGCCAAGTCGCCGAGCCCCGTCGCGTCCGTCCTCAACCAGCCGACCGATATCGCCGCGCCGGCCTCGTCGGCTAGGGTCGCGCCGACTACGTCCGGCCCGGTCCAGAACCTGGACGTCAGCACGGCCGTGCAAAGCGAGTTGACCGCGGCCTACGCGGCCATCCAGAAAATCCCGGTCGCCGACATAGCGGGCAGCGCGCCTGTGCCTGGCAGCGTCTACTACGCCTACGATCCGGCCACGAACACTCACTGGGCTATGGCCCGGTTCGGAGTATCGCCCACAGCACCGGTAGACGCCCAAGTGAACTTCCAGGACGGCGGCTCCGATGGAGACTTCAAGCAGGTCGGAACCGCATCGTGGCAGGCGTCGCTAGCCGGCATACCCGTCTACTGCGGAGTGGCGCGCTTCTTCCCGCAGCCGGTGCTCCAGGCTTGGGCGCTGCTGAAGGCGACCCTGCCCTCGTACTGCTGAGAGCACCCGCTGCGAGACTGGATAAACCTCGCCCGGCCACGGCGCAGTCAACGGCTCGCTCCGAGGTGATCCACTGGTTGATCATCGCGGCGCAGCCAACGAGTCCCTGGCGTTCGCCGAAGGTACTGGCCACAATGCGCAGCTGCCGCGTCGATAGTGCGGTCGAACGCTGGTAGACAGTCTCCCGGAGACCCGCGACAAACGGCTCGTAAGCCGCGGCCAGGTCGCCGCCGATCACAACGACCTCGGGGTTGAGGAGCGTGACGGCTGCCGAGAGGACCTCGCCGACGCGGCGCCCAGAGTCGCGGATCATGCCGAGGGCTTCGGGATCACCCTTGAGGGCGATGGCGACGACGTCCCGGACGTGGTGCACGTCGCGGCCAAGGTGCTGTAGTGCCTTGACCATTGCCCAGCCGCCCGCGACGGCCTCCAGGCAGTCGGTCTGGCCGCACCGGCAGAGCACGCCGACGCCCTCGCGGAGCGGGATGTGGCCGAGTTCACCCGCGGCGAAGAGCGAACCTCGTTGCAGTGCGCCGCCGCTGACGATGCCCACACCGATGCCGGTCGAGGCCTTCACCATGAGCAGGTCCCGGACGTCGCGCAGCGGACCATGCTGCTCGGCGATGGCCATCACGTTGACGTCCTTGTCCACCAGCACGGGAACGTCGAGATCGCGGCGGAACAGCGGCGCCAGCGGGACATCGTCCCAGGACGGAAGGGCGACCGACTGCACCATCGCGCCGCTGTTGAGGTCGATACTGCCCGGCACGCTCACGCCAATGCCCCGTACATCCGCCAGGGGACGGCCACAGGCGGCGAGCATCTCATGTAGCCGGTCCACGACCGGCGGCAGGCAGCGCTGCGGGCCGCTCGCCTGATCAGCCTCGACCGACTCCTCCGCGAGCAGCGAAGAATCCAGGCAGGCAACCGCGAGCTGGATCCGGCTGCGGCCGACGGAGGCGGCCAGCACGACCCCGCCGACCGCGTTGAAGCCGAGCCGTCCGGCCGGCCGCCCGCCCGTCGACTCGCTCGTCGCGTACTCGACGACCAGGCCCTCGGCCATGAGCTGGTGCACGCGAGCGGTGACCGCGGTACGTGACAGCCCGGTGAGGCGGCCAATTTCTGACCGGCTGTTCGCCTGGTTGGACAAGATCAGCTGAAGAACCTGGCCGGCCGTCGCCGGGTGGGCGATCGTCGGCGGGTCGGAGGGCAGGGCGTGAAGATCCATCATCTGCAGTAAACCATCTGTGACTTCCGCATTACAAGAACACGAATTGACTGACTTTTGCATGTCTGAGTACCTAACTCTATTGACTCCCTGTCGTAAGCCCTCCTACGGTGGCGTCATGACTGCTTCGCGGCCGACCAGCCTTCACCCTGTCGTCGAGCGCGTGACCCAGCGAGTTGTCGCGCGCAGCGCTGGCAGCCGTGCCGCCTACCTCCAGCGGATCTCCGAAGCGGCTGACCGGGGGCCGGCGCGCGGCCGGCTTGCCTGCGCCAACTTCGCCCACGGCCTGGCCGCGATGAACCCTGCGGACAAGACGGCGCTGCGTAGTTTCGTCAAGCCGAACGTGGCGATCGTGTCCGCCTACAACGACATGCTCTCGGCGCACCAGCCGTTCGAGACCTATCCCAGGGTCTTGAAGGCGGCGCTGCGCGAGGCCGGCGGTATCGGGCAGTTCGCCGGCGGTGTGCCCGCCATGTGCGACGGCATCACCCAGGGCCGCGACGGCATGCAGTTGTCGCTGTTCAGCCGCGACCTCATCGCGATGGCGACTGGTGTTGCGCTTGCACATGACATGTTCGATGCCGCGCTGCTGCTGGGGGTCTGCGACAAGATCGTGCCCGGGCTCGTCATCGGTGCGCTCTCGTTCGGTCACCTGCCCGTCATCCTGGTGCCAGCGGGGCCAATGGCGTCCGGACTGCCGAACAAGGAGAAGAGCCGGGTCCGGCAGCGGTACGCCGAGGGCCTGGCCACCCGGGAAGAGCTGGTCGAGGCCGAGACCGCCTCGTACCACTCGGCCGGCACCTGCACGTTCTACGGCACGGCGAACTCCAACCAGATGCTCATGGAGGTCATGGGGCTGCACCTGCCCGGTGCCAGCTTCGTCAGCCCGGAATCGCCCTTGCGGGCGGCGCTAACCACGGCGGCGGCGCGCCAAGTGCTGGCCCTCACCGCGCTCACCGATCAGTACACGCCGGTCGGTCATGTCGTCGACGAGCGCGCGGTCGTGAACGGCGTGGTGGCGCTGCTTGCCACCGGGGGCTCCACCAATCACACCCTCCACCTCCCGGCGATGGCGGCGGCCGCGGGCATCCAGCTCACCTGGGATGACTTCGCGGAGCTGTCGGCCGTGGTGCCGCTGCTGGCGAGGATCTACCCCAACGGCCCGGCCGACGTGAATCACTTCCACGCCGCGGGCGGGACGGCGTTCCTGATCAGCGAGCTGCTCGACGCGGGCCTGTTGCACCCGGACGTGAAGACCGTCGCCCGAAGCGGCCTGGACGCCTACCGGCTCGAACCCGCGCTCGACGGTAGCGGGCTCGCCTACCGACCCGGCCCGGCGTGCAGCGCGGACACCGACGTGCTGCGCCCGGCCGCCGATCCTTTCGCACCCGACGGCGGTCTGCGGATGCTGCAGGGAAACCTCGGGCGGGCGGTCCTTAAAGTGTCGGCAGTCGCGGACGAGCACCGGCACGTCGAGGCGCCCGCGGCGGTCTTCGGTGACCAGCATGAATTCCTGGCTGCCTACGAACGGGGCGAGCTCAACCGCGACTTCGTCGCGGTTGTCCGCTACCAGGGACCATCAGCTAACGGCATGCCCGAGCTGCACAAGCTCATCCCGGCCCTCGGCGCGCTGCAGGACCGCGGCTACCGGGTAGCCCTCGTCACCGACGGCCGAATGTCCGGAGCGTCCGGCAAGGTCCCCGCCGCCATCCACCTCACTCCGGAGGCGGCCGCGGGCGGGCCGGTCGCCAAGATCCAAGACGGCGACATCGTCCGTATCGATGCCGCATCCGGCCTCCTCGAGTTCCTCGTCTGCGACGAGGAACTCAACGTACGACAGGCCAAGGGCGAGGCACCGGACGACGCGAGCTGGACAGGCACCGGACGCGAGCTCTTCGCCTCGTTCCGCCGCCTGGTCGGCGCCACCGAACACGGCGCCAGCGTCATCCATCAACTCCTGGAGAGCCCCTGATGCCCACCTACACCGCGGCGGACCTGCTGAGCCTCGCACCCGTCATCCCCGTCGTTGTCCTCGACGAGCCCGCGCACGCGACGCCGCTCGCACAAGCGCTGCTCGCGGGCGGCGTCCCGATCATCGAGGTCACGCTGCGCACCCCGCGAGCGCTGGAGATCATCAAGATTATGACCGAGACCGTGCCCGACGCGGTCGTCGGAGCGGGTACGGTCACGACCCCTGAGCTGGTGAGCCAAGCGGTCGACGCCGGCGCTCAATTCCTCGTCTCACCGGGAACGACAGACCGGCTGCTCGATGCCATGGACGACGCTGGAGTCCCCTACCTGCCTGGAGTCGCCAGCCCGTCGGAGCTCATGCGCGTGCTCGAACGCGGCCAGCATGAGATGAAGTTCTTCCCCGCCGAACCCTGCGGCGGGCGCGCATTCCTGAGCGCGCTGGCCTCGCCGTTTCCGGACGCACGGTTCTGCCCAACCGGCGGCATCACGCCAGCCACCGCACCGCTGTACCGCGAGCTGGCCAACGTCGGGTGCGTGGGCGGCTCATGGCTCACCCCCCGGGATGCGATCGCCACGCAGGATTGGCAGCTCATCGAAAAGCTCGCAGCCGAAACAACGCATGAAACCGCAGGTGGAGCATAGCGAGACTTGACCGGTCGTCAGTTCAGGACCGGACCGACCGCTGCTTGTAATGATTTGATTCACACCTGGGGCAACGCCGGAAAGCTTCGGCTCTCTCGCTGAGCGCCGCATTTGCCGCTATCACGGCATCAGCCTCGATGGCGACCATTCCCTGACTTCCCCGACTGCCAGTCATGGGAAGCCCGCGCATGCGGGGCCGCGCGACTCCTTTAGGCACGCGCCAGATGTACCCGCAGTCATCGCAGGTTCTCTCATACTCCCGCGCTTGCCATGGAAGGCGCATGGCTTCACTCTACCGGTGCGCGCCTGGTGAGGAATAGTCGTGCCCGGGCCGCGGGTCCGTGGCGGCACGCCCGCTGGCGCTAGCGGAAATGCGCATGACTGGAAACTGCTGGTGTTGCTATTCTCAACCTCTCCCATTGCGCGGCTCAGCCCGCCCGGCACCACAGGACACGCAATGAACCCCAGAAGCGCAGCTGGAGGCAGGGGGACTCAACCGCCGGCCCTCTTCCTCGTGCTCCCTAGGATTTAGCCTGTGCACGTTGTCGTGGCCTTGGCCCTGCCGGCAGTGGAGGCGTTCGACCTGGCGATCCCGGCTCAAGTGTTCGCCGACCCGGGGTTGCCGCGGCGGTACGACTTCTCGGTCTGTGCACCCGCGGCCGGGCTGCTGGAGTCGACAGTGGGATTCGCCGTGCGGGCTGAGCATGGGCTCGAGGCGCTAGCCAGTGCGGACACCGTGGTGGTGCCCGGATTTTTTCCGCTCGAGGATCCGGGCGAGCAAGTGTGCGCTGCGCTGCAGGAGGCGGCCGCTCGGGGCGCCCGGATGGTATCGGTGTGCACCGGCGCCTTCGCCCTGGCCGCGGCAGGCCTGCTGGATCACCACCGGGCGACGACGCACTGGCAGTACGCCGGGCAGCTTGCGGCTCGGTTCCCGGCGGTAAAGGTGGACCCGGATGTGCTGTGGGTGGACGAGGGAGCGGTCCTGACCAGCGCCGGGCTGGCGGCGGGGATCGATTTGTGCCTGCAGCTGGTGCGCGCGGATCACGGCAGCGAGGCCGCAGTGAGCGTGGCCCGCCGGATGGTGGTCGCGCCGCACCGCGAGGGAGGCCAGGCGCAGTGGCTGGAACGCCCGCTGCCCGATCCGGGGGAGGGACTGGCTGCTACCTGCCAGTGGGCGCTTGAGCACTTGGCCGACCCCCTGACGGTGGCGGACCTGGCGCGGCACGCGGGGTGGGCGCCGCGCACGCTGGCCCGTCACTTCGCGGCGCAGACGGGCATGGCGCCCCTGCGGTGGCTGGCCGCCGCCCGCATTCGCGAAGCCAGGCGTTTGCTGGAAGCCACCGACCTGCCCGTCGACGTCGTTGCCTCTCGCTGCGGCCTGGGCAGCGCGGCCAACTTGCGGCTGCACCTAGCCCGCGACGCCGGGACCAGCCCGACCGCCTACCGGGCCGCCTACCGAGGCCGTCCGCCGACCGCCGCCACGTAGGATCCTGACCGGTCGAGGCGGTGCGCAGAAGTGACCAAGTCGAATGGCAGAATTCTGACGGCCGGCGACCGCTTTGCTACTCGCAGCAACCCGGACCGGCAACCGATAGTTGGGGTATGTCAAACTTCGACGAGCTCCTGCAGAACAATGCTGACTTCGCCCGGAGCGGTGCCAAGGAGCGGGTTCCCGCGATTCCCTTCATCCCGAACAAGCAGGTCTACATCCTCACCTGCATCGACCCCAGGGTCGATCCGGCACAGGTCTTCGGCCTGGAACTCGGCGACGCGATCGTCGCCCGTACCGTGGGCGGCCGGGTGACGCCAGCAGTAATTCAGGACCTCGCCTGGATCAGCTACCTGCACGAGACGAAGACACCGGACGCGGACTGGTTCGAGTTCGCGGTAATGCACCACACCGAGTGCGGGTCCGGGTTCTTCGCCGACGACGACCTTCGTCACGGCTTCGCTGCACGCGGCTTTGACGACGCGGAACTCGCTGGGCTCGCCGTCCTCGACCCGGCGATTAGCGTGCCTGGCGATGTCGAGAAGATCATCAACGCGCCGCAGGTCTCCCCCAAGATCAAGGTCTCGGGTTACTCCTACGACGTCAAGAGCGGCCTGGTGACCACCATCGTGCCCGGCGCGGTCTCGTTAGAACACCATCTCGCGCTCGATTCCGGGCTCAGCCCGGAGCCCGTCGCCGACCCGGCGTACGTAGGCGATCTCCGCCACTGCTATCCCCGAGGTAGTCACGTAGGGCACTGGTCCGGGCTGCATGGGCGGCGCCGAGGTGAAGAACGCGCTTCCCACGCGGCACCACCGCCCGTGACTGCGAAGCAGACGAACCACACCGCTGCGGTCTGATCGTATTCGGACTGGCTGCCGACATGCGGCGGCGGTTCAGGACGAACGTCGGCGCCAGCGCGGGTCCGCTAGCGTTTGTCATGGAGCTGGGCGCGGGGAGGGCTCATGAGCGCACTATCGTTTTCGGCGGTCGACGAATCCGATCGGGAGCGGGTATTCGCCACGCTCGTCCTAGCGTTCGCGGCCGACCCGGTGGAACGCTGGTTGTACGTGGAACCTCGGCAATATCTGTCGCATTTCCCCAGGTTCCTTGCCGCCTTCGGCGGGAGAGCGTTCGCTGAGCGGACCGTTTGGCGTCTCGGTGAATTCTCCGCTGTCGCTCTTTGGCTGCCTCCAGGCGCAGAGGCAGACGGTGACGCCATCATGAGCCTGCTTGCCGAGACCGTCGCAGCGGACAAGCATGACGACATGTTTGCCGTCCTCGGCCAGATGGACGCGGCCCACCCCACCGACCAGCACTGGTACCTGCCGTGGTTCGCCGTTGACACGGCTTTGCAGGGCAGAGGGCTCGGCAGCCAGTTGATGGAGGCCTGCCTGCGGATCGTCGACGGCACCCACTTGCCCGCTTACCTGGAAACCCCCAACCCGCGCACCATCCCCTTCTACCAGCGCCACGGCTTCGAGA
>Ga0210395_10003478_pt1 | contig 12058 bp, 7 predicted proteins | sample IncBWH4OmetaG_FD_150861 | JGI IMG/M metagenome (GOLD analysis project Ga0210395, IMG submission 150861) | Forest soil microbial communities from Barre Woods Harvard Forest LTER site, Petersham, Massachusetts, United States - Inc-BW-H-4-O ...
AGCGTGCCAATCATTTTCGTGCTTAGCCCGGAAAATTCATGATTTCAGAGGCACGAAAGGCCTCGCTATGGTACAAATCCGTTGTCTAGGCAGATTTGAGACCAAAAGTGAGGCCTTCGCTTGACCGAACATACCACAACAGACTGTCTCCTTTTTCCAGATATTTTTGATCGACCGGTGGTCGCGAAGTTTGATCAACGGCAGGGCAGTTCCGATGGCGGAGCAATTCTGCTGAAGGCCGTCGAGCGACGTTTAGGCCTGATTTCGGCATTGGCGGGTTGTATGAGAGATGACCGGCAACCCGGTAAGGTGGAGCATGAGTTGAGTGAGTTGATTACTCAGCGAGTCATGGCCATCGCATTGGGATATGAAGACGCCAACGATGCGGCGCGGCTGGCGTGCGATCCGATCCACAAGCTGCTGGTCGGTCGGAATCCGCTCGACGGCGAGGATCTGGCTTCGCAACCTACTCTGTCACGCTTTGAAAATGCTCCGGATAGTAAGGAACTGTTTCGCATGACAGAAGCGCTGGCGGACCGTGTCATTGAACGCCATCGCAAGCGTCTGCATGGACGCGCTCGTCGCATCACCATCGACATGGATCCCACCGACGACCCCACGCACGGCCAGCAGGAGTTCGCCTTTTTCAATAGCCATTACCATGGCTACTGTTACTTGCCGATGGTTTGTTTTCTCACCTTTAATGAGGAGGCCGATCAGTATTTGGTGGCGGCGGTGTTGCGGCGTGGGAATGCGTCTGGTTCTGTGGGCGCCATCGGGATTCTGCGCCGTCTGATTGCGCGGGTGAGCGATGCCTTTCCCAAGGCGAAAATCCGGGTGCGACTCGACGGCGGCTTCGCGCGCCCGAAAGTTCTGGATTTTCTCGATTGCGAACCGAAAGTGGAATACCTAGTCAACATGGCCGCTAATGCGGTGTTGCGCCGTAAGGCAGAGTCAGCCATGAAGCGGGCTCGGCGTGCGTCGGAGATCTCGGGGCAAACCGAGCATGTTTATGGCGAGTGCCGCTACGCTACCAAAAAGACTTGGCCGTGGAAACGACGAGTCCTCTACAAAGCCGAGGTGGTGCGCGCCGCGAACAAGGAAGCGAAGGACAATCCGCGCTTCGTCATCACCAACTTGAAACAGAATCCGCAGTGGATTTACGAGCAGGTTTACTGTCAGCGGGGTGACGTCGAAAATAGAATCAAAGAATTGCACGACGGCATGCAGATCGGCCGGACCAGTTGCTCGAACTTCTTGGCGAACACGTTCCGGGTGTTGCTGACAGCGGCGGCCTATGTGCTGATGCAGGAGATGCGACTTCACTTGTCTCCGACCCGCCACGCCCGCGCGCAAGTATCGACCTTGCGCGAGCATTTTCTAAAACTCGGAGCTCAAGTCATCGTCTCGGTGCGTCGCATCGTGCTGCACTTACCTCAAGCGTTTCCGTACCGTGATAGCTTTCATCATCTCGCCTTGAGCTTGGGCGCTCAAACCGGCTGAACCTCCCAATTCTTCAACCCGAAACTAACCCCCGTTCGCACTTACCCGACGTGTCTCTCTACGCGTCAAAATCTGACCTTGAACCTTACTAAGGACTTTAGAATCAGTGTCCCGGTCTAACCAAATTCTGACGCCATCTCATGGTTGTTCACTCTCACGAAAAAACTCTTCGGTGCTTCACTTTTGTGAATAATGCAGGCTAGGTATTGCCGCCACTCCTCTTTCGACAAGTTTCGGTCAAGCCGAGCACATAGCTCAGCAATGAGATCCTCCGGTCTCCACATCCACACCCGCGCCGCACCATCGTCACTCGTCGTAGCAAGGTCGCGGCCTCCATTTGTGTAGCCTACGTCGGTAGGCAGACCAGGGAGAAGCACGCGTGCAACCTCGTACCCTTCAGGTACCTCCCAAATCCGGGCAGTCGAATCTTGTCCCGCGGACGCCAGATACTCCCCATCCGGGCTGAACGCAACGGAGACCGCCTCACCTTGGTGCTTAACTCGAAAGACTTCGACGCCACTGGCAACTCTAAACACGCATACTGTGCCATCTTCGCTGGCGGTAGAGATTAGTGTGCCCTGCGGACTAAACACAAGTCGATTTATCACGTGCTCTTGCTTTATCTTTCTCAGACTCTGACCGGTCGAGCCGGACCAGACTTGCAGCATTCCACTTTTGTCCTCGGCAAAAGAAGCGCCCGCAGTAGCGAAGAAGCGTCCATCCGGACTAAAGTCGAGGCTGTTGATGCTGCCGGCGGGTACCGATTGAAAGATGTTCCGCCCGGAAATTGCGTCCCACAGCCACACTTTTGACGTAGCGTCAGCTGCTCTTATCGATCCGTCTTGATACACTACAACTCCGGTCGCCGACGCTATGCGTTTACTGTCGGGACTGAAAGCAAATGTAAGTACGCTGTCATCATGCTTCAGACGTACCGTTGGCCGCCATGTCCCGACGTTCCACAACGACACCGTTCTATCGCTTTCAGTGGTCTCTGAAGAATCGGAGGTCAACCATGTAGTTTCGTCAGCGAGCGCCGTCGCTAAGAATTTGCCATCTGGACTAAACCTCACCAGAGTCGAAAAACCTTCTTCCTTTATGGCGGCCACCTCCTGCCCAGACCTTGCCTCTACGACCTTAGTAGTCCCATCCGATCGCGCGATAGCCACATATTTGCTGTCACCACTAAAGGCGATAGCGTTTAGGTGATTGGACTGTAGCAACAATTCGCCGCTGCTTCCCTCACGGAAGATCTCCTGACCCGTGCCCAGATCCCAGATTCTAGCGTTCCCCGCACTATCGGCGGTCGCAATGTATTTGTTGTCCGGACTTATTGCCAACCACTTAACCGATACTGCCTCTTCTGCAACCGCCGCCGATGGATTCCAGAGTCTTTCTCTAGAAGGCGCGGTGTGCACCATGGTCTGACTCGCATCATTTGGCGGCATTCTATAGAGTCGGACAATACCATCATCACAACCGATCGCAAAATATCGCCCATCAGGGCTGATAGCGACGCTGTTTACTTTACCCACATGCACCACGCGGGCAACTTCTGCATTATGCTTCACACTCCAGATGCGAGCGATGCCACCCCAACTCCCCGTCGCAATATAATCGCCATTGGCGCTCAGAGCCACCGCGTGTACTTCGTCGTCAGCCACCCTTATTACTTCGCGCCCTGTGGCCAGCTCCCAGAGGCGGGCGCTATTATCTGTCTTCACTACCTGAAATAATGCAAACCTTCCCCCTGCTCCCGTGGCTATATACTTGCCGTCTGAACTGAATGCGAGTGAATGAACATTTCCTTCGTGAGGTAGGACGTGTCGAATGCGGCCGTTGTGGGAATCGCATACCAATACGCCTTCCTCCATCACCGTAGCGATCGTTTGTTCATCAGGGCTGAATGCGATCAGCTGTTCAGACGGACCGAGTGCAAAGAAAGAGCTCTTAATTTTGGCAATCGCGTCGCCGCCCGCAACCTTCCAGACCCTTGTTGTCGTTCTCCAGTCAACTGTGGCCAGCAGTTTCCCACTTGGACTGAACACGATTCTCTCTAGCCCATCCGGGTGCTTAAACACTCTAAGTTGGCGGCCTGTACGCAGCTCCCATATTACGGCAGTGTGATCAACGCTTGCGGTCGCGAGATGTTCGCCGTCGGGGCTAAAGTTTAAGTCGTTAACGCTATCTGAATGTTGCAGCACCATTAGCTGACTGCCACTGGCCAGATCATAAATAACCACCCGGTTCGAGAACCTGTCCTGTTGGAAGCCTGGTCCGTTGCGTGGTTTGCTTGCAGTGGCGATTGCAATTCGCCCAGTACTACTATTTAGCGCCGCGCGAGTTATGGGTACGGGCAATGTTTTCCGAAAGACGACCTGATCCGTTCTCAGATCGCATACAAGAACCTCGCTATCTCCCTCAAAATTTGGCGAGGCTACAAGAAAGTAGTGGCCGTCCGGACTGAATGAGACGTCTTTTACACCCGCCTTAAGGAGCAGCGATGCAATTCGACGGGGAAGCAAGGCCAATACGTACCGCGCAGCTTGATCTCCCTCTATCAGGGGCGAGCGTCGTAACGATTCAACCGCCAATAGTCCGCTAATCTCAAGTTGCGTGGGAGGATGATCACGAGCATATTGTGCTGCGGCTGCCAACTGTCGCGCATAGGCTACATCGCGCTGCCAAGCGGCTATCGAGCGTTGTCTCAGCGCAACAATCGTCGATACCAACAGTACGACCAAGATTACCGTCGCCCCGGCCCATAGGGAATGGCGCGATGCAGTTGCAGCCGATTCGCTAGCTTGAATATAGTCTCGTTCCGCCGGAAGTACGTCATCGAGTCTTTTTGTGAACCAATCCTCGGCCTCGGACAGAGCCGCACCTCGAAGGAGAGCGCCTTTGTCACCTGTAGTTTTATTCCATTCGGAAACGTGCTCACGAAGGCGCCGCCGCCACAGCAGGAACTCGCGGTCCTCGTTTAGCCAGGCTCGCAGCCGTTCCCAGTTCCGAATCAGGGCCTCGTGTGCTATTTCCACTGATGCTACTCCCTTACTTGTGTCGCCATCAGTAACGAGCAGGCGAGCATCGGCAAGCCGATTCGCTACGCTCATCGCGAGAGTGTCCGCGTCGCTCAAATCGGTACGCTGCCGCGTGTCCTCACCGGCCTCCTCAGGCCTCGCCACGTGCACCATGCGACTGAACAGGCGGCGCGCGACTATCTGTTCTTCGGGCTTCAACCGGGCAAACTCGGCGTCGGCCCGCTGGGCCAACGCTCCGGGTGCGCCTCCGATCTCGTCGTAAGCCTGGTTCGTGAGCCGATTTCCCTCGCGGTACTGCCATAGCTCTGTGAGGGCAAACTCCAGCAAAGGCAGGTGCCCCGGCTCATCGCCAACGTCACTCAGGATCCGTTCCACCAAGCCCGGTTCAAAGTCGAGCCCCACGAGTATGGCAGGCGCAGTGACGCTCTGCCTCAGTTCGTCGCGTGTCAGAGCGCCGACGCTTACCTGCGCGGACACAAGACGGTCGCTTAGCTCGCGGTCAAGCGCGATGATCTGGCCGTAGAAGTCGGCGCGCAGCGTGACCAGGAGCGTGAAAGGAGCGCTGCCGAGAGCACGAAGTAGGGCCTGGGCAAATGGCCGACGGCCAACCTCGGGCGTGAGTGTGAAGAGTTCCTCGAACTGGTCAGCGACAAGGAGCAGTCGCCCCGTACCATTCGACTTCTGGATCACGCGGTTGATCACTGCCTCCAGCTTCGTTTGGCCACCAGCGAGCCTCTCCCCGAGGTTCTGGGCCTCGGTGAGCCGATCAGTTTCGCTGAGGTCCTGTTCCAGAAGCGGAATCAGTGCCGAGGCCAAGCCATGAAAGGGGTTGTTGCCGGGCGTGAAGCTAACTGCGTCCCAAGTGCTCGCCGGTGGCCGCTCGCGACGCAGCAAAGGAACGAGTCCGGCCTGAACCACTGAAGACTTGCCGCTGCCGGAAGGTCCGACGACGCCCACCATGTCCTTGCCCAAAGTGAATTCGAGTAGGCGCTGGGAGAAGGCGCTGCGCCCAACAAAGAAGGCAGCGTCCTCTTCGCGGAAAATCTGTAGCCCACGATAGGGGCAGATAGTGGCATCGCGTTCCGACGCTTGCGCGACTGAGATCTCACCGGCTGTAACAGCGCGCTCGAATGCGTCCAGGGCTTCGGCCGTAACCACGGCGTTGAGTCCACCGCGGAGATCGATCCAAGTATTAAGGAAGAGAAAAGCCGGCGTCATGTCAGCGCCTTGCAGTAGCACGGGAATCACGGGGAAGGCACGGTTCTGCTTCTCTTCGCGGACCTGCCGATCCAGCGCGAACCACATCTCGCGCTTTTGCCATCCACCGAGCTCTCGCCCGATGAAGACTGCCACGGCGCGGACGTCGCGCAGTCCTTCCTCCAGCGCCTGCGGCCAGAGAAGGCCGGGGCCGAGATTGTCGCGGTCGAGAAAGGTGGTGATGCCGCGCGCTTCGAGCAACTTCTGGACGGCGATTACCGATGTTCGGTCGGCGCTGTTGTAGCTGAGGAAGAGCTGGAGTGCACGCATATCGGATGATTACCTACGCGCCACCAAGATACTATCATCGCTTATGGTGGGCAGCTATCCGGTGCGTCTTCCTTACCGCGTACTTGATGGCTAAGCCGACGTGGCTAGGGGAATGACTAAAACCCATATTTTTCCATTCTAAGCTTGAATGCTTGCTTACCGCCCTCGGTCACGATTGTGATCTCCTCCTTTATGGCGACGTTGTCAATCGCGCCTTCAGCTTTGATTTCGCCTCCGGTCTGATCGCCCGCTCTCACATAGTCACAGCACACCACGAGCTCCGCGTCGCCATTCACTACGAAGTTTGCATTGTGGCTTGAGAAGATAAGTTGCCGGTGGCTCTTGGCTTTCCATATCTGCTGCACAATGTCCGGGGTCATTTTGCTGTCTACGTCGTCTTCGGGCTGGTCAATGATGAGAGGAGTGCCCGGCTGGTTGAGTAGCACCGTAAGGAGCGCGGTCGCTTGCTGCCCCGCCGATGCATCGGTGAATTCTATGTACTCGCTCGTAGCTTTGTTGGTGCAATACTCGAAAACCGGATTGAATTCAAGTTCAGTGACTGAAAGCTCAAGCCATCTCGCGGAGTCGAAGCCCGCAGCAAGTCTAGTTTTTTCGGTTTCGATGAAGCCACATCCGTCCATGACGGCTGTCGATGGCAAAGGGTTGGTCCCGGTCGTGTTGTGGAGCGCCAACTTCTCTAGCTCGGAGAGGATTCCGTTCCAAGCGGCGATTGGGTCCGCCGCGCCAAGAACCCGCTGGCAGAGATCGTCGACTTTCTGTTCTTTTATGTTCAGGCCACCAAATGCCGTTTTGAATTGCTGCTTCAACGAAGCGACGTCGAGACTTTCCTTTATGTCTGCCTTGATGAGTCCGTTAGAGAGGGCGGAGAACTGCTGGCACTGCTCGTCAAGAATCTGAATTTTCTGCGCGTGAAGGTTATCCCATCTGGTTCTCAATCCGTTGTATACGGCTTCAGGGTCACCGAGCACTGTAAGGGCGTTACGGTTCGCCATCTGTAATTTCTTGATTTCCTGGACTCTCTTTTCAACGCCCTGAATCTGCTTCAATTGCTGTTGGTTTACTTTCGCCTTCGCTTTCGCGGCCTCATATTTCTTGTCAAAGGCCTTTTTGACCTTGTCCCATTTCTTGACCTCATCGTCTATCTCTTTTAACGAGGCGGTCCCGAAGAGATCGGAAAGCACTGCGACCTGTTTTTTTATCTGTCCAAATTTCGCCGAATATTTTCCTTGGATGCTCTTAAGTAGAGTTTTGTTTTGAATCTCAAGATCGCCTTCCTGCTCCTCTTCCCCGCGGTCAAATTCGCTTTCGAGTCCGTCCACGACTTCTTTCGCCCGCGCAAGTCCGTTCTTGAGATTGTCGATGACCAGCTCCTCGTTTGTCGTATTCCGTCTTCAGGCCGATTATTTCCTGGTCACCTTTGGAGAGACCCTTAAGGGCTCTTCTCAGCGAGGCCAGTTGCTTGGTTAGGGAGGTGATCTCAAGCTTGTATTGCGTTACATCCGCCTCGATCTCTCGCTTGCGGACCAGATTGCCATAGGCATTCCTGATTTTCGCCTCGGTGTCGCGTATATCGGACCGGATTTGGTCGAGGCTATGCTTGATCGGTAGCTCTACAAAACGCTTCAACTCATCGATCCGAACACCCACGCTGCTCAATTGCTTCTGGCTGTATGCCTGCACGGGGAAAAGATTTCTGACCTCCTGCTCGGTGGTCTGGTCGAAATCAGCGTCACCGATCTTGAGAAGAATCTCATGCGTTTTCGAATTTCTCTTGATAATGTGTTTTACGTCGTTCAGCAAGAACGTGACGATTATCTCGCCGTCGAATTTCTGAAGGGTGTCATCGATCAGTTTCTTTCTTCTCGTCTGGACCGGAGCGATATCCGAATCGGTGTCATCTACCGGCTGATCGCAAAGACCCCAACGTAGATATTCGAGGAGCGTTGACTTGCCGGTGCCGCGACCTCCGATCACTGCGTTGTACTGTTGATTGACGTCGACATCAACCCTGCCTAGGAACTTTGAATTTGAAACATTCATGGCCGTGATCCAGAGACTCGGAAGCTCGGGCTCGTCCTGCGAACGACGGGACTCTTTCGCGAGACAAGCCTGTCTCAGTGCTTCGGCAGTCGGTTCGGACCATTTGACCCAAGTCGTATACTTTCCGAGATCCGAATGATCGCGCTTCCGATTGTCAGACGTCTGGAAAACGGCGATTGATTTGAAGCCATAGTCCCTGTTCTCTCCGCGTACTATAGAAAGATTGCCTGTACCGAAATTGGAAATGGGGCCATCCGTATAGCCGCCGACGCACGGCATCGTCTTATAGAAATTCGCGAAACCGGAGCGCAGCATTGTGCCGTGGCCGGTCTCGCTCACGTTCGGGAAAACAATGAACCTACCCTTGATGTGTTCGTGACTGTTAAGCTTTTCGTAGAGATCGGTCAGATCGCCAACCACATTTTGAGGGATGCGTTGTATTGTCGCGTGTCTCGAATTGGCCGAGGGCGCAGGAGTGATCGCGAGTGTGGTCAATACGCTTTGAAAGAGATTTTCAGGAAAGTTCGCGTCGAGGATGAGGATCGCTTGGCAATTCGGAGATGTCAGGGTCAACTCGATGCCTGGGAAAACGACGATCTTCTTCCCATCCAAAACAGGTTGCCCGAAGTCGTCGAGCTCGTCCTGCGCGGCCCTTTTGATGTAAGGAAAGAAAGCGAAATCGTGGTGATCCGTGATCGCGATTGCGTCGAGACCCTTCTGCCTACACGCAAGTATCAGCTCTTCGGCGTAAGCCTTTCTCTCCATGTCGGTAACCGCGTTTCCACCGGTCCACTGGGCATCCCGAGGAGTGTGGACCTGAAAATCGCATTTGTAGAAATGTGCGCCCTTATCCATATTGCCTAATTGCCTTGAATCCTACTCTGGATTACCGAGAAGTTAAAGGACACACGCTGTATGAACTGACAGTAAAGATAAGCCTTAAAAGAAGGCGAGTCGCGGCGGAGTTCCTGCGAAGCCTTTGATGGGCATTATGTGGCGTCGGGCGAGCGTTCGTGTACCTCTCTAGCCAAAATGCATCTCCTGCGCCGCATAACGGCGGACACCACAGACGAGAAGAAATTGTTCACCTCGTGGTCCCGTCCAGGTTGACGTCGGCCGTGAAAGCGAAGCCATCGGTGGTGTCGCTCGTGTCAGGTGACCGTCAATACCAGCAGTATTTCTGGCACCGCGGGGTTCCGCCATTCTCATATAGATATTACTTTAGCGGTAATATGGACCTCGGCTTTGGCAACAGTTGTGCAACGATTCGGACAGACAAAGGGCGTAAGTGATTGAAAATATGGCGGGGACGACGAGACTCGAACTCGCGACCTCTGCCGTGACAGAGCACCTTGATCTGGAATTTCAAGGACTTGCGGGTACCCGAAGGAACACAAAATCACGGCAAGAAAGGGAAGGGAACGCTTAATGTTCCCGCGTTGTTCCCGGATTTGAGCGTCGGAATTCCGAGACCAATAAGTGGACGGATTGGCACCGACGTTCAACGACTTCAAAGCGATGAGAAAGAATGGAAGAGCCGAAGGATTCGGTCGCTTTCGGACCATCTTGGACTCAGCTTTTTCGACTGCTGGCAACAGAAGCTTCGCAAGCTTCGGACGTGGGTTCGATCCCCGCCGCACACCTTTCAACAACCGCATAGACAGATTCCCCAAATCTTTGAGGACTCGGCGTATTGGGTAGGCAGAACGTAGGGCATTGACGCGGAGGTTTGGAAAACCGTCGCCGCTGGCAAGACCGCACGGCATCTGAGGGCCCCGAGTCGCGCGAGGACAACTCGTGCAACCCAAAGTCGACGATTTGGGAAACTGCAGCCCTGAAGAATCTTGCATCAGAACCTAAAGACCAGGCCGACACTGATTCGCAGATTGTTCTGATGATTGTTCACGCCGTTGACGAAGTGGGTCAGATAGTAGTCGGCTTCAAACGCGCGCAGCGAGAAGTGCCGGTTCAGAGCGAGGTCCAGGCTGGCCGGCCCCGGAGTGATGAGCGGACAGTCCCTGATCTACTTGAGCGTCGATGTCGCCAAGGTCTTAAGAAGCGGCACGCCAAGAACCCAGATTCTTGCGCCAGGATGCAGGAGGAATTCCCGAAATACGATGTATCCACCGCGTCATGTGGGCTTGATCAGCGAAGTCCGTCTCGGTCGCTATTCTGCTCAAAGAATCAGTAGTTCGAGTGACTCTCAACCACGCCCTTCGAGCCCGTATTTCTGCGCGGAATACAGAAGGAACGACGCCATAGGCCAAGGTAAAACCACGAGAAATTGTTTCCCGCGCCAGACCCTTCTGCTCTGCCCACTGCCCAATGGATTGCGTGGAATCCCTGGTAAGGTCACCCAACAACTGGTCCGGCCAATCATTTTTTTGGTGAGGAGACGGTGCCAACTTTTTATTTACGGCAGAAATGAGCAGCTCTGTGGCGGCTTCTACATCCTTCTCGGCCAGTCGGGCCAACTCATCGATGAGGTCAGTATGGTAGAACCCGCCTATGCCCGTTGCGTCGGGCCAATTGAATCCTATCAACTTGGCTCTGGCAGACACCATTCTATCTGCATGGCAATCCAATGTCGGATGGATTAGCACATCGCCCGCCGAAGCCACGATTCGGCCGCTGTATCCCGCCTCCTCGAAGCTGCCGGCGAGTACGACTGTTGCATAACCGGAGAAGTGGCGATGTCTGGGCAGACTGATGCGATGGAGTTCGATTCCCGCTGTAATCGTTCGAAAGCTTAGATTCTTTCTGTTCAAGAGGATTTCTCGAGTTGCCTAGCTTATCCCCAGCGTAAAACCGAGGCCATCGCAACACTCTCGGTTCGCAAGGTCAAATAGATTCAAGACAAACACACACGTCGGCTCTATTGTTCATAGACGAGTCTTCAGGCTAAGAGGTTATCAATCTTTCTCCCCGTTTTTGTGGAAAATGAATTCATCGACGGTGGAAGCCATTTCGTCCCCTCGCCTTAATGCAGCAGCGGGTGACCACGATGATGGTCTTTCGGCTTTTTCCGAGGTGCGTCCGCGTCTGTTTGGCATTGCTTATCGCTTGCTCGGGAGTGCAGCGGCGGCCGAGGATATAGTTCAAGACGTTTGGTTGTGCAGGCTCGGAAGCCCGATGATTCTTGGACTAATGGGGGCATTGCAAATCATTTCGACTCAGCGCACTCTGTGAATTACAGTCTATGGGAAGTTTTTGTCTTGAACGAAAGTGATGTTGGCGACCGCTGGTGCGGAACTTTTACCTCTCGTTTCTTCTAGCAAGGCGTCCTAAAGTCTTCATTTCGGCGGACTACTCACAGCAGCATAAAAATCAATCAGATTTCCATCCGGGTCTCGAAAGTAGAAGGAACGTGTGCCCCACGGTTGGTTCGTAGGAGGTTTCACCCAGTCTTTTACCAACTGATGGAGTCTTCCAAACTCGTCATCCACATTCGCTACTTTGAATTCGAGGATGGCGCTTTTGTTGCTTGCGGCCAGAGTCGAACCAGGGATGTACCGCTCCTGTTCTCCGGCAATAAAGATCGCAAGCACACCTGCATCCGATGGGAACTCGGCGTACACCCCATTGTTGAAACGCGGCGGAATGTCCAAGACGGGTATGTACACGCAGGAGTGTTCGGCCTTGGAGCCGGCCCAAGAGCAGCTAACCAAGATTACGGCCAAGTGGCTCGAACCCGCACCGGCGTCTGTCAAATAGATTCAAGACAGGGTTGAGGTTACTCGCGGATGATTTCGGGTGCCATATGCTTGCGAGCCGCCTTTTCTTTTTGTGCGGGTCTGGAACCGGCGCACGGTACATGTCGTATTTCGAATGATAAGTGAAATCGTATTATTGGAGCGTGTATGACCAATCCTCTACCTGATGCACCCGCAGAAACGACCTCAGACGACAGCCCTATTTCCGTTGCC
>Ga0210395_10003483_pt1 | contig 12044 bp, 11 predicted proteins | sample IncBWH4OmetaG_FD_150861 | JGI IMG/M metagenome (GOLD analysis project Ga0210395, IMG submission 150861) | Forest soil microbial communities from Barre Woods Harvard Forest LTER site, Petersham, Massachusetts, United States - Inc-BW-H-4-O ...
GTCTGGCACGCGCCCACGCTCTACGAGTTGACCTTGCTCAACAAAAACGTGCACGTCATCGAACATCTCATGTTTTTCGGCGCGGCGCTGGCCTACTGGTGGCCGGTGCTCAGTCCCTCGCGCGAATTCCCGCCCATTAGCTATCCCGGCCAGATGCTTTACCAACTTGTCATCGTCATCGGCATGACGCCCGCCTTCGCCTACATCACGTTCTCCGACCGCGTGCTCTACCCGGTTTATGAATATGCCCCGCGGCTCATCTCCGGTTTCTCGCCCCAGGAAGACCAGCTCCTCGCCGGCTCGATGATGAAGATCATCGGCATGGCCGTCGCGCTGACGTCCTTTGGCTGGAGTTTTTATAACTGGTCAAAATCCAGCGCCCGAAACGATCTTTTGGAAACCGCTAATCGACGCTAATTTGGTTGGGTTGAGAATAGCTTGTCAGATGTAGCCTGGGTGGAGTGGTTGACCTCAACGCGCCCAGAGCGTCGTGGGGACAAGTCCCTCGACATGCTCTGGGCCCTGAGCTCGCCGAACGGGCCGCTCCACCTTTGGACACAGACAGTATCCTTCGTGATCTTTGCGCCCTTCTGTGAAAATACTGATTAGCGCTTATTAGCGTCCATTAGCGGTTCAAATGCTTGGGACGTGTCGGCGCGCCCGGTCTCCTTCGCTAAAGCTACGAAGACCAGGACGGTCGCGCCCTACCCGCGCTGCCGCGCGAAACAAATTACAGGTGAAAAACCAACCTGAAACTTGGAACCTTCCAACGGCTACACTTTCACTGCCGCTGGAATCAAATCATCCAGCGAGTCGCTCTCGACGCTCAGGTCGGCGAACAACCACGACGACAGATAACGTTCGGCGGACGACGGAATGATCACGACGATCTGTTTGCCCTTGTTTTCGGGGCGTTTCGCGACCTGCAACGCCGCCCACACCGCCGCGCCCGAAGAAATACCGATGGGAATGCCATCGAGTTTGTTCACCTGCTTGCTGATGGGCCCGGAGTCGTCCTCCTTCACCGTGATAACCTCGTCGTAAATTTTCGTGTTGAGGATCGCCGGGATGAAGCCCGCGCCGATGCCCTGCAACTTGTGCGGGCCGGGTTGGCCGCCGGAAAGCACGGGCGAGCCGGCGGGCTCGAGGGCGATGATTTTCAACGACGGTTTGCGCGGCTTGAGCACTTCGCCGACGCCGGTGATGGTGCCGCCGGTGCCGATGCCGGAAATGATGATGTCCACCTTGCCGTCGGTATCGCGCCAGATTTCCTCGGCCGTCGTCTTGCGGTGGATTTCCGGATTCGATGGGTTGGAAAATTGTTGCAGGATGACGCTGTTCGGGATTTTGGCCGCGAGTTCCTCGGCCTTGGCGATGGCGCCCTTCATGCCTTTCGGCCCTTCGGTCAGCACGAGCTTGGCCCCGAGAACCTTGAGCAGTTTGCGGCGCTCGATGCTCATCGTCTCGGGCATCGTCAGGATGAGCTTGAGACCCTTCGCAGCGGCGACGAACGCCAGGGCGATGCCGGTGTTGCCGCTGGTCGGCTCGATGAGCACGGTGTCCTGGTTGATTTTCCCCGATTTCAACGCGTCATTGATCATCGCAAAGCCGATGCGGTCCTTCACGCTCGAAAGCGGGTTGAAGAACTCAAGTTTAAGGAGGATATCGGCGAGCGCGCCGTGGGCGGCCGCCGTGCGATTGAGACGCACGAGGGGCGTGTTGCCGATCGTTTCGGTGATGTCGTTGTAGATGCGGGCCATGTTCGGATGGGTTTGAGTTTTGTGGATTAGAAAAATCTCGGTCAATTGGCCGTGCCCCAGCGGCGGCGCAAAAAGCGCTCCCACGGGGAGAAAAGAATCTTGTCGGCAATCAGCCCGATGAAAAGCAAAACCAGCATGATGCCGATCACTTGGTCCATGGCGTTGAGTTCGCGGCCGTCATTGAGCAACGAGCCGAGGCCGAAGCCGCTCAGGATCGTGACATAGATTTCCGCCGCCATCAGCGAGCGCCACGCGAAGGCCCAGCCTTGTTTCATGCCGCCCACGATGAACGGCAGCGCTGCGGGCAGGATCACTTTCAGCCAGGTATGGAGGCCGCGCGAGCCCATCGTCTTCGCGGCGCGGGCGAAGATCGGCGAAATATTCCGCACGCCGTTGTCCGTCGCGATAATGACCGACCAGAGCGTGCCCATCACCACGACAAAAAGCATGGCCATCTCGGTCTGGCCGAACCACAGGAGCGCGAGCGGCACCCAGCACACGCTGGGCAGCGTCTGCAAGCCGAGGGCGAGCAGCCCCAGCGTGTCGTTAAGCACGTTGAAGCGGGCGGTCAGCAGCCCGAGCGGCAGCCCGATCACGATCCCGGCCGCGTAGCCGAGCAACAGCCGCTTCATCGTCACCACGATGGCGCCGCCGAGCGTCCCGTCGAGCACCGCGCTCCAGAGATACCGGCCAACGCTGACCGGCGATGGCACCAGTACGGGCGACCAGATGCGCGCCACGCAAAGCGCCTGCCACACCGCGACGAGCCCGCCGAAAAACAAGATGACTTTAAGGAAACGTTTCATTCGGACTCCTCCGTTCCCGCCAGCGCACGGTTTTTCAACGCCGCGGTGATGGTGGTCGAATACCGCGCCAGCTCGACGCTGTTGATGTCGCGCGGCCGCGGCAGGTCCACCTTGAATTGTTCGCGGATGCGGCCCGGGTTCGGCGAAAAAAGCACCACGCGGTCGCCGAGGCAGGCCGCCTCGCGAACATTGTGGGTGACGAAGATGATCGTTTTCTTCCGCTTCTGCCAGATGCTTTGCAAGTCGCCGTAAAGCTGTTCGCGGGTGAGCGCGTCGAGCGCGGCGAACGGCTCGTCCATCAGCAGCACGCGCGGGTTGGGCGCAAGCGAACGGGCCAGGGCCACGCGCTGCTTCATTCCCCCCGAAAGCTCGTGGATGAAGGCGTGCTCAAACTTTTCCAGCCCGACCAGTTTCAAATAAAATTTTGCCACCTCGAGGCGTTCCTTCCGCGACAGGCCTGGTTTCAACCGCAGGCTGAACAACACATTGTTCAACACATCGAGCCAGGGGAAGAGCGCCGGCTCCTGGAACAGCATCATGCGGTCGCGGCCGGGTTTCACCACTGGCGTGCCATCGGTCAGCACCTGGCCTCCGTCGGCCTGCTCAAGGCCGGCGATGATGTTGAGCAGCGTGGATTTTCCACAGCCGCTCGGCCCCACGAGGCAGACGAACTCCCCGTCGCCCACCTCGAGCGACACATTGTCGAGGGCATGCACGGCGCGTGCGCCCGAGCCAAAGTGTTTGCTCACGCCCTGGATGGAGAGCTTGGAACAGATTTCGTTCTGGAGTTCGGTCTGTAACGTCATGGAGTTTTACTAAAAAGGCGGTCGAGCGGAATCGCGTCGCGGAGAAACCCGACGCTCTGCGCATCGACGACCAGCGCGGCGAACTGCGACGGTGCCACCTGGTCGGTAAAGTGCAAGCGACGCCACGCGTTATCGACGAGGGCGGCCGGCACCTCGTGCCGGGTGTCGGCTTTGAGGCCGGCGCGCACGAGCGATTTAGCCTCGGCCGGATGCGCATTGATCCACGCCGTGAGTTCCGCGTGCGCGGCGCGGAATTTCTCCGCCAGTTCCGGATGGGTCTTCAACAAATTCACGCTTGCGACCAACACGGTGGTGACCGCGTCGTTCTGCTCGATATAGACCTTCCCTTTCGCGTCGAGTTCGAGCCGCGAGACCCACGGCTCGACCGTCCAGGCAGCGTCAATCCGACCTTGTTCGAAGAGCGTAAACTGGTCGGCGTTGGCCGTGGGCAGCACCTGCACGTCGCCGCCGGTGAGCGTGATCCTGAATCCTTGTTGCTTCAGCCACGCGCGCGCCGCCACGTCCTGCGTGTTGCCGAGCTGCGGCGTGGCGAGGCGCTTGCCCCGAAAATCGGCGGGCTGCTTGATGCGGCCGTCGCCCTGGACGACGAGCGCCGCGCCGCCCTCCGCTGAACCGGCGAGCACGCGGATCTCGTCGCCTTCCGAGCGGATGTAGGCATTGAGCGCCGGACTGGGCCCGACGTAGGTGAGATCGAGGCTGCCGGCAAAAATCGCCTCCATCGCGCTCGGCCCGGCATTGTAGGCAAACCACTGGATCGTGACGTCGGGCCCGAGCCTTTGCTCGAACCAGCCATGGCCTTCGCGCGTGGTCTCGCTGCCGATGATGCCCTGCGCATGCGTGATGTTGGGAAAATAGCCGACGCGCAGCGTGATTTTCTCGGCGCGCACCGTCGCGGCGCCGAGAACAAGGAGGAAAAGAAAACGAAAAAAGTTCATTATGAAAAAATTTTGGAAGTTACGGTCATGGTCAGATGTTTTGTCCCCACGCCAGGAAGCCCCGATATTCGGCGAGGATGGCGAGCAACGCGGCATGCGCGGCTTCGACCTGGTGGTCGAGCGGCGCGTGCGCGGGAGTTTCAAAAATGATTTCGAAGGGCCGCGGCTTTTGTTCCGGCGGCGGCGCGAGCACGCCTTTGAAACAGTCTCCGATGACGCCGTCGTTCGCGGCAAAGCCGTCGATCATGGCCCGGCAGTCCCGTGGCAGAAATTTTTCCGAGGCGCGCAACGCCGGCACGAGCAGTTGCTCGTTGAGCAGGCGGTCATGCGCATAGCCGTAGAGCCCGTCGCTCGTGTCATCCGCATGCAGGGCAATGATGCCGTCGAACGCCTGCGTCCGGAATTCCGCCTCGAGAATCCGGACTTCCGGCTGGCTTGAGCCGCGCCAGAACTCTCGATTCAGGTCGGCCCCGTCACCGTTATGCCGGGTGTCATCCTCATAGCCGGTGGGATTGCAAACCGGGTAGCACACGAGATCGTAACCGAGCGCCAGTTCCGGATGCGCCGCCAGCGTTTGCAGCAGTTTCAGCAACGCGCCGGCTCCCGCCGGCTCGTCACCATGCACCAAGGCAAACAGGCCGATTCTTTTTTGCGGCAGCGCGCCCTCGGGACCGAGAAACGTGAACCGGGGAATCGTGTAACGATGACCCTCCCGGCCCTTGAACGAGCCCGCCACCGTGCCAATAACCTCGCGACAACACTCCGCCAGGCCCAGGAACGGCCAATACAGCCGCCGGAGCTTGTGAGGATAAACTTGGATTGGATTTTCGAGCATCACCATGACGGTAAAATTAGAGATGCTGGCCGTAGGCGATCAGGCTGCGGTAGCGCAGCACGAAGCGCTTGAGGATCGAGGCCGTGGCCTCGCGATGCAGCTTGGGCGCCCACGCGCCGGGCAGGCGCAGGGTGAGCTCAAACGGCTGGAACGGCAGGTCGTCCGCGGATGCGAGCGGCCCGTCCTCCGATGGGCTGACGGTGCCATTTTCCCAGCGCACGGCGAATGGCGCGATGTCTTCCGAGGTGATCAGTTCCACGCCCGGCGTGGGATTCTTGACCTGCGCCGCCGAGCGCAGGCGGACCGTGACAACGTCGTCGCCGTGAGCGGTCTCGATCCGCACAAAGCCGTGGTAGCCGCGCGCGCGCGCGTCCTTCTCCAGCAGCGAGAGTTCAGGCGCAGTCGGGCGCGCCCAGTTTTCATGCGCGAGGTCGCGGCCCGGCGCGATACCGGCCAGTCCCAGCACATCGACCAGCGGGAAGATGGATAAGTTGAGACTCTGTCCGAGGTCAGGCCTGCGTGCGAGATGTTCGACGAAATGCAGCAACGAAAGCGTGCCGCGCAGGTCGCGATGATCGAAGCCGGTGAGGAACGCGAGGCGCAGCGATTCGTCCGTCGCCTGCGGCCCGAAATAGACGAAGCGCGGCAAATGATGGCGGTTTGACTGATGGTAGAACGGCCCCAACGGCGAGCCGAACACATAGTCCGAGCGTTGCACAAGACCGTACAGGGCCTCGAGCTGTTCGCCGAATGCAGCCGGCAGGGAGAGAGACGGTGGCGAGGACAAGACCCGGGCGACCGTCGCGAAACGGGAAGAGATTTCTGATTTCATGATGGATGTCATGGTTGAAGGGATCCGCCGCGCGGCGCGCGCGCCTTCGCCCGGTAGCGGGCGCCGGCGGCGGATGGTTAGATTATTATTTTTGGCGTAAATCTGGTCGGATGACCTCGATTAGAATGAAAGTTGGACGCGCGTGATGAGCGCCTTTTCGTTATTTTGCAGGATTTGGGTGGTCGGCGCGGCCGGGCCGGCCTTGGTGAAGCGTGTATCGAAGAAATCCTGCGAAATGCGCACGGTGCGGCTGAGATACCAGTTCACGCCCGCGCCCCACGCGGAAGCTTCCTTGGCGTTGGTCGCCGTCGAGGCGAAAAGCGGAAACGCCTTGGAGTCGATCTTGAGGTCCGCGTAGCGCGCGACGACTTGCCATGCTCCCCATGTGCCATCAGCCCAGCTGAACGGCTCCGCCGGTGTGACCCCGGTGTAGGTGGCATCCTCGCCCGTGATTACGTAGCCGACTTCCGCCTGCCAGGCCTTGTTTTCCAACTGCGATTTGGCGCCGAGGACGGTGGGACGCACGTTGACGGTCGAGACGACGTATTCGGCAAGCGCACCGACCGGGCCATGGTAATAATAAGCCTGCGGCGAGACGCGCCAGACCTGCCCGTCGCCAACTACGGTGCTGTTGTATTTAAAGAACGTCTGTTGTCCGTCGGTCTTGTAACCGGCCGTGACGGCGGCGGCGCCTTTTTCGCGGCCAAGGCTGCCGGCAACGCCGGCGCCAAGGCCGTGCAAGAGCGAGTCCTTGTCATTGATGAATGGCTGCGAGAATACCCGCCCATCCACGTCCTTGTCGTTGTCGAAGTCCGCATTCGAGGTGTTCGCCCCGTCAGGTACGCCATTGAAGACGCCGGCGGCATAAGTGAGAACTCCGCCGTTAATGCTGCCGCCGACTTGCGCGCCGAGGTCGCGATTCGGCACGAGGTTGGTGGCCAGCGAACGTTCGACGAAGAAGGTGTTCGCATCCGACTGCAATTGCTCGAGGCCGATCGGGGACTTGAATTTGCCGAATTTGAACTGCACTTCCTTGGTGGGCGCGATGCCGACGTTGGCGTCAAAGATGCTCACCGCGCTGGTGCCGCCGAACTCGGGCACAAACTGGAAGGAATAGATCTTATCGAACGCGCCATCGATGATGGGACGCGCCCGGCGCAGCACGAACGAGTTGTTCAGGACTCCGCCGCCGTCGGCCAGGAATTCTCGCGAGTCGATCTGCACGAGCCCGCCGATGTGCAGCGAGTTCGCGCCGTCGTCCGAGGCGAAGACGAAGCCTTGGTCGGTGATCGCGATTTTCGGCCCGGCCTGGGCGGCCGCGGCGACATCCTGATCGTGGATTTCTTGTTTTTGTTCGAGCACGTCGATTTTTCTTTCGAGGGAGTCGATTTGGGAACGCAGGGCCTTGATGTCGTCGCTCTCGTCAGCGGCGAGCCGCGGAAGCGTGAGCGTGGCCGATGCGAGCAGCACTGACACGAAACGAAGTGGAAGGTTTTTCACTAGTTTGATCGATTTTGGTCATGGGAACCTCCAGTAGCCTGGTCAGTGCGATGGGATGGGTTGGACAAGGGCCTTCGGCTCGCGCCGGTCGGCAAAAAATTTCAGCGGGCCGCGATCTCGTCGCGGCTCGCCGGCAGGCGGGTTTTTTCAGTGCGCTCAATTTGCGTGACGCGGCCGTCGTGGACGACCAGTTGCACGACGCCGAAGCGCAGCGACTCGACTTTCTGGCGCACGAGCTCGATCCAGTCGGGCGCGGCAGCCAAGGTTGTGGTTTTGGTTTCAATGCTCATGGCACAAGGGATTAAAACAGGCGGTTAGATGGAATAGTCGCCGAGAAGTTGTTGGACGATACCTTCCACCGGGTGGAGACGCGGATGAAGTGCCTTCGCCCGGCCGGAACTCGCAAGGGGCACGGGCTGGCTGAAGGGCGGCGCGACGCCATCGCGACGCATTTTGCGCAGCGTAACTTCGACGACGTCGGCCAACGAGTAGCGGTCGAGGATGCCGGCGATGGCGTTGCGCACGTCGAGCATGAGCATGCGTAGGCCGCAATGCGTCTCGTCCGGGCACGAACATTTTTCGTAGGCGGTGTGGCTGACGCAGCCGATGGGCGCGAGCGGGCCGTCGATGAGACGCACGACCTCGCCGATGAAAATCTTGCCGGCGGGCCGGGCCAGCCGATAACCGCCGAACTTGCCGCGCTCACTTTCGACGAGGCCGGCCTCCTTCATCGCCTGCATGATTTGCTCGAGAAACTTCACCGGCAACTTTTCGGCTGTCGCGAGCTCGGTCACGCGCACAAGCGGCCGCTTAACCTCGGCGGCGATGCCGAGATTGATCAAGGTGCGAAGGGCGTACTCGCCTCTTTTCGAGAGCTTCATATATGGCGACTGTTTTAATCTACATTAATTCAGTATGGATTAAGCAAGGTTTTTCTCATGCCACATCACTAGTTTTTATTATCAAGCGACTTACATGACTATTTTGGCCGCTATAATCGCAGCCTCATACCCCTGTAGTTGGGAAATGGAAAAGTATCAGGTTACAAGTTTCAAGTATCAGGAATCCGTGCGAAACGGCGCTGGTTACTTGTCACTTGATACCTGTTACCTGCTACTTGTTTTTCAGCCTTCAGTCTTCAGCATTGAATTCAAAGCCGGAGCCGCAGCCCATCGTGCGCCGGGGCGATACCGGACGGCAGCTTGGCGGCTAGTTCGGCATGATCGTGGCCGTGGGTGAGGTGCGTGAGGTAAGTTTGCGGCGCGCCGATTTCCTGGGCGACGGCGACCGCCTCGGCGATGCTCATGTGCGAGGCGTGCGGCTCGGTGCGCAGGCCGTCGAGCACGACCACCTCGGCGCCGCGCGCGAGCGCGACGGCTTCGCGCGGCACGCGTTTGCAGTCGGTGTAGTAAACGAATTTTTTCCCGCTGCTGCGCTCGGTGAAGATAAGGCCGAGCGTGTTGACACCGCCGTGCGGAAGCAGGGTCGATTGGATCGTGCCTTGCGGCAGTTCGAGCGACTCGGGCATCTGCATGAGCGTAAACGCCGCGTAACCCCTCGACACCGGCCGCTCCGCAATCGCGTAAGGGAACATCGCGAGCACGCGCGCCATGCCCTCGTCGGACGTGTAAACCGTGATGGCCTTGCCGCCGAGCAGGTCGCAAAAGCGCCGCAGGTCGTCCATGCCCGCGACGTGGTCGGCATGTCCGTGGGTGAGGATGAAAAAATCGAGCCAGTCTATGCGCTCGCGCAGGCATTGCAGGCGGAGCTCGGGCGCGCCGTCCACTTGCACGTGCAAGCCGTCCATCACCACATGAATAGAGGTGCGCGAGCGCTGGTTGCGCGGATCGGACGACGTGCAGACAGCGCACTTGCACGCAATCATGGGCACGCCCTGCGACGTGCCCGTGCCGAGAAAAATGATTTCCATACTCAGACTACCACGGATACCGCGGATGGCACGGATGTGAAGGCGAAAGGTCGCGCGGTTAGATAGATTTATCAGGAAACCAGGAAGTCAGGTGTCTGGTTCGAACTCTGCCTGCCCTTCGTAGCCCTGAGCCGGTCGAAGGGGCGCAGGAGAATGTCTCCGTGGTGAACACTTCGATTTCCACTCTGCGATCTTTGTGACCTTTCGTGGCTAAAACACGCCTTGCGCATATCTGGGGTGGCCACAAAAAGCCACAAAGCGCACAAAAATTTCAGATCGTCCGCCCTAGCCACTGGATGGCATCATCATCAAAATTCGGCGCCTTTTTTCTTTTGATTTCCTCGTTTGGAGTCACCTTGCCCGCAGATTTCCTTTCCAAAAGATAACTGGCGAGTTTTGTTTCCTGCGCCAAACCGCCAAGGGCATGGGCCAAACGGCGGACCTCCTCAAAGTCGCCCGGCTTTTCCAAGGCGGTTCCCAAACGCCACTCAATTTCCCGCAAAGATGCCCGTTTTCGAATAATTTCCTGGGAAATATCCTGCGCACGCTTTTGGACGGGAGAAAGGGTATGATCCGACGTCATGGGGTGGGAAATTTTTTTAGGCAGGGGTGTTGGCTTCAGCGAAAGTAAGGAAGTGAGGAAAAATAATTGGGACCACAAGCTATTTTGCCGATCGGCAAAATTGCCAGGCAAGTTTGCCCCGGATGATCGTCCTGGGATTAGCCACCTCCCCTGATTTCTTTGCGCGAAGAGAGCCATCAAAGGCCATGCTTCGCCAAGGTTTTTGAATTTATTTTTCCGCAGATGACACGAATGGGATCCGGTATCAGTGCCCATCAGTGGTTAAGGGCGCCGCGCCCACATCCGAACTCGGCTGCATCACACTTTTGTAAGAACTGATGCATCCGCTTGCACTCTGCTGGCCAGCAGAGTGCAAGGCGACTTGTCGTGGTTAGCCCCGACAAAGTCGACCCTACCGGGCGCATCGCTCATATGAGGGAGGGTGAGCGCTGCGGGCTAAAAGCTCAGATCGACCGCCCTACCCACTGGATTGCATTATCATCGAAATTCGGCGGCCGGCTTTTTTTGATTCCCTTGGGTGAAGTCGGAGTCTTAGGGGCGGACAGTTTCGTTTCTGAAAGATAACTCGCGAGCTTTGTTTCCTGAACCAAGCCGCCCAGGTCGTGGGCCAAACGGCGAGCCCGCTCAAAGTCGTCAGGCTTTTCTAAGGGTGTCCCCAAACGCCACTCAACTTCCCTTAAAGAGGCACGCTTGCTAATAATTTCCTGGGAAATTTCCTGCGCACGCTTTTGCTCCGGAGAAATGGAATAATCTGACTTCAGCGGCTTTTGCTTGAATGGATATTCTTTCACTGGGTGTCGCCTTCAACGGAGTACAAAAAACTGTGCGGAGGATGAGAGGGATCGCAAAAATGTTGCAAGCGCCTCGGCTCTTGTGGCGAAGCGACGATGATGGAGACTTCGTAATTTAGGGTGCTAAAAGCGTTTTTGTGACAGCCTAGTCCCAGCAGTTTTCTTGCCATAAAAGACAAAAGCCCGACTTGCTTGAGAATTTGGTGCAAGCTGACATCGGTCGCTTTTTCTCCAAACCACCACGGCTTGCGCCCTCCTTCGCTCGCTACCAAGGGCAGGCGAATACTACGCGGATCGAAAAAGTGCACGTTGCGACAGGCCGTCCCAGCAATTTAGCAGGATTTCCTGAGCGAGCTTCCCTTTTTTGACCTGTCCCCAAAAAAACTCTCTTCTAAACCCAGGAAAACTCTGCTGCAGATGCTTCAGCACCTGCCAAAACAATGCCTCCGCCATCCGGCAGTCGCGAATCTTGTTGGCATGACTAAGGGCATTGCGCGAAGGCGCTCTGGCCCCGCGCACGGCCCGCAGCGGCGTTGCCATTAGCCCTAACCCATCGCACACGTCGTTCAAGCTCAGCGCATGACTAAGCTGCGCATACAACAATGCCACCACATGGCTGAACGCGGTGAAGGTCCGCGCTTGCTTTTCCACCCCGTACTCGCGTGCCAGCTTTGGCACCAAATACCCAGGAATCAGTTCGCATATCTGCCGTAATACTGTAATTTTACCTCGCCTCGGTCGATTTGAGTTCGATTTTTTCACACCCTGCCTTTTGGCAGGTTTGAACCCTTCGACCGAGCCACTTCTTTTTCCCTTCTATGGGACGACTGTGGGTTTATCCCCGACAGGTGTCGGGCATAAAGCCCGACCTACAGTTCGCCAAAGGTAGGGCGCGTTATCCGTAACGCGCCGAGGCAACGGCGCTGCCAATGCATTCTGTCAAGAGTCAAGACATGTCCCCTTAAATCTGTTCCTTAGATATCCCGAATTATCTTTATCAAATATCTCGCGCGGTGTGGCCATGTCTGTAGATGCCGAGAAAAACAATCATCGTCGATCAATCTAAGTAGATTCTAAAAAAAAGGCGCTCCGTTTCGGGAGCGCCTTTGAAGTTGTTTCGGATTAGTAATCCATGCCGCCCATGCCGCCGCCGCCGTGTCCACCGCCACCCGCGGGAGCTTCTTTTTTCTCCGGGATTTCGGTGATCATGCATTCGGTCGTCAGGAGCAGGCCGGCAATCGAGGC
>Ga0210395_10003484_pt1 | contig 12042 bp, 10 predicted proteins | sample IncBWH4OmetaG_FD_150861 | JGI IMG/M metagenome (GOLD analysis project Ga0210395, IMG submission 150861) | Forest soil microbial communities from Barre Woods Harvard Forest LTER site, Petersham, Massachusetts, United States - Inc-BW-H-4-O ...
GGTGCCTTCGAGCGAGGACAGCCGCGCCTTGACGTCGAGCAACCGCGTGTAATTCGCCTCGCTGTTGTCCTGGCCGAGCGCGGTTTCCGCGTCCTTCAGTTCCCTAGTTAGGGAATGCCATTGCCGATGCAAGGCAACAAGCTGTTTCCACGTCAGTAAAACGTCGTCCCGCGCCGCTTGCGGCTGCGCGCCCCAGACCGACAGCGTGGTGATCGAGCGCTCGATGCGGCCAAGCAGCGGGCCGAAGCCGAGGCGGTCGAGCTCGGCGACGAGCTCGGTGCGGTCGGTTTCGCTGGCGCTGCCGGAATCCTGGCGGAAATCGCCCGCGGAATGATGGGCGAACACGTCGATCAGCGCGCTTTTGAGCTTTTGCGTGTCGACATGGCGGAACTCGGCCTCGGCCAGTTCCTCCATGTGATCGTGCAAGAGCCAGGGGTGATTGAGCGCTGCCTGCAAGATCAGCGCCTCGCGGAGCGGGATCGCGGTGCGATGGCCGCGATGCAGTGGGCTTGCTGCAAGTTGCGCGCTGGCGGCGACGTAAGTTTCGTCGCCGAAGGCCGCTTTCGGCGAAAGCGCCCGGCCCGGCGCGCCGCCCCCGCCGCCACGGCGATTCTTGTCGTCAAAACGGTTGGCACCGAAATTCTGCCGGCGCGCCGAACCATCGTTGCGCGTAAAATTTTGCGGTGCGAACATTTGGCGAAGCCGGGCCGAAAAATCCTGCCGGTAGTAGCGCCGCACGGATTCGTCGCCGATGGCGTTGGTGACCTCGCCGATGCGCGCTTCGAGCGCGGCGCGCCGCTCCGGCGTATCGAAGCCGCCCTGCTCGGTCTCGCGCGCCCACAGCACATGCGCCAAGGGGCGCGCCGCGCCGAGCACGTCCTCGATGGCGTCGCGGCCGCCGGAGCGGGCGAGGTCGTCCGGATCCTGGCCGTCGGGCAGCGTCGCGAGTTTGAGGCTTTTGCCGGGTTTCAAAAGCGGCAGCGCGATATCGAGCGCGCGATAGGCGGCGCGGCGGCCGGCATCGTCGCCGTCGAAGCACAGGATCGGCTCGTCGTTGAGCCGCCACATCAGCGCCAATTGCTCGGCGGTGAGCGCGGTGCCGAGCGGCGCCACGGTGCCTTCGTATCCGGCCATCACCATGGCGATGACGTCGACATAGCCCTCGACCGCGATGACTCTCGCGCCTTCGTGCGCCGCCTTGCGGGCGGCAGCGATGTTGTAGAGCGTCGCGCCCTTGTGAAAGAGCGGCGTCTCCGGCGAGTTGAGATATTTCGCCGAGACCTCTTTCTCCAGCGCACGGCCGCCGAAGGCAATCACCCGGCCGCGCCAATCGCTGATCGGAAACATGATGCGGTCGCGGAAGCGATCGTACGGCACCGGGATGTCTTCGCCGGTGACGATCAGGCCGGCCTCGATCATGTCCTCGACCGGGATTTTCGCCGCGCCGAGATGCTCCTTGAGCGCGTATCGCTCGACCGGCGCATAGCCGAGGCGGAATTTGAGCTGCGTCGCCGAGGCCAGGCCGCGGTCGGCCAGATAGCCGCGGCCGCGGGCGCCATTTCTCGACGCCAGCGTCGATTGGAAGAACCCCGCGGCGAGCTCGACGATGTCGTGCAGCGTCTTGCGGCGCTCTTCGCGCGCTTCCGCTTCGGGCGAATAAGCCGGCAGCGGCACGCCGGCCATCTCCGCCAGCCGTTCGACCGCTTCCGGAAAGCTGACGCCCTCGGTCTCCATCATAAAGTCGAAAATGTTGCCGTGCTTGCCGGAGGAGAAGTCGTGGTAGAAGCCCTTGTCGTCGCTGACCGTGAACGACGGCGTCTTCTCCTTGTTGAACGGCGACAGCCCCTTCCACTCCCGCCCCGCCTTCTTCAATTTCACGCGGCGGCCCACGACCTCCGAAACCGGAAGCCGCGCGCGCAGCTCATCGAGAAATTGCGGCGTAAAGCGCATGGTGATTCGCTCAAGCGTAGCGCCAAGCTTAGAGCCCTTGGATTGGGACGAATCGCTTCTGCTATCATAGATGAAGGAATCAAGCTTTTACGGGGACGAGCTGAAAGACCAGCCGCACGAAGCCGTTATGCCGGCTTTTCAAGGTTTTCCACAGGAGGAGATGCAGCAGCAGAATGGCAACTACATCATACGCCATCCGCGAACGTCTGCGATGGGGAACTCCTTCTCGCAAACCGCATCCCCCTGATTGCCCCCAAGTAGCGTGACTTTGGTTTGATCCCATGTCGTGACAAAGCCAACGTGGCCGGAACTGCCAGAGACCAACGGTTTCAGCACGGCAACGGCGCCGAAAGCAGGTCCGGGGATGTTCTCTCCGTTGTTCAACCAGTCGGCCGCCCGTGCCGAATAGGTTACCGGCTTCGTGGTGCCGCCCGACTCCTTGATGCACCACGATACGAAAGCCGCACACCAGGCAGCATCGTCCGGTGCCTGAACGAGGGTCGTATCGGTGAAATACTTCTTGATCTCGGGGTTGGTTGCGTCTCCATGAATGTTCTTAGCCAATTCCCCTTGTGCCTTCAGCATCCAAGGTAGGCCGGAATCGGTGGCCTCCGGTGGCCCGACCACAAGATCAGGTTCGACCTTCTGCAACAGCGTGACTGCGGCTTGGAGCCCGGCATCGAGACCATCTTGCACCGCTTTCAGTAGGTCACCTACGTTTATGCCCGCCGTCAGCAGTTTCGGCCGAGACGCAAAGATTTGGTTGAGATCGGTGGCGGCCAAGGGCGGCGATAGCACAGCACTCACCGCGTTGCCGGGGGTACTGGCCATCAAGGCCGCGACATTGGCGGCGCCGAAGATGCGCGCCAAGTAAAGTTCCTCGGATGTCGGCAGCCGCTTGTCCGGCAAGGTCGAACGCAAGTCATTGGTCAGCTTTACCGTCATTAGGGCTGCGACCGCTGCCTGCAGTAAGGGATCGAATCGTCCCGAGTCCCCTGCCCCGGTCTGAGCCGGGTCGTTGTAGGTGGTCCAATCTGCTGCGGTCAGCGCAAACGGGCCGAAAGCGCCGGCGTCGCCCGCCACGTTCTGCATACCACTTTCACATTGAGCAAGCGCGAACAAGAAATGGGCGCTGGTCCCAAAGGAACGAGCCGCATCAAGGCAGGCTTGCCCGAAATCTTCAGGTTGGAAGCTTGATGGAACGGTTTGAGCTTTGAGCCAGACTTTGTGAGTAAAGCCCGACTGCTTAGAAAGGTCGGGTGCAATTACTTGGATCTCCCAGAATGTGGCATCGACCTCCCGTATTTTGGTGATTGGCATATCGATGAGGACGAAGAAGCCGCGTTGAGCGCTGTCACTTGGCTGGTCGAGCAAATGAAAGGGTAACCCGTCTGCCAAATAGAGTCCTGTGGGTACCGGAACGGGTGGGGGCGGCGGCGGGGCTGGCGGCAATGCCGGCCCCCCCGTTAGCACCAGCTTCGCTCGGCACACTGAGACCCGTCGCCTTGATGAGTAGCTGGAGGACCGCCATCGCGCCGGGTTGAGCGCTCGTCAGCGCTGGGTCAAATTTTCCATCGCTACTGAATTTCCCCGTCGAATAAAGGTTGGTAAAGGACCAGAGATATGGCGTATTCATAGGCGGGTGACGGTTTCGGTACCCCCAGCCGTTGTACTGCTCCAGTTGAAATGCGATGCGCTCGATTGACCAGCGGCTGACCTTATCGAAACCTTCCAGTGTCAATGCATCGACTGCGCTGTCGACCCAACTGAACGGTGGAGTACCCGTTGGCGGCCGGCCAGCCGGCACATGGACCGTGCGGGCGGTTAGCGGATCGCCGTTATGGAGGTGGGTCGTTAGGCTATACGTAGAGTCTTCAAGGCCATGAATCAGTCCGACGACATACCAAGGAACATTGCTGCGGGCGCTGACCTGATCGTAACTTGGCTTTATGGTCCTTAGTTTCTGTGCCGACGCCGTTACATCGGCGACGTGCTCAGGACGAATCGTGGCTTGATTCCAAAGTGCAGCATATTCGGCGGCCAACTGCTGAAAACTCGGCATCGTATTCCTCGTGAGTTGGCTCAATTACGAGAGGACGCCTGCAAGAGCCAATCATAAAATTTCGGGTCAAGTTCGGGCGAGCCATGGTCGAATACCGTGCGCAAGCTAGTGATAGCTTGACGCGTGGGGGCGTCGACTATGCTTTTTTTGGCGTCAAAGTTCGCAGGAGTACTAAGGTTATTTTTCGCCAGTGCGGCGCTTATTTGTAACTTGATCGCTGGAATGGTGAATCGAGTGAATATTCCAACCTCAAACCCATTCATCATCCCAGCGGCGGTGCATGACGGAAACGCTTGTTGCGCCTGTCTAAGCTTTAGTAGCTGGGCGAACGTGCTGATCGTGTCGGGTGTCGTGTTTAATAGTTGGTCGATCGGGCCAGGAACGCCATATCGGAAGGCAGCGTTGAACTGACGCAATTGTTGACGCGTCGCAGATTCTTGCCCAACGGGTAAATTTGGTGGACCGAAATCACCAGTCGGTGAAGCACACAGCGTCTGCTGTAGATTTCTGCCATCTTGCAATGACAAGTCCCGTTCGAAAGAAGTTGCCGCACTGGCCATCCCGACTTTAACTTGCGGCGTCGGCGCCAGCGGGGTTCTGGCATTTTGAACGATCGAAGCGCGGACAACACTTGAGTCGATCAACGGTGATCCTTGCCCAGCGTTACTGTGGAACAACGTCACGGTGGTGTTGATCTGGTTCGCAATCGTATACGGAGTGCAGATGCGCAGGTATGAGCGCAAGACGTAGATCGCAGTTGCCCGATTATCGATAGGCCCCGGCAAGGTCGCGCGATAATTGTTCTGGCCCTGGATGACGACAGTTTCGACAGTTGATTTGTCGATCTCCAGCAACAACCCGGATTGGATGTTCGTGAACGTGTTGGATGCGAAACCGAACGCGAGGCCGACGATATTGATCGATTTGACGCTGGCCGCCGCCAGACCCATAATGTTTTGAGCGGCAACCTGTATGGTGTTTATCTCATTGAGTATCGGCGCTTTCAGGCGCCTTTGTTCGTCCAGCCACGCCAGATAACCGTCGCATCGCTGGTCGATGTCGTTAAATCCGGCCTGAACGATGGCGCTCCAGTCGCCAGGGCGCACCGTCGGAATGCAACTGTACTGCCCCGCGACGTAAATCCCAGACTGCAATCCGGCCTGTTCGCACAATGCGTTCAGGTAGACGTCTTGAGCTTCAGTCTCGGCGGCAATGGCCGAATTGTAGACGTTGGTGCCAATGCCTTGGCTATAATAATTATAATCCAGAAAAGGATTGCAGCCCGCCGTGGTCAGCGCAACACCGACGCACACCACCAAAAGCGCAATGAAGCGCGGTACAAAAAACCGCATGGCCCCCACCCCTTGTTCCCGCGGCCATTACAAACACGCGAGGAAGGGCACGCAACCAAGGGTCGAGATATCCACAAATGCTATGCTTAGGAGTGTTATTAGCCTGTATACAACCTGTGGAAAATTAGCAATCTAGCCACGCTAATTTACTGAAGACAAATGGATCTTGTTCGAAAGCGATCCTGCAATGTCGTTCGTAGGTCAGTTGGCGGGATAACAGGTGAAAACCCGCGAAAATGTCGAGTCCTTAGTGGAGCCGAACAGAATTGCATTTGGCGTGATAATTTTATCTCATTCGCTTTTGCTGGCTGATCGCGACCTGCGCGTTGGCGCAGAAGATAATAACGATTCCGATGTTATTTGAATGTTCCAACGTTATTTGAAGAGGGTAAACGCAGTGCGACGTTCTTACATGCAGCAGAAGCGCAAGCAGCGCGCGTGAGCGTCATCGCGGTGCGCGCCGTCCTGGTTTGCTTCGTCGCTTCGCTCCTCGCAATGACGCGCTTTGTCAGCTCACGCGCTCCCCGTCCGCGGTAAATCCGAACAGCCGCTGCACCCGGTAATAGCGCGCCGAGCGCGGCGCGGTGAGGCCCCATTGCTCGGAGCGGCCGGGCTTGTATTTCCAGTAGTCGGAGCCGCGCAGCTGATAGCTGTCGTCGATCTGAAGCACCTCGGCGGCGTATTCCAGCGGCACTTCGTCGGGGCCACAGAAATAGGCGAACACATTATTCCCCGGCCCGTGGCGGCCCGGGCCCCATTCGATCGGATAGCCGTTGTCCTTCATGCGCCCCATGCCGCGCATCACCGAATCGAAGTCGGGCACGTCGAAGGCAATGTGGTTCAACGTCGACAGATCGGTCTTGGCCAGTACGATCGAGCAATGATCGGTGTTGGCGCAATGCAAAAACGTCAGCGGCGCGTTGTCGTCGACCACGCGGAAGCCGAGCGTCTTGGTGAAGAAGGCGAGGCTGGCATCGTGGTCGCGCATGTTGAGATTGGCGTGCACGATCTTGCGCGGCCGGTCCGGCTGGTCGTGTGCGTCCGCATGATCGGAAGAGCCGCAGACGAAAGCGAGGTTGCGCCCGTCGGGATCCTTGCAGCCAAAACCATAACCGCCGCCAGCCAGCGCCACCGGCCCGGGCGCGGTCGCGCTGCAGCCCGCGGCCGTCACCGCGTTGCGCAACGCATCGACCGCTTGCCGGTCGGCGACCGCGAACACGATGCGCACCACCGCCGGCCGCGCGCCGCGATGCAGGCCGAGGATGTGGTGATAGCCGCCGGTGCCGCGAAAATAGATGGCGTCGTTGCGCCGCTCGATGGGCGTGAGACCCCAGACGGTCTCATAAAAGCGCGTCGCCTCGTCGAGATTGGTGGCGACCAGCTCGACACTGCGCAGGCCGCGAACGAGACACGCCGGCATTTGGTCTATTCCCCGTTATTCGTCCGCTCAAGTTTGCCACGATCGCGCGCGGCGCCAAAGGCTTTCCATGTGCCTCACGTCGCTGCAGCGAACGCCGCGTCGCGCGCCGCGACGGCGGTAGCGAAGGCGCGATGCAGCCGCGCCGGGTCGGGCGCGACGCCGGTGAGTTGCGCAAACACCTCGACCGCCTGGTGCACGCACATGCCGCTGCCGTTGAGCGTGCGGGCGCCTTTGGCGGCGGCGGCTTTGAGGAATTCGGTTTGCAGCGGCGTGTAGATGACGTCGGCGGCCCAATGGTCGGCTTTAAGCGCCGCCACCGGAACCGGATTGCCGGGGAATCCGCGCATGCCGACCTGAGTGGCGTTGACGACACCGGCGGCCGCGACGATGTCGCGCGCCAAATCCTGCGCGAGCCGGCAGCGCGACGGACCATAATGCCGCGCAAGGTCGGCCTGCAGCGCATTGGCGCGCGCGGTATCGAGGTCATGCAGGACGAGTTCGGCAACGCCAAGATCCATCAAGGCAAAGGCGACGGCGCGCCCGGCGCCGCCGGCGCCGATCTGCACCACCGTCGCATCCTTGGCGCTGTCGCCGCCGATGCTTTCATCGAAGCTGTTGCGCCATCCCGCGCGATCGAAGTTGTAGCCGGTGGAGCGGCCATCGGGCGCGATCACGACGGTGTTCACCGCGCCGACCTGAGCGGCGCTTGGGTCCACGGCATCGAGCAGTGGAATGATCTCCTGCTTGAACGGAAACGTGACGTTGGCGCCGATGAAGCCCGCGGTCTTGATCGCATCGAAAAGCTGCGGCAGCCGCCCCGGCAATCGATCCGCGTCCAACAGGTGATAGTAGCCGTCGATCCCGGCCGCCGCGAAGGCATCGGCGAACAGCGCCGGCGACATCGATCCCTGGATGTTCGCGCCAAGGAGCCCGACCAACATCCTGCGCTTCGTCATCGGCGTCACCCGCCGCCGAGCAGCTTCTTCACCATCGCGCTGGCCTTGGAGAAATCCATCCGCCCGGCGAATCGCTCCTTCAGCGCCGTCATGGTGCGGCCCATGTCCTTGAGCGTTGCGGCTTCGAGCTCCTTGATCAGCGAGGAGATCGCCTCGCCTGCTTCTCGATCGGACAACTGCTTGGGCAGATATGCAGAGATGATCTCGATCTCCTCGCGCTCCTGGGCGGCGAGCTCGGCGCGGCCGGCCTTCTCGTAGATGTCGAGCGATTCCTGGCGCTGCTTGATCATCTTGCCCATGACGTCGAGGATCTCGGCGTCGCTGAGCTTGAGCCGCTCGGCGCCGGAGGTCTCGCGCTGCAGGACCGCGGCATTGACCATGCGGAGCGTCGAGACGCGCCGCGCCTGGCCGGCCTTCATCGCCTCTTTCATCGCGTTGTTGATATCGTCGCGCAACACGGCTATGGCCTCTCGCAAATGCGCACCACCTGGGGCAGGCGGCTGCGCGGAACATTTAGGCCCTTGCCGATGCCGACACAACCGCAGACTGGCGCGACCTGGGACGATCCCACGCGGGACGAGCCTGCGCCGACCGCATTGCTCGTGCTTGCCGACGGCACCGTGCTCGAAGGCATCGGCTTCGGCGCCACCGGCCAGGCGGCCGGCGAAGTCTGCTTCAACACCGCCATGACCGGCTACGAGGAGATCCTCACCGATCCGTCCTATGCCGGCCAGATCATCACCTTCACGTTCCCCCATATCGGCAATGTCGGCACCAACGAGGACGACATCGAGACGGCGAACCTCGCGGCGACGCCGGGCGCGCGCGGCGTGGTGCTGCATTCCGTCATCACGCCACCGTCGAACTATCGCGCCACAAAACATCTCGATGCCTGGCTGAAGAACCGCGGCGTCATCGGGCTCGCCGGCATCGACACCCGCGCGCTCACAGCCCTCATTCGCGAAAAAGGCATGCCGAACGCGGTCATTGCCCACGAGCCGTCCGGGCGCTTCGATGTGGAAGCGCTCAAGCGCGAAGCCAAAGCCTGGCCCGGCCTCCTCGGCATGGATTTGGTGCCGATGGTGACCACCGGCCAGCGCTTCACCTGGAACGAAACGCCCTGGGTTTGGGGGGAAGGCTACGGCCAGCGCGATGGCGCAAAATTTCACGTCGTCGCCATCGACTACGGCATCAAGCGCAACATTTTGCGCCAGCTCGCCGGCCATGCCTGCAATGTCACCGTGGTGCCGGCGACGACCTCGGCCGACGACATTTTGGCGCTCAAGCCAGACGGCATTTTCCTCTCCAACGGGCCGGGCGACCCGGCCGCCACCGGCGAATATGCCGTGCCGGTGATCCGCGCGCTGATCGAGCGCAAGCCGGTGTTCGGCATCTGCCTCGGCCACCAGATGCTCGGCCTCGCGGTCGGCGCCAAGACCATGAAAATGCATCAGGGCCACCACGGCGCCAATCATCCGGTCAAGGACCTCTTCACCGGCAAGGTCGAGATCACCTCGATGAATCACGGCTTTGCCGTCGACCGCGCGACCTTGCCAGCCAATGCGGTGGAAACCCACGTGTCTTTATTCGATGGCTCAAATTGCGGCATTGCCCTTAAGGATCGGCCAGTCTTCTCGGTGCAATACCACCCGGAAGCCTCGCCAGGGCCGCGCGACAGTCATTATCTGTTCGGCCAATTCGTCGAGCTGATGCGCGATTTTAAGCGTGTTTGAGCCGCAACCGGGCGCGAAAGCCCGAGGTTAGACAATTTCAACGGAATCTCCGGTAGAACGATCCGGCCGCCCGGCGGGATCGAAACCATGCTCACCAAGCGTATCGCCCCGATCACTCACCTGTTTGCCGACGACGGACGGATTCCCAACAATCCCACCCTGCCGCTCGTTCTCTATCGCGGTGGCATCGTTCTCGCCGGCTCCCCCGACCCGGAACTGCTGGTCGAGAAGACCTTTGCCGACAACGGCTGGGGCGATATGTGGCGCAACGGCATTTACCCCTACGCGCACTATCACTCCATGATCCACGAAGCGATGGCCATCGCCCGCGGCCGCGCCAAGGTGCGCTTCGGCGGCGACAACGGCGAAGAGATCGAGATCGTGCCCGGCGACGTCGTCATCCTGCCGGCCGGCACTGGGCATCAATGCCTCAAGCACAGCCGCGACCTCGTCGTCATCGGCGCCTATCCGCCGGGCGGCAAATACAACCTCTGCCGCACCAAGGCCGAGCACGCCAAGGCGGTCGCCGCCATCCGCAAAGTGCCGCTGCCGTTGACGGATCCGGCGTTCGGGCGGGAAGGACCGCTGCTGGCGCTGTGGCGGGTATGAGCTCCGGCTGGCTCGCGTTCTGGGACAGCGCGCATTCGATCTACGTCAATGCGCGCCACCGCGACGTTCATTATTCCCTCATCGCCCAACAGATCGCGGCGCTGGTGCCCTCCCCGCAGGCGCGCGTGCTCGATTACGGTTGCGGCGAGGCCCTGCACGCCGATCGCGTCGCCGCGGCCGCGGGCGAGCTGTTGCTGTACGAAGGCGCGCCGCGGGTGCGCGCCGGCATCGCCGCGCGCTTTGCCGGCAACGCGAAAATCCGCGCCGTTGCGCCGGAGGACGTCGAGCGCCTGGCGGACCATTCGCTCGATCTCATCGTGCTGCATTCGGTCGCGCAATATCTGACCCCGGACGAGTTGGCGAAACTCTTCGCGCTGTTTCATCGGCTGTTGCACGCCAACGGCGTGCTCGTGGTGAGCGACGTCATACCGCCCGACGTCGCGGCCTCGACCGACGCGCTGGCCCTGCTGCGGTTCGGCGCGGAAAACGGATTTTTCGTCGCCGCCGTTATCGGCCTCGTCCGCACGGTGCTGTCCGATTATTGGCGACTGCGCACGCGCTACGGGCTGACCCGCTACAGCGAAGCAGCGATGACGGAAAAGCTCGCCGCCGCCGGATTCTTCGCGCAACGCGCGCCGCACAATATCGGCCATAATCAGGCGCGCATGGCGTTCATGGCGCGGCCGCGATAGTCTCCGCCGCATCGACGACGGCTCGGTCAGCCGCCGCCCGCGCAACGAAGTTTCCCCACCATGCCGTTTCTCAATGCCATGTCGGCGGCGCTTGCCTGGCTTGGCCGCCAAGGCTCGCGCGCGATTGCCGCGGTGGTGTTCATCGCCATCGCGGTGCCGCCGCTCGATGCGCTGTTCAAGCCGTTCGTCACCGAGGCGATCTTTGCGCTGCTGTGCCTGGCGTTCCTTCGCGTCGACATTGCGGCGCTGCGCGGCCACGTGCGCAAACCCGGCCTGGTGTTGGCGGCGACGGCGTGGACGTCGTTGGTGGTGCCGGCTTTGATCGGCGCGGCTTGCCTGTTGACGCATCTCGATAAGCGTTCGCCCGCGCTGTTTCTGGCGCTGATGCTGCAAGCCGCCGCCTCGCCGATGATGGCGGCGCCGGCTTTCGCCGCGATCATGGGGCTCGATGCCACCCTGGTCCTGACCACGCTCGTCACCGCTACCGCACTGACGCCGGTGTCGGCGCCGCTGTTTGCTTACGCTTTCATCGGCCCGGCATTGACGCTCTCGCCGCTTGCCCTCGGGCTCAAACTGTTCGCGATCCTCTCGGGCTCCCTCGTCGTCGCCGTGATCATCCGCCGCATCGCGGGCCTCGCCGCGATCCGGCGCTATAACGATCAGATCGACGGCATGAACATTCTCCTGGTGTTCTTTTTCGTCGCCGCGGTGATGGAAAATGTCGCGAGCCGGTTTTGGGCCGATCCGTTGGCGATGATCGAACTGACCGCGCTGGCGTTCGCGGTGACGTTTGCCGTACTGGCGCTGACCGCGCTGGTATTTGCCGCGACCGGCCGCGAGCGCGCCTTCGTACTTGGCCTCATGGCCTCGCAGCGCAATATGGGATTGATGCTGGCGGCAACCGGCGGCGCGCTGCCCGACTTCACCTGGCTCTACTTCGCGCTGGCGCAGTTTCCGGTCTATCTCTCGCCGCTCCTGTTCACACCGCTGGCGCGGCGGCTGAAAGCGGGCGCCGGAAAAAACGAACCCTAGTCGGCCAGGCTGGAAACGGTCTTGGCCAGCCATGTTTGATCGGACGACAGCGAGCGCAGCTCCCGCAATGCTTCGGTCTTGGTCTGGGTGACCAGCGGCACGATCAAAGGCTCGCCTTCGCCGTTGCCCGGCTGGCAGGAAAATTCCAGCCGGATGTCGTTTGGATCCATGACATAGATCGAAAAAATCCCCGGCAAAATTTCAAGCGGGCCGTCATAGGCGATCTTGTTGGCCTC
>Ga0210395_10003485_pt1 | contig 12042 bp, 14 predicted proteins | sample IncBWH4OmetaG_FD_150861 | JGI IMG/M metagenome (GOLD analysis project Ga0210395, IMG submission 150861) | Forest soil microbial communities from Barre Woods Harvard Forest LTER site, Petersham, Massachusetts, United States - Inc-BW-H-4-O ...
CAGCCGGTTGTCGTCGGAAAGCAGGCTCATCAGCACCGGCAGGCCGCCGAAGCTGGTATTGGCCGCCAGCGCCAGGACCAGGGTGACGGCAATGCTAGCCGCGTAGTACGCCCACCCGGTGCCGAAGGAGCCCGCGGTGAGCTGGGCGAGCACGGTGACGCCGCCGCGCGGTGCGACGTGCTCGCGGCGGATCAGCACCGACAGCCCGATGAGCATCGCGGCGAGCAGCGCGCCGAGCATGAGCTCGGTGCGCTGGGCGCGCCTGGCGCGCGGCTTGCGGAAGACGGGCACCCCGTTGGCGATCGCTTCGATCCCCGTCAGCGCCGAGCAGCCGGCGGCGAAGGCCTTCAGGATCAGGAGCACGCCAATGGCCTCGCTGACCCGGACCGGCTCCGCGGTGCCGACCACCGCCGCCGGGTGCGAGCGCGTCAGGCCGACGATGATCACGCCGAAGATCGCGGCCAGGAACACCACCATGGGCAGCATGAGGACGCGCGCGCTTTCCGCGATGCCCCACAGGTTGACCGCGGTAATCACGATCAGGCCAGCCAGGCACACTGCGAGCAGGTGATGCTGTAGCGAGGGAAACGCCGATGCCAGGCTCGCCGCCCCGGCCGCGAGGCTGACCGCGACGGTCAGCACGTAGTCCACCACCAGGCTCGCTGCCGCCAGCAGGCTGACCGGAGCGCCCAGATCCTTCTTGCCTACCGCATAGGCGCCGCCGCCGTCGGGGTGCACGGCGATGACCTGGCAGTAGGAGACGACCAGCACCACGAGCAGGCCGGCGATGGCCAGGGTGACCGGCAGGGTCAGCCGGAGCGCCGACGCTCCGGCCGCCGCAAGCACCAGCACGATCGCCTCAGGGCCGTAGGCCACCGAGCTGAGCGCGTCAAGCGACAGCGCGGCCAGCCCCTCGAAGCTCGTCAGGTGATCCTTGTTACCCTCACCGGGCCGCAGCGGCACCCGCGGCATGGCCTTACCCGGTGCCGTTCCCAAGCCCATGCCTGCCCTTCCTGACGCGCGGGATCAGATTCCCGCCGCGGGGAGTGCGTCATCAAGCGTGGCGCAGATCGTGAAGACCCGGTCCAGGCCGGTGATGCGCAGCAGCTTCTCCGTCTGGGGGCGGGGCGCGGCCAGGCGAACGGTGATTCCCAGCTCTCTAGCGCGGCGTCGCGTGGCTACCAGCACGGCCAGCGCGGACACGTCACAGAACGAGGCCTCGGACAGGTCGATGATGAGCAGCGGCGCGCCGGGGCTGAACACGCTGAGCAGACGCTCACGCAGCGCCGGGGTGGTCGCGATGTCGAGGTCGCCCTCCAGCCTGGCGATGATGAAGGCTGGGCGGCGCAGGACGGATAGGCTCGCGGCTGCCTGCACCGGGGCGGGTCTCTTAGTGGCGTCAACGGCGGTCATCAGGTCGCATCCGTATGGCTCGCTTCGTATAGGTAACCACGGTTCAACGGCGTCGTGCGGCGAGGCGGTCGGGGATGGGCCAGTGCACTGCGGTGGCCCAGCCGAGGCGTTCGAAGAGGCGGATGACCGCGGCGGAGATGTCGATCTGGCCGGGTTCGGCGCCGTGCCGCGCGCAGCCGGGATCGGAGTGGTGCATGTTGTGCCAGCTTTCCCCGAACGAGGCCAGGGCCAGCGGCCACAGGTTCGTCGCGCGGTCGTGGCGGCGGGTGGCGAACGGGCGGCTGCCGAACATGTGGCACAGCGAGTTGACGCTCCAGGTGACGTGCTGCAGCACGGTGACCCGGACCAGCCCGGCCCACAGCAGGCCGAGCAGCGCGGCGCGCCAGGTGCCGCCGATCAGCCACCCGGCGCCGAACGGCAGCGCGAGGGACAGCGCGCACAAGGCGGGGAACGCGGCCGAGACCGCCCGCATGCCGCGGTCGGCCAGCAGGTCGGGGGCGTACCGCTCGGCCGGGGTGGGGTCGTCGCGCAGCAGCCAGCCGGTGTGGGCGTGGGCCAGGCCGCGCAGCTGCCCGGCCAGGCCGGCGCCGTACCGGTAGGGGGAGTGCGGGTCGCCGGGCCGGTCGGCGAAGGCGTGATGGCGGCGGTGGGTGGCGACCCAGCCGATGACCTCGCCCTGGAAGCTCATCGACCCCGCCAGCGCGAGCGCGACCCGCAGCGGGCCGGCCGCGGTGAAGCTGAGGTGGGTCAGCAGCCGGTGAAAGCCGATCGTCACGCCAAGCCCGGTGATCACGTAAAACAGCACCGCGAGCACGACATCGGCCAGGTTCAGGCCGCGGCCCCAGGCCAGCCACACCGCCACCCCCAGTCCGGCGAACGGCACGCCCACCACCGCGGCCGTCACCCCCGCCCGGACCCGGCCCCCGAACGTAACCGCCGGCCCGCCGTCGCCAGTAAACGGCGTCAAACCGTCGTAGTCAGCCACCGTAGCCTGAGAAGGCGCCTCGGCCTTGGTGCGCGAGATGCCCTCGCTAATGCTCATGACCGGACTCCTTGCCCCCGTCTTGCTTGTCGCATCCAGCTAAGACCGCCCGCCCCGTCCGGGGAAACAGCGGGAAACCGCAAACCTCATCACCCAGACCGATCGCAGCGGCAGCGGGTCAGGGCGAAACGGCTGCGGTATATGCCGCGTCTAGGGGTGATCGGCCGGGATGATGGGCTTTGCCTGGATTGCTCATGTCCGTCTGCCCGCGGATGGCCTTCACTGGGAATATGCGTATCGGACCCGTGCTACTTATCGTCTGGCTCGTTATCGGCGCCATCGCCGGCGGCCAGCGACATTACTACGACAGTTCAACCACGAACTGCGCCCAGGCGGGCACGATCACCGTGACCGTTCTCGCAGGCCCGCTCAACTACGTGGGCGTGAACCCGAAGATCTCATGCAAGACACCGCAGCCGAGCAACTGACAAGTCACTCATTGGATCGTCTGCTCGGCGGGCGTCAGCCAGCCGAGGCGTTTCGACATCGCCTGGGCGCAGCTGACGACGGCGCGTACGAGGCCCGAGTCGTCGGCCGCGCGCCACAGGACCGACCACGGGTAGTCGGAGGCGGGTTCGGTCAGCGGCCGCCAGGTGGTGCCGGGCAGCGCGGCGATGCACGAGGAGGGCACGCAGTACAGGCAGCGTCCCTGGGCGACGAGATCGGCGGCCGCCCGGATGCTCTCCACGGTCCCCCGGTACACGGTGGGGGTAAAGCCGGCCGCGCGGCACATCTCGACGGTGAACTGGTTGAATTCCGGGGCCCTGGCCTCCTCCGACAGCAGCAGGGGCTCCCGGGCCAGCTCGGCGACTGACACCCCTTCAAGTTCGGCGAACCGATGGCCGGTCGGCACCAGGACCCCGAGCGGGTCCTGGCGGAACAGCAGCGACGCGATCTGCGGCGGGGCGAGCGTGGCGCGGCCGACGCCGACGTCCAGGCGGCCGTCGGCGAGCCGCTGGTACTGCTCGGGCACGCTCACCTCGGCCTGGTGGATCACCAGGCCGGGATAGCGCGCCTGGACCTCGTGCAAGATCTGCGGCATCGAGTCGTAGCTGGAGTCGATGATGCCCACGCGCAGCGGCGCGGCGGCGCTAGCCGTGCTCCGGGCTACTTCCGCGGCACGGTCCGCGTGCGCCAGGATCTGCCGCGTCTCGACCAGGAACGCCACCCCGGCAGCGGTCAGCGCGACATGGTGGGTGCTGCGTTCCAGCAGGCGGACACCCAGCTCGCGTTCCAGCCGCTGCACCTGCTGGCTCAGCGCCGACTGCACGATGTGCTCCCGCTCCGCCGCCCGGCCGAAGTGCAGTTCCTCCGCCAGCGTCACGAAGTAGCGAAGTTGCCGAAGCTCCATGCTCGCCGCCAGTTCCGTATTCTTTACCTTTAGCTTACTTCCGCGCCCCATGTCCCTGGAAGACGTCACTTCGCCGGGTGATCACTTCTGGTGATGGGTCGTGCTCGCACTGCCTGTTTCCGCCTGGGTGTTACCGGGGTTGACTCGTTGATGATCGGCCGGGCCGAGCTCGGCATTTCGATCACTTGAACGGAGGCTCCCATGATCCCCGGTCAGAGCATCACGCTCAGCGTGCCGACCGTAAGCCTGAACGGGACGGCCCCGCGCTGTGAGCACCTCGACGGCCTTGCCCCGGTCCGACCCCAGTCGGCTGGCTGCCGGGACTGCCGGCACCGCCAGGGCCACCCGGTGGGCCTTGTGGTCTGCCTGACCTGCGGCTGGGTGGCCTGTTCGGATGAATCGCCGAACCACCACGCCAAGGCGCACTACGAGGAGACCGACCACCCGGTCGCCGGCGGGCTTACGTCGGGTGCGCCATGGCGATGGTGCTACGTCCACCAGCGTCTCGTCTGAGCCGTCCTTAGACAATTCTAGAAATATATTGCTAGTTTCAAGCTTCTAATATAAGGTGGACCTTGAGACACGCTAAGGCGCTAGGCCCATCAGGCCGGGCGCCCGTGTCGGCAGCGGGCAACCTGGCCAATTGCGCCCCCGTCCCGTTCGAAACGGAAGAAACGCCATGAGTGAGCCAGTTACACCGCGAGCCACCACCACCCTGCCACCTGCCTCAGTCAACGGCTCCGCGCCACCACGCGAACCCGCCCAGGCCGCGCCCACCCGGGCCGCACCTCGCCGCCGGAGGATGGGCACCAGGATCAGCGGCATGCGCACCGCGCTGATCGCGGGCGCCGTCGCCCTCGTCTTGGTCCTGATCTTCATCATCCAGAACGCGCACGCCGTCAACATCAGCTTCCTCGGCGCGCACCTGCAGCTGTCGCTCGCCGTGGCCCTGCTGCTCGCCGCCGTCGCGGGCGCGCTGGTCATGGCCGCCGCGGGAACCGCGCGGATCACCCAGTTGCGCCAGATCATGCGCCGCGACCGGCGCAAGCCGAATGCGGGCGACCAGCCGGGGTGACGGGCTCGCGCGAGATTGGTTATGTCGCACGGGGCCGGCGTGGGCCGGCCTGCTCGACGAGCGGACAGCTCGATTCTCTCTGTGGGAAGGCAACCTTATGACGACGACACCATCGCACAGCGAGCCGCCGCTTGACGCACTGTGCCCGTGCGGGCACGCCGCCGACGAGCATGATTCCCTCGCTGCCCGCTACTGCAGGGCGACGGTTGAGGGTGCTTTGGACCGAGGCTGCTTGTGCACCCCAGCAACCATGACGCTCCCCCATTACGGCGTGGCCCGCTGATAGCCAGCCCCAGAATGCGAGCAAGGGAATCCCGTTCGTGAGCACCTGGCATCGCACGACCTCGGCCCGCCCTGGCCCGCCAAAGACGACCCCGGCCCGCCGAAACCCGCCTAAGAAATCCGTTCCGCCGACGCCGACGCCGACGCCGGCTCCGCCCCCGTCGCCATCCCGGTGGCGATGGCTGCTGCCGGCCGGGACCACGATCGCGTTCATCGCGCTGCTGCTCTTCCGCGCGGGCGCTCGCGGAACCCCGGCGCAGGCGCTGACCTACAGTGGCTTCGTCGGCGACGTGACCGCGGGCAAGGTATCCACGGCGGCGATCACCGCGGCGGGATCGGTGACCGGGAAGCTTCTCGACGGCAAGGCCTACACCTCCCAGATCCCGACCGCACTGAACGACAGCACCCTTTCGGCCCTCCTGCTCGGGCACAAGGTCCAGGTGACAGGAACCATCCCGAGCACGAACTCGGTGCTTGGACTGATAGTCGAATGGCTCTTCCCGATTCTCATCGTCGTCGTGCTCCTCATCTGGCTTAGCCGCCGCAACAGCAAGCAGATCACCGGACGGATCGGCGGGATCATGGCCATCGGCAAGTCGAAGGCCAGGGTCTACGACGAGGACAGGCCAAACACGCACTTCGCGGACATCGCCGGCTATGAGGGTTCCAAGGCCGAGGTCATGGAGGTGGTGGACTTCCTGAAGCATCCTGCCAAGTACGACCGCGCCGGCGCGGTCGGCCCGAAAGGCGTGCTGATGGTCGGGCCGCCGGGGACCGGCAAGACCCTGCTCGCCAGGGCAGTCGCCGGCGAGGCGGGTGTACCGTTCTTCTCGCTGAGCGGCTCAAGTTTCGTCGAGATGTTCGTCGGCGTCGGCGCATCGAGGGTCAGGGACCTGTTCGCTGATGCCAGGAAGCGTGCCCCGTCGATCATCTTCATCGACGAGATCGACGCCATCGGCGGCCGCCGCGGTCCCGGCGGCTTCGGCTCGAACGACGAGCGCGAGCAGACGCTCAATCAGCTGCTGTCGGAAATGGACGGGTTCGAGCCCGGCGCCAGGGTGGTCGTGATGGCCGCGACCAACAGGGCCGAGATCCTCGACGCGGCACTGCTGCGGCCCGGGCGCTTCGACCGGACGGTGGAGATCCCGCTGCCCAACTACGTGGAGCGGACCGCGATCCTGGCCATCCACGGGAAGGGCAAGACGCTCGCGCCTGACGTGGATCTCGGCGTGGTATCGCGGGGCACGCCCGGATTCTCTGGTGCTGATCTCGCCAACCTCGTGAACGAGGCGGCGATCAACGCGGTGCGCGATGACCGCGACGTGCTCAGTGCCGCCGACTTCGACGCCGCCAGGGACCGGCTCCTTATCGGCCGCCGTGACGCGTCGAACGCGCTGCTGCCCGAGGAGAAGCATGCCGTAGCCGTCCACGAAGCCGGGCACGCGCTCGTGGCCGCGCTCTCGGAGCACGCCGATCCCGTCGCGAAGGTCACGATCCTTTCCCGTGGCGCCGCTCTCGGCGTGACCGAGCAGCTGCCGGAGTTCGAGCGACATCTGTATCCGGTGAGCCACCTGACCGCCTCGCTCGCCGTGCGTCTTGGCGGTCGCGCAGCGGAAATTGTCGTCCTGGCGGAGCCGTCGACCGGCGCGTCGAACGACCTCGCGGGCGCGACCGAGCTCGCGACGCACATGGTGCGGGAGTGGGGGTTCTCCGCGAAGGTCGGGCCGGTCAGCTACGGACCGGAGGGACCGAGCCGCGACAACCCCTTCGCCGGCCGTCCTTATGCCGAGGAAACGCAGCGTTCAATCGACCAGGAAGTGGCCAGGCTGCTCCGGGAGGCCGAGGACACGGCTATCGGCCTGCTTCGCGGGCATCGGGACACGCTTGACAGAGTCATTGGCCTGCTGCTCGAGCGCGAGACGATCGACGGTTCTGACCTGGCGGCGATCGTCGAAGCACCCCTCGCACTGACGATGAACGAGAGACATCACCACGAGCACCACGTACGAGGGGGTGGCTGACCATGCTGGGCGGGACCTACCAGAGCCTGCTCTCGGCGATCGCCGAATGCGCGGCCACGCTGACCGGCCTGTTGTTCGTCGCCATGACCGTCGCTGGCCGCCATGGCCCTGCTGACCGCCCGGTCGTCATCCAGCAGGTCCGGGCTGCCGCCTGCATCCTGGTGTTCACCAACGCGCTGGCAGTTTCGCTGTTCGGCCTCGTGCCAGGAAACAACGCCGGGTACCCGGCCGTCGTGATGGCTGTCATCGGCATCCTCTTCACCGCCGCGGGGGCGCGATCCATCTTCTCCCGGCCGCTGGCACGCCGCCACGCGCCGCGACAGCTCGGACTGCTCGCCCTGCTGCTGCTCGCGTTCGCAGCCGAGCTCGCTGGCGGCATCGCCCTCATCGTGAATCCGCGCAACGCCGGCGCCTCAGGACTGGTCGGCAACGTCCTGGTCGCGTTGCTGATCATCGGAATAGCGCGGGCATGGGAACTCGTGGGGGACCGGGGCGCGGGCGCCATTGCCTCGATCGCGGTGCTCACCGGCCATGACCACAACGCAGACGAAGGATCGATGCCGACGGTCGCGGATGGGGTGCCGCCAGCCCGCAGCACCCGATGACCGCCATGGCACGCAGGCCTGTTCCTACCTGTCGCTGGCGATGCGCACCGTACCGCGGATGACGTCGCCGGCCAGCTCGGTGAGCGGGTGGTTGTGGTCGCGGGCGTAGCGGCGCAGTAGGACGAATGCCTCGTTGGGTGTCATCTGGAGGCGCTCGGCGAGCACTCCCTTGGCCTGTTCGATCATGACGCGGCTGTTCAGCGCGACTTGCAATTGCCCGGCCACCACTTCCTGGTGGCGCACCGCGCGTTCCTGGAGTATGCCGATGGTGGCCACGTCCACGAGTGCCGTAGCCGCTACGACGACCGCCGGGTCCAGTCCGTCCGGCACGATCTTGAACAGGTTCAGCGTCCCGATGACCTGGTCGCGCAGCCGCATCGGGATGGCGTGCACCCCGGCATAGCCCATCTCCCGCGTGGCGGCGGCGAACCGCGGCCACCGTTCCGCGGCGGCGTGCGCGCGGATATCGCTGACGATGACCGCCTGCCCGGTGCGGTAGCAGTCCAGGCACGGCCCCTCGTCATTCTGGATCTGGAACAGCTCCACGACCCGGGCCTGCTCGGTCGAGGCCGCCACCAGCCGCAGCGTAGCGTGGTTGTCGGCCAGCAGCAGTCCTGCCGCGTCCACCTCAAGCAGCTCGACGCACCGATCGGTGAGCGTCTGCAGGAACTCCATCAGGTCGTATCCCGCGACCAGCGTGTCCGCCAGCTCCACGAACGCCTGCGCCAAGCGCTCATCCACTGTTGCCGTCATATCCGTCAGAATAGCCCTTTCAGCCGTCGGGATCGGGGTCGAAGCGCAGCGTGCGGCTGACCACGTCACCCGCGACGTCGTCAAGCGGTCTGCCGGCCGCGAACGCATGCGCGCGCAGCCGGACGAACGCCTCCTCCAGGCTTACGGCAAGCTGCACCGAGATCATCCCGGTCGCCTGGTACACCTCGGCACGGCTATCCGACAGGCCGTCAAGTGGCCGGTAACCAGCGGATCCGCTGATGCCCGCGGCTGAGTCGAGCAGCAGCTGCAGCGCGATGTCGGCGAAGACCAGCGCGTCCGCCAGCTGCTGCGGCGTGAGCGGGCCCGGCTGACCCCGGTACAGCGACAGCACGCCCGCCCGGATGGCCCCGGCCTGCAGCGGAAACGCGAACAGCGCCCGGGCCCCGGCCGCCATCGCTGCCGGGGCGAAGCCCGGCCACCGCCCGGCCGTCGGCATCAGGTCAGGTATCAGCATCGGCGACCCGAACCTGAAATCTTCAGCGCCCGGGCCCTCCCCGGTCGTGAGCAGCAACTCCTCCAGCCTGGCGCTCAGCTCATCAGTGGCGGACAGGGGCTCGCGCACCGCCGGGCCGCCCATCGCGGTCACGCTCGCGCCGTCCACCCCGAGCCAGGCCGCCGCCGCCAGGCACACCGCGGCCAGTGACACCGGCGCAGCACCCACGTGGGCCGCGGCGATCCACGCCCACACCCGCGCCGTCCGCTCGCCTGCCACGTCACCATCCTCGCCTCCGCCGCCCGCACCGGGTGGCTTACGACTGATCCCGGCTGGCGGCCGAGGGCATGGCGCCCGCGAGCCGCCGGAGGAGCAAGCCGCCGGTTACCGGGGGCCGCCTCGGTGCGGGTGCGTTCGTGGCGATGCCCTGCCAGCGCATCCTGGCAGGCTACCGCAGGACCGGCGCGGCCACCGGGCGGGCGGCGCCCGCGCTGGCGGCTGCCAGCGCGACGCTTGCGTGCACGGCGGAGCCGTCACTCTCCCAGATGATCGCGAGAACCCGCCGTACCGCTGGCCGCGGGGCGGCTAGCAGCAGATCGCCCCCGGCATCGCGGGCGTTCCTGCGGCCTCGCCACAGTGCGGCGACGCCGCTCGCGTCGATGAACTCCAGCCCCGCCAGATCGACGATGATCCGCGGCTCACGCGCCGCCACAGCCCACAGGGCAGCCGCGGACGCCGCCGCGTCCATAAGGTCGAGTTCCCCGCGTAGCGCGACGACGACATGGCCGCCGCATTCACCAGACCCCAGGTCCATGCTGAACATAAGGCCGCCTTCCTGCATCGCGGCAAGGCGGGGTCTCGACCCAGCGGCTAGTCTGGCTGTCTTCTTCCAGCAGACTACTCCCAGTATGTGGCCCGAGCTATGCGCGGTGCCATGCCAGCACGGTCCGCTACGCAAGCTCAGCCGGCGAACCGCGCTATCGCGGCATACTGGCAGGCTGCGGCGGCGCAGACGTAGACATGAAAGACTTCGTGATAGCCGAATACCGACGGGTACGGGTCGGGCCAGCGACGGTGGTAGGAAAGCGCCCCGGCGATGTAAAGCAGACCGCCGGTCAGTATCAGCACCCCGGACACGGTGCCGGCGTGGATCCACACCCACGGCAGCGCGAGGCCGCCCGCACAGCCGAGGCCGACGAACAGCGCGCCGGCCACGAACTCCGGCCCGCCTGCCCGCGTCAGGCGGACGGCGACCGCGGTGAGCGTCAGCGCCCACATCACGATCAGGCAGGCCAGCCCGGCACCGGCGGGTGCGGCGAGCAGGAACACGGGAGTTGCCGTGCCGGCGATGAGGAAGAAGATCATCGCCTGGTCCAGGTGGCGCAGCCGCAGCCGCCAGGCGGCGGTCCAGGCGCCGAGGTGATACAGCGCGCTCGTCCCGAACAGGGCGCTGAGGCTTGCCGAGTAGACGGCGACGGCCGTGACCTGCGCGAGACCGTGCGCGCGGGCAACCAGCACTGCGCCGCCTGCCAGCGTCGCCCAGAAACAGAGCAGGTGCAGCCAGCCACGAAGGATGGGCCTGGCGTAGTAGACGCCGCGCCGGGCATCGTAAAGCAGGCCCGCCCCTGCAGGGCCCGCGTCCGTCACCGCCCGCTCCATCACGTAGCCCGTATGCACATAGAAAAAACTCCGGTCCCTACCACTGCCTCCGCGAATATCGCGCGGGCGCGGCTGCCAGGGTCCGGAGCAACACTCCTATGTTATGCGTCTTCTGGGTTTCGTGTGAATAGACGCCGGAGCCGGGTTTAAAGATCGTCTTCCGCACCGCCAGGCGCACGCGGCGGGGAGAACTGAGAGTCCCGCTGTATCTGCGCGACATCCTCGGCCGCGACCTGCTTGATCCGCTGCAGCCGCGCGTTCGGGCCGGGCAAGCGGTAGTACCCACCGGGGCCTCGGCGGATGAGCGAGTGCGGCCTTCGCGGGCCCGCCACCACCAGCAGCGACAGGAGCGACAGCAGCAGGCCCAAGACGCCGGCCAGGATCAGGACCACGCCCACGACGTGCACGTTCAGGCCGTGCGGGGAACCACCCGCCACGGCGAACCGCAACACGGCGCCCACCGCGATCACCGTGATGGCGAGGCCGGTGCTCGTTACCCACCGCCCGCCAGCCGGCGGCTGGCCGTCGGAGGGCCCGGTGACCGTGTTCACCGGTTCGCCCCGCCAGACGCTCGGCCTCGAACGATCCTTGCGGTGCTGCTCATAACTGTCTCCTCCGGTGCCGGCCCGAATGCGAAAAATTCGGGCCGTGCGCTGCCCGCCATATTCCGTATTCGCGCGACGGCTGCCGGGGTCCGGAGCAATACCTAAAGCTTACGCTCTGCTTTGCCTCGTGAATAGGGCGGCCGGCTGACTCCGCCGTTGGACATTCGGGCCGCGGAGGCGTAGTGTGAAGATATCGCTCCGGACCCCCGGCGACTGCGCCCCGAGAAATATGGGGAGGCAGTCCAGGACCGGAGTTTTCTTATTCAGGCCGGCGCCGGTCAGGCGCAGTGGCCAAGTAAAGGGCAAGAGCCCGCGGGAGCTAATTTCTCCCACCGCGATCTGTCGCGCAGGACCGGCTACCCCGTATGTCAAATTCCTTACTGACTGAGGAGTCGGTTATGGGCATCATCGCATGGATCATCCTCGGCCTGGGAGCAGGCCTTCTCGGCAACATGTTGGTCCCCGGCAGGAGATCACAGGGCCTCATCGTCACCTGCGTGATCGGGGTGCTCGGGGCGCTGGGCGGCGGCTGGGCGGCTACGAAGCTGTTCCACGTCCACACCCTGAACGGGTTCTTCAACCTCTCCACCTGGCTGACGGCGATCGTGGGCGCGGCAGTCCTGCTGCTGGTCTTCCACCTGTTCAGCACGCAGGGAAGCGGTCGGCGGACCAGCTGGGCACGCCGGTGACCGTACCGAACGGTGCCGACGGGGCGACCCTCCCCGTCGGCACGGCCGGGGCCCAGGGGAATCTCCGGGCCGCTGACTGGCTCTACCGTTCCC
>Ga0210395_10003486_pt1 | contig 12040 bp, 13 predicted proteins | sample IncBWH4OmetaG_FD_150861 | JGI IMG/M metagenome (GOLD analysis project Ga0210395, IMG submission 150861) | Forest soil microbial communities from Barre Woods Harvard Forest LTER site, Petersham, Massachusetts, United States - Inc-BW-H-4-O ...
CGACGACGCGATCTTCCGCACCGAGACCTTCGGCCCGCTCGTCGGCGTGACGAGTTATCTCGAGCTGGGCGAGGCGCTCGAGCTCGCGAACCGGCCCGGCTACGGCTTGTCCTCATCCATCTATACGAGTCGCGCGGACGAGGCCTTCGCGTTCCGGCGCGGGATATCGGCCGGGATGGTCAGCGTCAACAACTCGACCTCCGGTGCCGAGGCCCATCTGCCGTTCGGCGGGAACGGCAAGTCCGGCAACGGGTCCAGGCAGTCGGGCATCTGGGTGCTCGACCAGTTCACCCGCTGGCAGGCCGTGAACTGGGACTACTCGGGCAGACTCCAGAAGGCACAGATGGACGTCACCGAACTTGTGCCGGACGAGTCGTTCCGGCTCGGGGACTGACAGCTGGCCATGGCAGGATTTGCGACATGGCGGACGAACGGATTGAGGTTCAGCGGACCATCGGCGCCGAGCCGGCGGCGATCTTCGCATTGCTGCGCGACCCGCAGGGTCACGTGGCGATCGACAGCTCAGGGATGCTGCAGTCGGCCGACGGCGAGCCGGTCGGCGCGGTCGGTGACAGCTTCGTCGTGCATATGGACCGCGAGGCGCTTAATGACTACCCGATGGGCGAGTACGACGTCACGGTCACGATCTCGGCCTACGAGCAGGACCGCGAGATCGCCTGGACGATACTCGGGCAGATCCGGCCGCAGATCGGGCACGTGTACGGCTACCGGCTCGAGCCGGCCGACGGGGGCACGCTGGTCACGTCCTACTACGACTGGTCCAACATCGACCAGCAGTGGCGTGAGGCCGGGATCTTCCCGGTGATCTCCGAGGGCGCGCTGCGCGCCACCCTCGGGATCCTGGCGAGGACGGTCACGCGCTAGCTGGCTTCGCCCAGATCGAGACGTGCTGGCGGCTCTCGCCGTTGAACGGCGCCCCGGACCAGTCTTCCCAGCGTTCCTGCAGCCGCAGGCCGGCAAGCAGAGCCATCAGGTCAAGCTCGGCGGGCCACACGTACCGGAACGGGATCCGGTAGTACTCCCCGCGCCCGTCGACGATCCGCCCGTAGTTCGAGCTCATCTGCTGCGTGGCCACGTCGTAGACGTCGAAGGCCCAGTTCGCCGGGTCGACTCGGAACGGCACCGCGTCCTGGCCCGGCGGGAGCCGGCGCAGATCGGGGATCATGGTCTCGATCACGAACGAGCCGCCGGGCTCCAGGTGGGCCGCCGCGTTCGCGAAGCAGGCGACCTGAGCGGCCTGGGTCGTCAGGTTCATGATCGTGTTGAAGACCAGGTACGCGACGCGGAACGACCCGTCCAGGCGAGTCGTCGCGAAGTCTCCGATGGTCACGCCGATCGCATCGCCTCCCGGCTTGGCCCGCAGCCGGGCGACCATCGCCGCGGACCGGTCGATGCCGTGGACCTCGATGCCGCGCCCGGCTAGCGGCAGCGCGATGCGCCCGGTCCCGATGCCGAACTCCAGCGCCCGGCCACTGCCCGCCAGCCGGGCCAGTACCTCCACCGGCGGGCCGATCGCGTCCGGCCGGAACATGTCAGCCTCCGCGTCGTCGTAAGCCGCCGCGACGTCCTCGGCGAAGTAATCCGCTGGTTCATCCACCACGCGACCGTATCGCGCTAGCACCAGCCGAGAAATGACATGATCTCCTGCGCCACGAGCGGCATTGGCCGGTCATTCGTGACGACCACGTCCTCGACGCCGACGCCCTCCTCGGCTGCGATCGCGGCCGCCGCCTCCCGCAGATCATCCAGCCGTCCGCTCGTGACATCGCTGGTCAGCCGCCTGGTGATCTCGTCCAGCGGCACGGTCAGGCGCACGACCCGCAGCGGCACGCCGAGAGACTCGTGCACCGACCGCAGCTCCTGGCGGTCGCGGACGAAGTAGGCCAGCACGAACCGCTCGATGCCAGCTCGCCGGTAGTTCGCGGCGACCGCCTTCAGGTTCTCCAGCATCAGACCGAGCTCGGCGGCCCGATCGCTGCGGCCGGTGCCGGCCCAGCTGAGGTAGTCCAGATCCAGTAGCGCGTAGGCCTCGCCGCGCACGCCGTCCGCCACCCGCCCAAGGCTAACCGGATGGCAAGATGTCGCCCTATGGAGAAGCTGATCTACCTGCTCTGGGGCGACGGCTCGCCGGAGCGCGGCGATGCCATCCGCGAGTACCTGCTGCAGGAGACCGCGCCGCGGCTGCAGCGGCTTGGCGGCCGCGGCATCACCGTGAACGTGCACGACTCCGACGCCGCCAAGGCGCCGTCGCCGGTACCGGTGCCCGGCGGCGAGGACCCGCACGTGGCCGAGGTCAGCGTCTGGGTCGCCAGCTACGACCGGCGCGCCGGCACCGACGAGGCCGTCGGGGCGGCCGGCCTGCCGTCCGCCGGATACCTGGTCACCGAGTCGGTCTACGACGACTACGGCACGACCCAGCACTCGGGGGCGCGCGACTGGCCGGACGGCACGCGTTCCCCCGGAGTCCTGACGGTGTCGCTCGTGCACCGGCCCGCCGGCCTTGACTACCGCACCTGGATCCAGCGCTGGCACGAGACCCAGTCGCCGCTATCGGGCGCGCTCCAGCCACGCTGCCGCTACGTCCGGAACGAGGTCATCCGGCCCATCACCGCCGGCGCCCCCGAGATCGATGGCATCGTGGAGGAGGCGTGGCCCTCGATCGCGCACGTCGCCGATCCCATGCTGTTCTTCAACGCCGGCGGCGACCGCAGCCGGCTGACCGCCAACATCAACTCCATGCTCGAGAGCGTGACGGCGTGCCTGGATCTCACCCGCCTGCGCAACTCAACGATGAGCGAGTACATGGTCTCCTCGGCCGAGCCCGCTCCGCTATCATGGGATATCACGGGAGGGCGCGATGACTGACATGCTGATCCGCGATGTGCCTGACGAGGTCATCGCCGCGGTAGACGCGCGCGCGAGCCGCCTGGGCCTGTCCAGAAGCGAGTATGTCCGCCGTCGGCTGGCCCAGGACGCCGTGAGCGCTGGCGCCGTGGTGACAGCCAATGACCTGGCCCGGTTCGCGGAGGTGTTCGCCGATCTGGATGATCCAGACGTAATGTCACGAGCGTGGCAGTGACAGACTGGCTGATCGAGAAGTCAGCCTTGGTCCGGCTGGCAGCCAGCCCAGACGCGGCCGATTGGGCGGCTCGGATCCAGCGCGGCCTGGTCCGGATCGCGACGGTTACGCGGCTGGAGGTGGGCTATTCGGCTCGGTCCGGCGCTGACCTGCGGGCTGGACTCCTCGGGCCGCCCCTGTCAGCGATGCCGGTGGAGTACCAGACCCCGGCAACCGAGGACCGCGCCGTCGAGACCCTGGCCATGCTCGCCGATCGCGGCCAGCACCGGGCTCCATCCATCCCTGACCTGATCATCGCCGCCACCGCCGAGCTTGCCGGTCTGACGATTCTGCATCTGGACAAGGACTTCGAGACCATCGCAAGCATCACTGGCCAGCCGCTCGAACGCCTTAAGCTCAGCTAGCCAGCGCGGCCCGCGTCACCGGGCTCCGGACGGGGGCTGGAGAACAGGGTCAGCTGGAGGCCAGCGGGAGCTTCGAGGCGCGCGTTGAGTGACCGCCAGGGAGTTGGCCTCGGCTCGGCAATGACCGTGGCACCGGCCGCCGCCAGCTCGGCGGCAGCAGTGCCGGCATCGCTGACCTCGAACGCCACCCGGATATGGCCGGCCACCCGCCGGCCGACTTCGACGTCGTCGATATACGCCGCGTGCGGCGGGTCGGCCAGCTCGAGAGTTGCGCGACCGGCCTCCAGGATCGTCACCCGACCACCAGGCGAGGCGTACGCCGCCCGCTCGCGCAAGCCGACCACGTCGCGGTAGAACCGCAGCGCTTCCTCGTAGTCCTCCGCAGTCACGACGAGCCGCAGCTCGGTCACCGGCGGCCGGTCATTCACCATGCGCTCCTGCCTTCCTTATCTGGCAGTCGCCCATGATCTGCTGTCTCCGCGTTTGAGCGCGGGTGCGTACCGCCACGCGACGCAGGCTAGCGCCCCGAGGGGAATGGGAGCCAGATAAGTAACGGCCCGGTAGAGCAGGACAGCCGCTGTGACCTGCCCCGCGACTTTGTGGCCGGCGCCCGCGGCAAGGATGCTGACGAGGCCAAGCTCGGTAATGCCGACACCGCCGGGCGTGATCGGCAGCACAGTGAGCAGACGGACGAATGCGAACGCGGCCAGGCATGTCTGCCAGGACACCTGGGACTGGGACAGGCCCACGCCGCGCACGCTCGCCAGCAGGACCAGCCATAGTGCGAGGGATCCGGCGGCCGTAGCCGCGGTGATGCGCCAGCCCCGCGCGGCCAGGAGCCCGGCGGCGCGTTCGCGGAACGGTTGCACGAACCCGGCTGCGGGCGGCGGCCTGCGCGCGAGCCGGCAGGCACGCGCGAGCACCCGCCGGAGCGCCCTGTCCACCAGGACCGCGAAAGAGTCACTGCGCAGCAGGAGGCCCAGGCTAGCGGCCGCGACGATGAGCACAACCAGGCCCGCGACCGCGCCAGCCAGCAGGCCAGCCTGGGGCCTGCCGACCGTCACGATGATCAGCAGAGCGATGACCGGCAGGGCCAGCCGGGCGAAGACATTCCAGATGCCCGACATCAATGTGTAGAGCACGTAGTCGGCGACGCTGATGCCCCAGCCCGAGAGCATCGCCCAGCTGACGCCCATGGCCAGGGCCCCGCCCGCGGGAAGCGTGTTGGCCACCGCGGTGGAGCCGAGGTTGACCACTGCCGCTTCGCGCAGCCGTATCGACGGCAGGACGGCGCAGATCACCAGCCAGCCAGCGGCCAGGCTGGCCCCGGCGGCAGTCGCTACAAGCAGCATCTGCGGCCAGGTCATCATCTGGATGCTGGCCCACGCGCTGCGGTAGGACGCGATCCGCGGGAGCGCGAAGCCGAAGATGGCGGCGACCAGGACGGCGGACGCCGCGGCGCCTGCTACTCGTCGCCCGCGCCGGAACCGACGTCCGCTCACCGCAGGCAGCCCCCGCTGCGCGACGCCGAGGCTGGGTCCGGTCAGCCGGGCTGGAGCGATGCCGGGCAGTGCCGCCGCGGCAAGGCCGACAGCGGGCAACGCCTCCTGGAGGTCAGCCACTACGGCGGCCAGCGGCAGCTCCAGCGTCGCTAAGGTGCTGGATGATCTGTCGGAATGACCCGACGAAGCTGTCTTGGCTGTAACCCAGATCGGCCTCGGCACAGAAGTCCCTGACGAGGCCCTGGACCCGTCGCAGGTTGGGCCTGGGCATCGACGGGAACAGGTGATGCTCGATCTGATAGTTGAGGCCGCCGAGCAGGAAGGTGGTGAGCCGGCCGCCCGTGATATTCCGGGCAGTGACCACCTGCCGGCGGGCGAAGCCGGCAGCGGTTGCGGACTCGATGATCGGCATCCCCTTATGGTTAGGCGCGAAACTGATGCCCAGGTACACCGAGAAGACCGCCTGCTGGACGGCGATGAAAGCGACTGCCCTGAGCGGGGAGAGCACCAGCAGCACCACCGTCAGGTACAGCCCGGCATGCAGCACCATGAGAGCGGCTTCGATCGCCGCGGCACGATCTCGTCGCTGCAGGAGCCGCTTGATCCCGAGTACGTGCATGCCGGTGCTCCGCAGCACCATGAGGGGGAAGAAGAGCTGCGCCTGCCACCGTGCCAGCCACGGGCCAGCGCCGCGCTCGCCTTCCGGCGCGTCAGACGAGGCTAGGGCGAGGCCTTCGCCGATATCGGGGTCGCGCCCCATCTCGTTGGGATGCGCGTGGTGGGCGTTGTGCTTGGGAACCCACCAGCCAAAGCTCAGCCCGATCAGAGCGTTCCCCACGATGAGGCCGAGCATGCGATTGCGGCGGCGGGCGCCGAAAACCTGGTTGTGGCCCGCATCGTGACCGAGGAAGCCCAGCTGGGTGAACATCATCCCCAGCAACGGGGCGACAGCGAGGGTCGTCCACGAGTTGCCGATAATGACGAACAGCGCCCAGGCGGCGAAAAACGCGAAGATCGTAAGACTGATCTTCAGTCGGTAGTAGCCCGGCCTGCGGTCGAGCAGACCCACCGCTCGCACCTGCAGCGCCAGAGCCCGGAAGCTGGCCGTCGAGGGATCGACGGCCGCAGGCACCCCTGGCGTCGCCGAGGCGCGATCGGAGGGCAGAGTAATTACGGCAGGCGCTATTGGCTTCGTCGCTCTTCCTTCTGGACGTCTTCCGGGCAATCGCTCGGGGGCTTACGTCGCCAAGGTCCGGAGCAACGGCGCCGCGGTCAGGGCCTGGTCGGCACCAACCGCATCGCCTCTACGGTACCCCGACCGGACGGCTGCGCAAGGCCGATGCAAGGCTCGGTTTCCTGAGGCGCGTCCTGGCGAGGTCGTAGCCGCGGGAGCGGGCGACGGGCCGGCGGCCCGGGTTGTAGGGCCACAGCCAGCGGCGTAGCGTGCGGGACGTGATGCCGACGCCTTCGGATCCGCCGACGAGCGGGCAGCCAGGTGCGCCCGCCACCCCGCAGACCCTGCCCCTGCAAGGGCTGGTGAACCGGCTGGTCCGGGGGCTGCTGCGGACGCCGTTGCTGTGCCGCGTCGTCGGCAGCCGGTTGATGACGCTCTACATCGTGGGCCGCAAATCGGGGCGGCACTACAGCGTTCCGGTCGCCTACACGCGCCACGACGGGCTCCTGCTCATCGGCACGTCGTTCCGATGGGGCCGCAACCTGCGCACCGGCGAGCAGGTGGACATCCGGCTCAAAGGCGAGCGCCGGCCGGCCGATGTCCGGGTGTACGCGGACGAGGCGGGCGTGACCGAGCACTACGCGGTCATAGCGCGCGACAACCGCAACTTCGCCAAGCTCAACAAGATCGGGCTGGACCAGTCCGGCAATCCGAACCCCGCCGACCTCCGCCTGGCCTGGGCCGCGGGCGCCCGGGCCATTCTTCTTACCCCGCGCTGACCTTGCCGCCCAGAGCCAGCAGGATGCCCGCGGCACCGGAGACGCCGCGCAGGAACCGGTCGACCTCCATGTTCTCGTTCGGGGCGTGGTTGCGCTCGTCGGCGTTGGCGATGGGCAGCCCGTAGGACGGGATGCCCAGGGCCTCGGTGAACTCGGCGACCGGGAGGCTCCCGCCCAGTGTCGGCACCAGCAGTGGCTCCTCGCCCAGGCCGGCCGCGGCGCCGCGCAGGATCGTCTGCGTGTAAGGCGAGTCCAGCGCCGTGCGGGACGGCTCCATGGCCCGGCCAGGGATGAACTCAACCCCAGGATCGGTGGCCGCCACGTGCCGGCCGATCGCCGCGAGCACCTCGGCGGTGCTCTGCCCGCCCACCAGCCGCATGTCGCATTTCGCCACCGCGACGTTCGGGATGATCGTGCGGTGCTCGCCGCCGTCCTCGCAGGTCAGCGAGTTGATCGTGAAGGTCGGCGAGCTCAGTCGCTCGTAGTAGCCGGTCTGCGCCGGCGGCTCCATTTCCGCCGCGCCGATCTCGCGCAGGACCTGATCAACGTCCACGGGCAGCGCGTCGAGCGCCGCCTGGTCGCCGGGCGACAGCGCCCCGGCACCCGCCTCGGCGCCGGAAATCAGCACCTGGCCGTCAGGCGTCCGCATCGATGCCAGCAGGTGGATGAGCCGCCAGGCCGGGTTCGGCGCGACGCCGCCCCAGTTGCCCGAGTGCAGCGGGCTGGCCGCCCCGGTCGCCCGGAGCTCGAACGAGACGATCCCCCGTACGCCGAGGACCACCGTGGCGCGCCCGGACTCGTGGACGGGTCCGTCGCTCCACACCGCGAGGTCGGGCTTGTCCGCGCCGAAATGACGGCGCACGGCGGCGGCGAGATTGGGGCTGCCCATCTCTTCCTCGCCGTCGAGCAGGACCGTCACGCGGCAGGGCAGGCCGCCGGTGAGCTCCGTGAGCGCCCGCACGGCCAGGAGCTGGGCGAGGTGCTGGCCCTTGTTGTCGCCGGTCCCCCGGCCGTACATGCGCCCGGACCTGATGTCCGGCTCGAGCGGCGGCGTGATCCAGTCCGTCAGCGGGCCAGGCGGCTGCACGTCGTAGTGACCGTAGACCAGCACGTGCGGGGTACCGGGCGGACCGCCCGCCGTGCCGACGACCGCGGGCAGGCCGCCGGTCTCAACGACCTCCGGGACCAGGCCGCAGCGCCCGACCAGGTCGGCCGCGTAGCTCGTCGCCGCCGGGAAGCCAGTGCCGTCGCTGCTGATGCTGGGCTGGCGGACCCAGTCGGCCCACTCGCGCATGGCCTCGTCGCGGTGGGCATCGACCCACTGCCGGATCTGGTCGATCACTGGCGGCGCCTCCGGGGGTAGTCAGCGTGCCTGGCTGACGAGCACAGCCGCCGCCAGCAGGTCGAGTGCGCAGCTCTGGCGGACGAAGTCCGTCGCGTCGGGCGGGGCGGCCCAGTTCGCACCGACGCGCCGTCGCGGGCGAAGCTGGCCGCGGTCCGCGCATTGCGCACGATGAACTCGCGGTAGGCGTCTTTCCCGGTGCGCTGGTACAGCCTGGCCAGGTTGCGGATGAAGATCCCCTTGAACTGCGCCCCGTCGATGGGCACCCCGCCTGGCGCAGCCTTCGTTCCGGTCGGATCGGAGTCGGTGCGCTCGTGCAGGATCCCGTCGATGACGCCGGAACTCGCAGGCGTCGGCACCTGCGCCGCGCTCGCGACCGGCGTCACGATGAACGCGTCGGCAATCGACTCGGCCCGCTGAACGTAGCCGTCGTCCGTGGTAAGCGTGGCCAGCTCGCAGAGGCCGCCGAGGATCACGCCCTGGTTGTAGGTCCAGATCGTGTGCGTATTGTCGTTCACCCCGGCGGCGTTCGGCGAGTCGTTCACCAGGCCAGCAGCGTTGATCATCGCGACGCCGTGCGGCGGCGCCTCGCTGAACCAGCGCCAGGCGCGCAGCGCCCAGTCCTTGAGGGCCGCCGCCGCGTCCGGGTTCTTGGTGCGCACTGCCAGTCCGGCCGCGATCGCGATGAACTGCTCGTTCGTGATCGCGTTCTTGTAGACGGTGCCCGGCCAGCCGCCGGGGCCCTGCCGGTCGTCCCGCCAGTAGACGCCCCCGCCCCAGGCGTCGTCCCAGCCCGTGGTCATCTCGTCGAAGATGCGCTGGGCGGACGCGAGGTACTTGGCCTGGCCGGTGAGGTCATAGGCGGCGATCCAGGCCAGCGCCCACCAGCCCATGTCGTCGTAGTACTCGCCGATGAAGTCGCTGAAGTAGACCCGCGCCCCCCTGACCGCGGAGCTGGCACCGCCGACCAGCAGCCCGCTGACGCCGCCGACCGCGGCCGGCTTGCGCGAGCCGGAGATCCGGCGGGCGACCGCCCCGAGGCCGGCGCCGACCGCCGCGCCGGCAGCCGAGGTGACGACGAGCTTCTTCGCGTCGAGCGTGTAGGCGCGGGGGGCATTGCCGTGCATGTAGGACACGCTCGGCAGATAGCTGTGATCCGAGGTGGCGACCATGTAGCCGATGAGCGCGGTGATGGCGTTGGCGTTGTTCCACCAGCGCGAGGTGTCCTGGGTGTCGTTGAGCCGGCCGGTGACCTGCAGCACCCGCCGCTGCCAGCCCTGGATGGCCGGATCCTCGTAGCGGTACAGCCCGGTGGCGTCGGCGTACGAGTCGGCCCGGTACCACCGCTGGAGAACCTCAGCGCAGCGCTGCGCCTCGGCCCTGAGTCCCTCTGCCATCCAGGCAGCATCTCATCCGCCTGAACTCCTTCCGCGGGGGGTCCGGGGGGCGTCCCCCGGGGCTGGCTCAGGTCCTCAGCCAGGCCGAGGTGTCCGGCGGCAGCTGGCCGGCGGGCAGCGGGCCGCTGGCCAGGATCACCTCGGAGTGCGGCGGAAGATCGACGGGCGCGGCTGACAGATTGGCCACGCAGCGCACGTTCCCGCCCCGGTCGAAGGCGAGCACGCCCGGCGCCGACGGCAGCCAGGTCATCGGGCCGTCGCCGAGCGAGGGCTCGCCGTGGCGGATGCGGAGCGCGCCGCGGTACAGCTCGAGCATCGACCCCGGCGCTCGCGACTCGGCCTCGACCGTCAGATCGCGCCACTCCTTCGGCTGCGGGAGCCACGGATCGCTGGCCGCGCCGGGCGGGGAGAAGCCGAACGGCGGCTCCACCCCGGACCAGGGCAGCGGCACCCGGCACCCGTCGCGTCCGGGGTCGGCGCCCTTCGTGCGCCACCAGATCGGGTCCTGCCGCAGCTCGTCGGGAATGTCCTGGACTTCCCAGAGGCCCAGCTCCTCGCCCTGGTAGACGTAGACCGTGCCGGGCAGCGCCATCGTCAGGAGCGCGGCCGCCCGCGCGCGGCGGGTCCCGAGCTCCAGGTCGACCGGGAAGCTGTGGAAGTACGCGCGCCGCTGCAGGCTGAACGCCGTGTCCGCCCGCCCGTACCGCGACACGATCCGGTCCACGTCGTGATTGGACAGGACCCAGGTCGGCGGCGCGCCGACCGGCGCGTGCAGTTCCAGCGTGTGGTCGATGACCGCGCGCAGCTGGGCCGCGTCCCACGGGCAGCTCAGGTAAGGGAAGTTGAACACCGTGTGCAGCTCCCCCGGGCTGACGTACTGCGCCAGGCGCACGGCGTCGGGAATCCAGATCTCGCCGATCAGCACCCGTGCGGGGTACTCATCGGCCACCGCGCGCCACGACCGGTAGATCTCGTGCACGTCGTCGCGGTCGGAATAGGGATGCGCCGGACCTGGCGGCTCGCTGCCGTCAATGTCGGGCAGATTCGGGTCCTTGGTCAGCAGGCCGGCCGAGTCAATCCTGATGCCGTCGGCGCCGCGGTCGAACCAGAACCGCAGGACGTCCTCGAACTCCCTCCTGACCTCCTGGTTGCCCCAGTTGAAGTCCGGCTGCTCGGGCGCGAACAGGTGCAGGTACCACTCGCCGGGCTGGCCGTCCGGCTCGGTGACCCGCGTCCACGCGGACCCGCCGAAGATCGACTGCCAGTTGTTCGGCGGCTCGTCACCGGCCGGGCCGCGGCCGGGCCGGAACCAGAACCGGTCCCGTGCGGGGGAGCCGGGGGCCGCGGCGAGCGCCTCGGTGAACCAGGGGTGCTCATCCGAGGCGTGGTTCGGAACCACGTCGATGATGATCCGGATGCCGAGCGCGTGCGCCTCGCCGATCAGCGCGTCGGCATCGGCGAGCGTGCCGAAGACCGGCTCGATGCTGCGGTAGTCGGAGATGTCGTAGCCCGCGTCCGACATCGGCGACGGATACCACGGGTTGAACCAGATCGCGTCGACGCCAAGGTCGGCCAGGTAGCGCAGGCGCGCGCGGACCCCGGCCAGGTCGCCGATGCCGTCGCCGGTGCCGTCGGCGAAGCTGCGCACGTACAGCTGGTAAATCGCTGCACTCCGCCACCAGGTCTCATCCACGTTGAACCTGCTTTCTGATGTATCCGGGCATGCCGCCACCGACCGGCGACGATTTTTGAATAGGAACGACGCTGACGCGGGACGGCGGCGCGCTGGCTCGCTGGCGTGATCAGCCGCGAATGCCACCCGCGGTGAGACCGGCCATGATGTTGCGCTGGAAGATCAGGAAGAAGATGATCGCCGGGATCGCCGCCACCGCGGACGCGGCGATGATCAGGTTCTGTGGGGTGGCGCCGTACGATGCCTGCCAGATTCCGACGCTCAGCGTCTCCCTGGTCGGGGTGTAGCCGTACTCGGCCAGCAGTGGCCAGAGGAAGTCCTTCCACACCGCCACCAGCCCGAAGATCGACACCACGCCGAGGATCGGCCGGGATATGGGGAGCACGATGCGCCACAAGATCTTCAGCCGGGACGCGCCGTCGATCTCGGCGGCCTCGATGAAGTCGGTCGGGATCGAGTCGAAGAACCGTTTGAGCAGGAAGATGTTGAAGGCGTTAGCGACCGAGGGCAGCCAGATCGCCCACGGGCTCCCGATCAGGTTCCAGTGCACGATGGGCTCGGCCGCCATCGTCACGTACTGCGGAATGACGAGCACCGTGGCCGGGATCATCAGAGTCGCGAGCATCAGGAAGAGGATCGCGTTCCCGAG
>Ga0210395_10003488_pt1 | contig 12039 bp, 9 predicted proteins | sample IncBWH4OmetaG_FD_150861 | JGI IMG/M metagenome (GOLD analysis project Ga0210395, IMG submission 150861) | Forest soil microbial communities from Barre Woods Harvard Forest LTER site, Petersham, Massachusetts, United States - Inc-BW-H-4-O ...
GTCGCCGCTCCAGAGCGCTTTCCCGCGCTTCGTGAAGTGAAAGCCCGTCGCGAATCCACTCGTGCACGAGGTCGCACTCCCGGTGTAGGGCTTCGCATAGGCGCAGACGCTCGAACCCGAATCGGAGAGATCGAAGAGCGCCCATCCTAGGTTGCCTTTCTTGTCGACCGCGACGCCGGCTGGAAAATACAGATCAGACGTCTCTTGCTGCAGGATCTTCGCAGTCCCCGAGCCGCGCACGCCCTTCACGAACTCGTCGAGTTCCGCGTAGTAGCTGAAGCTGCCGACGGTGCCGCTCGCATACTGACCGGAGATAAAGAGGTCGCCGGCTGAATCGGTGGCACATGCAACCGGCCCGTCAGCCAGCGACGGCGAACCCGCGCTGCTGAAGTTCAAATCGGTCAGTGTCGACGTCTCCTTGCCGTTCTTCGTGCCGGCCTTCCAAACGGCGATCTCGTCGCTGTACAGGGTCGTCCCATAGATGTTCCCCGCCCTGTCGCCGCACACGTAGGCCAGCAACGCGCCCTCGCTTGGGTTCGAGATGTCCGAGTAGAGCGTGTTGGTTGGCTGCGACGTAATCGTCAGCGGCAGCGCGTACTCCGTGACCTGTCCGGAATACCCGTTTGAATCCGGCCCACCGTTGGCGACGAACAGATCCTTGTGTGTATCGATCCACGTGCCTTCCGGAAAGTCGATGCCGGAGCTAGAAGAGGCGCCGCCGGCGAGGCAACCGAGTTGGCTGCCGCCGCCGGCCGCATAGTAGCAAATCGCGCCGTAGTAGCCATTGAGGCTTGGATCCGCTACGTAGACAGCCTGCTTCGCGCCCTTCGCCGACTCCCAACTCCCGCTACGCATTCCGCGAGGCGCGAACGCGCCCGTCGCCGGCAACCTCGGCAGCCGGTGCACGAGCGGATTTTCGCCCGGCCAAGCCGTCGGCGCATTCGAAACTCCTCCCGCACACCCCGCCGACAAGACGACGCTTGAAGTGACCAAACACCGAGTAATCCGCATCGCAAGCCTTCCTTTTCTTATCTGCGCATACGACGCAGCGCCGTCCAGTGCCGATGTCATGGTGAGCCTGTCGAACCATGACTGACGAGTAACCGTTGCTAGTTATCGCTACGTCATCCTTCGACAGGCTCAGGATGACACCGGTATTTCAGGATGAGACTAGTGTTCTCGCCACGTCATGGTTCGACAGGCTCACCATGACATTGGGATTTCAGGATGACACTGGGATTTCAGGATGGCAACGCGGATGAGTTAGACCTCCATTACCACCGGGATCACTACTGGGCGGCGTTTGGTGCGCGTCCAGACGGCGCCGGCTAACTCGCTGCGGATGTGCTCCTTGACCGCGGTAACGTCACGCATCGCATCCACCGAGATTCCTTCGAGCACCGTCTTCAGCTCGGCGCGCAGTTCGTCAAGCACGCCGCCGGCTTCCGGTAGATAAAAGACGCCTTTCGAGATCAGATCCGGACCGCCGATCACGCGCGCCTCCTCGCTGTCGATCGCAACGACGACCATGATAATTCCGTCATTCGAAAGCGCCTTACGGTCGCGTAATACCGCTTCTCCGATGTCCCCGATGCCGGAGCCGTCGACGAAGACGTTGCCCCCGTACGTCCTGCCGACCTTATCGCCATACTCGTGTGTGAACTCCAGGACGTCGCCGTTCTCCACTATGAAAGCGTTGCCGGGCTCGACGCCCGTTTGAATCGCGAGTTGCGCGTGGGCGGCCAGCATCCGGTATTCGCCGTGCACCGGAACGAAGAACTCCGGGCGCACCAGGTTGAGCATCAGCAGCAGCTCTTCTTGGGAAGCATGACCCGACACGTGCGAGCGCCCGTCGGTCCCGTGAATCACGATCGCGCCGAGCTTGGAGAGATTGTTGATCGTCTTGTGCACGCTCTTCTCGTTGCCGGGAATCGGCGTCGCGCTGATCACGACCGTGTCGCCGGGTACGATCTTAAAGTGCTTGTAATCGCGCACCGACATGCGGGCGAGCCCGCTCATGGGCTCGCCCTGCGAACCGGTCGTCATCACCACGACGCGCTCGGGTGGATATCCGTCGATGTCTTCGCTGCGAACCATCGTGTCGGCGGGCACCCGCAGATAGCCGAGCTCGGTGGCAAAATGAACGACGTTGCGCATCGAACGCCCTAAGAACGCCACCTTCCGATTGAAGCTTACGGCGTGGTCGACGGTCTGCTGGATGCGCGGAACATTTGATGCAAATGAAGCGACGACGATGCGGCCTTTCGCGTGCGAAAAGATCGACGTGAAGGCCTCGCCGACCGCGCGTTCGGAGCGCGTATGGCCCGGGCGCTCGGCATTGGTGGAATCGGAGAGCATGCAGAGGACGCCCTCATCACCGATCGCCGCGATTCGAGAAAAATCGGCCGGCTTGCCGTCGATCGGCGTCTGATCGAACTTGAAATCACCGGTATGGAAGACCGTTCCGACCGGCGTCCGCAACGCGAGCGCGCAGGCTCCCGCGACGGAATGGTTTACGTGGACGAACTCGGTTTCGATCGAACCGTGCCGAACGCGGCTGCCCGGCTTGACCTGCGTGAACTCGACGTCTCCGAGCTTCTGCTCGCGCGATTTCGCTTTGATCAGGGCGATCGTGAGCGCCGTCGCGGCGATCGGCGTTTGCGGAAACTCACGCACGAAGTAGGGAATTCCGCCGATGTGGTCTTCGTGGCCATGGGTAACGAGGAGCCCGCGCAACTTGTGAGCGCGCTCGCGCACGTACGTGAAATCGTTGATAACGATGTCGACGCCGTACATCTCGTCGTCGGGAAACATCAGGCCGCAGTCGACGACGACGAGGTCGTCGTTGGTCTCGATCACGGTCATGTTGCGCCCGATCTCGCCGCAGCCCCCCAGCGGAACGATCCGGAGGTAGGGTTCAGAGGGCGGTTCGGCCAGGGTCAGGGTGTTTGAGGTCACGATCAGTGCTTTTGCCCCCCGTCCTTGCTCCCCCGCGCCGTGGCCGTGAATTGCGCCGCGGAGGTAATTTTAACGATGCGACTTTTCCTTCTTATTTCGCTCTTGCTTGCCTCGACGGCGCCGGCGCCGAGCCCGGTTGCGCAAAGCCGCGCCACGGCGCGGCCTTCGCCGGCCCCCCCGCCGCCCGAGGAACTCTTCTCGCGTCGGGCACTGAGGCGAGCGCGGCTCCTGATCCAGATGCGGGTGATGCAGTTCCACGAAGAACGCTTGGAATGCATCCGCGCGGCACTGCGGCGTCAACTGCCCGATTCGCTTTGGCCCGAGGAGCCCACGCCGTCGCGCGGAATCCCGAACGCACGTACGGCCGTCGTTCGATGCGAAGACGTCCGGCTCACTTGGTAACTTTTTCTCGTAGATCGGGTAGATGGCTCCATGAAGAATCGCGTTTTACCCACGCTCATGGTTGGGCTCGTCGGCGCCGTAATCGGCAGCTTCCTTATGATGCTTTATGCGAGCAGCCATTTCGGCGGTGCGACGGGTCCCGATCGGACGCCGCCGGCCATCGCGGCCGTTCCGTTGAGCGGAGTCAGCGATCAAGACCGCATCGTGAGTGCGGTCAAGCGGACCAAATCGTCCGTGGTCGCGATCACCGAAGAGGTAAACGGCCAGCAAGTCATTCCGGCCGATCCGTTCTTCCAACAGTTTTTTGGCGGTGGCCAAGGTGGCCCCGGCATCGTCCAACCTTATCACGGTGAAGCCTCGGGCTCCGGCTTCGTGATCGATTCGCGCGGCGACATCGTCACCAACGCGCACGTGCTGCAGCCGCCCTCCGGCGGAAGGATCACCAAACTGACCGTCGTCTTTGCCAATGGCGACCACATGCCGGCGCACGTCATCGCCTACAACCTCTCGGCGGACGTGGGCATTCTGCGCGTGGATAACTACTCCAAGCTTCCTCCGCCGCTGGAACTCGCCGACTCCAGCCGGCTCGAGGCGGGACAGTGGGCAATCGCAATCGGCGAGCCCCTTGAGCTCACGCAGACGGTGACCGTCGGCGTCGTCTCGGCCTTCGATCGCTCCGAACCAATCCCGACCGAAAACGGCTCCGAGATCGACTTCAAAGGCTTACTGCAAACGTCGGCCCCGATCAATCCCGGCAACTCGGGTGGCCCGCTCCTCGACATTGACGGCCAGGTCATCGGAATGAACCAATCGACCGTCAAGTCGGCATACGCGCAGGGAATCGGTTTCGCGATTCCGTCGAACACCGTGCGCAACGTCGTGGCGGCACTGGAGAAGAACCCCGGCGCCCATCAAGGCACCGATACCGGCTTCTTGGGAATTTACATGGCCGACCTGAGCGCGGGAGTCAAGAATCAGATCGGCTACAGCGGCAGCGGCGGCGTCGCCGTGCAACAGGTCTTCTCCGGATCGCCTGCCGACCAGTCCGGCATCCAACCAGGCGACGTCATCCTTCAGGCGGACGGTAAGGACTTCGACAACATCAAAGATCTCCACAATTACATCTCCTCAAAGAAGCCCGGCGATACCATTCGACTGAACGTTTGGTCGCGAGGCCTCAAGAAGTTAGTGGTGATCAAGCTGAGCGAAACCCCGGCCGCGCAGCCCCAGCCGCAAGAACAGCAGCCCCAGGAAGAGCAGCAGCCGTAACCCTTCTCGTTACCGCCTGCGCGGACCGCCGTCCTTAGCGAGGCGCAAGCGCTGCGTCGAAGGGTCAGGATGACAGGAGTCAGAGGAGTGCCCTGCAACCGGGAGTCTTTGGGGCGTGTCGTACCTTGCGAAACAACTTTACTACCGCATCGTGTATCATGGTGCGGTAGTTACAATCCGAACTGTCCGTAAGCGGCAAGGCGCCGCCGGCAGCGCGCAAGGCTCGTAACCTCGGCCGCAAGCGCAGTTGCCGGTTTAGCTGGTCCAGGCGGGTCGGAAATTCATAAAAACGAGGTAAGAAGTTTCATGGCTAAGACGGTCGGCATCGACCTAGGCACGACCAATTCGGTCGTCGCCGTAATGGAGGGAACACAACCCACCGTTATCCCCAACGCGGAAGGCTCACGTACGACGCCTTCGGTAGTGGCATTTACAAAGACCGGCGAGCGTCTCGTCGGACAACTCGCAAAACGTCAGGCAATCACCAATCCCGACCGCACGATCAGCTCGATCAAGCGACACATGGGCGAGGCGGATTACCACGTCAAGATCGACGGCAAGGATTACACGCCGCAAGAAATTTCGGCGATGATCCTGCAGAAGCTCGTTAACGACGCGAGCAACTATCTCGGCGAGCGCGTGACCAAGGCGGTCATCACCGTGCCCGCTTATTTCAACGACTCGCAGCGCCAGGCGACCAAAGACGCCGGCAAAATTGCCGGGCTCGACGTGCTGCGCATCATCAACGAGCCGACGGCCGCGGCACTCGCGTACGGCCTGGAGAAAAAGGGTAACGAGACGATCCTCGTCTGGGACCTTGGCGGCGGCACGTACGACGTTTCGATCCTCGAGGTCGGCGACGGCGTTTTCGAAGTCAAAGCGACCAACGGCGACACGCATCTCGGCGGCGACGACTACGACCATCGCGTGGTCGAGTGGCTCGTGGATCAGTTCCGTCGCGATCAAGGAATCGACCTGAGCAAAGACAAGCAGGCGATGCAGCGGCTCACCGAAGCCGCCGAGAAGGCCAAGATCGAGCTTTCTTCGGTCGTGCAAACGAGCATCAATCTGCCCTTCGTTACGGCGGATCAAGAGGGGCCCAAGCATCTCGACTACACGCTGACCCGCGCGAAGTTCGAAGAGCTGACCGGCGATCTCACCGATCGCTGCGTTGGGCCGTTCCACAACGCGATCTCCGATGCGAAGCTCGACGTCTCCAAGATCGACGAAGTGATCATGGTCGGCGGCGCGACGCGCATGCCGGTCATTCAGGAACTCGTTCGCAAACTCACCGGCAAGGAGCCGAATCTCACCGTCAACCCGGATGAAGTCGTGGCAGTCGGCGCGGCCATCCAAGCCGGCGTGCTTTCCGGCGAAGTGCGCGACGTCGTATTGCTCGACGTGACCCCGCTCTCGCTGGGACTCGAAACGCTCGGCGGCGTGATGACCAAGCTGATCGACCGGAATACGACGATTCCGACGAAGAAATCGCAAATCTTCACGACGGCAGAAGACGGCCAGACCTCGGTCGACATCCACGTGCTGCAAGGCGAACGCCCTATGGCGCAGGATAATAAGACACTCGGGCGTTTCCGGCTGGAAGGCATTCCGCCGGCACCGCGCGGCGTGCCGCAGATCGAGGTGGCGTTTAACATCGATGCCAACGGCATCGTGAACGTCAGTGCGAAAGATCTCGGGACAGGCAAGGAGCAAGCGATCACGATCACCGCTTCGACCAACCTCAACAAGGACGAGGTCGAGCGCATGGTCCGTGACGCCGAACTGCAGTCGGCCGCCGACAAAGCCAAGCGCGAAGAGGCCGAAGTGCGCAACAACGCGTCGAGCCTGATCTATTCCACCGAGAAATCGCTCAAAGAAGTCGGCGACAAGCTCGAAGCGGGCCCGCGCGGCGACGTCGAGCAAGCGCTCGAAGAGCTTAAGCGCGTCAGCGAAAACGGTACGGTCGAACAGATCAAGCCGGCAATCGAGGCGTTGCAGCAGGCCAGCTACAAGATGGCCGAAGTGCTCTACAAGGCCGCGGCGCCGCAAGGCGAGCAGCCCGGTGCGGGCGACGGCGCAACGACTTCCAACGGCGCCGCAGCCGGGGCGGCCGGCGACGACGTCATCGACGCCGAGTTCAAGGAAGCGCAGTAGGCGTCAATCGTTGAATGAACCCATGTTTGACGATCCCTCAGTCCTAAGAACCGAGGCCGGAGAGGCCACGATCGACGAGCAAGCGCCGCAGCAGTCTCTCGAAGGAGAGGTTGCTGCGGCCAACGCGCGCGCCGACGAGAACTATTCCAAGTTCTTGTTGGCCGTGGCCGACTTCGACAACTACAAGAAACGCATGCAGCGCGACTTCGATTCGCTCGTCTCCTCGCGCCGGCGAATGCTGCTCGAACGCTTTCTTCCTGTGCTCGATAACCTCGAGCGCGCGCTGCAATCCAATGCCGATGGCGAAACCTTGCGCGGCGGAATCGAACAGACGCTGCGCGGCTTCGAGGCGCTGCTCGCGGGCGAAGGCGTAAAAGCCGTCGACGTCAAGGGGAAGCCGTTCGACCCGCGCGTCGCTGAGGCCATCGGCACCTCGACCTCGAGCGACGAGGCCGACGATACCGTCGTCGCCGTCGCCGAGAAGGGCTACACCCTGGGCGACGAGTTGCTTCGGCCCGCGAAGGTGATCGTCGCCAAAACCTCCGACGAATGAACTTTAAGGACTACTACTCGGTCTTGGGCGTGCCCAAGAATGCGGCCGAGAAAGATATCAAGTCCGCCTATCGGAAGCTCGCGCGAAAATGGCACCCCGACGCAAATCTCAAGAATCCTAAGGAGGCCGAGGAGAAGTTCAAGGAGATCTCCGAGGCGTACGAAGTCTTGGGCGACCCCGAGAAGCGCAAGAAATACGACGTTCTCGGGCCGAACTGGCAGCAAGCCGCACAACAGGCGGAGCAGCAACGCCGCTATCGCACCAACATCAACGGTGAAGAGTACGAGTTCGATCTAGGCGGCGAGGGCGCCCCGAGCGGATTCTCCGACTTCTTCGAAACGTTCTTTTCGGGAATCGGGCGCCGCCAAGCCGCGCAGGCCCCCCGCGGGCCCGGCCGGGCGCGACGCGGTCAAGACTTGGAGACCACCATCGAGCTGACTCTTCGCGACATCTACGAAGGTGGAACGAAGGCGGTTTCGCTGCAAATCGAGGACCTCTGCCCGCGTTGTCAGGGCACCGGTACCGAGAACGGACACCTTTGTCCTCAGTGTCATGGCACCGGGCGCGTTCTTCTCAACAAGCGGTTCGACGTTTCGATTCCGCGCGGCATCGGCGATAAACAGCGCATTCGTTTGGCCGGACAAGGCGGCGCCGGCATCAACGGCGGACCAAACGGCGACCTGTACCTCATCGTGCAGCTTCAAGACGATCCAACCTACAAACGCAAAGGCGACGATCTTTACGTCGATCTTCCTGTGAGCATCTACGATCTGCTGCTCGGCGGCGACGTCAACGTTCCTACGCTCAGCGGTCAGGTCGCGATGACGATTCCCGCCGGCACGCAAAACAATCGGCTGCTGCGCCTTGCCGGACGTGGAATCCCAAGAGTAAAAGCCAAAGGCAGCGGCGACCAATACGTGCGGTTAATCGGCCAGCTCCCGCAGAATTTGAGCGATAAAGAGAAAAAACTCTTTAAAGAGCTCGCGGCGCTAAGGAACGGCAACAGCTCTTCTTAAAGGCAACCATCGGCGAACCTCATTTAAAGCACGGCTCGCTTTCGATCGCCGACCGATCGCTGGTCTCACCCGCCCTCGCGATTAGCTCGCCATCTTTCATATAAAGCAGATTGGGCTCGTCGAAGACGTGCCCGGGTCGGTAGCCGCGTCCTTCGTTTTGGACCGCGAAAAACACGACCATTCGATCGTCCGGCTGCCCATTGTTGGGAAAGCCGTACCGCAGCCCTTGCCGTTGGCACGGCTTGACCTCCCGTAAGTATTCACGCAGCTGGGAGATTTCAAGGGGGGTTAGTTTCGGATGCCCGGGCCTGTCGCGATCCATTGCCGCGTACGTGGGCCACGAAGTGATGCCGGGCGTTGTGAAGAGCGGGCTAGGCATCGTGAGCCGGCGCACGTCGGCGGCGTTGTATGGTGGGCTCTTATGGCAACCGCCCAGCGCGGCGACGGCTACGAAAACGGCAAGGGCGTTCCGCATGCGGAATCGTTCGAGGCTGGGACGGCGGCAACCCGGGCCGACGGCGGACGGTTTACCGGAGCACCATCACTTACCAAACGCACTGAGGGGCACATGATTAAAGAGATTGCATTTACGGCGTATCCGGCGGCCGACGTCGGCAAACTGCGCAAATGGTACGAGGATACGCTCGGACTCAAGTTCAGCGGGCCCTACGTCGAGGAAGGCGTCGAAAAGTATAACGAAGCCAACATCGGCGGCGGCTATTTCAGCCTCATGACGCACGAGTGGATCGAGCGCGATCCCGGAAGCGCATCGGGCGTCGTTTTCGAAGTGGACGATATCGACAAGACGGTCGCGGATCTGCGCGGCAAAGGCGTGGAAATCGACGACCCGTACGCGACGCCGGTTTGCAAGATTGCGTCGTTCGACGATCCTGAGGGCAACAAAGTCTCCCTCCACCAGGTCACGGTCTGATTAACCTTTGTCATCCTGAGCCTGTCGAAGGATGATGGCCGGCCACGGGCTGATGTGGTCGAACATTTATCAGCCCGAGACGCCCAGAGTGAAGCGACGCGTCAATTGGAAGCGAATGGGCGCGCTCTTCGCTCCCTATTGGCGTCAGCAAGCCACGGTACTCGCCTGCATCGTCGCGGTTTCGGCGATTGGCTTGGTACCCGGGTTCGTCATCGCACACATCATCGATGCGGCGATTCCGCACCACAACGTCGCCGAGCTGGCGATCGATGTCGGGATCATCCTCGCTTCCGCGCTGATCGCGGCCGGAATCGGTGTCTTGCAGGGCTATCTAAACTCGGTGGTCGGCGAAGGCATCATGCGCGACATACGCACGAGCCTCGTCGGGCATCTCCACCGCATGCCCCTCCACTTCTTCACCGGAACGAAGACCGGCGAAATCATGAACCGCGTCAGCAACGACGTCGACAACGTCGACAACGTCGTGACTGGAACGTTGACCACGATCGTGACGAACGTCGTGACGATCGCAACGACGCTCGTCGCAATGTTCGTTTGGAACTGGCGACTGGCCCTCATCTCGGTCATCATCGTTCCGCTGATGATCCTTCCGCTCGGGCCGGTTGGACGGCGGATGTATGCGATCCGCAAGAAAACGCGCGAGAAGCGCGACGAGATCGAATCCATCACTCAAGAGACGCTTTCGATCTCGGGCATCACGCTGATCAAATCGTTCGCGCGCGAAGCGTTCGAACGCGCTCGCTTCTATACCGTCGGGACGCGGCTGATGCAGCTCGAGGTCGATCTTGCGATGGTCGGCCGCTGGTTCATAGCGTCCGTCACGGCTATGGTCGTGGTCGGGCCTGCGCTGGTCTGGTTCGGTGGGGGCTGGCTCGCGATCGCGACGGGACTGCAAGTCGGCGTGATCGTGGCGTTCGTCTCGTTTATTCAAGGCCGGCTTTACGGTCCCGCCGCCGCGCTCGCGGGGATTCAAATACAAATCGTCAGCGCGCTTGCGGTCTTCGAGCGCATCTTCGAGTATCTGGACATGACGACGGAGGAGTACGATCCCCCAGGAGCGATCGCGCTGCCCGAGGTTACGGGCGAGATCGCGTTCGAGAACGTCGTGTTCTCCTACGACGGGACGCGCGAGGTGCTCGACGACATCTCCTTCCACGTGCGGCCGGGCGAAGTCGCGGCGTTCGTTGGGCCGTCCGGCGCCGGTAAGACGACGATCACCCAGCTCGTGCCGCGCTTCTACGATCCGCAGAGCGGCCGCGTGCTGATCGACGGCCACGATCTTCGCGGCGTGACGCTCGACTCGCTGCGGCGCGACATCGGAATCGTTACGCAGGAGACGTACCTCTTCCACGACACGATCGCAAACAATCTTCGCTACGGCAAGCCCGATGCTACCGATGCCGAGCTCGACGCTTCCGTGCGTGCCGCGAACATCGCCGACTTCATCGCGGCACTGCCGGATGGCTACCAGACGGTCGTCGGCGAGCGCGGTCACAAGCTATCCGGCGGGGAGCGCCAGCGCTTGGCAATCGCGCGCGTCCTGCTCAAGGATCCGCGGATTCTGATCCTCGACGAGGCCACCAGCTCGCTGGACTACGAGAACGAAGCGGCGATTCAAAAGGCGCTCGATGTCGTCATGCGAGGCCGCACCAGCCTCGTTATCGCACACCGGCTCTCCACGGTCTTGACCGCCGACGTCATCTTCGTGGTCGACCGTGGCCGAATCGTAGAGTCCGGGCGCCACGAAACGTTGCTTGCGCGCGGCGGCCTCTATTCTCGACTCTATCGCACCCAGTTCGCCGGATTATCGGCGTAGTTTAACTTAGACCGGCGGGATCTCCATGATCATCGGCTGCACGGGAACTTCCAATGGTGGTTCCGTCGCTGCTTGAATCTCGTCGAGGCTGACGCCCGGAGCCAGTTCGCGCAGAATAAGTCCGTTAGCGCCGACATCCATCATTCCGAGATCGGTAATGATCCGGTTGACGACGCGTCTGCCGGTAAGCGGCAGCGAACAGCTCCGAACGATCTTGTGAACGTCGCCTTTGGCAACGTGTTCCATCATCACGATTACGCGCTTTGCACCGTGAACGAGATCCATCGCGCCGCCCATGCCTTTGACCATCTTGCCGGGAATCATCCAGTTTGCGAGATCGCCGCGCTCTGAGACTTGCATCGCGCCGAGGACCGCCAGATCGATGTGTCCGCCTCGAATCATGCCGAACGAAAGCGCCGAGTCGAAGAACGACGCGCCCGCAAGCACCGTCACCGTCTCTTTGCCGGCATTGATCAAATCGGCATCTTCTTCGCCTTCAAACGGATAGGGGCCCATTCCCAGTATGCCGTTCTCGCTCTGCAACGTCACGGTGACGTCCGGCGGCACGTAGTTTGGCACCAGCGTCGGTAGGCCGATGCCGAGGTTGACGTACTGTCCGTCGCGCAGCTCCTGCGCGACGCGGGCGGCGAGTTGTGCTCGCGTTAATGCCATAATTAATCCTGAGCCTGCCCTGAGCGGGGTCGAAGGGTGACGCGTTCGATCCGCTTGCCTTGCGGCCCGACGTGGACGATGCGCTGCACGAACACGCCGGGAAGATGCACGTTCTCCGGATCGATCGCCCCGGGCTCGACGAGCTCCTCTACTTCCGCGATCGTGATCTTCCCCGCCATCGCGCACAGCGGGTTGAAGTTGCGCGTCGCCTTGCGAAAGACGAGATTACCCGAACGATCGCCCAACG
>Ga0210395_10003491_pt1 | contig 12037 bp, 8 predicted proteins | sample IncBWH4OmetaG_FD_150861 | JGI IMG/M metagenome (GOLD analysis project Ga0210395, IMG submission 150861) | Forest soil microbial communities from Barre Woods Harvard Forest LTER site, Petersham, Massachusetts, United States - Inc-BW-H-4-O ...
CCGCTCCACCTCTTCCTGAAGAACGAACGCGGCGAGGTGATGGGTGGGCTGCTCGGGGCCATCTGGGGCGGCTGGCTGCACATCACCTATCTCTGGGTCGACGAAGCCGTGCGCGGCAAACGCTGGGCGACCAAGCTGATGGACCAGGCCGAAGCCTATGCGCGCGAGCGGCATTGCCATTCGGTGGAGCTCGACACCCACTCCTTCCAGGCTCGTCCCTTCTACGAAAAGCGCGGCTACGAAGTCATCGCCATGCTCGACGACTATCCCAAGGGCCATAAGAAGTTCTTCCTGAAGAAGAAGCTTTAATGCTGGGGGCGCGCGACTCCAGTCGCGAGTCTTCGCTGGCATCAAGGAAGACCGCGCCACTGGAGTGGCACGCCCCCAGCGATGAGCGCCTCTACCGGCCGCCCAGCTCTTTCAGCTTCTTGTCGAGCGCCAGAAGATCCAGCCAGCTCTGGCGCTTGCTCGCGGGCGTGCGCAGCAGATAGGCGGGGTGGAAGGTCGGCAAGGTCGGCACCTCGCTGCCATCGTCGAGGCGCACGCTGGTCCACTTGCCGCGCATGCGCATGATGCCTTCGGTCGTGTCGAGCACGGCTTTGGCTGCCGTGCCGCCCGCCAGCACCAGCACCTTGGGCTTGGCCAGCTCGATATGGCGGCGCGTGAAGGCGAGGCAGATCGCCTGCTCGGCCAGAGTGGGCGTGCGATTGCCGGGCGGCCGCCAGAATAAAATGTTGGTGATGTAGAGGTCGCGCTCGCGGCTCATGCCGATGGCGTCGAACATGCGGTCCATTAGCTGGCCGCTCACGCCCACGAAGGGCTTGCCCAAACGGTCCTCGTCGGCGCCCGGCGCCTCGCCCACCACCATGACCGGCGCGCCGGCCACGCCGTCGGCGAACACGGTGTGCTTGGCGGTGCGCTTGATCGCGCAGCCCTCGAAGGCGCGGATGGCCGTTTCGAGATCGGCGATGGTCACGCAGCGCCGCGCCAACTCGCGCGCATCCTCAACGAGCTGTGGCGATTCGAGCGGTACCGGCGCGCGGGCGGGGAACGGTGTCGCCGGCCGGATCGGCGTCGGCGCCGTGTTGCGCAGTTCGATCGCCGGGGCGGGCGCGTTCGCCGCCGCCGCCGGGGGCGGGGCCGCGAAGCGGTCGACCGCTTCCTCGCCAATGGTCTCGTCGATGCCGTTGTCGACGTACCATTTCAGCAGCGAGGCGAGATCCTCGCGCGCGATCGCGGGCCCGGTCATTGCAGGCGTTTCAGGAAGGCGCCCAGGATCGGCGCCCACAGGGCTGCATCGGCATGGCTTGCCATGTGGCCCTTGTTGGTCGGCAGTTCAACGTACGTGATATCGATGCCGACCTTGCGCATGTCGCTCACGTAACCCGGGCTCAGCGCGATATCGAACAGCTTGTCGGAAGGTGACTGCACATAGAGGACCTTGGTGCCTTTGAGCTTGGCATACTCGCCCGTGATGTCGAATGAGCCGATCGCCTTGCGCAGCGTCACCATCGAATGGCCGTCATAGATCTGTGCCCAGGCCTTGGCGTTGGCGCGGATCGCCGCCTCGCGCGCCTTCGGGTCGGGCATCGTCTCGGCCAGAATCTCGTTCTGGCCGTAGGCCATCAGGGTCTCGAAGCGCAGCTCTTCCAGCGTCCGGGCGATGCCGCCATTGTCGTAATACCAGCCGCCGTTCCAGTTGGGATCGCTCGCCAGCCGCTTTTGCAGCGCCTCCAGCCGGTCGAGCCCGGCCGGTGAGCGTGGCGCCGTCACCGACGGCACGATCGCCTTCATGAAGCCAGGATACGAGGCCGCCCACTGGAACGACTGGAAGCCGCCCATCGACGGGCCGATCACCGCGACAAGGCCCTTAAGTCCCAACGAATCGACCAGAAGTTTCTCCGCCGACACGATGTCGCGCATGGTGATGTCGGGGAAGGTTGGCCCGTAGGGTTTGCCGGTGCGCGGGTCGGTGCAGTTGGGTCCGGTGCTGCCATGCGCTGACCCGAGCGCGTTCACCGACACCACAAAGGTATGATTCGTATCGACCGCCTTGCCTGGACCGATCAGCCCGTCGAACCATCCGGGTGCGCCCGCGGCGACACCACGGCCCTGCTTGCCGGGCGCATTGCGGCCGGCGGCGTGATGGCTCGACGTGTAGCCGTGCACCACCAGCACGGCGTTATCGCGCGCCGGCGCCAGGCTGCCGTAGGTCTCATAGGCAAGTTCCAGAATGGGCAACGACTGGCCGCTTTCCAGGCGAAAATCACGCGTTGTGAAGAGTTTGCTTTCGATTCCGCCGAGCTCTGCCACGGGAATACCCCTTTTCACCGGGTGGCGATCCTGCCCCCGACAGGCTATCAACAGGCGAAGGATCGTCGCCGGCCGGCGGCGCGTCCATCGGTTAAAGGCATTGTAGAGCGAGACGGTGATGGCGCGCGAGTCGATGGAATATGACGTGTTGATTGTTGGCGGCGGCCCGGCCGGGCTCGCGGCGGCGATCCGACTCAAGCAGCTCGCGGCCGAGCGCAATCACGAAGTGTCGGTCTGCCTGATCGAGAAGGGCTCGGAGATCGGTGCCCACATCTTGTCGGGCGCCGTGATCGATCCGATCGGGCTGAACGAGCTCATACCCGACTGGAAGGAGAAGGGCGCGCCGGTCGAGACGCAGGTGAGCGACGACCAGTTCCTGTTCTTCTCCAAGACCGGCTCCTTCCGCTTTCCCAATTTCCTGATGCCGCGGCTGATGAACAACCACGGCAACTACATCGTGAGCCTGGGCGATCTCTGCCGCTGGCTCGGCCAGCAGGCCGAGGCTCTGGGCGTCGAGATCTATCCGGGCTTTGCCGGCGCCGAGATGCTCTACAACGACGACGGCTCGGTGCGCGGCGTCGGCACCGGCGACATGGGCATCGGCAAGGACGGCAAGCACAAGGCGAACTACACGCCGGGCATGGACCTGCTGGCCAAGTACACGCTGATCGCCGAGGGCGTGCGGGGCTCGCTCGCCAAGCAGCTGATGGCCAAGTTCGAGCTGCGTAGCGGCGTCGATCCGCAGAAGTTCGGCATCGGCCTCAAGGAGCTGTGGCAGGTCGATCCGGCCAAATTCAAGAAGGGCCTGGTGGCGCATTCGCAGGGCTGGCCGCTCAGCGAGACCAACAGCCACGGCGGCTCCTTCATGTACCATTTCGGCGACAACCTGGTTTCCATCGGCTTCGTGGTTCACCTCGAGTACGAGAATCCGTACCTCTCGCCGTTCGACGAGTTCCAGCGCTTCAAGACCCATCCCGAGGTCGCCAAGTACCTGCAGGGCGGCAAGCGCCTGGCCTACGGTTCGCGCGCCATCAACGAGGGCGGCGTGCAGTCGGTGCCCAAGCTCGTCTTCCCGGGCGGCGCGCTGATCGGCTGCTCGGCGGGCTTCGTCAACCTGCCGCGCATCAAGGGCAGCCACAACGCGCTCAAGAGCGGCATGCTGGCCGCGGAGGCTGCCTTCGAGGCGCTGGCGGCAGGCAAGACCGGCGGCGACGAGCTGATAGCCTATCCGGTGAAGCTGAAGGCGTCGTGGATCTGGAAGGACCTCGACAAGGTGCGCAACGTCAAGCCGGCGCTCAAATGGGGCACCATGCTGGGCACGCTCTATGGCGGCATGGACATGTGGCTGCACGACCTCGGCATCCGCGTGCCGTGGACGATGCATCACAAGAAGGCCGACCATGAATGCCTGCGGCCGGCGGCCGAATTCCAGCCCCTCCAGTATCCCAAGCCCGACGGCGTGGTATCCTTCGACAAGCTCTCCTCGGTGTTCCTCTCGAACACCAACCACGAGGAGGACCAGCCGGTTCATCTCAAATTGCGCGATCCGTCGATTCCCATCGCCGTCAACCTGCCGCTCTATGCCGAGCCGGCGCAACGCTACTGCCCGGCTGGCGTTTACGAGGTGGTGACTGCCGATAATGGCCAGCCGCGTTTCCAGATCAACGCGCAGAACTGCGTTCATTGCAAAACCTGCGACATCAAGGATCCGGCACAGAATATCGATTGGACCGTGCCCGAAGGCGGCGGCGGTCCCAACTATCCCAACATGTGAGCTCCATGCGACGCACCTCTCTCGCGCTGCTCTCGGCAGCGCTGCTCCTCAGCCTCCCCGCCATCGGCAACGCCCAGCAGGGGGGAACTCCGTCACCTGCCAAACCGGCGCAACGCGGCTCGCAGACGCCTGCACCACCGTCGTTGATCCCGCTCGATGGCCGCTATCTCGCGGCGCGCGTGGCCGAGCAGGATCACGACTACGACGCCGCTGCCGACCAGATCGACCTGGCGCTCGCCCAGACGCCGGACGATCCTGAACTGCTCTACTCGGCCTTCCGGCTGCGCATCTACGCCGGCCGCATCGACGCCGCGGCGCAGCTCGCGCCGAAGGTCCTGGCGACGCGGCCGGGCGACGGTTTCGCCAACCTTGTGCTGGCGGTGCAGGCGATCAAGAAGGGCGACTATCGCGCAGCCGAGCAGCAGATTGACAAGATCGGCCCGGAGAACCAGCTCGGTCCGCTGCGTGAATACGTGCTGGCCTGGCTCAAGGCTGGCGAGAAGGAGTTCCCCGCCGCCCGCGCGCACCTCGCCAAGCTGAAGCCCGCCGCGGGCGAGCGTGCCGAGGCGCCGGCCCTGGTGATCGATGCGCAAATCGACGAGATGGCGGGCGACAAGGCCGCCGCCGAAGCCAAGTACCGCCGGGCCATCTCGCTCGACCCCAGCGGCCTGCGCACCACGGTCGCGGTCGCCGAGGGCCTGCGCCGGCTGGGCAAGGCCGACGACGCCCGCCAGCTCCTGAAGACGTATGGCGAGAAGTACAGCGACGCCGTGGTCATGGACGGGCTGATCGGCCCCAATGCGCCGGCGCCCAAGCCGCCGACGGCCGCCTCGGGCGTCGCCGAGATCCTGTTCGACATCGGCGGCATCCTGGCCTCCGACCAGCGCAATCCGCGCGCCGATCTTGGCCTGATCTTCTACCAGCTCGCCGCCAGCCTCAGGCCCGAGCACGATTTCGCCTGGTTGATGATCTCGGGTCTTTACGAGCAGTTCCAGCTGATCCCCAAGGCCATCGCCGCGCTCGGCAAGATCGGGCCCAGTTCGCCGCTCTACTGGCAGGCGCGGTTGCGGATCGCCGCCCTCGATGCCCAGCAGGAGAAGTTCGACCAGGCCATCAGCCAGCTGCGCACGCTGGTCGCCGAGAAGCCCGACCGCATCGACGCGGCGCTCACGCTCGCCGACCTGCTGCGCGGCAAGGAGCGCTATGCCGAGGCCGTGCAGGCCTACGACACCGCGATCCAGCGGCTGCACAACATCGAGGAGCGCCACTGGTCGGTGTTCTTCGGCCGCGGCATCGTCGAGGAGCGTCTCAAGCAATGGCCCAAGGCCGAGGCCGACATGAAGAAGGCGCTCGAGCTCTCGCCCGAGCAGCCGCATGTGCTGAACTATCTCGGCTACAGCTGGATCGACCAGGGCCTGCATCTCGACGAAGGCATGAAGATGCTGGAGCGGGCGACCGAGCTCCGGCCCGACGACGGCGCGATCACCGATTCGGTCGGCTGGGCCTTTTACCGGCTCGGCCAGTACGACAAGGCCGTCGAATGGCTCGAGCGCGCGATCGAGCAGAAGGGCGACGACGCCACCATCATCGAGCATCTGGGCGACGCCTACTGGCATGTCGGACGCCAGCGCGAGGCGCGCTTCCAGTGGGAACGGGCGCTCAACCAGAAGCCCGACAAGGACCGCTTGCCGGTGATCAAGGACAAGCTCGCCAATGGGCTGAGCGCGGCCAACGACAAGCCGACCGTCTATGAAAAGGCCGCCGACACCAAGCAGGGCGGCTGAGCCAGCGTCGATGCCGGGCGCCGCGGCGCGGTTTGCGCACGCCAAGGTCAATCTCTGGCTGAACGTCGTCGGCCGCAGGCACGACGGCTACCATCTGCTCGACTCCCTCGTCGCCTTTGTCGACCTCGCCGACACGCTCGACGTGCGGCTCTCCGACGGTCTGTCGCTTGAGCTCGCCGGACCGCAGGCGGCAGGCCTCGCGCGCGATCCCGCCAATCTCGTGCTGAAGGCCGCGCGCCTTCTGGCCGAGCGTGTCGGCGTGCCGCCGCTTGCGTCGATCCGCCTCGCCAAGCATATCCCGGTCGCCGCGGGTCTTGGCGGCGGATCAGCCGATGCTGCCGTGGCGCTGCGCGCGCTGAGCGACCTGTGGCGCGTCGCCTTGCGGGAAGGGGAGCTGTTCGATCTCGCAGCGTCCCTGGGCGCCGACGTGCCGATGTGCCTGGCCGGCCGCACCGCGCTGGTGTCCGGGATCGGCGAGCACTTGCAGCCGGCACCGGCGCTGCCGCCGGCTGCCATCCTGCTGGTCAATGCCGGCGCCGCGCTGCCCACGCGCGACGTCTTCGAAGCGCGCCGCGGTCCCTTCTCGACAGCCGCGCCGGTGACACGGCCTTGGCGAAACCTGCCGGAATTGGTGGCCGCCCTTGCCGTCCGCGGCAACGATCTCTGCGAAGCCGCGATTTCACTGCGCCCGGCAATCGCCGAGGTACTGACCTTCCTGCGCAACAGCAGCGGCGCACGCTATGCCGCGATGAGCGGTAGCGGCGCCACCTGCTTTGCTCTCTACGACTCGCCCGACGCCGCGCAGCGGGCGAGCGCATCGATGCCGACAGCCTGGTGGCGTCACGCGGGGGTTTTGCTCTAGTCCTAGTTCGGCTTGCGCATCATCGTCGCGCGCGTTTCCTTCAGCGACTCGAACAGCGCCTTGCTGGCATCGCCAGTCTGCGCGAGGCCGGCGCTGCGCTCGTAGTCGGCGATGGCTGCGCGCGTGGCGGGGCCGTATAGGCCGTCGGGAGGATCGCGCAAGAAGTTGAGATCTCGCAGCAGCCGCTGAATCGCCGTCACTTGGTCGGCGGTCGACGTTGGCCATGCATCGGGATCGGCGCTGGCGATATCCTCTGAGGTTGGTGGCGCCGGCGGCGGCTCCGGCTGACCGAGATCGATGGCCGTTGGGGCTGTCGTTTCAGCCGGCACCGGCTTGGGCTCCTCGGACGTGGCCACGATCGGCGGCGGTGCGGCGGTTGCCGCCGCGACCTCGGGCATGGGCGGTTTCGGGGGATCGATCGGCGGCGGGACCGTGATTGCTGGTTCGGCTTTCGCGGATTCCGCCTTCTCCTCAGGCTCTGGCGCCGCGCGAGCGATGTCGGCCGACGTGGGCGGCGGCGGGGGCTCGGGCGCACCGAGGTCGATGACCGGTGCGGTTGGCGGCGCGCTTGCGGCGGTGCTGCGATGCGCGACAGCACCCTGCAGGGCTGCGAAGACGTCCTTGGTTGGCTCGCCGGTCTCGCGCGCGCCCGTGCTGCGCTGGAAGGCGCGGATGGCCGCGCGCGTCACCGGACCGATCGCGCCGTCGGGCTTGTCACTCAGGAGTTTCAGGTCGAACAACGCCTGCTGGATGGCGCTGATCTGGTCGTTGACGGCCTTGGGCCAGCCCGGCGGGTCGGGCTCGGAGTCGGCGGCCGCCGTCTGGCCGGACGCGGGCACCGGGAAAGCCGCCGGCGGGAGCGCCGGTGCCGGCAAAGGGGCGGGCGGCAGGGCGGACGGTTCCAAAGGCGGCGGCGGCGTGGGCGGCTGCAGCGCCTCGACGATCTGCTTGAATTCGCGCTGACCGACCGCCTGTGCACGCTCGAGGTCTCCCGGCAGCAAGGTGGCTTTCAGCGCCTGCGCGCGCTGCGCCGCCGTCGTCGCGATCGCGTTGTCACCGCCGCGATTGGTCTGGCGGTCGAACTCGGCGGTGATGGCGTACCAGGCGAGCGCCATTGGCGGATCCTTCGGCAGGAGGTCGCCGCGCTCGTAGATGTCGCCCAAGGTGAACATGGAGACGGCCAAACCCTGGCGGCTCGCCGCACGCAACAGGTCGACCGTTTCCTGGGCATTGCGCGGGGCGCCTTTGCCGTCGCGCAGCATCAGGGCGAGATGGTGCTTGGCGATCGCCAGGTTGGCGTCGGCGGCCTTGCGGTACCATTCGACGGCGCGCGTCGAATCGCGCTCGACGACAAAACCGCGTTCGTACATCACGCCGACATTGAAAGCCGACTGCGCCGAGCCATGCTGGGCGGCGCGCAGCAGCCAGCCAGCGCCTGCCTGCTGGTCTTTGGGGACGCCCACGCCTTGCACCAGACGGCGCGCCATCTCTTCCATGGCGGGGAGCTCGTCGGCATTGGCTCTGCTTCGGACCTCGTTGATCGGCAGGGCGGCCCAGTCGATCGCAGCCGATGGCGCGGCGGCGGCCCGCTCGGTCGTGGAGGGTGCCGGCGTGTCTGGCGCCGGCGTCTCTGGCGCAGGTGTTGCCGCGGTGCGCGCGAAGTCGGCGCTGGTCGGCTCGGGTGGAGCGGCAGCGTCCGGAATCACGATCGGCACCGCGGGCTGTGCTTCTGGCTTCGCGGGTATCGGGGCGAGGGCAGGCGCAGGCTTTGTCTGGGTTGCGTCGGCGGTGCGCGGCGACGACGCCTGCCGCGGCCAGACGAGCCACGCGCCTGCCGTCCCCAGCGCCGCCGCCAGGATCACGCCACCGATCAGGAGAACGGGTCGCGTCGCGTTCATGCTCCAACCTTAGCCGACATCGGCCACGCCGGAGAAGGCATGGCGCGATGGCGCACGACGATCAATGTGGTCAGCAACAGGACCGCGCCGGCCTGATGGGCGGTCGCCAGCGCGATGTCGACGCCGCTCAGGATCGTCGAGATTCCGAGGCCGAGCTGCAGCAGCGCCATCGCCGCCGCCGCCAGCGTCTCCGGCCGGCGCGTACGCCAGGCCAGGACCAGCACACCCAGTACCAAAAGCTTGGCGAGCCAGCGATGGACGAACTGGATGGTCGTGCCGTTCTCGAAGAAGTTGACCCACCATGGATCCAGGTCGAACAGGCCCGGCGGGATCCAGTAGCCCGACATCGTCGGGAAGGTGTTGTGCGCGGTGCCGGCGCGCAGGCCCGCCATCAGCGCCCCCCAAGTCATCACGACCAGGAGGAATCCGATCAGTGCCGTAGCCTTGCGACGGGTTTTGCCATCGCCGTGCCTCGCGCCCTGCGGCCCCAGTTCCAGGATCAGCCACACCGTGTAGGCATAGAGTGCCACGGCGAGCAGCAGATGGGCGGCTAGCCGGTAGTGGCTCACCGAGGGACGGTCGATCAGGCCCGACGCCACCATCGCCCAGCCGAGCGCGCCCTGTAGCCCGCCTAGCACCAGTAGCGCCAGCAGGCGCGGCTTCAGCGCCGGGGTGAGCTGGCCGCGCAGCCAGAACCAGGCGAGCGGTAGCGCGAAGGCCACGCCGATCAGGCGGCCCCACAGGCGATGGATGAACTCCAGCCAGAAAATCTGCTGGAATTCGCCGACGCTGAAACCACGGTTGATCAATCTTCCCTGCGGCGAGGAAAGATATTTCTGCAGCTCGGCCTGCCAGGCCGTATCCGACATCGGCGGCAACCAGCCCGTCACCGGCCGCCATTCGACCATCGACAGGCCCGACTCGGTGAGCCGCGTGAGCGCGCCGAGCACGATCATGAAGAAAATCATCGCGGCAACGACCAGCAGCCAGTTGCGCACGGAGGCGGGAGCCGTTTGCATGGGTGCCGGACCATGCGTGAAGCTGCCCGCCCCGTCATCAGGCATAAATGTCGCGAAATGGGCAGGTGCCTTGCGCTCACGGTCCGTGTTGTTTAATCGGTTCGCACACGAACGAATCACCCCTCGGCCCACCCGGATATTTCGACAATGACCGCGCCTGCGCTGGGCCATGGCCTCAGCTTCACCGACCTCTACGACCGCGACGGTCTTGTCCGTCTGGATGCGGCTTTCGCAGGCTGGCTGCAGACGGCCAATGTCGATGTGCATGCGCGCCTGATGGCCGCGCGCACCGCGCCCGACCAGCTGGCGGCGAAAGACGAGTCCAATCTTCTGATCGAGGTGGCGCGTCCGCTCGAGGATTTCCTGGGTGCCCTGTTTGGCGTTGCCCAGGAAGCGAGCGAACTGCGCGCCCGCCACAGCGCGCTGGCGCCGCTCTATGACTGCAAGCGCCTGTTCGTGCAACGCTACGTCGCGCGCATCATCAAGGCCGCTGCGGCGATAACCCTCGACGGTGCCAAGGTCACGGCCGAGGCCAATGTGCCGGCGCGACTCGAGGATGGGCTGGAAGCGTGGGAGCTTGCCTTCGCGCTGGCCGTCCGCGAACATTTGGGCGCCGACTTCAAGGTCGAGACGCCGACGCCTGCGATCGAGGCGCTGACGCGCTACGCCGCCTGGGCGCTCCATCACCCCGAGGGCAAGAAGCGTCATCGCGACGGGCCGTTGTTCAAGGTGCCGCACAAGCTCGACTTCGAACATCTCGTGCCGATCGAGACCGAAGTCGTGGACGGCGTCACGCGCCTGAAGCTGCCGCGGCCGATGCTGCGCCATCGCGAAGGCTTTGCGCTCACCGACGAGGGCTTCGACCTCGTGCGCGCGCTCGATCACACCAACTACTGCATCTGGTGCCACAACCAGGGCAAGGATTCGTGTTCGCGCGGTCTGCGCGACCGCAAGACCGGCGCCTTCCAGAAATCGCCGTTCGGCGTGACCCTGGCGGGCTGCCCGCTCGAGGAGAAGATCTCGGAGATGAATCTTCTCAAGAGCGAGGGCTTCTCCATCGGCGCGCTCGCCATGGCCGCGGTCGACAATCCGCTGGTGGCGGCAACCGGCCATCGCATCTGCAACGACTGCATGAAGGCCTGCATCTATCAGAAGCAGGAGCCCGTCGACATCCCGCAGATCGAGACCCGCACCCTGAAGGACGTGCTCGGCCTGCCGTGGGGCTTCGAGATCTATTCGCTGCTGACGCGCTGGAATCCGCTCAACCTCCGCCGGCCGATCCCGCGGCCGGCGACGGGCCGCACCGTGCTGGTGGTCGGGCTTGGCCCGGCGGGCTTCAACCTCGCCCATCACCTGATGAACGACGGCCACACGGTGCTGGGCATCGACGGCCTCAAGATCGAGCCGCTTCCGGCAACGCAATCGGGCGTCAAGCCGGATGGCGTACGCGTGCCGTTCGCCGCGGTGCGCGACGTCGACTCCCTGCGCGAGGATCTCGGCGAACGCGCCATGGCGGGCTTCGGCGGTGTCGCCGAGTACGGCATCACCGTGCGCTGGGACAAGAACTACCTGAAGATGGTGCGGCTGCTGCTCGAGCGGCGCCGCCAGTTCTCGATGTTCGGCGGCGTGCGCTTCGGCGGCACGGTGACGGTCGAGAGCGCCCTCGCCATGGGTTTCGACCACATCGCGCTCTGCGCCGGCGCCGGCAAGCCCACCGTGCTCGACCTGCCGAACGGACTGGCGCGCGGCGTGCGCGCGGCGTCGGACTTCCTGATGGCGCTGCAGCTCACCGGCGCGGCGAAGAAGGACTCGATCGCCAACCTGCAGATTCGCCTGCCGGTGGTGGTGATCGGCGGCGGCCTGACGGCGATCGACACGGCGACCGAGTCGCTCGCCTATTATCCGTTGCAGGTCGAGAAGTTTTTGGCGCGCCACGAAATCCTCGTCGCCGAGCGCGGCGAGGCGGCGGTCTTTGCGTCCATGAACGACGAGGAGCGCGGCATCGCGCTGGAGTTCATCGCCCACGCCCAGGCGATGCGCGCCGAGCGCGCCGCGGCCCAGCGCGAACGCCGGGAGCCCGACATCGCTCGGCTGGTGAACGGCTGGGGCGGCGTCACCATCGCCTATCGCCGTCGGCTGATCGATTCGCCGTCCTACACGCTCAATCACGAGGAAGTGCTGAAGGCGCTGGAGGAGGACATCCGCTTTGCCGAGGGCCTGGCGCCGGTTGCCGTCGAGGTCGACGCCAATGGCCATGCGAACGCGCTCAAGGTGGCGGGCGAGCAGAACGGCCAGAAGGTCGAAGCAACCCTGCCGGCGCGCACCATCCTGGTGGCGGCGGGCACGCAGCCCAACACCGTGCTGGCGCGCGAGGACGCGACGCACGC
>Ga0210395_10003492_pt1 | contig 12036 bp, 13 predicted proteins | sample IncBWH4OmetaG_FD_150861 | JGI IMG/M metagenome (GOLD analysis project Ga0210395, IMG submission 150861) | Forest soil microbial communities from Barre Woods Harvard Forest LTER site, Petersham, Massachusetts, United States - Inc-BW-H-4-O ...
GAGTTTCCAGCAGCGTGCGGGACTGCCGATGCGCGGCGGCTCGACGGCGCTGCTCCTCGGCGGCGAGTTGCACGATCGTTCGCGACCACACCACCCGGGCCCAGTGAAACGTCAACAGGATGACGGCGATCCAGGCGACCACCAGACCTGCACCGGGGCCCGGATGGCCCGCGGCCACGGTCTGCCGCGACCAAACGGCCAGCAATCCGGCAGCGCTGGCCACCGCCGAACCCGCCAAAGCCACCCAGGCCAACGCCCAGCGCCGGGTCAACAACGCCAACATCGAGAAGCCGACGCCGAAAACCAGGGCCAGCCAGGCGAATACCCTTGACGGCAGCGCCACCGCCGCCGCCGCGGAACCATTAGTGGAAAACAGCACATCCCATCCGCGGACGTGGCCGGTATGCGGCAGGATGAACGACGCAATCAGCACGAATACCAGGATGGCAACGACCAAAGCCCTTGCGCCCGGTTCGATTTCGCGGGCAATCCGTTGCTCTGCCGCCTCGATATCGGGCCGGAAAGCGTCGAACTCGCCGTCCTTGGGCTCGTTTTCGCTCATCGAGAGCATCCCGCGGGTTCCACCGCCGTCGCCGGTTGTCCGACGCCCGGCATGCCCAGCCCGACACCGCTGGGACGTTGCCCGCCGTCGTAAGCATCACCGGCGCGGGTGCGGCGATGGGTGATGACATCGCCGTCGGCGATGAGATGATGCGGCGCGGCATCGGTGATGATCGTCGTGACGATGTCGCCCGGACGTACCTGCTCCCCGCCGGGCGCGAAATGCACCAGGCGGCCGTCTCGCGCGCGCCCGCTCATCCGGGCGGTGCGGCTGTCCTTGCGGCCTTCCCCGGTGGCCACCAGCAACTCAACGCTGCGTCCGATCTGGTCGCGGTTCTCTTCCAGCGCGATCTGCTCTTGGAGCCCGACCAGTCGCTCGTAACGTTCCTGGACGACGGCTTTCGGCAACTGACCGTCCAGTTCCGCCGCGGGAGTACCGGGGCGCTTGGAGTACTGGAAGGTGAACGCGCCGGAGAACCGGGCCCGCCGCACGACGTCCAGCGTCGCGGCGAAGTCCTCCTCGGTCTCACCGGGGAAGCCGACGATCAGGTCGGTGGTGATGGCCGCGTGCGGCATGGCCGCCCGAACCCGGTCGATGATGCCGAGAAAACGCTCGGCCCGGTAAGACCGCCGCATCGCCCGCAACATCCGGTTCGACCCCGATTGCAGCGGCATGTGCAAGGCCGGGCAGACGTTGGGCGTCTGCGCCATCGCGTCGATGACGTCGTCGGTGAATTCGGCCGGATGCGGTGAGGTGAACCGCACCCGCTCCAACCCATCGATGCGTCCGCATTCGGTCAGTAGTTCGGCGAAGGCGCCACGATTGCGCGGTAACCGCGAATCGGCGAACGAGACCCCGTACGCGTTGACGTTCTGACCCAGGAGGGTGACCTCCAGCACGCCGGCCTGCACCAGCGACCGCACCTCGGCCAGGATGTCAGCCGGACTGCGGTCGACCTCCTTGCCGCGCAACGACGGCACGATGCAGAAGGTGCAGCTGTTATTGCAGCCGACCGAAATGGAAACCCAAGCAGCGTAAGCAGATTCGCGCGCGGCAGGCAGCGCCGATGGAAACTCCTGTAATGCCTCGGCGATTTCTACCTGGGCAACCTTGTTGTGGCGGGCCCGGTCAAGCAGCGCGGGCAACGATCCGATGTTGTGGGTGCCGAAAACGACGTCGACCCACGGCGCCTTGCGCAGCACCGCGTCTTTGTCCTTCTGAGCCAGACAGCCGCCGACCGCGATCTGCATGTCCGGGTCGCTGCGCTTACGCGGAGCCAGGTGGCTGAGGTTGCCGTAGAGCTTGTTGTCAGCGTTCTCGCGCACCGCACAGGTGTTGAAGACCACCACATCCGCGTCGGCGCCGTCGGGCGCGCGCCGGTAGCCCGCCGCCTCCAACAGGCCTGCCAGCCGCTCCGAATCATGGACGTTCATCTGACATCCGTAGGTGCGCACCTGATAGGTGCGCCGCGACGCCACCGGCGAGCGCTCAGCCGCCGCGTCCGATGCCACCGTCGAAGTCACGGGGCCATGGTACGGCGATCGGGCACAGCCTCGAACCGCAGGCGATCAGCCTCGACCGACCGAAGTGGTGAGTCGATTCTCGTCGGTGACCGACCGGGCATGCTTGATGGTCCGCGAGACGGTCGAAACCTCGACGTGTTCCACACCGTTGACTCGTCCGAGCGTGGCGGTGACGTACTCGTAGATCTCGGCCACATCCCGGCACCGTATCGCGGCGACCATGTTGGCCGAACCTCCCACCGCGGCGACGAACGCGGTCGGCTGGTGGGCGGCAAGCAGCGCGCCGACCGCCGGCACTCTCGACGGGGTCACCTCCAGATACAAAGTCGCCCCGGCTGGATAGCCCAACATTTCTGGTGCGATGTCCACGTCGCTGTACAGGGCGCCCGAGCCCACCAGCAGCTCGACGCGTCGTGCCGCGGCGGATTCCGACATGCCGCCGACGTCGGCCAACCGTGCGTAAGTGGCCCGCCCGTCGGCGGCGAGCTCGTCGACCATTGGCTGATCGGCGCTTTCCGGGCGCATCGATGGCCGGTCGGGTACGTCGACCCGCAGTTGCGACCGCTGCTCCGCATCGAGCTGATCCGGAAACCCCGCCCAATCCGCCTCTCCCGGGGTGCGGAAATGGTGCAGCACGGAATAGACGGTCGTGCGTAATACCCTGCCGGTGCGTGGAAGCTGATCAAGCAGCAAGGAATCCCGCTCGGCTGGTGTGCGGGCACGGACACCGAACAGAAGCTCGGCACCCGCATTTATCAGCCGCAGCCACGACACGTCCGGCCGCCTGGCCAGCGCGTCGGCCACCGCGCGCACGGCCTGGGGTTGTACCTCGAGACGCACCAACTGCCCACGATCAGCGGGGTCCGGGGCCGGCAACATCAGCACCCGAACCACACCCGCATCTCGCAGACGACGGTAACGCCGCGCCGCGGTCTGCTCGGACACCCCGATCACCGAGGCGATCAGCCGAAATGATGCCCGGCCGTCGACTCCCAGAGCGTGCAGCAACCGGCGGTCAACCGCGTCGAGGGGAAATAGCGGAACGGTTGTTCTGACTATTTCCGTCATATCGCTCATTATTGCGCTAGTTTCCGTCGGATTCTCGCCGGTGCATAGCGCTTTCCAGGTCGCCGATCCAGTCTGGCGTCAACAGACAGTCACGGCGGAAGGAACTCCGATGCACGAATCAACCGGCGGCACTACGTATCTGGTCACCGGGGCGACCGGAAATATCGGTAGCCGGGTCGTCGAGCGTCTTCTTGCGCGCGACGAGCAAACGCGCGTTTTCGTGCGTAATGGCGACAAGGCGACCAGCCGTTACGGCGACCGGGTTGACGTGAGAGTTGGCGATCTCGCCGACCCGACCGCGCTGGCGCGCGCCGTCGACGGCGTCGACGTGGTCTTTCTGGTTACCACGGGCGTCGATCTCGCGGAGAAGGACAAGCTCGCGGCCAGCGTCGCGAAACTGGCAGGTGTCAGGTTGCTGGTGAAACTGTCGACCGACGACGTCGAACAAGGCGTCGGGACCGGCGTATGGCACCGGGAGGGCGAAGCCGCCGTCCGAGACAGCGGGATCGGGTTCGTTTTCGTGCGGCCATCCGGGTTCATGGACAACTTCCTGAATTGGGCCGACGCGATCAAAACCGATGGTGTGGTCCGCTGCGCCGCCGGCGACGGCACTATTCCGTTCATTCACTCCGACGACATCGCCGACGTGGCGATCGCGGCGATGACGAACCCCCAGTACGAGGGGCTATCGGTGCCGATCACCGGCCCCGAAGCGCTGAGCTTTGCCGACATGACCGCAAAAGTCGGTGCCGCCATCGGGCGGGAACTGCGCTTCCAGCCGGTGTCTGACGATGATGAGCGTCGACGGCAGGCCGCCTGGGGCAGTCCGGAACCCCTAATCGACGCCCGCCTGTCGATCTTCCGGGCAATGCGGGAGGGTCGGCTTGCCACCGTGACCAACAACGTCGCGTCAACCCTTGGCCGTGAACCGATTTCATTCGACCGTTGGGCACGACAGAACGCGGCCGCGTTTCGGTGATGCGCGCCTAGACGCGCCTGCGCTCCCGTTCGGCGGCCACCTCGGCGCTGACTACCTCGTAGGCCATCGTCTGACCGAACCCGCGGCGGGCCAGCATTGCCACCAGCCGACGGCTCACCCGAGCGTCATCGGCGTCGCCGAGGCTCTCCCGACGCAGCCTGGCCCGCACCAGCTGCTCGGCGCGGCCGCGCTCGGCAGCCGGGTTGATGCCGCCGAGCACCGAGGTGATGACGTCGTTGTCGACCCCTTTGGTGTGTAGCTCAGCGGCCAACGCGCGCTTGCCTTTTCCGGTGTTGGCCCGACGCGAATGCACCCACTGTTGGGCGAAGCCGGCGTCGTCCACCAACCCAACGTCCGTCAGCCGGTCTAGCACCCGAGCGCTGACATCGTCCGGATAACCGCGCTTGGCCAGCTGACCGGCCAACTCGGCGCGGGTGCGTGCCCGCGCGGTGAGCAGGCGCAGGCACAACGCCCGCGCCAGCTCCTCGCGAGACGGCTCAGAAATCGACGGGGGCGGGCAAGACGCTGTCATCGGTCAAACCATCGGTCACCACCGCGCCAATGCCGAGCTTTTCCTTGATCTTCTTCTCGATCTCGTTGGCCACCTCGGCGTTCTCCATCAAGAAGTTGCGGGCGTTCTCCTTGCCCTGACCCAGCTGCTCACCCTCGTAGGTGAACCAGGACCCGGACTTGCGGATGAAGCCCTGGTCCACGCCCATGTCGATCAGCGAGCCTTCCCTGCTGATGCCCTTGCCGTAGAGGATGTCGAACTCGGCCTGCTTGAACGGCGGCGACACCTTGTTCTTGACGACCTTGACCCGCGTGCGGTTACCCACCGCATCGGTGCCGTCCTTGAGCGTCTCGATCCGCCGCACGTCCAGTCGAATGGAGGCGTAAAATTTCAAAGCCTTTCCGCCCGTTGTTGTTTCAGGCGAGCCAAACATCACTCCGATCTTCTCACGCAGCTGGTTGATGAAGATCGCCGTGGTACCCGAATTGTTCAGTGCGCCGGTCATTTTCCGCAGCGCCTGACTCATCAGCCGGGCCTGCAGTCCGACATGGCTGTCGCCCATCTCGCCTTCGATCTCAGCCCGCGGCACCAGCGCGGCCACCGAGTCGATGACCAGAATGTCCAGCGCGCCGGAGCGGATCAGCATGTCAGCGATCTCGAGCGCCTGCTCGCCGGTGTCGGGCTGGCTGACCAGCAGCGAATCGGTGTCCACGCCAAGCTTGTTGGCGTAGTCGGGGTCCAGCGCGTGCTCCGCGTCGATGAACGCCGCGATGCCGCCGGCGGCCTGGGCGTTGGCCACCGCGTGCAGTGCGACGGTGGTCTTACCCGAGGACTCCGGACCGTAGATCTCCACGACGCGGCCACGGGGCAGGCCACCGATGCCCAGGGCAACGTCCAGTGCGATCGACCCGGTCGGGATGACCGAGATCGGCTGGCGCACCTCGTCGCCGAGGCGCATCACCGAACCTTTGCCGTAACTCTTCTCGATCTGGGCCATCGCCAGTTCGAGGGCCTTCTCGCGGTCAGGGGCTTGCGTCATGGTGCTACCTCTCGGTGTAGTCGGTGTTCTCCTCGACCGGTATCGGTCAGTTGGCCGCGACGTTAAAGCAGCCCACCGACAAGTCGGCGCTGTCGAACGCTCACCACATTAGCGAACAGGTGTTCGAAAGCAAGCAGGCGCGCCGCGGCGTGTCTACGGCGGAATCCGCGAAGGCCAACCACTCATGCCTTGTTGATCTATTATCTACGCATGGACGCAGATAAGAGATCGTTGCCTGGCCTGCCCAGCGACGATGGCTCCGATCACGGCCACACCCATGGACACGACCATTCCCATTCCCACACCCATGACCATGACCACGACCATCCACGCGGATTGAGGGCTGCGGTCAAACAGATCTTCGTCCCCCACAGCCACGACGCGTCAGACAGCTACGACAGCGCCCTGGAGTCCAGCGCCAGCGGTATCCGAGCGGTCAAGATCAGCCTGGTCGCCCTGGGCATCACCGCATTGGCGCAGGTGGCGATCGTCATCATCTCCGGGTCGGTCGCCCTGGCCGCCGATACCATCCACAACTTCTCGGACGCCCTGACGGCGATCCCGCTGTGGATCGCATTCGCCCTGAGCAACCGCGCGCCCAGCCGCCGCTACACGTACGGATTCGGCCGCGTCGAAGACCTCGCGGGCCTGTTCGTGATCGCGATGATCACTTTGTCAGCGATCATCGCCGGTTACGAAGCCGTCATGCGCCTGATCCACCCGGTGCCGATCGAGCATCTCGGCTGGGTCGCCGCCGCGGGTCTGATGGGTTTCATCGGCAACGAACTCGTAGCCATCTACCGCATCAGCGTGGGACGCCGGATCGGCTCGGCCGCTCTGGTAGCCGACGGATTGCACGCCCGCACTGACGGATTCACCTCGCTCAGCGTGTTATTAAGCGCCGGCGGGGTGGCACTCGGCTTCCCGCTGGCCGACCCGATCATTGGCCTGCTGATCACCGTGGCGATCCTGGCGGTACTTCGCACCGCGGCGCGCGATATCTTCCGCCGCCTGTTAGACGGCGTGGACCCGGAGATCGTCGACGCCGCCGAAAGCTCGCTTGTTGCCAACCCCGGCGTCAAAGCGGTGCGCAGCATCAGGATGCGTTGGATCGGACACCGGCTGCACGCAGACGCCGAACTCGATGTCGACTCAGCAACCAGCCTCGCCGATGCGCACCGCATTGCTCACGACGCCGAACATGAGTTGATCCACCGCGTCCCGAGATTGAGCAGCGCGCTTATCCACGCGTATCCATCACACATCTGGCCAGCGTCCTAGCCGCGGACCACCCGCGCATCAGTGCCGGCTAGCCGCGATATAGGCCCGGGAACGTCGACTTGAGCGCGTCCAACTTGGGCAAGTCGTTTTGGACGATGTACGGGTTGTTCGGATGCAAGTCGAAGAAGTTCTGGTGGTAGGCCTCCGCAGGGAAGAACTGGGGTGCCGACGACACACTGGTGACGATCGGCGCGGGGAAAGCGCCCGCCTGGTTCAGCTGGGTGATGTACGCATCCGCAATGTTTCGTTGAGTCGGGTCCTGAGCAAAGATCACCGAACGGTACGAAGGGCCCACGTCGGGTCCCTGACGGTTGAGTTCGGTCGGATCTTGCACGACGGCGAAAAAGATCTGCAACAGCTGGCCGTAGGTAACCTGGGTCGGGTCATAGCTGATACGCACCGACTCGGCGTGCCCGGTGGTCTCGGTGCTGACTGCCTCGTAATTAGCTGTCGCCGCGTCTCCTCCCGCGTACCCGGACTCGGCCGCGTTCACCCCTTTGACGTGCTGGTAAACGCCCTGCACACCCCAGAAACAGCCGCCGGCCAGGACCGCGGTCTCGGCCTTGGGGCGTCCGGTCGCCGGTTCGTCGACCGCCGGTGCCGGAATTGCGCTCGACGCGCTCGCGGGCGGCATCATGGGATATCGGACGAGGAACACCGCCGCGGCGAGTCCCACCACTGCCAGTCCAGCCGCCAGGATCGCTCGCCAACGAAAAGTCGCAGTATTCACGCCAGCCTCCGCATTCGGTTGCACATCATGTTGCACATCATTGAGTACCTTTCGTGCACGAAATACCCGTAGAGAAGGTTCAGCAACCGGCGCCAAACTTCACCACTGTTCGCGGGGAACGTCGAAGTCGACGCAGAGCGCCCGCCACACGTCGCGCGGGTCGACGCCGTCCTCGATCGCCTGCGCGCCGGTGCGGCCGTCGAAGCCGGTCAGCACGTGATCGGACAACACCGAGGCGCCGTAGGTGGCCCCGAAACGCAACGTGACCCGCTCGTGAAATTCCGTCAGGCGCACGCCGACCAAGCTACCTGGGCCCAAGCCGCCCGGCGGGCGCGAGCGCATCGCGGCACACCCGTACCGGATCGGCGACATCGGTGACGCTGGCCGCGGCCCGCTGGGCGGCTTCGCGGTAGCTCGGCGTCGTAAGCACCTCATCGACGGCCTTGACCAACGCCTCGGCGGTCAACGGCCGAACCAGCCGTCCGCTGCCCTGGCGCGCCACCCGGTTGGCGATCTCCCACTGATCCGCGCCGCCGGGAACCACCACCAGCGGCACGCCGGCCAGCAGCGTCTTGGCCACCATTCCGTGCCCGCCGCCGCAGATCGCCAGGTCGGCATGCGCCAGCAGTTCGTCTTGACGCCCCAGCCCGGCCACCGCCCACGGCGGCACGGTCAGATCAGGACCGTTCAGCCGCGACACCACCACCCGTGCGCCGACGGGCAAACCGGTCCCGGGCGCCAGGCAGTCCAGCGCGGTCTGGGCCATCCCCTTCGTCCCGGTCAACGCCGTCGACGGCGCGACCACCACCACCGGGCCGGCGCCCGGCGGGATCGGCAGCAGTTGCTCGGTCGGCTCGAAGTGCAGCGGACCTACCAGCACGGCTTCGGCCGGCCAGTCCGGGCGGGGAACCTCCAGGGCGGGCAGCGTGGCGATCAGCCGTCGCAGGGGCCCGGGATCGGTGGCGGGCAAACCGATCTCGACGCGGACCCCCGCGCGCTGACGTATACCGGCGCGCCAGGATCGCGCGGTCAGCGCCCGCATCGCGGCGTCCCGCAGTCGGCCCTTGATACCGGTGCCCGGCGCAAGCCCGCTACCCAGCGGCGGCAGCCCCTTCGACGGCAGGTACAGCGGATGCGGGTTCAGTTCGATCCACGGAATCCCCAGCAGCTCGGCGGACATCCCGCCGCAGGCGGTGATGACATCCGACACCACGAGGGCCGGCGCCAGCTCCCGGAGCTGCGGAAGATTCAGCACCGCCATCCGCGCCGCGCGCTGGTGGATCTTGGCGCCGGCGTCCCGGTCGTCGTCGTCTGCGGTGGGGTCGAGCCCGGCCAGTTCGATGGCGTCGACGCCGGCGGCGCGGGCGGTTTCGAGCCATTCGGTGCCGGTGAGCAGGGTCGGCGCGTCGCCGGCTGCCGAAAAATGCCGGCACAGCGCGATGGCCGGAAACGAGTGCCCGGGGTCTGGTCCAGCGACCACGGCAACGCGCATCGCCCTACCCTGCCACAGCGCTCGGCGGCTCGAATCGCCGTTAGGCTGGTGATCATGACCGAGCAGACTGCTCAAGGCGACGGCACGGGGCCTGGTCGGGTTGGTGGTGCCGTCGCTCAGGGCGTCGTTCTGAGCCCGCGAGCCGAGAGGACAGTCCAGTGAGCGACAGCACACGGCCGAACGCGCTCCAGTATGTCCGGTACTGCTGCGGGCGGCGGCTACCCGACTCGATGCGGGACTGGGTGCGCAACGACCTGGCCGGCAAGGGCGCCGCCGCGCGGATGATGATCCGTGTCGCCATTCCGGCGGTGTTGGTGCTTGCCCCGTTCTGGCTGATTCCCACGACGCTGGACGTCCACCTGAGCATGACGCTGCCGATCCTCATCCCGTTCGTGTATTTCTCGCACGCGCTCAACAAGGTGTGGCGCCGCCACATGCTGCAGGTGCACAACCTCGACCCGGATCTCGTCGACGAACGACGTCGCCAGCGCGACGCGCACATCCATCAGGCCTACATCGAACGCTACGGCCCCAGGCCCGAGTCGACCCCAGACAGCCACAACAGCTAGCGGACGCGCGGCAACCCGCCGAGTTCGTCGAAAGCCTGCGACCAGCCGATCAGACGATCGGTCGCGCCGGCCAGCTCGTCGCGATAGCGCTGCCGTGAGGCCACCAACGCGACGCCGCGATCTGCGTTCGCCGACGAGACCAACTGCGCTGCGGCGGTGACCATTTCGTTGTACTGACGCACGCCGGCGCTCAACTGCGCGGTAAACGCGTTGATGGTGGGGGCCAGGTAGGACCGCGACTGCGGGGTGCCGTTGGCCGCCCGCTCCATCGACACCACCTCGGCGGCGGTAGCCGCCATGGCGGCCGAGCTCTTGTCAGCGGCTGCGGTCAGCTCACGAATCTCGTTGGCGGGCAGCATGTTTCCTCGTTGGATAACCCCGAGTAACGAGAAGAATCCCCGTTCGGAGGCTCCCAGCGCCGACATCGCCGATCGTGCCGCCGAACTAGGCGGTGGCAGGCGTCGGCCACCGGCCGGCCGCTGCGTGGGCAGTGGCTCGGCTCGCAGCCACCGGTAGCGAATCAGCAGCAGCGTCGCGATCATCGCCTGCCCGACCGCGATCCCACCGGTGATCTCCAGCAGCAACGCGAACCAGCCCCACGCCGCCAGGACCGCCGTCACCACACCCCAGAACACGCACCCGGCGGCGAATATCAGGCCCCACCGCAGTGCACGGCGGCGTCGGCGCAGCAGCTTTTCCCGCGGATCGGTGGCGGCGCTGATCTTCTGCGCCACCAACTCGGAGAGTGCGTCGGCCGTGTCGAGACCGCGCAGCAGCAATGCCCGCCACGGGGCGCTGCGACCGAACTCCACCGCCATTTCGCTCCGCTCGTTTACTGCTGGCCGATGGGCTTCTCGGCGTTGCCGGCTTGAGGGGCCGCCGCCGGTGTGGCCGAGGTAGACGTAGTGCCCGGGGTTGCCGCGCGGTCGCCGACCGCCCCTCCAGCCGGTAACGCCTCGCCGCGCATCGATGCGCGGATCTGCTCCAACCGCGAGTGGCCGGCCATCTCCACGCCGGCCTGCTCGACCTCGAGCATGCGGCCCTGCACCGAGTTCTGCGCCAACTCGGCCTCACCCATCGCGTTGGCGTAGCGGCGCTCGATCTTGTCGCGCACCTCGTCGAGGCTAGGAGTGGTGCCGGGTGCGGCGATCTCGCTCATCGACCGCAACGACTTGCTGACCTCCTCCTGCATCTTGGCCTGCTCGAGCTGGCTGAGCAGCTTGGTGCGCTCGGCGATCTTCTGCTGCAGCACCATCGCGTTTCGTTCGACGGCCTTCTTGGCTTGCGCGGCGGCGCCAAGCGCCTGGTCGTGCAATGCCTTGAGGTCTTCCACGCTCTGCTCGGCGGTCACCAGCTGGGCCGCGAAGGCCTCAGCGGCGTTGTTGTATTCGGTGGCTTTGGCGGTGTCTCCCGCGGCGGTGGCCTGGTCGGCGAGCGTCACCGCTTGCCGGACGTTGACCTGCAGCTTCTCGATATCGGCCAGCTGCCGGTTGAGCCGCATCTCGAGTTGGCGCTGATTGCCGATCACCTGGGCGGCTTGCTGGGTCAGCGCCTGGTGCTGACGCTGCGCTTCCTCGATGGCCTGCTGGATCTGAACTTTGGGGTCGGCGTGCTCGTCGATCTTCGCGTTGAACAGCGCCATGACGTACTTCCACGCTTTGACGAACGGATTGGCCATGGATTAGCTCCGCCTTCGTGTGTAGGTGTCTGCACTCGTGCTGAAGCTCAATTTATCGGTTCCACGCCGATTGCCACACCCTTGCGGTGCGGCTAGGCGCGGGCCGATAGGGCCAAAGCGACAGCCGGCGGGATGACGACCTTCGTGCTGACATCGATATTCGCCGCGCTGGCCGGAGCGACCGGGGCCTCGCGGCGTGCCAATTGTTCACCGGCCTCGACGAGCAGCTGTGCCAACGGGACATCCAGGGCAGTGCAGATCGCGCTCAGCAGCTCGCTGGACGCCTCTTTGCGACCTCGCTCGACCTCGGACAGGTAGCCCAAGCTGACCCGCGCAGCGTCCGACACTTCACGCAAGGTCCGGCCTTGTTTGGTTCGGGCGCGACGCAGCACGTCGCCGAGAACCTCGCGCAGCAATGACGCCATCGCGCTCTCCTTAAGTCCGCTCAGCCGAGATGGTTCATCAGATCAACGACCGCCGCGCGCCCATTGGTTCCCGCGCGCAAAACCTCGCTGGCGCCGGCCACTCCGGCGAGGGTGGCCGCGAGCAGCCCCGCGGTCAGCGACTCCGTGGTGGCGACAGTTTGCGGACGGTCAGATCCGCT
>Ga0210395_10003493_pt1 | contig 12035 bp, 13 predicted proteins | sample IncBWH4OmetaG_FD_150861 | JGI IMG/M metagenome (GOLD analysis project Ga0210395, IMG submission 150861) | Forest soil microbial communities from Barre Woods Harvard Forest LTER site, Petersham, Massachusetts, United States - Inc-BW-H-4-O ...
GAGGTGTTCGGCGCGCAGTGCACCATCTTGGCCCCGGCGTCCTGGTGCTGGCCTTCGCCGGCGAACGCGACGGACAGGGTCTCGCCCCGGGCGTGCTCGCCCATCAGGTAGATGGCCGGGTACTTCATGGTGACCTTGGAGCCGATGTTGCCGTCGATCCACTCCATGCTCGCGCCCCGCTCGGCCACGGCCCGCTTGGTGACCAGGTTGTAGACGTTGTTCGACCAGTTCTGGATGGTGGTGTAGCGGCAGTGACCGCCGGCCTTGACGATGATCTCGACGACCGCGGAGTGCAGCGAGTCGGAGGAGTAGATCGGCGCGGTGCAGCCCTCGACGTAGTGCACGCTGGCACCCTCGTCGACGATGATCAGGGTCCGCTCGAACTGGCCCATGTTCTCGGTGTTGATCCGGAAGTAGGCCTGCAGCGGGATGTCCACGTGCACGCCCTTCGGCACGTAAATGAACGAGCCGCCCGACCAGACCGCGGTGTTCAGCGCGGCGAACTTGTTGTCGCCCACCGGGATGATCGTGGCGAAGTACTCCCGGAAGAGGTCCGGATGCTCCTTGAGCGCGGTGTCGGTGTCCAGGAAGATGACGCCCTTGTCCTCCAGGTCCTCGCGGATCGTGTGGTAGACGACTTCGCTTTCGTACTGGGCGGCCACGCCGCCGATGAGCCGCTGCTTCTCCGCCTCGGGGATGCCGAGCTTGTCGTAGGTGTTCTTGATGTCCGCGGGCAGGTCGTCCCAGCTGGCGGCCTGCTTCTCGGTCGACCGGACGAAGTACTTGATGTTCTCGAAATCGATGCCGGTCAGGTCCGCCCCCCAGGCGGGCATCGGCTTACGCCGGAACAGCTTCAGGCCCTTCAGCCGCAGGTCCAGCATCCACTCCGGCTCGTTCTTCAGGGCCGAGATGTCCCGGACGACCTCCTCGGACAGGCCCCGGCGCGCGGACTCGCCCGCCACGTCCGAGTCGGCCCAGCCGAACTTGTAACGCTCCAGCCCCTCAAGCTCGGGGTGCGCGACTGTCGTCATATGGGGATGCCTCCGGACTCAGTTGTTGTCGTGTCGGCGGCAGGCATTTGGGTCAGCAAGCTCCAGCCCGATATCTCAAATACTACCATTAATTCTAGAAATTTATTGCCGGTTTTCTACTGCCTGCGTGCCGAGACACCGCGGTGGCGATGTTGTGGATGCCGGGCTGCCCAGCCCTGGGCACCCGGGCCCAGCTGCGACGCGGCGACGAACGCGTTCGTGATCTCGCCCGTGATACCGTCGGGTTACCGCTCCGGACCTCGGTGGCTGATGGCGCTTGCTGACTGCGACGCCGCCGAGATGCTCGGAGCTTTCGATGCTGGGATCGGGTAAGACCCGCGCGGCTGGTGCCATTGCGACGGCCAGCTCGCCCCGCAGCCAGGCGGCCGACGTTTACCGCCGTTACGCCGCCGCGCTGTACTGGCAGGCGCTGCTGGCTCGCGACGACCCGGCGTGGGCCGAGCATGTCGGCTGTGACGTCATCACCGATGAGTCTGCGCTGGCCGCAATAGCGGAGCATGGCGAAGACGATGCACCTTATCGCCGGACACACCCGGTCCTGCGGCGCTGTCGTGAGCTGACCGTCGGCCTGGCGTGGCAAATCCGCCGCCCCGGGCACGCCGCCGTGGCCGAGGACGACAGCCAGGTAAGAACGTCAGCCACAGGCAGGCAGTGAGCCCGGTGGGGGCCGGGCTCACTGCCTGCTCCGGAGTGACGGACGTCAATATCGCGCGCCGCTATCGCGGACCCGCGGAAGAGCAGAAGGAAAATGATGCGAAGACTCGGATACGTCACGACGATCATCATGGCCGCTGCCGCAGCGGCGCTTGGGCTGCTGGCGGTCAAATCGCTGCCCGACGCGCGGCGGTACCTGACGGTGCGGAAAATGTAGCAATACAAATTACGTTGCTGCGGACCCCGGCAGGCGTGCCCGCGAAATACTCGCGGCGGCACGGCAGGGCCCGGAGTTTTTTCTTTATACCGCGCCAGCAGCCCTGGCCGGGCTCGCGGCCCAGGTCGTAGACCCGGGTGTGCTTCTCCCCCCAGGCCGACGTCGCCGGCGGCTTGCTGATATGCGCGATCGGCGTCGATGCCGTCCGTCATATCCGCCAGCGCCGCGAGTTCATCACGCTGGCGTGGATCCCCGTGCTGCTCGGTGCCCACCAATTCATCGAGGCGCTCGTCTGGCTGTGGCTGCAGGGCCATGTGCCGCGCGGGATCGGCCATGTCGCGCTGTGGGCTTACCTGCTGATCGCCTTCGTCGTGCTGCCCGTGTTCGTCCCGCTGGCCGTCATCGCGGTTGAGCCGACCAGGCGGCGCAGGCAGATGATGACGCCCTTCGCGGTACTCGGGGCGGTCATCGCGGTGACGCTGCTCACCGCGATGGCCCGTGGCCCGGTCGGCGTGAAGCTGGCGCCGTATCACCTGTCCTACAGCATCCGGGTCTCGGATGGCTTCCTGGTCATCGCGCTGTATGTGGTAGCCGTATGCGGTCCGCTGCTGGTGTCGGGCTACCGCAACGTCGCCCTGTTCGGCATGGTTAACCTGGTTGCCGTCATCGTCATTGCCCGGCTCACCATCTCCGGGTTCGCCTCGGTGTGGTGCGGGTGGGCGGCCGTCTCCAGCGCCGCCATCACGCTGCACTGCCGCTTGGCGGGGCCTCATCCTCAGCGTGCCGGGCCCGGGCCCGGGGACCTCATGTCGGCCGGCTGACCGGTACCGGCTTGACCGGAATGAGCGCTGGCGTCTCAGCGACCGCGGGCCGTGCATTTGGTGGCCTGGGAATCAGGCGTACTGTCGGCATTGGGACTATCGCCCTTGTCGTGCCAGCGTGTACGCGAGATTGCGACTCCGGCTGCTCTGGACCCTGGCGGCACCTGACAATCCAGGTCGAACAGGGTGGCACGCCATGACAGGTCCTATCGGCTCGCGGGTCCCGGCAGGCTGTACGGGCCAGGAACTCGCCGAACTGAGTGACCGTGAGCTGCTAGCCATGGTGAGCTCGCTGCCCCGCTTCAGCCAGCGGCGGATGGCGGCGTGCGACCTGCTGGTCAGCCGGCACCGTGACCTGGTCTGGTCCTGCGTCCGGCGATATCGGCACGGCCCTGAGCCGACTGAAGACCTGATGCAGGTGGGCTACGTTGGCCTGGTCTCGGCGATCAACAACTTCGACCCAGCCGTTGGCTGCTCCCTGGCGACCTATGCTCACCCGCACATTACCGGCGAGATCAAGCGGTATTTCCGGGACAAGCGCTGGCAGGTTCACATCACCCGGTCCGTCAAGGAGCTGGCCATCCAAGCCCGGGCGGCGACCTGGCGGCTGACCCAGGAGCTCGGGCGCATGCCGGCCGAGTCCGACGTGGCCGCTTCCCTGGGGGTCAGCGACCATGACCTGCGGAACGCCCAGCTGGCCGAGATGGCGTTCCAGCCGTCCTCGCTGGATGCGCCGACGTCCAGCCAGCCCGGAGCGGCCATACAGGCTGACCTCCTGGGCGGGGAGGACCCGCGGATGGAGCACGTGCTCGACATGCAGGCCGTCGCGACCCACTGGCCTGAACTGCCGCTGCTCGAGCAGAAGATCCTGCTCCTGCGCTTCTACGGCAGCATGACCCAGGATCAGATCGGCCGCCATCTCGGCATCTCCCAGATGCAGGTCTCCCGGCTGCTCAGCCACGCGCTCGGCTACCTCCGCCCGCGCCTACTCGGGCTAGACGAGGCAGCCGCCGGGTGAGGACCGGGTAGACGCCGTCCGGTCGGCATCGGAGCTGGGCTCTGCAGCCCGCACGCCGCGCTGCGGCAGCCAACCCGGGTCTACATGAGAAACATCGTGTTACGCTGAGTTTCTCGTGTAACTAATCGCGGAGGCGGCCATGGACCAGGCGGCGATCGACCACATCGAACAGCAGATTGACGGCGAGGTGAAGAAACGCTTCCCCGGCGCGGTGCGGCGGGTCGCGGTGCTGCAATACGGCGATGACCCGGTGATTGAACCAGGAGACCTGCTGGTCCGCGTGATCATTGAAGCGCCGGAGGAACGCGAGGGCCAGCGGGAGGCCTTCGAGGCGTTCGAGAAGGCGCACGGCGGGGCGATCAAGCATTTCCGGCGCGACCTGTCGGCTCAGCTTCCTGAGGTCGGGCGGCTCGAGTTCTGCACCAGCGACACCGGCCACGGCCCCAGCAGGATGATGCTGGGTGAGGGCAGATCCCGCGGCTCACTGGAGGCCCGCGCGCTGGAAAGCGGTGAGCTGACCCCCGTGATGGCCCGGCTCGGGCCTGCGGACCTGGAAACACTGGACGCGCTTATCACGGCGGGCATCGCAGCCAGCCGCGCCGAAGCCGTCCGCTGGGCCCTGGCTCGCATTCGCGAGCGGCCAGCCTATGCGCAGCTGCGTGAGCGGGCCCGGGAGATCGAACGGCTCAAAACCGAGTTCTGAGGCGGATGATCGCAGTATGGAGCTCGGGCCTGGCACTGATCCAGGCCGAAGCAATCCTTGCTGAACTCGAAATCCTCTTCCACGGGCCACTAGGCGCGGGGATTAAAGCGTAAAAGCAGGGTAGTACACAAAATGTTGCTCCGGACCCTGGCAGCGGTTAGGTCCGAGAAATAGCGGCTGCCGACGGGATCCGGAGTTTTCGCTTCCGGGTATTACCAGCATGCAGCTTTCGTCAGCGAAAGGCTGTCCCGCGGCAAATACTCGCGCTGCGACGTAAATTTTCTTGGCTTGGCCGCTGCATCGTTCCTGCAGCTCCGGCCGCGCCCAGAAAAGGAACGATCGCAATGACTGATGAGCTCACTGCCGGCTACGAAGGCACGGAGCCGTTCCCGGGCGGCGGCAGCACGCCGCGCACCTTCGATGGCGGGGTCCGGGTAGCGGTGACAGCCGCGATCGTCATCGTGCCGTTCGCCGGTCTGGCGGTGGCGGTATGGCTCGCCTGGGGTCATGGCCTGCATCTCACCGACATCCTGCTCGCGGCGGCCTTCTACCTGGTGACGGGGCTCGGGGTGACCATCGGCTTCCACCGGCTGCTCACCCACCGCAGCTTCACGGCGGCGCCGGCACTGCGGGTCGTGCTGGCTATCGCGGGGTCGATGAGCTTCGAGGGCGACGTCATCGGCTGGGTCGCGATCCACCGCCGTCATCACGCGTTTGCCGACCGGCCGGGCGACCCGCATTCGCCGTACCGGTACGGAACCAGTCTGCCGGGGCAGCTCCGCGGTCTCGCCCACGCGCACATGGGCTGGCTGCTACGCGATGACCCGACTCCGGCCCCGCGCTATGCCCCGGACCTGGTGGCCGACCCGGCCATGCGGGCGATCTCGGCGGCGTTCCCCGCCTTGTGCGCCACCTCGCTCGGGCTGCCGTTCGCCGTCGGCTGGGCGATTGGCGGTAGCTGGCACGCCGCCCTGGCCGCCCTGCTGTGGGCCGGGCTGGTCCGTGTCGCCCTGCTTCAGCACGTCACCTGGAGCGTCAACTCGCTGTGCCACGTGATCGGCAACCGTCCGTTCACCACTCGCCGTTACGACCGGGCCACCAACTTGTGGCCTCTGGCTCTGCTCTCCCTCGGCGAAAGCTGGCACAACATGCACCACTCCGATCCAACCTGCGCCAGGCATGGCGCCGATCCCCGGCAGATCGATATCTCCGCCGCCGTCATTCGCCTCTTTGAGCGCTTCGGCTGGGCGACCGGCGTGCACTGGCCTGATCCCGCCCGCCTGGATGGGCGCCGTCGCGATCAAGGTCAGGCTAGGTCGCGGCCAGTTGGGTATTTTTCCAGGTCACACAGAAGCGATCCGGGCCGATTGCCTGTGCCGGCGATTCGTGCGACAGTGATTCCACTTAGCGAGCTTGGATCTGTCCGGACCATGCGCTCCCTCGCCGCTAGCGGTTTGCGCGTTGAAGGTGGCGAGACTCATGATGGATCCTGCTCTCAGGCGGCCCGGCGAGGACAGGGCGCGACCTGAGCAACGACTCGATGCGATCCGGTCTGCGCTGTGCATCTACTGCCGCACGGACAGGTTTGTGTCCTGGCCGCCGGCGAGCAGACCGCGCTCGCCTGACTGTCCTGGCTGCCAGCGGCGGACGACCCGGCCAGCGCACAGGCCGCCATCACCGGCTTGACGGGTCACCTTAGTAGTGAGCTTTCTGGGCTCCTGGCGCGGTTCACGACGCGGCTCCTGCCCTGCATCCGCCGCTCGGGACCCCGGCGGCACATCGACTAGCCCAGCCACGATGTGCCTTCAGGAGTCCCGCAGTGCAATCCTCCGAATCGGACCCGGGCCGGGCCCGCCCTCGCCGGACGTCCCGGCTGGTGCGATGGCTGGCCGGGCGGAACGTGCTCAGGCGGCCCGTGGACAGGATCGAGGGCGCGGTCCTGGTGGTGTTGTCCGCCGCCTTCCTCGCTGCTGTGGCCGTGGGGTCCATCATTGGCGCGCACACATATCAGTCGCAGGGCGCGGCCTCGGCTGGCCTGCGTCCGGCGGTGGCCGTGCTGAGTCAGGCCGGGCCGTTGTTTCGCATTAGCATGGCCCGGCTCGGGCAGGATGAGGCGCGCTGGCGCGGCCCGGGGGGCAGTGAGCAATCCGGTGTGCTGACCACCGCGACCGCGCCCGGCATCGCAGGTGCGGCGGCTGGCGCCCGGATACCGATCTGGCTGGATCGCTCGGGTCAGCCGGTCGCGCCTCCCGTCGGCCAGGTCGCCATGATCGTCAACGCGCTGGCCGCGACCGCCGCGGTGACCGGGGCGGCCGCAGCTACATTGCTCGCCTGTTATGGGCTGTGCCGGCTCGTCCTCGACCGGCGGCGGCTGGCGGCGTGGGAATCCGCGTGGTCCCTGACCGGGCCCCGATGGACAACCCGTCGCTAGGCTCGGTGCCCGCGCCACGCGGGCGTGACGAATCCTGTCCGCCGACGGCGCTCCTACGCGGTCCGTCGGTCAGAACGTGCAGGTCTGCGAAGTTGATATTCCATCGTTAACACTGTAAGTTCACTTCGTAGGTCTACTATGTAGACAGCGCGTGGTGCTGACTGACCGCCATCGGCGGTTGCCCTCACCGCGCCGCCAAGGGAGATGACCATTTCATGACAGTGACTCTGGATCGCGACGTCGAAGCCTTCATCGGCTCCCCGCGACAGCTGTTCATCAACGGGCAATGGTGTGACGCGGCGTCGGGCCAGACGTTCGAGACGCCCGACCCCGCGACCGGGGAGACGCTCGCCCGGGTCGCCGAGGGCGATGCCGAGGACATCAACCGGGCTGTGCGGGCGGCGCGCCGGGCGTTCGAAGAGGGCCCCTGGGGCAGGATGACCCCCTCGGAGCGGGGACGGATCATCTGGCGGATCGGCGACCTGATCCTCGAGCACGCCGACGAACTGGCCCAGCTCGAGTCGCTGGACAACGGCAAGCCGTTCGCCGTGGCCAGAGCGGCTGACGTGCCGCTGGCCGCAGACTTGTTCCACTACATGGCCGGGTGGGCGACCAAGATCGAGGGCAACTCGATCAACATCTCGGTGCCCTACATGCCGGGCGCGAACTTCCACTCCTACACGCTGCGCGAGCCGCTCGGCGTGGTCGGGCAGATCATCCCGTGGAACTTCCCGCTGCTGATGGCCGCGTGGAAGCTCGGCCCGGCGCTCGCCGCCGGCAACTGCGTGGTGCTCAAGCCGGCCGAGCAGACCCCGCTGACCGCGCTGCGCCTGGCCGGGCTCGTCGCCGAGGCCGGCGTACCGGACGGGGTAGTGAACGTGGTACCCGGCTTCGGCGAGACCGCCGGAGCGGCCCTGGCCTCCCACCCAGACGTGGACAAGGTCGCGTTCACCGGTTCCACCGAGGTGGGCAAGCTGATCGTCGCGGCCTCGGGGGCCAGCAACCTGAAGAAGCTGACCCTGGAACTCGGCGGCAAGAGCCCCAACATCGTGTTCGACGATGCCGGGCCCGGCGCCATCGAGGGCGCCGCGAACGCGATCTTCTTCAACCACGGGCAGTGCTGCGTGGCCGGCTCACGGCTGTATGTCCAGCGCGGCCGGTTCGATGAAGTCCTCGACGGCGTCGCGCAGATCGCCAAGTCGATCAAGATGGGACCGGGGATGGAACCAGGGACGCAGATGGGCCCGCTGGTCTCCGACGAGCAGTTCCGCCGGGTAACCGGCTTCCTGGAGTCCGGGAAGGCCGACGGCGCTACTGCGCTGGCCGGCGGCGGGCGGCACGGTGACCGCGGCTACTTCGTCGAGCCCACCGTGCTGACCAATACCCGCCCGGAGATGCAGGTCGTCCGCGAGGAGATCTTCGGTCCGGTCCTGGTCGCCGCCCCGTTCGCCGATCTGGATGAGATCGCCGCGGTGGCGAACGACTCCGAGTACGGCCTGGGGGCGGGCATCTGGACCAAGGACATCTCCAAGGCCCATGCCCTGGCCAAGAAGATCCGGGCCGGCACCGTCTGGATCAACTGCTACAACGTGTTCGATGCGGCACTGCCGTTCGGCGGGTACAAGCAGTCGGGCTGGGGCCGTGAGATGGGCCACGAGGCACTCCATGCCTACACCGAGGTCAAGGCCGTCACCACTCAGCTGTAGTAAATCAGCAGCCAAAGCCCCCGGGGCCGGTCCGGCCCCGGGGGCTTTGGCGTCGCATGGGTATAGGTGTCACCACGGCTCGTTCTGAATCATGAGCTTTTCATCTAACTAGCCGTACACGTGATTTTCGGGTTTGCGCCGACGTAATTGAGCGGGCCCGCGAGAACGGTCACGGCGATCGTGCTCGCCTTGGCGCAGTCCGGGTTAGAGCTGCTGTAGTAATGGCGCTGACCGCCGGCGATGGCACCAATGACCAGCCAGACGATGAGCAGCGCCGTTCCGATTCGCATTGCGACCTCCGGGAACTTACGTTCCGCTAAAGATTGGGGTACCTGACAGTTATCCTCGTGATTAACAGGTCAGCGGCGGGTCCCGCGCCGGGGCGCGGACCACTTCGTGCCCACGCCCGCGAGGTGGAGGGCGAGGCAAGCGAGCCCGGCCAGCAGCAGGCTCATCGGGGAGAAGACCGCGCTGGTGGCGGTGGACGTCGCGTTGATCAGGAACGCGATGATGAACAGGACAGCCGCGGCGAAGCCCAGCATTGACGCATCCTTCCGGTCGGCGGCACAGGCGAATAAGGGTCCGGGAATACCGCAAGCCGGTTGGTCAGGCGACCAGGCGGCCAGCCGTGCAGGCCCGAATCAAAAGTGGGCGGGCGATTGCGCCCGTGGCATCGTCCTGCCGCCAGCGGCAGAGGTCCGCGGCGAGGGAAATCCCGAACACCGCAATGCATCATATGTCTCCCGGAGCTGGAAGCAATTTCACAGAGCTACCGGGGTCCGGGGACAGCTATTAACAGACTAGTGGTCCTGGGACTTTCCGTACAGGATGTGCCAGGGTTGCGGCTAACTGCTGCCGGCGGCCAGGACGGGGGCCAGGACGGGGACCAGACTGCGGAGCATTTTTTGCCGCCGAACGGGCCGTGGTGACAGCCCTACGCCCAAAGCCCGGGGTCAGCTGCGGACCGAGGCGCGCCGGGAGGGGACCAGGCGGCAGGCCCCGAGACGGATCATCCCGGCCGGTCCGCCTGCTCAGCGCCTGCCTGGCCAGCCAGACCAGCTCATCGGCAGAGACCGGCAGTCCCGCCTGGCGCGACCGGGGGCGCAGCACCGACTCGGCGAGCGTGAACTCAGCCGCTTCCTCGTCGTCGCGGTACACCACGAACTCGCCCCACTGGCTGCCGGAACCGATGCCGAGGTGGTCGATCTGGTAGGTGCTGCCGTCGTGCTCGAAGGCAGCGATCGTCTCGCCGGAGCCAGGGTCGTCTGCCGCGGCCCGCAGGGAAAGACACTCCTGGCACTCGCACAGGCAGGTCTCGCGGGTGGTGGTCATCGGTCATCCTCCGTTACGGCGGGCACGTGCTGCCCGGCGCGGCTGGACGGAAGGTTTGCATCGACGAGCGTGCTCCACCCGGCCTGGCGGGCACTGACGTCCTCGCAGCGCTGCTGAAGCCGGTGCAGTGACTCGCTGTCGCCAAGCTGGAATGCCGCCTCCACGCGTGCGCTGTCCTGGACCTCGGGAAGATCCAGGACAGCATCGACCAGGCTCGCGCGGCGCCCGGGCGTGATGTGCCCAGGCTCGGCGCGCAACGACACCCGGGCGGTGCCGCCGGATCCTTCTGAGGTGGTCACCTCGGCCGTGGCGACCGTGCGGTCGTCATCGCTGACCTCGACGTGCTGATGCAGATCATTCCCAGCCATCACGGACCCGGGCGTGAGCTTCTTGGCGGTATTCATGGGCTGCTCACCCTTCCTGGCTGAGTCATCTGCTGGGGCGCTGGTTCAGTGCCTGCGCAGGAACAGGACGGCAAGCACGATGATCACGATGACCACGATGACTCCGAAGCTGATGAACATGGGGTACTCCTCTGGTGTGGGGGGCTTAAAGAGGGGGGTGGCCTGATCGGGCTGAGCCCGGCGGGTGGGGCGGGCTGGCGGGGATCCCGGGGCCGCGTCGCTGACGCGAACCGGGAAACCGCCGTCCGGCTACTTCCTGAAGGCGTCCTTGATTTTCTCGAAGGCTTGCTTGAGGCTGCCCTTGGCCTGATCGGCGTGGCCTTCGGCTTGGAGCGACTCGTTGCCGGTGACCTTCCCGGCACCTTCCTTGACCTTGCCCTTAGCCTGCTCGGCGGTGTTGTTGACCTTGTTTTCTGTGCTCATCGTGCTATCTCTCTCTGTTTACCGCGATGGTCCGGCCGCCCTGGTTCAGGGCGGCCGGCAGAACGTGGCGTGGATTACGGGTGAGTCAGTCCGCGGGCGCGGACGCGCCGGCGGGGACCGTGTCGGCCTGGTCGGCCGGGGGCTCCGGCTGTGCGGCGGGGTCCTGGCTGGCCAGCGCATCTGGCTGCGGCGCGGCCTGCGGCGGAGCGGGCCGGCGCCCGAGCAGGCGCTCGGACAGGCTAGGCCGGCGCAGGCCCGGATCGGTGCCGTTCGGGGTGGTGCCGTTCGGGGTGGTGCGGTTCGGGGTGGTGCCGTCGCCGTGGTCGCCCAGGGTACTGGCGGTGTAGGCGCGGGCGGTGTCGCGCTGGCCGCGCAGGTCGTCGCGGTCCGCGCTGACGGCGGCGGTCTCGCGGCGGGACTGGGCCAGCCCGCGGCGGGCGTCGCGGCCGCGGCGGGAGGTGCGACGGGCGCCGGCCAGCAGCAGGCTCAGCCCGGCCAGGGCCAGCGCCCCGACGACGATGCCGTACAGGAACAGGGTGCCGGTGGAGCCGGTCACGTGGTAGCCGAACACCGCGAAATGGGTCACCGCATGGGCATGACCGCCGTTGGCCAGCACGCCGGCCACGCCGACGATCACCGCGGCGACCAGGATGACCAGCCCGAGAATAACGATCATGATGCGCTCCAGCCTGTTTATGTGTAGATCTACAGTAAATCACCTGGCTGGGTGAATGTCAACGACGTAGATCTACACCGGTGGAGTATGATGATGGCTTGCACCCGCTCACCAGGAGGGGACGGTACCTGTCATGACCACCCCGACCGCCCGCGCCGCCGGCGGCTCCGCCCGCGGCCCCGCCGACGGCGGCGGCAAGATCACCCGCGATGCCGTGCTGGCCGCCGCGCTGGACATCATCGACCGCGACGGCGCCGACGCGCTGTCCATGCGCCGCCTGGCCCGCGCCCTGGACCGGGACCCGATGATCCTCTACCGGCACGCGCCGGGCAAGGCCGCCCTGCTCGACGGCGTCGCCGAGACCGTCCTGGCCCAGCTCCACGTCGACTCCGCCGACCCCGACTGGGCCGGCCAGCTACGGGCCGTCGCCCGCCGGTTCCGCGCGCTGGCGCTGGCCCACCCCCACGTGGTCCCGCTGATCGTCACCCGGCCGCTGGCCACCCCGCTCGGACTGCGCCCCCTCGGCACCTTGCGCCCCCTGGAGAACATCCTGGCCCTGCTCACCGCCGCCGGGTTCAGCGGACCCGACGCCCTGCAC
>Ga0210395_10003494_pt1 | contig 12033 bp, 14 predicted proteins | sample IncBWH4OmetaG_FD_150861 | JGI IMG/M metagenome (GOLD analysis project Ga0210395, IMG submission 150861) | Forest soil microbial communities from Barre Woods Harvard Forest LTER site, Petersham, Massachusetts, United States - Inc-BW-H-4-O ...
CGGCGTGGAGATCCAGGGAGGCACTGATTCCGGCCTTCCTGTATAATGCGCCAGCTATGACCGTGCTCAAGGGGATGGACGAATAAGTGATGGCCCTGAGGAGTCCTGGCAGGATGGTGCGTACAGTGTTTGTGGTCCGATATCCGACAAGGCGAGACAAGCCCGGCTCTCGCTGAACTTTTACAATTCATTGAACTTGGGAGACTCGATGGCTTTGCGCGCTCGACTTTTGACAATTTTGGTTTTGATAGGTGCTGTTTTTTGCGGTGCATGCGGCAAAACGCCCGCGGACAAGGGGACGGGCGGGACGAGCGCGCGGCCAACGATCGTGTTTATGACGGACTTCGGGACGGCCAATGATGCGGTGGCGGTGTGCAAGGCGGTGATCGTGGGGATCGCGCCGGATGCACGGTTGATGGATATCACGCATCAAGTGACGCCGTTCCAGATTGACGAGGCCGCGCGCTTTTTGGCGGGAGTGACGCCCTACTACCCTTCGGGGACGATTTTTCTTGTGGTCGTGGATCCAGGGGTGGGAACGTCGCGGAAGGCAGTGATCGTGAAATCAAAGAAGGGGCAGTATTTTGTGCTGCCGGACAATGGAGTGATTACTCCGGTGATCGAACGGGATGGATTGGATTCCGCGCGGGAGATTACGAACACGGGGTGGATGCTGCAGCCGCAGGTTTCTTCGACGTTTCATGGGCGCGATATTTTTTCGCCGGCGGCGGCGCATCTGGCGGAAGGATGGGACTTTACTTTGGCTGGGGCCGTGGTGCCGCAGCTCGTGCAACTGACGCCGAAAGTGTCGAGTACGTCGGAAAACGGAATCGAGGGCGACATTATTGGGCTGGATGATCCGTACGGATCGCTGATCAGCGATATACCAGGCGAGGAGTTCAAGAAGCTGGGCTACGCGCTTGGGGACAAGATTATTGTGCAGCTGAACAAGAAGCCTTTGAGCGTGCCTTATGTGAAGACGTTTATGGATGTCCCGGTGGGGGACGCGCTTTTGTACATCGATTCGCGGGGAAGGCTTGGGTTGGCCTCGAATCAGAGGAATTTTTCACAGGTGAATAAGATTACGCCGCCGGGGACATTGTTTATTCCGCGGAAGGGTGCAGCCATCAAGAAGTGAATTGGTGCATGATTGCGCTTGTTGTTGCGCGTCCACGCTGGAAGACAAATGAAGGAGGCGGGCAAGAATGCCGGTCCCACTCTTTTCCAATCTTAATTCCCAAACGCCGGAGCAGGCCTGTTCGGGGCACAAAAAGCATCTCAGCGGCGTCAAATATCTTCTAAGGAGTGGTGGCTTCGCGAACGCTGGAGGTGATCGGTGATGCGCAGCCTGCCCTTGAGGATTGTTCTGATCGGGTTGAGTCTGATTCTCTTTTTTTCTCGAGGCAGCGGCGCCGATCCAGAGTTCGGGACGGTGTGCGTGGCTTCTCGAGCGGCTACGCCGTTCCGCGGACAGGTGATTCCTCCCGTCGGCGAGGTCAGTTCCGGCGGGCTGCAAGTCAAAATCGACAAACGACCGGCAATGGCTTGGCCGCAAAGAGAAAGTCTCAAGATAGATGGGCTCGACCTCAAAGAGCGCCACGTCCTCGCGATTGTGGACGCGCACGGGAAGCCGGTGGAATCGCTTTGGTTTCGTTTTTCGACCTATAAGAGCGCCCGCTTGTGCCTGTCTTACGACGGGTATCAAGGCATAGGGTTGGACGACGACGCCCATTGCCCGTGGTGCAAGTGCAAGTAGATCCCTCTGAACATCGACGAGGCCTTGGAGAACTGCATGACAGAACCGCTTTCCTTTGACGCAGCTCGGACGGCGGTTTTGTCCATGGACCTGCAGAGTGGCATCGTGGCGGCCTACGCGAAGGAGCCGGAAGAGCTGCTCGGGCGAGTGGCGGGCGTGTTGGAACGCGCGAGGACCCTCGGCATGTGCGTGATTCATCTTCGCGTGGGATTCCGGCCGGGACTGCCGGAGGTCAGCATGCGCAACGCTCTTTTTGGCGCAGTCAGGAGTTCGAGCAGGCACCAGCAACTGTTCGAAGGGGCATCGGGTGAAGTTCATCCGGGAGTTGGTTTGCACCAGAACGACATTTTTGTCGTCAAGCATCGTGTGAGCGCGTTCCGCGGAACGGATCTGGAAGTGATCCTGCGCGCCAAGGAGATTGATACGCTGGTGATGTTCGGGATTGCCACCAGCGGCGTCGTGCTTTCGACACTGCTGGAAGCCTCGGACGCGGATTACCGCCTTGCAGTGATCAAAGATTGCTGCGTTGATAGCGATACGGAACTGCACACCAATCTGATTGACAAGGTTTTCGCCCGGCGAGCCACCGTCCTTACCGCCGGAGAATTCCTCGCTGCCACCAAGTTGAACGGCTAGCAAGTACGATCCGCAGGGCGGGATATCATCTGCCTGCGAGGCCGGCCGGCTTCTCCCACACTCCCTTCCTTCCCGGATCAAAAATTTGGGTAGTGTCCTAATTTGAAGTTCCCGCTATCGAATTGCGGCATTGCACGTGCTCCGTATCCATTCTGATAGGCTCTGCTTAGCAGCCTTGGCTTTCGTTTCCATCGCTCTCAAATCGTCCGCAGCGAAGCGTACAGGCACAATCTTGCCCATCGCTTCACCCTTCGGTAGCTTGGGCCGTCCGACTTTCCTAGCTTTCTTCTGCTGTGCCAAGGTTTCTGAACTCCTGAACGATCGCTGCGCGGACCGCCAAAATCGGTGAAGTGACAGGGTGAATATGCAGCACGGTCACATGGCGCTTAGGATTCTGCGGGTCGTCCGTATCATGTGCCCATGCGTAAACCTTTGGCGCTTTCGGATGGCCGTGCAGCTCGAATACTTCAACAATGCCTTCCCAGACCGTCTTTCCTTGGAAAGTTTCCTTCACGGGAACACTCTCGACGTGAGTAGCATCAGCACCGTGCAAGTGACGGATTATCTCCCGTAGCTCCTGAATATGGTTCACGCAGTCGCCTCAACCAGATCGCCAACTGTCCAGAAACTCCGCTCAATCCCCGCTGCCATCGCTGGCGTGCAGCGCAGCGTCCCATGACGCTTCACAAGGTTGTAGTAGGCGAAGTGTAGGGCTACGGCGGCCTCAAAGTTTTCCAATTTCTTGCTGAAAGCATAAGTCAGGCGAGTCAAGCGGCGCATGTGTAGGCGAGTCGTGCCATTTAGCCGCTCGATGTGGCTTGTAGACGCCAAGCTCAAATCGGGGAATCCGCTGACGGACTTCTTTTCTGTGACAACGATCTCCGGCGCGCTAAATCTCCGCTCTGGGACGTGCGAATCATCCGTTATGTAAGTCTTGATGATTTGCGCGAAGTCTACGTTCGCTCCAAACGTCGTTTCTATCGCATCCACGTAGGCTCTCAGCGCGTCACTAGAGATTTGTATGCGGTTCCGCATCCGCGAAGCAACATCGGAAACAAACGCATTTGCGGTTGCCAAATCACGCTTTCCGACTTTGAAAGACGGCACTAATTTGGTTTCAGGGTCTATCGCGCAGAAGGTCCAAACGTCGCCAAGCTCTAGGCTGTCATCGGGTTTGCAATGGCGTTCTTTCTTGCCGATGAATCCCCACAGTTCATCGAATTGCAAATGTTGGCACGGGAGATTCCGCATCTTTTCGTCCAACACTTCGGCGCAGCCTTGGCCCACCCGGACACCAAGACGCATGATCGTATCTCGATGAACGCCTGTAATGCGCTCAATGGAGCGAATGCTGGAGCCTTCAGCGAGTGCGCTAATTACCGCGATTTGTTTGTCGCTGCTGAGGACGTTTGCCATATGTGTTCTCCCTAATGGCAATAAGTGTATTACAATAATTTAGCGTTGTCAAGCGTTTTTGTGTTACAATAAACCAATTCCGTGACTGATGAACAAAAACCCGATAAGGGCAAAGAGGAAGCTAAGCTCCCCGCTAGCCCTATCGCCCAACCACCGATTGCCCCTCCAGAGCAGCCTCCCGCTCCACCAAATGCTAACCAGCCCAGAGATAGCCCACAACCACCACGGCCACCTGACCCAATACTTGTGCAATTGGTTGGCGGCGATGACCTTGAACCGTTTGAGGAACAAACACTTGCTCTCACAAGAGAAAATCTTGAGATTTCCAGAAGAACCTATCGAATTGCAGTATTCGCTTTCGTCGCCGCTGCCCTTGCGGCTGGTTTCGTATTTATGCAGGTCAAAGAGATGTCCCACCAAACTCAGATTCTGGCTAGTCAATCCGAATCCGCTGCTGCCGGAGCTGCCATTGGGGAACTGAATACCCGAATTCAACTTGACCTGATGAAACAACAGGCGAGAAGGGCTGGAGAGTCGGTTGACCAATTCACGAAGCAAGTCGCGGCGATGACTCAACAGCTCGACATGGAGAGGCAAGCGTTGCGGCTGTATTTGGGAGGTGCGGTTCTGACCATCATTGACGTGCATTTCTATCACTGGAATGACAATAAAGACATATTGGTAGAACTTAGGATTAAGAATCGCGACGACCGTGTAGATAACGTCAGAGGTTTCAAGCCGACTGAGGCGAGCAACATCTCGCTTAATGTCGTAATGGGATTCAACAGGAAAGAAGTTTCCAAAGCTGGCTCTTGCAGTAATCAAGGACCCCTGCCACCGGGGAAAGAAATGTATTGCCTTAAGCTCATCCAAGAGCACTTCCCCGATGGATTTCTTCGTCGTCAGGCTTTGGAAGGTGGGGGAATATACCTGCGCGGCACGCTTGTTTACAACGATATTTTTGGTGCCCGCATCAGTGAGCCATTCTGTAAACGTTTCTCTGCTGAGGATGCTTTGAGCGGAGGAGCTGGCAAGGTCCCCCCGATGGGGCACTCCTTTATGGATGCCAACCTGAAAGACTGTCCAGACGACAAAACACCAAATTAGGACACTACCAAAATTTGGTCTTGATTGCGCCTTGCTTCTGAAGAGGATATACAAGGGGAGCGCCAAGCCATTCGCAAAAGCGGACTTGAATTATCTTTGCCGGTAATTCGACAACGGCACAAGCGCATCCAAGAGCATCCGCGAGCCAGAGTTCGGCAAGAATTGTTGGAAGACGGGAGAGTTCCAGTGGACTTCAAGTCCAGTTCGGTGCCTAAGCGCCACGCAAGTGTGGCGCTTAGGCACCGTATTTCAGCAGGCGCGGCGAATACGTTAGCGATGTTCCTCGTTGCTATGTCGCTCAGTTCTTGTTCCCACCCGCAACCTGTAAAAGAGCCTGTCACATTGAGTTACTTCCGCCTTGGCTGGGCTCAACCCGATGAACTGCCGACAGCGGTGTCCTTGTCGCACCGATTCACGCAAGAAACCGGCATCCAATTGAGGAGTATTCCAGTTCCGGAAACCACTCTCGACCAACTGGAAGCCTCGCGCAAGCTTCTCGAGAGTGGTGATTTGAGTCCGGACGTCTTGGGTCTAGATCTGATTTGGTCAGGCGTTCTGGAAGACGACTTGATGGATCTGCGTCCAGCCCTGGCGGCGGAAATCGCGTCGGTGGAACCGGAATTATTGCCTAGCTATACCGTCGATGGGAGGGTTGTGGCGATTCCTTATTCCGTTCAGGTCGGAGTTCTGGAGTATCGAACCGACCTTCTGCGCGCCTATGGCTACGATCATCCACCTAAGACGTGGGACGAACTGGAGCGGATGGCGCTGAAAATTCAGACGGGCGAGCGCGCCAAAGGCGTAAAAGACTTCTGGGGTTATGTGTGGCAGGGTGAAAATGGCGAAGCGCTAACCTGCAACGCACTGGAATGGCAAACTGCCGAAGGCGGCGGAAAAATCATCGAAGACAACCGCACGGTCAGCGTGAACAATCGCGCCGCGATTCGTTCCTGGCAGCGGGCCAAACACTGGATTGGCTGGATATCACCGCCCAGCGTCGTGGCGTACCGCGAGATCGATACGATAAATGTTTTTGACGCGGGCAAAGCGGCCTTCAATCGAGTGTGGGGCGGAGCGCCGATTACGCGTAAGGGGCTATCGAGGCAACTTCATTGGCGAAGTTCGCTGCCGGTCGGCAAGACGGGGTATACCAATATTCCCAGCGGCGCGCGCGGCTGGGCCGCCACTTTGGGAGGCTCTGGCTTGGCGGTTTCCCGACATTCGGTTCATCCTCAAGAAGGTATCGAGCTTGTCCGGTTCCTGATTCGCGCGCAAATCCAGTCAAGCGAGGAGGAGGAGAGGGCATCCGCCAACCAGCCCGAAGTCCATGATCGGCCGTCTCTCCCAGATTCGCCCGACCGCTCTGAGATATCGAGTCAACAGAGGAGCGGTGTTGTTAGCCGGCCGTCCAGCGTGACCGGGCGCACTTATGAGCAAGTTGCTAGAGCTTATATCGGTGCCGTGCATTCGGTGTTGACTGGACAGAGAGGCGCGGCAGAAGCTGCCGCTGAACTCGAAAAGCAGCTGATCAAAATAACGGGTTTCACTACTGGCCCGCCCAAGACGGCGGACTAGATTGCGGCTCTCGTGAACGATTGGCTGTGGCCGACGGATAGGCTTTATCGGGGGCGTAAGCGAAAAACGAGACTCAAACACGTAAGGGAAGAAGCAAAACAACCTGACATCGCGGGCGTCGTTGGAGTTGACCGACTACTCGAAGTTCGTTCGTTTGCATTTCTTGGCTAGTCGCACAACAATAAGAAGGAAGTCCAGTTTGCGAGGTTGCCATGGCTGAAGCCGTGATCGTTTCTGCTGTTCGAACACCAGTGGGAAAAGCATTTAAGGGGTCGTTGCGGACGACGCGGCCCGATGATTTGGCGGCGCTGGCTATTCGGGAGGCGCTGGCGCGAGTGCCTGGGCTGGACGCCAAGGAAATTGATGACGTGATTCTTGGCTGCGCGATGCCGGAAGGCGAGCAGGGGATGAACGTGGCGCGGATTGCATCGCTGCGAGCGGGGTTGCCAATTGAAACTTCAGCGATGACCGTTAATAGATTTTGTTCTTCGGGGCTGCAGGCAATTGCGATTGCGGCGGAACGGATTCGCGCGGGATCGGCGCACGCGATTGTGGCGGGTGGAACGGAATCGATGACCATGGTGCCGATGGGCGGGAACAAGGTTTCGCCGAATCCGTGGCTGGTGGATCACAACCCGGATACATACATCAACATGGGGCTGGGGACGGAAAATATTGCCAGGAAGTTCGGGATTACGCGGGAACAGGCGGACCAGTTTTCTGTCGAGTCTCACAAGAAGGCTCTGGCGGCTATTGCGGCCGGACACTTTAAGGACGAGACCGTACCGGTGGAAGTGAAGATTACGGCCGTGGCCAACGGGAACGGGGTTTCTGCGGGCCGTGCTCTTGGGAGCGCTTCGGGCAGTGGCAGGGCGACGGCCGCGGCAAAAGCGGCTACGCAAACTTTTACTTTTGAAATTGATGAAGGGCCGAGAGCGGACACTTCGCTGGAGGCGCTCGCGAAGCTGAAGCCTGCGTTTCACGTTAAGGGAACGGTGACTGCGGGGAACAGTTCGCAGATGAGCGATGGAGCGGCGGCGGCAGTGGTGATGAGCGAGGAACGCGCGAAAGCGCTGGGGCTGAAACCGCTGGCGCGTTTTGTGGCGTATGCAACAGCTGGCGTTTTGCCCGAGGAATTTGGGATCGGGCCGGTGGCGGCGATTCCCAAGGCCCTGAAGCTGGCGGGGCTTACGTTGAAGGACATCGCGGTGCTTGAATTGAACGAAGCGTTTGCAGCGCAGTCGCTGGCGGTGATTCAGCAGGCGGGGCTTGATCCTGCGCGGGTGAATCCGAATGGGGGAGCGATCGCGCTCGGTCATCCGCTTGGGTGCACTGGTGCGAAACTTACGGCGACGATTCTGCGCGAATTGCAGCGGCGCAATGCGCGCTATGGAATGGTGACCATGTGTATCGGCGGCGGCATGGGAGCCGCCGGAATCTTGGAGCGGCTTTAGCACGCCGCTTTGCTACAATCTCCGTCCTGACTGTAACGCTTCTGTCCTGGGAAGCGTTTAACTTGCCAGTACTCTGCCTGTGATCCTAGGATACGTCGCGATGAAGATTGGCTGGTTGCCCACACTTACTGTGTTGTTTGCTCCCGTTGCGCTGGCGCAAACGGCGAGTCAGCATCCTCCTGACATCAAAAAAGAAATCCAGTTAGACATTGCGAATCCCATCAAGGTGGAAGGCGCGGTTCCGGTAAGCGCGGAACCGCATCACGTGCTGGTGTTAAGAAACGAATACGCCCACGTTTACAACGTTACGGTGCCGCCGCTGGATGCCACCCTGCTTCATCAGCACGATTTGCCGTACATCTACCTGACGCTGGGAGTAGGCGATGTCATCAATGCGGTGGCGGGGAAGCCCGAAGTTCACCTGACGTTTGAGGACGGAGCGACGCGGTACTCGCTCGGAGGTTTTGCGCATATTGCGCGGACGGACGCGGGGATTCTGTTCCACAACGTGACGGTGGAATTGGTGCATCCGCAGGGTTCGCCGCGGAATCTCGGTGATAAGAGTGACGAACGTCCGCTGGGCTCGTGTCCGGAGAAGGCCCCTGACGTTAAACAAAACACCCATGTACCGTTCGAACAAATGATCGGTTGTTTTGAGAGCGATGAGATTCGACTGGACAGGGTGAACATCGTAGGAGGCAAGGAGTATGAGGAGCAGGCGCCGCGAGCGGCTACCCTTCTGATTGCCATGAGCAATGCGAACTTGGAGGTTTCGCTTGGCGGCGAGCACGCTGCATTTCTGCATGAGGCCGACGTGCTCTGGCTGCCTGCAGGGACTTCGCGCAAGGTGGTGGATTTGCTGGGAACCAGGTCCAGGTTTCTGCTGATCACGTTTAAGGACTCAGGCGCGGCTGCCGCGAAATAGTTGCGCTCCCGTCGTTGGCGACGATGGCGCGCGCGCCGCGAGTCTAACGCTTTTTTGCTTCGACCGTTACGAACAGTGTTTCCGGCGCATCTTTTGCGGCGAAGTACTCCTCGCTCACGAGTTTTCCCGGACTGACAACGTGGGTGACGTTTCGCAGCTTTAGCGTGGAACCCCCGGCTGAGAATTCGGATCGAAAAACCAGGGCATCGCCTTCGAACTGGCCCGTCTCGACCACGGCGCCCGGAAAGGAATCGCCGAAGACATAGGCTTTGTATGCGTTTTCTTTGGGATCCCAGGTCATCATGATCAATCCTTCGAAATCACCAACGGGGCCTTTCGAATGAAAACCGTTTACGAGTGAATTCCCGCCGGGGCCGAGTTTGCTCGTGTATAGGCCGGTGTTTTTGCCGCCGTTGGGGTAGGCGGCGGACTTTGGGTAGGTCTCTGTATAATCCCACTCGCCGAGATAAAATTTCAGACGGTCCATTTCGGGAGCAGCTTTCGAGGCAGTTTCTGCTGTGCTTGCGCTCTTCTGCTGACGAGTTGACCAACCAGCGGTGCAAATCATCAACGTGAGGGCTCCCGCGGCAACAGCCAGTTTCGAGTTCGGCTTCATGAGCGATTCCTCCTATTCGTTTTGAAAGATTTCTTGCAAGGCGTTGCTGCCACTTTTTGTCGTCTCGGATGGAGGGTCTATCTCTACTCCTCTTTCGATGCGGCGTTCTCTTTTGGTTTCTTCAGCTTGTTCGGTTCCGTCATGATGCGCTCCCGCATGTCTGCTTGCCACCTGCTCAATAGTGTTTATCTATCAGGTTCGCCAGTTCAGGCACTCGCTTTATTTGCAGCCAATGCGCCTGCGAGCCTCTCAGTGGCTCGCTCCATTTGAGCTTCTAGTTCCTTGGCTTTCTCTGCGCTCAATCCCCAGCCGCAGCCACGCACACATAGGATTTTCTGCGGCCCCATCGAGAATGCTTTCAACTCCAGGACGCCGTGAATTTCGTCCCAACTGAGCGTGGTCTCCCGTTTTGTTTTGGCCAGTACGCAGCCCGTGACTTTGTCGCCTTCCTGAAGCTCCAGCGCAAATCTCTCTCCCACTTCGCCATATTCGCCGCTTTTCGTGAGCCATCTTCTTAGCCCTGCGCCCGTGCGATGCAGGGGAACAATCTGCTCGAAGGAGAATTCCGCGGGGCGCATGACCAGAAACGATGCGCGGGGTATGCCGAAATAGTTTTCGAGATAATGCTTCAACAAGGCCAGAGCCATCCGCCAGCCGGAGTCGGTGCCTTCGAACTCTTCGTCCCACTCGGCGCCTTCACGGAAGCCCGAATTCACCAGCCGGACAACTGTGTCGCCGCCTTCTTTGGAGATGGTGACTTCGAGGATGCCTGAACTCATTCCTGGAGGAGGATTCCAGCGAATCGCAAATTTTTCGCCCGGCCGAGCGATCAGGACTTCATAGGGAATGCGATAATTGAATTTGTCGAAGATCCACGTGATGGTTGCGCCGGGCTCGGCTTTTCCCTCGGCGCGGTCGGGAAACCAGTGGGTGATTTTCTCGGGGTCGGCCCAGGCGTCGTAAGCCTCTTGCGGCGTGGCTTTCGTGCGAATCTCGGCGCGGATAATTCGTCCAACGTGCTCGATGGGTTTGTTCTCGGGCTTGTCTGTCATGGCGCGCTCCGTTCGTTTTTTGCAATCTACGGTTGAGATTCTGGATCCTTCGCGGGGGGAATCGGATAGCAGCCCACTACAAGCCGGAATGGCCGGCCTTCGGCGGCGGAGCCGTCGGTTTTCGTGAATGGAGAACTATGGCGGGCGGCGACCTCGACGATGGCGCGTTGCAGCTCCTGGGTAAACATGGCGCGCTGATCCGGTGAAGTAAAGCGGAGCTCGGTGTTGATCGAGAGCGTGGCAAGCCGCTTCCTTGCCGCAGCGGCTAGTTCCACGGAACGTGCGAGCTCGGATTGGAGCTTGGATGCCAGCCCGAGCAGGTACTTCGCTGATAAGGTGTCCGCGACTTGGGTGGGGTCGGCGGCGAGCTTACCGAGCAATTCGGGAGACAAAATATAGCCGCGCGCTGTGGCTACATAGCATTGTTCGAAGAGGTGGCGGCGGCGACGGCGGCCAGCGCGCGCCAAGAAGCGAGCTCGAGCGAGTTCGCGGACATGATAGTTCACCGTCTGCCGGGGTAGCTTCATACGCCTGGCGACGCCGGTCGCGGAGTCGGGCTCGAGGAGGGCGGCAAGAATCCTTAGCCGGAGAGGGTGATTCAGTAAGACCGCGGCTTGGGCGGGCTCGCGAACAAGGTCGAGACTGGAGCCGGCGGCGGCCCCGAGGACTTGCGTGGGACGAGTGCTGGGGATTTTCCAATCGCCGCTGCGGGTGATGCGCATGCTGCCTTCTAGAGTCTCCGCCAAAATGCGTGCGCAGTTTCTAATGGACTAGGTATTTTGTCAAGACCTATTTTACGGTCCATTGACATGCGCGCCTCGCACAACTCTTTGCGGTCTGTCTAGCTGCCTGAACTCGCCCGGTTAACGCTGTTTACCTGCTCCCTGAGGAGTAGTAAAATAGGCCGTCCCACGCGTTTCCGGACATCATCCACTAGCATTCGAGGCGCCTGCAGAAGGGCATGTGACTTAGGTTCGGGATAGACACGCGGGCATGTGCAATTTTGCTCAGGTTGAATGGGAGACAGGCTGAACTCTGTCCCACCTAGCAGCGCGACAAGGAGACCACGATGGCCACCGCAACGATTAGCAAAGCAGCCGCCAAGGGCGGCAGTTTTCTCCTGGAGACTGCCCTTCCCCAGGAAGTATTCACACCTGCCGACCTAACCGACGATCAAAAGTTGATCGGCCAGACCGCGGAGGAATTTGTCGTCAAGGAAGTCCTTCCGCTGGTTAAGGAATTGGAGAACAAGAAGCCCGGGCTGATGCCGGAGCTTGTGAAAAAGGCCGGGGAGTTGGGTTTGCTGAGCGCTGGAATTCCGGAACAGTACGGCGGGGCGGGGCTCGACAAGATCGCGACGACAGTTCTGACGGAAAAACTTTCGATTTATGGCGGATTTGCGGTTACCCACGGCGCGCATGCGGGTATTGGAACGCTCCCGATCGTCTATTTCGGAAACGAGGAGCAGAAGAAAAAGTATCTCCCGAAACTCGCGA
>Ga0210395_10003495_pt1 | contig 12031 bp, 8 predicted proteins | sample IncBWH4OmetaG_FD_150861 | JGI IMG/M metagenome (GOLD analysis project Ga0210395, IMG submission 150861) | Forest soil microbial communities from Barre Woods Harvard Forest LTER site, Petersham, Massachusetts, United States - Inc-BW-H-4-O ...
AAATCGTGACGATGTTGGGATGCTGCAGAGCACCAGCCGAACGCGCTTCCTGGTAAAAACGGTCGAGCAGATTGGTCTGCGCGCTAGGACCGCCGGTGATCGTCTTTAGGGCCACTAAACGATCAATCAGCGGGTCTCGTGCTTTGTAGACAGCGCCCATGGCTCCGCGCCCGATCTCGGCGATGATCTCGTATTTGCCTAAATACTGCACGCGCACACCCCTGTCGGCTGGATGGTAACAAAATTAGGGCCAAACTGCGCGCCCTGAATGGAGACGACGTTCCCCTCCTGTATCGGGTGAACGTGGCTCCCAATCTTCTCCGAGAAGCGAGCCTTTTCGGCCTGCAAATCATTGAAAACAAGATGGAAACTAATTGACGGGCTGTGCCGGATGAACTGCAAGCCAGATCTTCCTCTGACGGGAATCCCCAGGTCGATGGGTGTTTTTGACCCCATGGGAACCCCGGCGCCCTGACCCGAATACCCCATTAGTTCCCAAATTGTCACAGCTTTTTCACACTGGGCCTGGCGCAGCACACCGCCTTATAGACGTCATTCTACTAAGGATTTCGATAAGTTTGTCAGTTTGCTGTACCGGCTTTTGCCAAAACAGCCTCAATCAACCCATGATCTGTCGGGCTTTCGCGATGCACTCTGGAGATTTGCGCCTTTCTGTTTCCGTCCAGAGTTCCTATATAATCCGCGAGCGGAACCGCACGCTGACGGATGGATCACATTTCGCTTGAGACTTCGGATCGACTTGGTGCGCTGAAACCGGGAACGGACGACACCCGAGGAGCGGGGATGCCGAAGCAACCCTTCATTGCAGTCGTAGGCAGCGCCAACGTGGACCTCACCACGTTCAATGACGTGTTTCCGCGGCCGGGCGAAACCATCTTCGGCAAAAAATTTGACCTGGGCTTTGGCGGCAAGGGCGCCAATCAGGCTGTCGCTGCTCGATTGTCCGGCGCGTCGGTTGCGATGGTCGCGAAAGTTGGCAGCGACCTGTTCGGCCCCGCCACAATAAAAAACTTTGAATCGCAAAGCATCGACGCAAGCCAGGTGCGCATCGCAGAAGGTGTAGCAAGCGGCGTCGCCCCAATTTTTGTTGATTCCAACGGCCAGAATCGCATCATCGTAGTAAAAGGCGCGAACGACACCCTTTCGCCGGAGGACGTCGATGCCGCCGCCCCGCTTCTTTCGAAAGCAGACACCATCGTGATGCAGTTCGAGATTCCACTTCGCACCGTCTATCACACGGTGCGTTTCGCAGAATCCAAAGGCATCCGCTGCATTGTGAATCCAGCGCCCGCTCAGCAAGCGGATCTGAAGCAACTGAGCTCGGCTGATTATTTCATCCCCAACGAAACGGAGGCGGAACTTATCACCCGCATGCCTGTTCATTCGCTTGAAGATGCCACAAAATGCGCCAATTACCTGCTGCGACACGGAATCAAACGCGTGGTCCTAACGCTTGGTGAACGCGGCTGCCTTCTGGCCGGACCAGAGGGAACTGCATTGATTCCGGCTTTCAAAGTCGAGGCTGTCGACACCACCGGCGCCGGCGATGCTTTCATCGGAAGCTTCGCGGTGTTTCTGAGCGAGGGCCTGCCAGAAAAAGAAGCACTCACTCGGGCAAGTCTCTACGCGGCTTTGTCCACGACTAAAGTGGGAACCCAAAAGTCATTCGTGAATCGCGCTGAGTTCGAACAGGAATGGCAAATTCACAGCATGCGGCTGTGAACAGCCCCCGCGAAAGTGATAAGATTTCTCTTGTACCAAAAAACGACCTTCGCATAAGAGAATTCCAACATGTCCAAGGTAACCAGAGCGCCCGGCAGCACGCCTAGTCTGGACAAGCGCACTACGGAAGCCGCGATTTCGTCCGCGGATACTGCCCTCGCTCACCTCGGCGGCCGCGCCCTCGAAGCAAATCGCGGCGTTCCACTCAATCTCGATTGGGTCGAAGACGTGCGCATCAACACCAGCGCCGTCGAACGTCGCGCCGAAACCCTCGGAACGCGCCGCACGGTAAAAAAAGATTGGCAAGCAGGCTGGCTTCTTCGAGCCATCTCCTGCATGGATTTAACGACGCTTTCCGGCGACGACACCGACGAACGCGTTCGCCGACTTTGCAGCAAAGCCCGCCAGCCCATCCGGCACGAGTTGGTAAAAAAACTCGCCATCGAATCGCTCGAAATCAAAGTTGCCGCCGTCTGCGTCTATCACGTTTTTGTGGAAACTGCTCGCCGCGCTCTGGAGAGCAGCGGCATTCACGTAGCTGCCGTGTCGACCGGATTCCCCGCCGGCCTTTCTCCTCTCGCCGAGCGTGTCGATGAAATCCGCCGCTCGGTAGAAGCCGGCGCCGATGAAATCGACGTAGTCATCACCCGAGCCCACGTCTTCGGCGGGAGATGGCAAGCCCTCTACGACGAAATCGCATCCTTCAAACACGCCTGCGGCCCCGCGCACATGAAAGTCATCCTCGGAACAGGCGATCTGCTTACGCTGCGCAACGTGGCCCGCGCCAGCGTCGTGGCCATGATGGCCGGGGCCGATTTCATAAAAACTTCGACTGGCAAGGAACCGGTAAACGCCACTCTTCCCGTAGGCCTGGTGATGACCCGCGCCATCCGCGAATACGCCAACCAAACGGGGTTCGCCGTGGGCTTCAAACCTGCGGGCGGCATTCGTACAGCGAAGCAGTCGCTAGAATGGCTCTCGCTCATGAAAGAGGAACTAGGCCCATCGTGGCTGAAGTCGGATCTTTTCCGTTTTGGCGCCAGTGGCATGCTTGGGGACATCGAACGGCAACTCGAACACCACGCCACTGGCAGGTATTCGGCGGATTACCGTCATCCCCTCGCGTAAAACCGTTCGGAAGCGCGCGCGGATGGCATGGCAGGCGTTTAGAGTTTTGACGAAGGAATCGAGAACGACGGAATGAGCATCGTCGAAAAATTCGTCACCATGGACTACGGCCCGGCGCCCGAAGATCCCCGCGAAGCCTTCGCCTGGCTCGATCGGCACAGCCGCCGCTTCGGTCATTTCATCGGTGGCGCTTGGCAAGCCCCGCTCGACGCCAACTATTTCGACACCACGGATCCTTCGATAGGCGAAAAACTCGCCGACGTTGCACAAGGTTCTGCTCGAGACGTAAACGCCGCCGTGAAAGCGGCGCGCTCCGCTCTCCCCGCCTGGCAGGCGCTCACCCCGCACGCCCGCGCACGTTATTTGTACGCGCTGGCGCGGCAAGTGCAAAAACACTCGCGCCGTCTGGCCGTCCTTGAAACACTAGACAACGGCAAGCCTATTCGCGAAAGTCGCGACATCGACATCCCGCTCGTGGCCCGCCATTTTTATCACCACGCCGGATGGGCCCAGCTCCTCGAGCAAGAGTTCCCCGGCTACGCAGCCTCGGGCGTTGTCGGACAAATCATCCCCTGGAATTTTCCTCTGCTAATGTTGGCATGGAAAATCGCCCCGGCACTGGCCACCGGAAATACGGTGGTGCTAAAGCCCGCCGAATTCACGCCGCTGACCGCCCTAGCTTTCGCCGAAATCTGCCAGGAAATCGATCTCCCCCCCGGCGTCGTTAACATCGTCACAGGCGACGGCTCCACTGGCGAAGCCCTGGTCGCACATCCTGACGTCGACAAAATTGCCTTCACCGGCTCCACCGAAGTCGGCCGCGCCATCCGCAAAGCCACCGCCCAAACTCACAAAAAACTTTCTCTCGAACTCGGTGGCAAATCCCCCTTCATCATCTTCGAAGACGCCGACCTCGACAGCGCCGTCGAAGGGCTGGTCGACGGCATCTGGTTCAACCAGGGCCAAGTCTGCTGCGCCGGCTCTCGCTTGCTGATGCAAGAAAGCATCGCCGAACCTCTCATCGCCAAAATTTGCGATCGCATGAACACTCTCCGCGTCGGTCCGCCGCTCGATAAAGCCATTGACATCGGCGCCATCATCGCCCGCGTGCAACTCGAGCGCATCCAGCGCCTGGTTGATCAAGGCGTAGCCGAGGGCGCCACGTGCTGGCAACCGTCCATTCCCATGCCGTCCCGCGGCCTTTATTTTCCCCCGACTCTTCTAAGCAACGTGCATCCCGCCTCGGTCGTCGCCCAAGAAGAAATCTTCGGCCCAGTTCTTGCCGCTATGACCTTCCGCACTCCGACCGAAGCTGTCGAGCTAGCCAACAACACTGCCTACGGCCTAGCCGCCTGCGTCTGGAGCGAGAGCATCAACGTCTCGCTTCACGTCGCCTCACAACTCAAAGCAGGAGTGGTGTGGGTCAACTGCACGAATCTCTTCGACGCCAGCTGCGGCTTCGGCGGCTATCGCGAAAGCGGCTACGGCCGCGAAGGCGGCCGCGAGGGCCTCCTCGAATACCTCGAGCCCAGATGGTTTAAAAACGCGCCGCAACTAGACGCGCGTCCGCTCCCGATCGATCAGCAGCTTTCGGAAGCCTCAAACGGAAACTCAGTGGACGACCGCGTCGCGTCTTCCGCTCCACCAATCGACCGCACTGTAAAACTCTTCATCGGCGGCAAACAAGCCCGCCCCGATTCTGGCTACAGCACAGAAGTTCGCGCCGCCGACGGCCGCCTGCTCGGCGAAGCCCCCCTCGGCAATCGCAAAGACATTCGAAACGCCGTCGAAGCCGCCCGCAAATGTGCATCCTGGGGCAAAGCCACCGCCCACAGCCGCGCCCAAGTCCTCTACTACATCGCTGAAAATCTTTCCCTACGCAGCAAAGAGATCCTCGGTCGCCTTTCCGATATTGTCGGCAAGAAACAAGCCGAAGCCGAAGTCTCCGTTGGTATCGAACGCATCTTTTCCTACGCCGCCTGGGCCGACAAATACGATGGCGCCGTCCACAACCCGCCATTCCGCAACCTAACCTTAGCCATCAGAGAACCCATCGGCACACTCGGCATCCTCTGCCCCGCGGAAGCCCCGCTGCTAGGCTTCCTCTCCGCAGTCATGCCCGCCATCGCCGTGGGCAACACGGTCATCGCCGTGCCCTCCGAAATTTACCCGCTAATCACCGGCGACCTCTACCAAGTCTTTGAAACCAGCGACCTCCCCGCCGGCGCCGTAAACATAGTCACCGGCCGCCCCGCCGAACTCCTCAAAACGCTAGCCGAGCACGACGACATCGACGCCCTGTGGTGCTTCGCCGACGACCCCGCCTGCGCCACCGCCAAATCCCTCTCCATCGGCAACCTAAAACAAGTCTTCACCAACGAAGGCCGCTCCATTGACTGGTTCAACCCTCAACAATCCGAAGGCCGCTTCTTCCTCCAACACGCCACCCAAATCAAAAACATCTGGGTCCCCTACGGCGAATAGCAGCCTGGGGCAAACGGGATTCCGCAGCCTTCGGTTTTAACGCTTGGTCGTGCTGGGCAGCATTTGACTATTGATTCTGGTCACTGCAGAGCTGCAAGGCCAATTTGGCGGATGAGATACGAGAATCAAGGAATGGTGTCGAAGTTGATCGAAGATCGGCTCCCAGAGATCGCCAGACAGCTGGGGCGTCCTTTCCTGAAAGGATTTGTCGAGCCAGTCAAATGCCAAATCTGCTTCACCGAGTGCGACGTAAATATGCGCGAAATCATAGGGTGAGACATATTCGGTCTTTCGGCGTTCCCCTAAAGCTTCGAGAACCTTCTTAGCCGCATCCAGCTGCCCTGCTCTGGCGAAAGCATATCCCAAATGGGAGGAGTACGGAGGGCGATACCCGGAGAGCTTGGCCGCTGCCCGTGCCTCCCCGAGTGCATCCTTGGCCTGGTCAGCCGCATCAAGACTGCGCGCGAGAAGCCAATGGCCGAAAGGGTGGTTCGGGTCGAGTTCGATTGCTTTATGGCATTCCGCAATCGCACGATCGTACTGCCGAGCGCGCATGTGAATAAACCCGACAAGGCCATTGATGACCAATGAAAGGGGGTCGAGCTCGCGTGCCTTGAGGATCTCTCTTGATGCAATCCCGTTGAGTGAAGTCACTGGTTTTACCGTTCCTGCATTCTTCGCATTTGGTTTGCGACGAAGGCCTTCCACCCACAAACGCCTCATTTTGATCGCAACCATTGCCATGATGACCGCAGCTTTTGGCCATTGGCCGGTTGCATTTCTCCTGCACCGCCCTCTACCCGCTATGCTCTGCTCGTTTAGCTTGTTTATAGTTTTAGTTTTCTACGATCTTGTCGCCCTTCGCAAGATCCAGCTCGTCACAATTTCCGGCTGCACCTTTGTGATTCTGGTGGAATTAATCAGCTTTCCTGTCGGCCACACCGCCGCCTGGCATGCCTTCGCATCGTGGATGCGATCGCTGCGTTAAGACGAGTTGTGGGACCCAGCGGGTCAAGTACGTTTATTAAGCCCGGCCAACCACAGGCTTTTCCCTTGTTCATCATGGGCCTCCGCTTTTGACATCCTCCTCTCCCTAAAGGGCCAGGATTCCTACGGAGCCGGGTTTTGGTGCCGCACCTTGCCAGAAGCTTTCGGCGGGCCTGGTCGCTAACTACTCGAAAATGACCGTTTTCTTTCCGTAGAGCAGGATACGATTTTCGATATGCCAGCGGACGGCTCGAGAGAGCACGACCTTTTCGAGGTCCCGGCCCTTCTCGACCAGGTCCTCGATCGCATCGCGATGCGATATGCGCGCCACGCCTTGCTCGATGATGGGCCCGTCATCAAGCACCTCCGTGACGTAGTGCGCCGTGGCCCCGATAATTTTCACGCCACGATCAAAGGCCTGCTGGTGTGGCTTGGCCCCAACAAACGCGGGCAAAAATGAATGGTGAATATTGATGATTTGCTGCGGATATTGCTCGATGAACTCCCGGGAAAGCACTTGCATATAACGAGCCAGAACAACCAGCTCGATGTTGTTTTGGCGAAGCAACTCGATCTGCCGCGCCTCAGCCTCCGCCTTGCTCTCTTTTGTCACTGGAATGAGATGGTACGGAATGTCGTGAAAGTCTGCGTGGCGTTTCGCGTCCGGATGGTTGCTTATCATCAAAGGAATTTCGCACGCGAGTTCGCCGATCCGCTGCCGGTAGAGCAGGTCAACGAGACAGTGATCATATTTTGAAACAAGAATGGCGACGCGAGGACGGTAATTCGACCTCGTAATGCGCCACTGAATCGAAAACTCCTCGGCAATGGGCGCAAACCATTTTGGAAACTCTTTCAGATCGAACTCGAATCCTTCGAGATCCCATTCGACGCGAGCGAGATAGAAACGTTCTTCTCCAGCCTGGTGTTGCTCGAAATGAAGAATGTCGCCACCATGCCAGTAGATGAAATCCGCAATGGCCGCATCTAGGCCCTTGCGATCCGGGCACCGCAATAAGAGGATAGCGCTGTTCTTCAAGTTGAGCCCTCACGTGGCCGGTCATCTTACCTCAGTTGCGCAACAATCCCACTTGTTTTCTGCAACTTACGCGGTCACTAAACGTTCAGCAAGTGAACACCTCGAGACTATTGGCAGAAATGCTCTACTCGCGCAATATCCACCGAGACTGGCCCAAGGAACCCGGCTGGAGAAACGGAGGACGACATGGCAACCCTGGCGATGGAGCGACTAGAGCGCAGCGAACTGCGCTTAACGGACAAGCTCGAGCAGTTCCTGCTCACCCGCCCCGAGACGCCCTTCCTCGCCGTCGATTTGGACGTCGTGGATTCCAAATACCGCGAACTGCTTTACCACTTCCCCTGCGCTTCCATTCACTACTCCGTCAAAGCCAATCCCGCGCGAGAAATCGTCTCACGGCTGGCACGGATGGGTGCAAGCTTTGACGTAGCCAGCCGCTACGAAATCGAAATGTGTCTGGCACTGGGAATCGAGCCCCATCGTCTCTCCTACGGAAACACGATCAAGAAATCCGCCGATATCGCCTATGCTTTTAGCCGCGGCGTGCTGCGCTACGCCTTCGATAGCGAAGCCGAGTTGCGCAAGCTGGCCGCCTACGCCCCCGAGTCCGCCGTCATGTGCCGCTTCGAAACGACCGTCGAGAACGCGGGCTGGCCCCTTTCCAAGAAACTCGGCTGCGACCTCGAGATGGCAGCTGACCTGCTTCTCCTGGCTCGGGAACTCGGCCTCAATCCCATCGGCGTGTCCTTCCACGGCGGTTCGCAACGGGTAGATCCGACCCAGTGGCGCAGGCCACTACGCGAAACCGCTGACCTCTTTCGAGCGCTGGCTCGTGAGGGTCTCATGCTCGACACCGTGAACATGGGTGGTGGTTTCCCAGCGCCCTATGAATCGGACGATGCACCGCTCAGTCAGTATGCGAGCGCGATAGGCGAAGCTTTGGATGATGCATTCGGAAGCTCACACCCGTACGTGATGTTCGAGGCGGGCCGCTCGCTTGTTGCAGAAGCAGGCGTAATTCAGAGCGAAGTAGTACTGGTCTCCGAAGAGTCGCGCTTCGAGGAAACACGATGGGTGTATCTCGACGTCGGAACGTTTGGCGGCCTGGCGGAAACCTTTGGCGAGAGCATCAAATACCGCCTGCGTTCCGCACGCACGGGGATGCCGGGACCGCTGGTGCTCCCCGGGCCGACCTGCGACAGGCGAGATATTCTTTATGAAAAATCCGGCTACGACTTGCCGCTGGACCTCGAATGTGGCGACCGCGTCGAGATCCTCAACACCGGGGCCTACAGCAGCAGCTACGCCTCGGTGAATTTCAACGCATTTCCGCCGCTGAGGACTCTTTGCCTTTAAAAGGAAAATCCGGCGCACGATGGTCAAGGAGGCGCGCTATGTTCCTAACCCTGACTTGTTTCGCGGCGCTGCCATTCAGCATCGCGGGCTAGTTCAGGAAGCTTGCCGCCGGATTGACGCAGTTCCGCTGCTTTAAGCCCATTCTCGCTTTTCGCTCGATGGACAGCCAGCGGCAATCAGCTCAGTGACCGGAACGGGAGGAAGACTGCGTCCGAGGAGCAGCGGCCGGAGCTGCCTCCTTAATCAAGATCGGCCATCGCGGAAACGCAAAGTTCCCCGCGACATCATCAATCACATTCACCTGACAAACATACAGGCCCGGCTTGAGCGATTGCAATGGCAGATCGATTTGAAAAACAACCGCTTTCCGATCCGGAGCCGTAACTTCGGTCGCGGCCACTTGCTTCGACTCATAAACCTTCACGTTCCCTTGCAAGAATTCGATGCTTGTCAAAACGTGGATCGATTCGCGCGTCTCTTTGGACTGCGCCGCCTGTGCCGGCTGGCCGCCAGGCGTCGCAACTGCTGCGACCGCAACCTTCCCGCGCGCCGCATCGTAGATCTCGTACTGCAAATACAGATGCTGGTCGCTTGTAAACACATGCGTCACATTCGGCACAAGCTGCGTCTGGTCCTGAATCAACGGATTCACAACCTTCTTCTTCGGCGCATTCGTAACCGGCGCCCGCAAACTGCTCAGCACCACCGAACTCATCCGTAGCGGCACCTTGCGCAAATCCGGAATTTGCACATCCGTCTCAAACGATCCCATGCGCCCCGTCTGATTCTCGCGCACGATGAATTTCAAGTGATAGCTTCCTGGCGCAAGCACAAACCCCGTGTTGTACTGCACATTCTTCCGCCGCACCTGCTGCGTGCTGTCCAGCGCCAGTTTCACCGTGTCGCGAAGCTGTCCCACCGGAACCTTACCGCGGCCGCCGATACGCACCTCTCCGATGATGTCGATGGTGGCGTTGTCTTTATCTTTCTCCTGCACGAACGGAATTTGCGATCCGGGCACAACCAGCGAAACGGCCAGGTAATAATGTGATTCATCCTGGCGGAAGTACGCCGTGCCCGCATAGAGCGGCACATCGGTCTGCGGCAACTCCGCCGAGAGTTCGTCCTCCAGCTGCGCCTCGCGATCCGCACGATTCAAATGCCGGTAGTCTCTCCCCGCGTAATATCCCGGACGGAATTCGAGCTTCACGTCGGCACGGTTCACCTGTACCTTCAGCCGGCGATAGTGTCCATCCTTCAGGGGGTTCGTGCTGGTGAATCCAAGCACATAGTACGCGGAACTATCCTTCTGCACTTGCGTAAACACGCCGCCGAAATCGTTCGTATCGAAGAACGCTTTCCCGCCGGTGTCCGCCGCCAGAGTCGAAAGCGTCTCCTGCGACGCGGCATTGGCGCTGAGGTCGTTCAGAACCGCCTGGCCGTTATAGGCAGATTGGCCATGCAAGCTGGCGTTCTGCGCTTCTCCGCCCGGCGGAAAGGCCTGCAAGCCGCGAATATCAACGGGGTAAATCGAAACGTTGTTTTTCACCGCCGCCGCGGTCGCCGCGCGCAGCGCCGACTGATTGTCTGTCCCGGTCTGGCTAATCCCGTTGCTGAAATAGATCAGCGACTTTTTCTGCTGAATTTTTCCCAGCGCCTGCATGGTCGACTGCAGCGCCAGCAGCTTCCAGTCGGCACTGAAGGTGTTGTAATCCGTATCGTCGGGCGTGTACGAGCCGCCGGTCTCCGCCGTCCCCTCCGCGCTCCCCGTATCGCCCATTGCAAAACCCTCCCCTGAACCGGTGGAGTACGAACTCAAAACGGAAAGTATCTTCGGCTTGTCGTCCGTAAAATCCAGATCCACACGCATGTTCGTCGAAAGTGAAACTAGCGCAACAATGTCTGCAGGCTGCATCTGCCGATTGATATATTTTTTCGCTGCGTCGACGCAGCGGTCTATCTGGTCGGGCTCCATCGCCGAAAAGTCGAAATACAAAACGATCACTCGCCGGTCGCGCGCGTTCATCACCGGGGCGTCGCTCTTCTTCAGTACGCTCGCTGGCCCGGCCGTCGCCGCCGCTTCCCCGGTGACGGTTTTTTCCGCCGCACCCGCCGTCTCCAGTTGATCCACATTTTCAAAATCGAACGTCGAAATATTCTGCTTCTTCCCGTCCTCAAACAAAGTGAAATCCTCTTTCTTCAAGTCCCGAACGAGATTTCCTTTCTTATCGCGCACCACCACATTCGCCAGCACCAACTCCGAAGTAACCCGGATGGAAGTTGCCGGCGGTTTCGTCTGAGCCTCGGCGTCAGACTGTTGTTGGCTCTGCTGCTGCGGCGCCTGCTGCCCAACCGAAGGAGCGGCAAACTGTAGAAGCAGACTCGCACACGCGAGGGCCGCGAGTTTTCGTAGTGTGGCAACCATAGCCTTCTCCCTCAAAACCGGAACCGCGCCTGCACCGTCACGCGCCTCATGGTTCCCGCGCCGGTCACTTCACCAAACGTGGTGGAGTTCACGGTAGTTCCCAGAGATGTGAAATACACCATGTTGAAAATGTTATTCGCCGTAATCCGCAGATCGAGCGAGCGGTACTCCTTGATCGTGATCGTCTTGTTCAGCGACATGTTCACACTCACTTGCCCCGGTCCTTCCAGAATATTGCGCCCCGCATCGCCATAGGTGGAATCGCTCGCATTCACGCATGTGGGCATGGGATTGTTGATCGTAGTTTCTGGCTGGCAAAAGGCTGCGGTGTTGAACCACTTCTTCGTTGTCGGATCGCTGACGTGCACGGACTCGTCGGGGACCAGGTTCGCGCGCAAAGAGCCGCTTACGCCGCGGTCAATATCCAGAGTCTCTCCGAGGACTCGCACTGTTAAGGGCACTCCGCTTGCAACGGTAAATCCTCCGCTCCACTGCCAACCCGCAAGAATTTGCGACACCGGCCCCTTTTGCAAGAATCGCCTGTTTTCACCGAACGGCAAGTCGTAGATCCAATTGCCGGTGAAATTGTGGCGTTGATCGAAACTCGAAAGCCCTCTGTCCGCGGAGATGTCCAAGGGATTTTGCGCCACGACTACGCCTCCGCCGCCAATCGAAGAAGCGTCATCGATCGACTTCGAGTAAATATAGGTCGCGCCCAGCCCGATGCCTTTAGCTAGCCGCTTACGAAACCGAATCGACCCGGCGTGAAAAACCGAGTTTCCGGAGGAAGATTCGTAAGTGAAAGGCTGCGAGCCGCCGGGAATCAGAATGGCTCGCTCGGTGTCGAGCCGCGTCCCTTTCGATCCGTT
>Ga0210395_10003496_pt1 | contig 12031 bp, 19 predicted proteins | sample IncBWH4OmetaG_FD_150861 | JGI IMG/M metagenome (GOLD analysis project Ga0210395, IMG submission 150861) | Forest soil microbial communities from Barre Woods Harvard Forest LTER site, Petersham, Massachusetts, United States - Inc-BW-H-4-O ...
GATGGTGACGCTGGTAATCGGGCTGCGCTCCGCGCTGATCGCGGCGCCCTGGCAGGCCTATCTGATCGCCGCCTACGCGGCGTTCGTCGGCGAAGCCTTCGAAGGCTTCATCGTCGACACCGACCACTGGCGGCACTTCTTTCTGCTGCTCGGACTGGTCTGGGGCCTGACCGCGGCGTCGCTCAATCTGCGGAAGGGCGAGATGGAAGACGCATTACCGGACGACGCCGAGGTGCCGTCGCCGGCTGTGTATGGGCGATAACGGCCCGACAGAAGCCCGATCAGTCGTCCAGGCTCCAGGCGTGGGTCGGATTATTGGCGGCGCACGTGAGACAGCAACCGCTGCAACCCAGTTTGCCCAGAAAGCCTACTCCCCAACTGCTTCCAGTGCCGTCGTGGGAATAACCGGCTCCGTAACAAATCTTTTCGCCAATGTTGCAAGTGAGCCGGATCGAGTGTTCCTTATTGTCGTTAAGGACGTAATTGGAGGTCGCGCTGGGCCAGACCCAAGATCGATTTTGCGAGAAGAACTTTAGAAAAATGGTGTATCGCGCGTTGTTGTTGAAGTTGAAGGTCACGACACCACTTGCCTGAGCATTTCCGGTATCAAGACCGAGGCCCAGGGCGAACAGAAAAAGCACGACGGCAGCTATTTTGCGCAAGAGCTATTCCTCAATGATGAATTGAGCCTGGAAGCCACCGGACATGGCGTGGCCAAGCTGTGGTAGAACCGGGCGCATGTCAAGAAGTTACACCTGCTCCCGTAAATTGCGTTATGTCACAAGAGTGCGTTAATGCGACGTTGGGACAATATCGCGCCGCAATGTGGAACTAAAGCGGCAAACGGGCGGCCATGACACCCGATAATTCGGGACCCCATAAGGAGCTTCGGATGAAAAGTGCACTTGTAGCGGGCTTGGTTGCGATCGCGTTCGGCGCAGCGGGTTCTGCGACGGCATGGGCGCAGGCCAACAAGGAAGCGCACCCCAGCGCAGTTACGTCGGCTTCGAAAGCGACCGCCCTTCCCGCCGGCGGCAGCGCCGTCCAGGGCAGTAAAGCGTCGGCGGCGCCGATATCACCTGATAATACCGGAATGGCCGAGTCGAACGGAAAAACGTCCGAAAAGGCCCGGAGCAACTGACGCGCGGCCGCCGGCGAGTCCTATTGTTCAGCGTCGCCGCTTGCCGGCGATGGTGCTGTTTGTCATCGCGTTGCTGTTGATCCCGACCGCGCACGATCTGATTTTGGAACACCCTATCTGATCGCCGCCTACGCGGCCTTCGTCGGCGAAGCCTTCGAAGGCTTCATCGTTGACACCGACCACTGGCGCCACTTCTTTCTGCCGCTCGGCCTGGTCTGGGGCCTGACCGCCGCGTCGCTCAATCTGCCGCGCCGCGCGAGCTGCAAGAAGACGAAGTCGAGCTCGTTCGTCCCGCCTTCGCCGCTTTATAAAAAGGCCGCAGCAAACTTCTTCAAACTGACGCCGTCAGTTCGGTTCCGCGAACAATCAGATGATTACGCTACTCGCGTGACTGCCGGACGCTGCGCGCCGGCGTCAGCCCTTAATACTGAGGGCAGGTCACGCCTGCCGCGCAGCGCCGCACGGCGCGCCGGTCCACTCTACGGTTGACACCAGCCACGCTTCCCGGCGTGCCGGGTCTGCCAATTTCGGCGAACGCTTTGTCCTGAGACAGGGACAAAGCGGTTTCTGCCGACAATTTGACCGACATCGGAGAGGCTGACATTACCACCGCGCCGATAACGGTCGCGGCGACCATGAGCAATTTACGCATAGCACTTCTCCCGGTAACACGTTGACTCACGGCCCCAGTGCATCAATCGGAACTTTTTTTGATTTGGGTCAGAGGCCAACATTAAAGCGTATACCTCTTTCGCCCCCGATTGGTTGCGCCGGATCAAATCGCGTGAAATTGATGATGATGAAAGAACGGGCGGGACGCCGACATTGCAATTCAATTGCTATCAACTCGAACGGGACACGGCAATTTTCATCGATCTGTGCTCGGCAGCTTGAGGTCGACGCCGCGAAGCGCCGCGCTGGAACCGACCCCAATAGCTTTCACGATCGACATCGCCTGAACCATTGTGATGTCGAGTGTCCGTACTCGGTTCATCGGAAAATACATGATGTTGCCGGACATCGGCGTGGGAGCCTGCGGCAAAAACACCGCGACCAATCGTTTTCCAGCTTTTCCAGCAGATACCCGATCTGCCAACCGTCCTCGATGCTGACCAAGACCGGCTTCAAGCCGCTCGCATTCTCGATATGTGCAAGACCTTCCGCCATGCTTTTTATCAGCTGGTAATGCGGGAGGCGACCAAGCAGCGAGTTCTCAGACCAGCGGCTGATGCGTCCGCCAAAAGTGGTGCGGGCGACAACGCCGGCGGCGAAGGCGAGCAACACCAACACCAAGACCGACAAGAAAGTGGCAGCACTGACGCCGGCCACATCGCCCCACTGATCCAGATGAAGGCCGTGGGAGATGGGCGTGGCGATACGCTTCACCAATCGGAATGCGTAAGACAAAATGAACACGGCGAGCGCAATGGGCAGGACGAACGAAATTGCCCCGACAATCATGGTTTTCAAAAATTCTTTCAGCGGCTTCTCTGTCCACGTGAATGCGGCCATGGATAACCCCGAGCGCGAAAGTCGGCGGGCAACCAAACTTGGCTCAAAGCGTAGGCGTTTTATAGGATGTCGAGAAGATCGCCCGACGCCGCGCGGCGAGAAACTTTCAATGACGCGAGAGTCACGGACCCTGAGGCACACTGTAGCCGGGGCTCTTCAATGGGAAGCAAATGGCGCCGCCTAAAGTGCGTCCATTGCTCTCGTCACGATTGCCGGCGGCACCTCATGCTTATGAGATTGCGCACCGCAACGCCATTCACACGGCATCGCGCGACGCGCCGAAAGCAAGCGGGCGCGCGTGGCGCCGGCGTCCAAATGGCCTATTTCCGGCAAAGCAGGATCGGCTGGTGTTGCGCGCCGCCGGGCATGTGCACGATTTCGCTCGAGCTAAAGCCGATGCGGCGGCACAGGTCGAACAGAAAATCGGTGTGATAGGCCACGGCCGCTTCCGGCTGCGCTTCGGATTCGATCAGCGCGTTGCCCAGCCGGTGCCCGAAGGTATGCCGCGTGCCGTAGGTCGCCGGCGGATATTCGATGTTGAAATGCGAATGCATCATCGCGCCGCCGGCCTTCAACAGCCGATAGGACTCGCGCAGATAATTCTCCAGCTCTGCTTCGAGCAGATGCGACAGCAGCGAATTGGAAAACACCAGGTCGAAGGCGGCGTCGGCGAGCGGAATGCGATAGGCCGATGGCGCGTCGGCGGTGTGATTGCAGGCGTGATTGTAAGAGACGCTCGTGTCGCTCGAGCGGTAGAAACGGAAGCGCTCGGCGTCATAGTTTTGCCGGCACCAGGCGATCGCTTCCTCGTCGATGTCGATGCCGACATAGCTGCCGGCAAAACGCCGACCGCGGAAATTGTAGTCGCGCAGCCAATGCGCCCAGCGCCCACAGCCGACGCCGATGTCGAGAATATCCGAATGCATGGTGGCGATGCCTTCGGCGAACACGAACATCCAGAAATCGCGGGCGTGGACCAGAAAGTCGCTTTGATTGTTGAACAGGCGGTTGCCGACGCCGATGCGGATGCGCAGGTGATTGGGCGGCAGCGCACGGAATTCCGGAAACACCAGCCGCGGCACGACGTCGAACGCATTCACCGCGGCGCGGAACAACGGATTGAATGTCAGCTTGGACGTCGAGGGAAAAAGCTTGCGGAGCGCCCGATCGATGCTCGGGCGAACTGTCCCGATCGCCTGCCCGGGATTGGCCGATGTGTACGCCATGGTGAGACTCGCGCGTGCCGGACGAAGGACGCTTAAAACTGTCCTACCGGTGCCGGCCTTGTAGCCGCGCCAGCCTTAAGATCGCGTTATTGGGCAGGCCCGATTTGGTGGGATCGACGGCGCCGCGTTGTCGCGGAGGTGGCGCAAACCAACGCCCCTGCCCCGCTTGTGATGCATGGCGCAAAAATGCCGCCGCGATGATCGGCGTCCTTGGGCTTCGTTACGGCACACCCTTAATGCTGGGGCGGCGTTCCGTCGGCTAGCGCCGCGGCGGCGATCAGAAAAGCTACCAGGGCCAAAAGCGCGTTGACCATGACGGTCGTCCTTGGTTCGACCGACCCCTCGTTGTGGATATGAAGCGAAGCGGCCGGTTTCCAAGGTCCATTCACGGGATTGGCATCGCGGCACAACGCCGCCGCCGAATTGTCAGATCAGCCCAAGCCGTAACGCCAGCGCCGCTAGCCACACGATCCCGGCGAGACAGATGCCGCAGAACACGCCGGCTGAGCCGTAATCCTTGATGCGGCCGATATCGATGTGGTGCTCGGGAGTCACGTGATCGGCGAGCTTCTCGATCGCGGTGTTGAGGAATTCGATCCCCAACAGCACCAGCAGCACGCCGATCATCGCGACATACCACGCCACCGTCGGCGCAACGAACAGGCCCAAAATCAGGCCGGCGGCCAAGAGGATCAATTCCTCGCGTAATGCCGCTTCACGTCGAAAGCCATAGCGCAAGCCCCGCAGCGAATTGAGGGTCGCGCTGAAAATCCGTTTCACGGTGAATTCCGGTTGGACGGCGGTCGCAAGGCAGGCGCAGCCACTTTACGTGATGGCGCAGATTCGCGCGAGCGACGGCGCGTCACAACCGATCCGCCGGCGGCAACGAGCCAGAACGCGGGCGCTGACCGGTGGCGGCTGGCGCCGACCGGGGATCACGGCCACCGGGCAATGCTGCGAAGGTGCCGTCTACCGACAATAGACGATATGGCAATCAACGCCGCCCGCGGTCCGGCAATGGCGCAGGGCAAATTTCTGGGCTCTGGAAAAGAAGATGCCGTAGCCCCACGTCGATACTCCATTCTGGCCGCGGGCCAGGCACCGAAATGCCGACGCCGACGTCGAGAATGTTGCGGCTATCGTCAAGCCAACCAGGCCAGCTATGAAGAATCGGCGCATCAATGACCTCCCGGGTTTGAGACAAAGCAACTAGCACGCGGCGATAGCGGCGCAACTCCTATAGCAAATTATTTGGCCGGGAGCAGCGACTGATTTCGCTCCCGCCCGTTATCTCCCGCCACGCGCCAGGCAGGCAGCATTGGAACTCGCAGTGTGCGGAAAATAACCTCGGCGAAAACGCGCCGATCTCGATGGTCGGACCGGCGGGGCGCGCGAACACCGGCCAATCCACCGCTTTTTGATCTGGCGCAACATGACAGCGCTGTGGCGGGCTCATGATGCATTGCGCCGCTTCTCAAGAAAGACGAGCGAGACGATGGCCAGAGGCAAACCGGATCGTGCGGCCCTTCGCCTTGGGCGCTTATGCACCAATTGGATGACATGAAAACGTACGCGGCTTTACCGGCGCTGGCGGCCGGAGCGACCGCCGCGATGATCGTTGTCATCGCTCCCTTGCAGGCCAAAGACAGCTTTTCAGCCGCGCGACTGTTCTTCAATCTATTATGCGTCCACTGCGGAAAATGACACGTCACCATCCGGTTCCGTCAGACTTGCCGACGATTATTGCAACACGCGCTGCGTCCAGCAGTTCAACTATTGCCAGTATCGTGGCGAATCCCGCGATCACTGCGCTCGAGTGCTGATCAATTGCCGGCGAAACTGTTGATTCTCAGCCGGACCGCCGCGATTGGCGCGCGACCTAGCTGTGCGCGGTTTTTGTGTGGTGCCTGATGTCCGACATCGGCGCACACCACGGATGATGCCCGCTCTTGCAGGCGTTGTTCATGGCTACAAGGGCGCTGCCGGCCCCGAGCGCGGTCACCGCCAGGACGATCAATAAAGAGGTTTTCATTTGCGGACCTCGCTGATGCGGGCCCCCGACCCCCCAAGCTAACCGCGGCTGAGATGAACGCAGGATGAACGGATGAGCGCGCCATAGGGTACAATGGCGTTGGATGGGACAATTCGGTCACTGCGCGAGTTACACGCGCCAAAGCGATCCCGGGCATTTGCCCCTGTTCGGGCATCGGCGACGGTACCAGAATGCCTGAGCTGCCTCAGCTGGTTGGTCGATTAGTTTATTGGACCCTTGTCGCGATCAACCGTCGGCGTGAAGCCTTGCGGCATTTGCGGGCGCTCGCCGTCCTTAGGCGACTTGCACACGAGGCATGGCATTCCTGCTCCGCCGCATGTGCAGGCTCTCGGATGATCGCCCCACGGGCGATTCTCGTGCTTCTCGCACACCCATCCGGTGTAGCCGCATACTGGACATGCCATGGAGAAGTTATAGCGCACAAAAATGAAGGCCCCAAAACGGGATCGGGATTTTTGGAGTTGTGAGGTTTGCAAGGGCTAAAACTCGACGTGCAGCGAAGTCTCAGACTGGTCAGTCGGACATCATCGACGGCAAGAGCCGTTTTCGACCTTACAAGCTGTGGGGCGGCTTGGCGTGTGATCAAAGGCACTTCCTCTTCGGGCGCGCGAAGGTGCGGGATCGGCACTCGCAGGCCGAGGGGGAGCCATGGACGAGATCGAGCAGTGCGTGCGTGACATCATGGTCATTGCTTCCGCCTTCGGAGGACATGACCTAGCGGAAGCTAGACGCCGGATCGAGATCCTTTTTTCAGACGCCGACAAGCAGACAGGGGGCCATTTCGCTCCCGCGCAACGCCTTCGGGATCAACTCAGGTTGGCGCTTAACAGCACCAGCGGTCCAGCCACAAAGCAGTTTTTGAGCGACCTCATTGCTTGGCTCGAACGCGACCACTTTGAGCGATAGGCCGGTCTTGCACCCGGCAGGGCAACCTACGTTGAAAACGGAGATTTCGGCGCCACACTCGACGTGTCGACCTTATCGTCGTCCTTTCTAGCCTTTTTTGCCGCCTTCTTTGCTTTTTTGGCTGTCTTCCGCACTTGCTTTGTTTTCTTGGCCATTCAATGCGGTCCTCCGTTTGCGTCCATGGCAGCGTGGACCATTGGGCTCATGAGTCAAGCCAGGAACCGGCAACGGGTCGGTGTCGATCCGCGCACGGCGCGGGACGAAAATTTGTGACGGGCGTCACGGTGATGGCGAGGCGGAGTCGTCAGGGTGGTTGGGGATACCATAGGGAGGGCGGGCATCCATGCAGGTGGCGGGTAGATACTCCATTGAGTTATGCCGCGCCGGCGGCTTTGCAGCCGGAGTGGAGGACGTGATCACCAGCGACGACCAGCTAATTCATGCACGTTCGCTTTATTGGCACTTTGTAGCGGTTAATCCAGGCCGCGTGGTGCTGCTTTGCGACCGGGCGTGCGTGCTGGCGCGGAGCGACCAGCTAGGCGCGGCGACTGAGCTTGTCGCCGACTGAGGGCGTCCACCCCTCGGTTATCGTCATGCCCTTCGGACCAGCAGAGACCGCTGTTGTTGCGGCCGTATCTGATTCTCCTCCGTTCGATTTTTGGGGAGGGCGATCTTCGCTTAAGCATTTGATTTACTTGGTCGGAGCGCCGAGATTTGAACTCGGGACCCCCAGTCCCCCAGACTGGTGCGCTAACCGGGCTGCGCTACGCTCCGCCGATGCGGGCGGACTATAGTCAGCGCCCTAAAGCGGCACAAGCGCGCCGGGACGCGCGACATTGGGCGTTGTTATACGGTCCGCCGCTGCCTTGGTCGGGTCTGGTTGCTTCCGCGGTCGGATCGGCAACAGAATTAAATTCGCGCTGGACGCTTATTTGTCGAGCTTTGCCTCAACGTGGACCGGCCATCTACATTCGCTCGACCCATTGGGAACGAGACGGTCCAGGCGGAAACGGGTCACCGAAATATTGGGTCTCACGGATAACCTGTTCATCCTTAAATTCCATGATGCTCACCGTATACGACGGCTTCCCATCGTAAGTGAGGATGAATTCGGTCACCCAGAGATCGGCAGCACCAACAATTCGCCGCACCGAAAATCGCTTGTAGTTCGGTTGCGCCATTCGCGACGCCTGAATTCCGTCGCGACCGCGAATCCGCTCGCCCGATTGCGGATACTCAAGCACCGCGTCCGGTCGGTAAATTTGATGTTCGGCATCGAAATCGTTGGCGTCAGAGGCCGCCCAGTGGCGCTCCAGAGCCGCTCGAATGTCCGAGTCTGCCATAGCATTACCCTCTCCTTTCGCTCTCGGTCGTGAACCAAAAAAAGCCGCGCGCTATTCGTGAAGCAGCGTTTGCCAGTTTGAAGGCACCGCTCCGGCCGGTCCGGGCGCCGGTTGATCCGACGGACGCGCGTGAGGAGCGCAAAGCTTCGGGCCGGTGATGAATTGCTCGGTACGATAGTCGTAAAACCACTGCTCGCCCGGTTCGAAACTGGTGATTATCGGGTGACCCGTAGCGGCGCTGTGTTTCGACGCATGCTGATTTGGCGAACTATCGCAGCAGCCGATGTGCCCGCATTCGGTGCATCTGCGAAGATGCAACCACCATCCGCCCAGAGCCAGGCATTCGACGCAACCGGTTCCGCTTGGCTCGACCGCCGGGTTGATACCATCCCTCTGCGACTTCATAGGCTCCTCTCTGACTTCCTCTTGCTTGCGCTTGGCGCTGACGCCCAATATGCAATTCGAGTCAAAAAGTGCGGGTTACGTGTCCGCCAAGGCGGACGATCGTTATCGTCCGGCGGGATGCGAAGGCCACGCTGGTCATTGGGATCCATACGCCAACCGTGGTATCCACACATCCCCATGCAATGCGGCAAGCTCTGCGTGTTCGAATACTCTCAGGCTATAACGTCGGGCCTGGCCAAACTGGCGCAAGCAGGGATCAAAGAAGCCGCGGTTCCGAAGATCGAAAGCCGAGTCGACGGTCCGATCGCACTCACTGCGGGTTGAGCTTGCCGCCTTGTCGTGTAGCACTTGCACAAAATTTGATCTGAAAGCCCGTTCGTCGAAAGAGATCCGAGATGTCGGCGCCCCGCGATGACCGTGTGCTGTTGGCTCCATCGCTTGCGGGTGCAGTCGGGAACCTGTTGGAATGGTATGATTTCGGACTCTACGGCCTGTTCGCGCCAATCTTCGCGCAGTTGTTCTTTCCCGGTCAAGACCGCATCGCCTCGTTGATCGGAGCTTATAGCGGCTTTGCGATCGGCTTCGCGGCCCGCCCACTAGGCGCCGCCGTACTCGGCCATTTGGGCGACCGTGTCGGACGCCGCGCCGTTCTGGTGTGCTCGATCGTACTGATGGGCTTCGCCACGACAGCGACAGCCATCCTACCCACCTATCACGCGATCGGCATCGGCGCTCCGATACTTTTGCTCTTCATGCGCTTGCTGCAAGGTTTCTCGGTCGGAGGCGAATACACAGGCTCAGTCGCGTACCTGGTCGAGACCGCGCCCGGCAAGCGACGCGGACTGGCGGGCAGCATCGCCAACATCGGCGCAACCGCCGGCATGCTGCTGGCCGCCGGCGCTGCCACGGCGACCTCGATGTCGGCGAACTCCGCGGACGTCCAGAGCTGGACGTGGCGCATTCCATTCCTGTTCGGCGGCATCATCGCAATTGCCGGCTACCTTCTGCGGCATCGTCTGCGCGACACTGGCTATACGCCGACAGCGTCAGCGCGACCGTCTTTGCCGCTGCGAACTGCGATCGCCGAGGCGCCAGGCGCGATGCTGTGCGCGCTTCTGTTCACCTCCGGATACGGCATTGTCAATTATCTGACGATGGTGTTTCTTCCGACCTACGCCGCCACGTTCGGCGGCGTCGCCCAAGAAAAAGCGCTGCAGGCCAACACGGCAGCGCAGGCTCTGGCCCTGTTCATCGTGCCGCTCGCCGCATGGCTGACGGATTGGGCTGTGCGGCGGCGGACATTACTGATCATCGCGTTCGCCGCCGAATTTGTCGTCGGTTGGAGCGGAATCGCTCTGGCGTTGCGCGGCGGCATTACTGGTGTGTGGACAGCGCAGCTCGGGTTCGCGTTCTTGTTGGCGCTCATCATGGCTGCCGAGCCGGCTACATTGGCCGAGCTGTTCCCAAGCAAATTCCGCTTGAGCGGTTATTCCGTGTCTTTCAATCTTGGGATCGGCCTTGTCGGCGGTACGGCGCCGATAGTTGCAACGGCGCTGATCGCCACGACCGGAAACGGCATGGCACCCGCGTGGTATCTGATGCTCGGTTCTGCGATCGCCGCGGGCGCAGCCTTTCTGATGATCGACCGCAGTGGCAAGCCGCTACGCTGACGTGCTCATCAACCAAATCCGCGCCGCACGAGTGGAGTGCCGCCCGATCATTGCAACGGCATGAGCTTATCCATCATCGTCGGAATAAACTCCGACACCGTTGGATGAATGTGCATCGCACGTTGTATCACCGTGTAGGGCGCCTTGGCGTACATGATATCAAGTACGCAATGGATGACCTCGTCACCTTCGAGTCCCAGGAACGAGGCGCCGAGTATTTGTTTGTTATCCCGATCGACCAGGATTTTCATGAAACCCTTGGTCTCACCTCTCTCGTACGCGCGCATGACGTCCTTCATTGCCATGGTCGAGATCAGCGCCGGCTTGCCGGTCTTGCGGACTTGCGCTTCCGTCATTCCGGCGCGGCCAAGTGGCGGATCGGTGTAGAGCGCGTAGGCCGTGATGCGGTCGCTCACTCGTCTGTGATCGTTGTCGAGAAGGTTAGCTGACACGATCTCGAAATCATTCCACGACGTGTGCGTGAACGCGCCTCGACCATTGCAGTCGCCCATCGCCCAGACACCGGAAATGTTGGTGCGCAACTGGTCGTCCACTTGGATATACCCTCGCGGGTCTGTGCCGATACCCGCCTGGTCGAGGCCGAGGTCGTCAGTGTTTGGCCGCCGACCAGTCGCTACCAGCAGATGAGTTCCGGCAATCTGTGAGATGCTCCCGGCCGATTTGACTTTCGCCGCGATCGAGTTTCCCTGCTTCTCCACACCGACGACCTCGCTGTTGACGCGCACGTCGATGCCTTCCTCCTTGAGGAACTCGGCGACGGCGTGTGAGACATCGTCGTCCTCCCGCGAGATCAAGCGCGGTCCGAACTCGATGACGGTCACCTCGCTTCCGAAACGACGATAGGCCTGAGCAAATTCAAGGCCGACGTAACTGCCGCCCAGGATCACGAGATGTGCGGGTAGAAAATCGATGTCCATCATCGAGCTGTTGGTCAGGTACGAAACTTGGTCGAGGCCGGGTATCGGCGGAAACGCGGCTCGCGCGCCGACATTGATGAAGATCTGATCGGCCGCGAGCTCAGAACCGTCCACTGCTATTTTCTTTTCTGCAACAAAGCGGCCATGGCCTTGGTAAACCGTACACCCTTGCAAGGTCTTCAGTGATTGCTCCACGCCATTGCGGAACACAGCTACAACGGCGTCCTTTCGCTCCTTGACCGCCTTCATGTCGACATTGACCGATCCCTCAATCCGGACGCCGTAATCGGCAGCGCGCCGCGCTACATGTGCGACATAGGCGCTCGCGATTAGCGTCTTCGTTGGAGTACAGCCTGTGTTCACGCAGGTGCCGCCGAACAGCTTGCGTTCGATGATCGCGACCTTCCGGCCTGCAGCCACCAATCGCCGCGCTAAGGCCGGGCCGGACTGTCCGGTGCCGATGATAATCGCGTCGTAGTTCGGCATAATGGACCTCCGATCTCCTGATGATCAGGCTAATCTACCACTCGGCGCAAAATTCTGCGGTTCGGTTTGAAAGGGCTAAGCTCTCGGCTCGCACGAACATCGCGCATGGTCCGCGCCGTGGCAAAACAAGCTTCCGATCAAGCCAGGCCGACGGGGATCCGTCCTTCGGGACCGTCGCCGGAGTGTACGCGGCCACCACCGATGCTTTCGCGCGTCCCGCTGCTCAGCCGTAAGCAACGCCCGGGTTGCTTTGCCCAACTTCTATAATATAGCCATCAGGATCGCGAATGTAGCAGCGCGTCTCGCCGTACTTGGGCTTCGGCTCCGTGATGAACTCGGCTCCTCGACTTC
>Ga0210395_10003500_pt1 | contig 12029 bp, 13 predicted proteins | sample IncBWH4OmetaG_FD_150861 | JGI IMG/M metagenome (GOLD analysis project Ga0210395, IMG submission 150861) | Forest soil microbial communities from Barre Woods Harvard Forest LTER site, Petersham, Massachusetts, United States - Inc-BW-H-4-O ...
AGCGCCACGTGTGACGGGCACCCCCATGGCCGAGCGGCTAAGTCGCGGGATCGACCAGCGAATGCGAAGCCAGCCACGCTTCGGCCTCATCCATTTTCCGGAACACGCGCATCGCGCTGAAATAATTGCCGGCGAGGACTTCGAACATTCGCATCATGCCGAACATGGCGTCGCGCGTGGCCACAATGGCACAAGCTTGGAACTGCACTTTGCTCCGAACCAAGCTGACGGCTGCGCTGACCGCCCCAAGCTGGCTGGCTTGGGGAACTAAATCCGCGTCGCTGACGTCCAATAGAACGTTCAACGAGCCGGAGCAGGCGGGATCTTCCTTGAGGCAACGAAAATGGTCCATGACTTCGGCAAACTTGAGCGGCCGGCTGCAAGTGGTTCGAATTGTTTTTGTCGCAGTGTCGATACGATAGGTCACTGGCATGACCTACTCCAAGCGGAACCCAAGCGGAAACAAAGATACCACGGCGTCTGAGCCGAATTGTCACGGCTGCTTCGCGGCGACACTTCATACGACTGCGGGGATTCGATTTTGCAATTCATCGGCGCGCAGGAAGTTCAGAAGATCGTAACGGTCTGACGCGCATCCCAGGGGATCGTGATATATTTCCGCGCCAAGGAGAAGGATCGGCCCATGGAAATTCACGGGATTTGCCCGCTGCTCCAGGTTTTCGATATGCCGACGGCGATACGTTTTTACCGCGACGTGCTCGGGTTCCAGGTTCACGCTACGTCGCAGCCCGGGGACGACTGCAATTGGGCGTGGCTCAAATTGCATAGCGGCGAACTGATGCTCAATACGGCGTATGAAGCCGATCAGCGACCGGCCACTCCAGTTCCGGCCCGCGTGGCGGCGCACGAGGATACCTGCCTGTTTTTTGGCTGCGAAGATCTGGACACCGCGTACCAGCACCTGCGGTCGAACGGCGTGAATCTGAAGGAGCCGAAAGTCGCGCCTTACGGCATGAGGCAGTTGTATTTCAAAGATCCCGATGGCTACGGTCTCTGCTTGCAGTGGCCCGCCACGCAGCAGACCCACGATCAGTGGGTGGGCGAATATGGGATTGAACCGAAGACGATTGCGTAGGAAAGAAAGTCTGGATCAGCGATTCACGAACTGGAGCAGACGCTGCTTCACCGCCGGCCACTCGGCCGCCACAATCGAATAGCGCACCGAGTCGCGAGGAATGTAGTCGGCGGCCATGCGGTGAGCGCGGAGAATCCCCTCGAACTGTCCGCCAATGCGTTCGAGCGCGGCGCGGGAGCGTTGGTTGCGCGCGTCGGTGTGAAAGCAGACGCGCAGCACCTGCCACACCTCGAAGGCGTGCGTTAGCATCAGCAGCTTCGATTCCGTGTTCGCCGCAGTGCGAATCGCTGACCGCGACAGCCAGGTGTAACCGATCTCACAGGCCTCGGGAGCGCCGCGCCCGTGCAGAGGATGGCCTGGCGGCCACGCCCATCGCTCGAGATTCCAGAAGCGCGTCGAGCCGAGCACGACGCCGTCTTGCACGCGGACGATCGCGAAGGGCATGGCAGTTCCGGCGTCTCGCCAGGCCACCGCGGTGTCGACGTACTTCGTGGCTTCGACCTTGCCGCGCGGAACGGGACTCCACTGATAAAGCGTGGCATCGTCGGCCGATGCGGCAGCGAGGCCGTCGACGTGGCGATGCTCAAGCGGCTCGAGGCGGATGTGTCGGCCTTGCAGCACAAACTCTTGCGTGGACATCGCGTGTGCGCGGTTCAAGAACAAAATTCAAGAGCAAGATGGTCGCACAACTCATCGCTCAAGCTGAGAGCTGATGACTGAGAGTTGAAAGCTCGTTTCTCACACCTGCTGCCGAGCTTCGCCGAGCGGCACCGTCACGTCCATCTTTTTCTTGTTACGGTAGATGGTGATTTTCACGGTGTCGCCGGCGCGGTGGTTGTTCATCATCTGCGACAGGTCTTCTTCGTCCTGCACTTTTTGATCGTCGATGGCCACGATCAGATCTCCGCCCAGCATGATGAGCGTATTGCCGAGGTAGGCGCGCTCGCTGCCGGCCCGCAGGCCGGCCTGATCGGCGGAACCGCCAGGAGTCACCTTGACGATCAGCAATCCGGAGTCGACGGGCAGACCGATTTCGTCGGCCAGTTCGGGGCTGATGGCAATGGTGACTACGCCCAGTGCGGGGCGCCGCACCCGGCCCAGCGTCATCAGGTCATTGAGCACAGCCTTCGCGGTATTGATGGGAATGGCAAAGCCGATGCCGGCGCTCTGGTTCGCGTTCGACAGGATCATCGTGTTGATGCCGATGACTTCGCCGTGCCAGTTCATCAGAGGGCCGCCGGAGTTGCCGGGATTGATGGCGGCGTCGGTCTGAATGGCTTCATCAATCATGGCGCCGTTGGGCTCGCGCACAGGGCGAATCGAACTGACGATGCCGCGGGTCATGGTCCCAGCCAGGCCGAAGGGATTGCCGATGGCATAAACTTTCTGTCCCACCTGCAAATTGCGGGAATCGCCCAGGATCGCGGGGACCAGGTCAGGAGCCTTGATCTGGATGACCGCCAGATCGTGCGGCGGATCGGTGCCGATGACAGTCGCCTTGTATTTCTTGCGATTGTGCATGGTGACTTCCACCTGGCGCGCTTCGGCGATCACGTGGTAGTTGGTCAGGATGTGTCCTTCTTTATCGATCACGAACCCGGAGCCTTGGCCTTCCTGTGGCACCAGCCCGTAGAAGAAGTCAAAGGTCATGGCACGGGACGTGACATTCACGACCGACGGAATGTTCTTCTTATAGACGGAGATATTATTCTGCTCTTCGCCGTCGAGCGATTCGCTCGGCGCCGCCTCGGTTATTTCCACCTGCGCCGGATGACTTAGCCAGTTCGAGGGACGGAATCCGCCTGCCTGCGAGTTCGAGCGCCAGGTGGTGAAGTAGAAAAATCCGCCGGCAATCGCCAGCGTGAAAATCAAAGGCCGTATAAGCTTCATGATTCAAACCATCCCATTCGATGCATTCGATGCGGAGCCGATCATCCGAGACACATCTCGGAAAGTCACATTGAATATGAGTACGAAGTTGGGGAGTAGAAAGGTCCCTAGATTGATTCTAAACAATGCCGCGGCGGCAAGCACGCCGCGCCTGGTCAACCGCTGAGCGAAAGTATGTCTCTAGGCGGTGATGGGTTTCCGTTCGAGTTGCAATTCCCGCAGGTAGAGAAACAGCGGCAGGCCGAGCGAGACTCCAACCGTGAGCACGGCGACGATTACTAGCCAGCGCCGACGAATCCCCAGGCCCGCGCTTTCGATGCGGGTGAACACGAGCAAGACCACGGCCGAGACGATGACATCCATGCCGAAGAATGCGCCGATGCGGTTGGCGAAGAGTTCTCGCGCAAAGAGCGGGATATTCAGGCCGTGCTGCAGCAACCATGGAACGAACTGCCAGTACGGAATCACCAGGCCGGCAAAGCAGAGCACGAGGTAGAGCGTCTTGGGTTTCATGGCGGAATTCTAAACCCCGCTGTCATCCTGAACAGCGTTGTTTGCTGCGAAGGATCGGTGCAACTCGCCGGGAGTGCATAGGTCCTTCGCTTCGCTCAGGATGACAAGGGGAAGGAGAAGCTCAGGTTTTTCTCGCTTCGGCTTGCAGTTTTTGCCACACCTGGCGGACTTGCTCGCGGGTGTGGTCGAGCGTGCTGGAGTTGTCGATCACGTAGTTTGCGGCTTTGATTTTTTCTTCGTCCGAGAGTTGTGCGGCCATGCGGCGCGCGACTTCTTGGCGAGCGGCTTCGAGATCGATCTTTTGGCGGGCGGCGAATCGGGTCACGCGTTGTTCAGCGCCACAGGTCACGACAATCAGGCGATCGAAATGATCGCCAGCGCCGGCTTCGAGAATCAGCGCGGCCTCTACCATCGCGACGGAGCGCGGGTCCTGGCGAGCCATCTCCTGCATCCACTCATCCTGACTGCGGATCACGACCGGGTGGACGATGCGGTTCAACTCTTCAATGCGAGACGCCCGCTTACCTTGAGCGTCTGTGGCCGGGCCGAACGCGGCTTCAGCAAGTTTCGCGCGGTTGATGCTGAGGTCGGGATTGAGGATTTCGCGGCCGAAATGGCGCACGACTTCGTTGTAGACCGGCTCGCCCGGCTGCATGAGCGAGTGCGCAATGCGGTCGGCCTGCACCAGATGCGCGCCCAGCGCGACAAACATCTCTCCGACAACCGACTTGCCTGCGGCGATGCCGCCGGTGAGGCCAGCTTTCAGCATCCCATCCTCTGACAAAAAACACTCACCACAGAGACACAGAGGCACAGAGGAAAACAACAAAAGAGAAGGAACGCACTTCTCTGCGTCTCTGTGACTCCGTGTTGGGGTGTCATTGCGTTGTTAGACCCGTGCTGGCTCCGGCACCTGGCTTCCGCGCCGCATTTTCGCGGCCTTCACGGTATTGAACATCAGCATGGCGATGGTCAGTGGGCCGACCCCTCCCGGCACGGGCGTGAGTGCTCCGGCTATTTCCGCAACTTCGGGATGGACGTCGCCGATGAGGTTTGATCCCTTCTTAGCGAAGTTCTCTTCCCTCTTGGCGTCACCGGCGAAAAAGTGCTGAAATTCCACTGGATCGGTGACCGTGTTCATTCCGACATCAATCACAGTTGCACCGGGCTTGACGTAGTCGCGCGTGATCATGCCTGCGCGGCCGATGGCAGCGACCAGAATTTCGGCGCGCCGGCAGACTCCCGGCAGATCGCGCGTTTTCGAGTGGCAGACGGTCACGGTGGCGTTGGTGTTGAGCAGCAGCATGGCGGTGGGCTTGCCCACGATGTCACTGCGGCCCACAACCACAGCTTCGCGGCCAGAGATAGGGATATTGCTGCGCTTCAGAATCTCGAGGACGCCTGCGGGCGTGCAGGGCACCAGCCCCGGCCGCTGCGTGGAGAGAAGTCCGACGTTCACGGGATGGAATCCGTCAACGTCTTTTGCCGGATCGACGGCCAGCAGCACTTTCTTAGCATCGACTTGCGGGGGCAACGGCAACTGCACCAGGATTCCGTCGATATCGTCGCGCTGGTTTAGGCCTTCGACTACGGCCAGCAGTTCGGCAGTGGTGACTGAATCGGGCGGCGTCAGTTTCTCGCTGTAAATACCAATTTCGTCACAGGCCTTGACTTTGCCGCGCACATAAATTTCGGACGCGGGATTGTGCCCCACCAGCACGACAGCAAGGCCAGGACGCACCCCGGCTGCGGCCATGGTTTTCACTTCCGCGGCTACTTCGCTCCGAATCTCTTGCGCGATCTTCGTTCCGTTGAGGATGATGGCGGGCATTCGGACTCCGAGGAGATTCTATCGCAACCGCTGCCGGCGCCTCTGTCGTACAATCGACGGATCATGGTTGCTAAAGAACTCCTCGAAATTCTGGTTTGTCCGGCGTGCAAGCAGGCGCTCGAGTATCGCGTGAACCCGGAGAGTTTGAAGTGCCAGCAGTGCCACCGGGTCTATGCGGTCAAAGAGGACATCCCCATCATGCTGATTGATGAGGCGACGATCGAGCCTTAGCGCCGCTGGCAGTCCGGCCTCAGCTATCGGGACTCGCGACCTGCATCCTTTAACACCACGTTCACATTTTCGTAATATTATCTGCCAATGCCACAGGAGCCTTTGCAGATCGAGGAAGTCAGCGGAGCGCCGGACGGCGTGCGGATATTGCGCCTGAACGGCCCCGTTCTCCTCACCAATTTCTTTGATTTTCAATCCAAGGTGCGCGCCAGCACCTCGCCCACCCTCATCCTCGACCTCACCGGAGTTCCCTATATGGACTCAGCCGGCATCGGGGCGCTGGTGGGAGCGTACGTGACCCACCAGAAAGACGGCCGGCATTTGGCGCTGGTCGGGGTCACCGACCGCGTACGCAGCGCGATGCAGATTACGCGGGTCGAGCAGTTCTTCCATCTTTATGACACTGTGGCGGCAGCGGAAGCCGCAACGGCCAAACCTTAAAGCCCGCCCACTTCGCGACCGGCCTGAGGTGATCCACTTAGGGCACCGTACCCGCGTTCGCCCGAGGCGTAGCCGCGTCCACTTTGCACCAAAACCTGGCACGACATTCTTTGTTGGCCGACCTCTCTGGGATCGACACATTGTGTCAGTCTTGAGATTACCGTCTGGGTACGAAGGGCACTTTGGACGAACTCGTTTCTCCGACCGGGGTTCGCGCAACTTTCGATATCCACAGGGGTTAAATGAATCCAGAGGGGTTTGGGGATCGTAATAGGAAATGAAGGGCAATTACGGCAGCAGAATTGCATGCAACTAAGACAGCTGCCGATGAGTCTAATACGGCAAAGGCGTAATAGGTCGAAGTCGGAGGTGATGACGGCCATGTTGAACGAAATGACGAACGAGAAAATGACAATCGCGAAGGTTATGAACGACAAAGACCGGTTCACGACGACCGAACTGGCAGCTCTTAGGAACGATCTGCTCCAGGGGGGGATGATCGACTCTTACGAGGCGGCCGAACTGCTCCAGGTGTTCCTGATGGGCCGTGGCTATGGGGTATCGCCCAAGGCGGCGCTCGACGCGGCAGGCCGGGTCGAAATGGCGGGGTGCGCCATGCCCGTCCTGATGCACGAACTGGAAAACCTGGCCATGGTGATGTAGTGAGTTTTTCCCGCGGCGCGGGCCGGTGAACCCGCGGCGCAAGATGAGACTGAGTAAACGTAACTGAGACCCTTCGGACGCTGGAAAACGCGGAACGGAGGTCGGAAGTCTCGGGAATCGAAGCAAAATTCGCGGGATTCTAGATCTAGACTTTTGATTCCGGGATTTTGACATCGAGAATTTGACATTCTGGGTCGGCGATCAAAAAAGATCGACCAGTTCCACAATAGAACAGCCGGGCCAACCAGCCCGGCTTTGTGGTTTTTAGGAACAAACTCTCCAGCTACTCCGCTTCAGCTAACTCCGCTTCCGGCAAAACTTCACAACCGTCTTCCCCACAGCGATCGCCGCGAATGGATTGGCCCAGTCCCTGAGGGCTGCCTGAACCTTGGGTTTCTCGTAAGGTTCGGGCTGGCCAGTTTGGGTTGCCTTGAGGCAGTGACACCGAAGTAACCATCAAAACAATATCGGTTTTGTTGAGGTTCTGCTACAGTGTCTGCGATCCCCCCCAACCAGACGTACTAGGAGCGTGCAATGAGGCTTTGCAGATTCACAAACACCCGACTGATCGCAGGGCTGCTCTTCAGCTTGCTTTTCGCGACCATGGCTGTTTCACTCGATGCCCACGCGGCATCGGTATCCCGCACAGGACACGGCTTTGGTCCGGTCTATGACGCGGCGCACGAAACTACATTTGAAGGCACCATTCAGGAAGTTGTGTTAAAGCACGCCCCAGGCAGCCCGGCCGGCATGCACCTGATGGTGGCTGGTCCCCAAGGCCTGGTGGACGCTCATGTCGGACCTTTCATGAGCAAGGAAACCAAAGAAGTCCTGCAAGCTGGCGTGCCGGTTCGCATCGTTGGAGCGAGCACCACAGTACGCGGTAAAACTTATTTTCTGGCGCGCCAACTCACTGTCGACGGCAACACCATCACGGTACGAAACGCTCGCGGATTTATCGTGCTGGCGCACTCCAATCGTCCGCACATTGCCCGAACAAAAGCGGGTACCAAGATTGATACAACGAGAACCGAGACCGGTTTTAACGGGGGTGCCCGATGACATTGCGCAAATCGATTCTCCTACTGATCGCGCTGACGACCATTGCGGCCCTGGTGGGATGCAGCAGCAGTTCCACTCAGCCGCTTACTCTTACTCTGAACACGGTGCCAACCAGCCTTCAAGTCAATAGCCAAACCGCTCTTGTTGCCTCAGTAGACAACGACAAGGCGAATGGGGGCGTGGTCTGGTCTTGCACGACGACCCCGTCGGGCTCACCCTGCGGCAGCTTCAGCCCAGCGACCACGGCCAGCGGCGCCTCCACGACTTATTCGGCGCCCAATTTTCTCTTTCCAGTGACTACCCCTCCAACCACGATCACCATCACCGCAACTTCGGCAACCAACTCGGCGATCAGCCAAAGCAGCCCGCCCATTACCATCACGGCGGCCACTATAGCCGACGGTAATTACGTCTTCTCGGTGACCGGCTTCGACTATAACGATGGATCGCCCTTCACGGTTTCCGGCGTGATCACCGTCGCTGGGGGAGCGATTACCGGCGGCGAACAGGATTTCGTCGACGATACATTCCAACTTCAGGACAACATCAACCCCACTGGCAGTTCCGTAAAACCTGGGGCCGATGGCAACCTCTCGATCACGATAGTTACTTGCCTGGTCGGAGACTGCAGCCAGCCAGACACCCAGGTCGGCGTGGTCGGAACGGAAACTTTCACCGGATCGGTGTTCCCGCCGCTCGCGGGCACAGCTGCCGGCAAAGCGGCGATTGCCGAGTTCGACGCTTCGGCCACTGGTAGCGGCTGGTTGGAAACGCAAAGCACCCCCATCGCTACTGCTACTCCAGGGCCAGGCTCCTACGCATTCGTTATCGGGAATCCCGACTTTGCGTTGGCTATCGGCGGCATCGTTAACATAGACGATCTCCCTGCCACTGCGGGTGGTCCCGCCACCGTCGGTACAATCTCGGGAGCCGGCAGCGTTTTCGACGCCGACTTCGAGGGCGAGGTGATTCCGAAGGGAACTTTCGCTGCCAGCAGCGTGTCTAAACCCGACTCGTTTGGCCGGGTCACATTCACGATGAATTCCCCGGACCTCCCGGATTCGGTGGTTCTGGCGGGGTACTTTGTTAGCAGCAGTAAGATCCAACTCGTGGAAACCATGGATAATTTCGAGGGAGTACTGGCTGGCATCGCCTATGCCCAGTCAGTACCCACAACAAACGGAGTTAAGGGTTTCGTTCTTGCCAACGCCCAGAACACCTATGTAATTGGCATGCAGGGCGCGGACCCCAACTTCCTCTTGCAATCCGCCGAACAACTCACCATTGCTGCCGATGGAAGCGTAACCGGCTTCCTGGACTTCAATGACTTCAGCGGGGCTCAAACCGTGAGCCCGGATCCGGTAGCTGCCGCGGCCGCCACAGTGGATCTAACGGGACGAGTTAGCATTCCCGCCGTAGACACCACCGGCGACGACGCTGCCAGCTATAACATTCAACTCTACCTGGATGGGAACGGCCATGCCCTGGCTATTACCTTGGACCCAGAGGACTCTCAGTTCGGTATTGGGTTCCAGCAGAGCGGTGCCAGTTCCATCGCCGCAACCTCCTTCTCGGGGCCTTACGCGATGGGCGTCACCGGATGGGATGCCGATGAAGATGGCGAGTTAGACTCTGTCGGCCCGGTTGTGGCCGATGGCTCGTCGACTTTCGCCGGATTCAGCGACGTCAACTGGCTGAACTATTCCACTCCCTTACCCCTTACGGTCTCGGATAACACAGTGTCCGGGACTTTCGCCGCCAGCGCCGCCAGCGGTATCTTCACCGGCAGCGTCACTGGTATCGATATGCTGAACTGCACGGCGTTCAGCGGGGTCGGCGCGCCTGGCTGCACAACAGACACGTTCAACTTCTACGTCATTGATGCGTTTGGTGAGAGCATCGCCATCGAAACTGACACGGCCACAGCCCCCGGGACCCAACTCACGTTCGGCTACGTCCTGCAGCAGTAGCCGAGCTTCACAGCTTGACTGTCTTCACTCCGTGGCGCACCTTCGGGTGCGCCACTTTTTTGTTGGGTGATCCGTTTGCCGGTGTCGGGGTGGGAACCCTTGACTTTGGGCCGGGAAGAAATGATGGAAAATCTCCTGCGGCATCATCCCGAAGCCCCGCTCTTCTGCGGATGAGCAAGGGATCTCGCCTGCGCCTGACGCGGCCTTTGGTGCACGGGAGATCCTTCTCTTCGCCTGAAAAACGGCTACGTCACGATGACGCCGTCGAATTACCCCAGGCTACTCGTGGCGGAGGCTTTCGACGGGGTCGAGCTGGGAGGCGCGGGTGGCGGGAAGGGTTCCGAAGATGATGCCGACGATCGAGGACACGACGATGGCGATGATCGCCGCGGGGCCGGAAACAGGGACGCGGTAATCGCTGACGAAGCGAACCGACCAGGGAATGGCCAGGCCGACCACGATGCCGACAATGCCTCCGGTCACCGAGATGACAATGGCCTCGGCGAGGAACTGGAGGCGGATTTCGCGGTTGGTGGCGCCGACGGCTTTGCGAATGCCAATCTCGCGGATGCGCGAGGTCACCGTGGCCAGCATGATGTTCATGATGCCGATGCCGCTCACCAGCAGGGTGACGAAAGAGACGAGCGTGAGAATCAGGGTCATGGCGTCGGCGATTTTAGAGGCCACGGTGAGAATCTGGTTCAGGTTCTGCACACTGTAGACCGACTCGGGACGATGGCGCGATTGCAGCACGCGTTTAATGGCGGCGGTGGCGGGCAGAACGTCCTGCGCGGTGGCGACTGAGACATAGATCTCGTTCACCGCCGAAGTGGGCTTGAAGAAACGGCTGACCGTGTAGGGGATCAGCATGGTGTCTTCCTGAATTTCCGACTGCCCGAAGGTGTCCACGCTTTCCTTGAACACGCCGATGATGGTGAAGGGCAGGCCGCCGCTGAGCTTGATGATCTGGCCAATGGCAGCCGGGGTTGCACCGTAGATTCGCTGGGCGAGTTTCTCGGTGATGACGCCAACTTTGTTGCGGCCCAGGGAATCTTCGGTATCGAAGAACCGGCCGGCGAGGATCTTCAGATTGCGGACTTGCTGGTATTCCGGGTCGACGCCGAGGACGAGAATGTCGCTTTGCTTGCCCGCACCCACGTCGATGCGATCTCCGAGAGCGGCGGTGGGCGATGCCGCGACGACGCTGGAGACCTGCTCGCGCACTGCCTGCACATCCTCGGCGGTGATGGGATCGGGGGTCGAGTCGATGCGAGAGGAGCCGCCCTGGTAGTCGGCATAAATCATGTTGGGCCCGATCGATTGCAACTGCCGCAGCATGTACTGCTTTCCCGTCAGGCCGATCGTCGCCACGAGGATTACCGAGGCTGTACCTACTGCCATGGCCATGGCGGTAAGCGTGAATTGCAGTTTATTGCTGCAGAAGGACTCGTAGGCGAAGTTTAGAATCTCACCGATTCCAATCGTGAAGCGGCGCTGAGCGGTGAGAGATAAAGAGGTCGCGTTGGCCATTGCCAGTTAGATGTTAACCCCCGTGTGCGAGACGCTGCAATGCAGCGGGCTTTTTCGCGCGGCCTGCAATGGCCACCGCCGCCAGCACGGCGAGGAGCGGATCGACTGGCCGAAAATAATAGGTCTCCGGGTGTGACAAATAATAGACGAGCGGGAAACAGCCGAGCACGATGGCGAAGCGAACGCCGATAGCCCAGTCCAACTGGAATACACGGCGAAGACCCAGCAGGGCCAGAACCGAAAAAGTGGTGGCGACCAGGATGTTGGGAGGGTCGAGCGGTTCATCTTTAAGATAGGCGCGATCCAGGCTCCAGTATCCGGTCCATATATAGAGCACGCGGCGCAGCGTCATGCGGACGTACCAGCCGGGATGGGCGCGGATGTAGTCAACCGCCTGCTGGCGCTTGTGCTCCATGTACACGACCTCGCCAGACTTCTCATATTCTTCAAGTTCGGCGTCGCTGTGATTGGGATGCAGGGCGCTGTTGACCCAGCGCGCGGAGTATCCATTGTTGCCGATGTAGAGTTCGAGCCCCAGGCCGCTGCGCACGGGAATGAACTGATGAAACGTCTCGTAGTTACGAATGATCCAGGGCGAGAGCACAGCAAGGAACGCCAGGCTTGCGGCCGTGGCTGGCATTAGCCAGGTAAGCCGCTGGCGGTAACGGCGGTAGCAGGTGAACGCTCCTAGAAACGGCACGACGGCGAGCGTCACCGGTTCGGTGAGCGTGGCAACGCCGGTGAGCAGGCCGAAGCCAGTCCAGTGTAGGAGGCTGCCGGAATTCTCCAGCTTTAGCGCAAT
>Ga0210395_10003501_pt1 | contig 12029 bp, 9 predicted proteins | sample IncBWH4OmetaG_FD_150861 | JGI IMG/M metagenome (GOLD analysis project Ga0210395, IMG submission 150861) | Forest soil microbial communities from Barre Woods Harvard Forest LTER site, Petersham, Massachusetts, United States - Inc-BW-H-4-O ...
CGCAGTCGGTCTTGCTGACGGTCACGGCCGCCGCGGCGGCTGACTTGTCAGCGGGCAGGGCGGCGATCGTCAGGCCGGCGGCGAGGGCCGGGACCGCGATGAGCACGCCGGCCACCGCCCACGGGCGGCGGCCCGCCAGCCGCGCCCAGCCGCCGGGGACGCGCGGCGCACCGGAGCCGAGGCCGGACACCGTTGGTGCGGTGGACGTGACGGGTTCGGTGGCCGCGGCGGCGGGTGCCGCGGCGGGGGGTGCCGCGGCGGCGGGCTTAGGCGCGGCCGCGGATCTCCCGGCGCTGACGAAAGCCGGGATCACGCCCGCCAGGAAGCCGAGCCACGCGGTGACCTGGAGCACGGTCATCTTCGGCGATAGGTCGGTGATGCCGGTGATGATCGACGCCCACCAGGAGCCCGGGTCGATGTGCGGTGTCAGGTCGAACGCGGTCCACGCCTGGCCGGGCAGCAGGCCCGCGTCCTGCAGGTCGCCGAGCCCGTAGGCGAGCACGCCCGCCGCGATCACGATGAGCGCCAGCGCGGTCCGGTTGAAGAACACGCCGACGTTCACGTGGACCGCCCTGCGATACAGCAGCCAGCACAGCGCGACCGCGGCGGCGATGCCGATCGCCGCGCCGGTCAGCGGCGCGACCGTCTGGCCCGACGCCCTGGCCGCCGTCCAGAGGAACAGCGTGGTCTCCAGGCCCTCCCTGCCCACGGACAGGAACGCGGTGATCGTGAGGGCGCCGGCCCCGATCGCGGCGGCGCGCGCCACCTCGCCGCGCAGGTGCGCGCTGAGCGACGCGGCCGTGCGCCGCATCCAGAAGATCATCGCCGTGACCAGGCCGACCGCGAGCACGCTGAGCAGCCCGCCGACCGCTTCCTGCCCCTGACTGGACAGCACGCTGACGGAGAACGTCAGCACCGCGGCGAAGGCGCCGGCGAGGGTCACCGCGCCCAGGACACCGAGCCAGACCGGCGCGGTCGCTCCTCTCGATGGGGAGGTCTTGCGCACGGCGGCCAGCAGGATGGTCACCACAAGACCCGCCTCAAGGCCCTCGCGGAGCCCGATCAGCAGGTTAGGAACACTGTCAGCCCAAGTCACGCGAACTAAGGTAAGGCTTACCTAAGTTCACCGTCTACCCCATCCGTCCAAAGTAAGGCAGGTCACATGATTTCGGGTACGTCCGCGTTCGCTAATTGGAGGCTACGTCAGTCAGTGCAGGGTGCCGGTGAGGAGCTGGAGTCCGAGGCTGGCGGCGGCCACGGTGACCCAGAGCAGCGCACCCAGCAGCAGGGGCTTCGGGCCCGCCTTGCGAAGCGCGGCCACGTTGGTGGACAGGCCGATGGCCGACAGCGCCACCGCGACGAGGAACGTCGAGGTGTGCTGGAACGGGACGTGGGCGGCCGCCGGGATGAAGCCGGCCGAGTTGACCGCCGCGGCCGCGATGAAGCCGATCAGGAACCACGGGACGAGCCGGATCACCCGCGATGGCGTCATCGGGGCGGGACGGGAACGCCGGTGGCCGTACTGCCCGTCGAGCGCCGCCGCGGCCCGGATGCCGCCGGGGACGTCGGTCACAGCCGCCGCGAGAGCGGCGCCCTTCTCGTGCCTGCGCGCGGTGAGGGTGGCGAGGCCCAGGCAGATCGGGATGATCATCAGGGTGCGGACCAGCTTGACCACCACCGCGTGGCTCGCCGCGGCGGCACCGTACGTCGTCGCCGTCGCGACCACCGAGGACGTGTCGTTGACCGCGGTGCCGGCGAACAGGCCGAACGACTGCTGGCTCATCCCGAGCATGTGGCCGAGGATGGGGAAAGCCAGGACGGCGGCGATGTTGAACAGGAAGATCGTCGAGATCGCGTAGGCGATGTCCGTGGACGCGGCCTCGATCACCGGGGATACCGCGGCGATCGCCGACCCGCCGCAGATCCCGGTGCCGACGCCGATCAGCGTCCGCAGGTCGCGGGGCACTCCGAGCAGCCGCCCGTACAGCCACGCAGATGGCCAGCGTGCCGAGCATTACCGGGAGCGAGGAGACGCCGACCCGCGCCGCCTCGGCGACCGAGAGCTGGGTGCCGAGCACCACCACCGAGCACTGCAGCAGGAACGAGCTCGCGAACTTCAGGCCGGGCGCGAACCGCGCCCCCGGCCGCAGGGTGATCGCGATGACCGCGCCGGCCACCGCGCCAGGAACGGCGCTGCCGACCAGCGGCACGTGCTGCCCCACGACCGTCGCGACCGCGGCCACGGTGAGCGCGAGCGCCAGACCCGGCGCGATGGCACGCGCCTTGGCGCCCGTCTTGGTGCCCGTCTTGGCGTCTGTCTTGGCACTCGCCCTCGCGCCCGGCTGGCTGGCCGGCCGGGACGCGCCCCCCGCCGGCGCCTGGGGCCGGTGCGCCACGAACTCGCGGGACGGCCGCGTCGCGGCGCCGTCAGCGATGCGGGTGCGGGCGGCAGTCACCCATCCAGCGTCACCGATGCGCTGGCCTGCGGGAAGGCGGCGAGCCTTGTGGGGGTACAAGCTAGCCTTGTATCCAGGGCGACGCGTAAACGGGGACGATGACCGGACGATGAACGAGACCGTGCACGATCTGGGCGCGCTGCGGTCGCTGCGCGAGGTGGGCAGGCAGGGGTCGATCGCCGCGGCGGCCACCGTGCTCGGGGTATCCCAGCAGGCGCTGTCCGCCCGGATGCGCACTCTGGAGCGGACCATGGGCGTCACCCTGCTCGCGCGGACCCCGTCCGGGTCGCACCTGACCGAGCAGGGCCGGCTCGTGGTCGGCTGGGCGGAAGACGTCCTGGACGCCGCCGACCGCCTCGAAGCCGGCCTGCGCTCGATCAGGTCCGGGGTGTCCCACCGGCTGTCCATCGCCGCCAGCCAGACGATCGCCGAGCACCTGGTACCGCACTGGCTGGTTGAGCTCCGCACTGTAGAGCTGAGCACAGGCGAGCAAGCCGCGGGCTTCGTGCCGACCGTCGTCGAGCTCGCCGTCGCGAACTCCACCGGCGTCGTCGAGCTCGTCCGCGACTCCAGCGCCGACCTGGGCTTCATCGAGACTCCGCACCTGCCGTCCGACCTGGTGACCGTGCGGCTGCGTGACGACGAGCTCCTCGTGGTGGCCGCGCCCGGGCACGGCTGGGCGCACCGGCTCCGGCCGCTGACCCTCGCCGAGATCGCCGGCACACCGCTTGTCATGCGCGAGGCGGGCAGCGGAACCCGGGACACGCTGACCGACCATCTTGCCGCTCAGGACCCGCCGCTGCGGCCGGCGATCGCGATGGAACTGGGCACGAGCGCCGCCGTTCGTTCGGCCATCGCGGCCGGTGTCGGACCCGGAGTGCTCAGCAGACTGGCGGTCCGGGATGACCTGGTCCTCGGCCGCCTGGTGGCGGTCGAAATCGCCGGCCCGCCGCTGACGCGGCAGCTCACCGCCGTCTGGCGGCCTGACCGCGACCTGCTACCACCGGAAGGCCAGCGGCTGCTCGCCATGGCCCAGGGACTGTCGGCACGAGCACTTTTAGCGCTGCGGTGTTAGCGTGATGGTGGTCGCAAAAGGCCTGCGTGCGAGGAGCGGATCGCATGACCATTGAAAGCCGTATCAAGTTCCCGCCGCCTGCTCCAGTGTCGCCGGCTGACCCCCCGCCCGAAGTTTTCACGCAGCTGCGAGGCTGCCCGGTGGCGCCCGCGGAGCTGCCGGACGGCAGCACGGCCTGGCTGGTCGGCGGCTACGAGCAGGTCCGGCAGGTCTTTACCGACCAGCGCTTTTCCCGGGCGCTGGCGGTCGCGCCCGGGCGCGCGGTGCAGGGAGTCGATCTGTCCGCCGCGGGCTCCATCGTCGGGATGGACCCGCCCGAGCACACGCGGCTGCGCAAGCTGGTCGCCGGCGCGTTCACCGCCCGGCGGCGGAGGCGCTGCGACCGCGGATGGCCGCCATCGTCGATGAGCTCATCGGCGCGTTCACCGCCCGGCCCCAGCCGGTCGACCTGATGGCGAGCTTCTCCCAGCCGCTGCCGGTGCGGGTGATCTGCGAGTTGCTCGGCGTGCCCAGCAGCGACATGGAGAAGTTCCTCGGCTGGTCGGGCACGCTGGTCGCCGACTGGGAGCAGGACTCCGATGCGGTACTGATCGCGTTCGCCGGGCTGTACCAGTACTTCGCGGACCTGATCGCGGTCAAGCGCGCACAGCCCCGCGATGACCTGCTAAGCGCCCTTATTTCGGCGCGCGACTCCGGCGATCGCCTGTCGGAGGAAGAGCTCACCACCCTGGCCTGCACCCTTCTCGTCGCCGGCTACGAGACCTCCGCGCACCAGCTCAGCCTCGGGTTGCTGGTGCTACTGGATCACCCGGCCGAGATGGCGAGGCTGCGCGCGGACCCCGGACTGATTCCCGGCGCCGTGGAGGAGCTGTTGCGCTATGTCGCCATCGGCCTGATCCCGCTGGCCCGGGTCACCACGGAAGACGTGGAGCTTGGCGGTGTGACGATCCGCGCGGGCGAGGTTGTGCTGCCGCTGAACAAAGTGGCCGACCGGGACCCGTCCGTGTTCAGCGACCCGGACCGGTTCGATGTCAGCCGCGCGCCGTCCGGCCACCTGACATTCGGCAGCGGCACGCACCACTGCCTCGGCGCCCAGCTGGCCCGGGTGGAACTTCAGGAGGCGCTGCGCGGGCTGCTCACCCGGCTGCCGGGGCTAGCGCTGGCCGTGCCCCCCGCTGATCTGCGGTTCAAGCAAGGGATGGCGATCTACAACCTTCAAGGGCTGCCCATCACCTGGACCGCGGCATAAGTCTCGCCGAGGTTCCCAGTGGCCGTCATACCTGGAGGAAGCGCCCCCCGAGGTTGATCCACTTCGACCAGCCGCTGGCCGCGCTCCAGGACCGCTCCAAGAGGGCGGAGCGCTGCGACAAGGCGTACACCTCCAGGTTGCCGCCTACCGGGTCGGTCACCGCCGCGATCTCCGGGTAGAGCGCGGAACCAAGATCGATCCACCTCGACCAGCCGTGCGCCGGGCTCCAGTACCGCTCGGCGAGAGTGGCGTTGCCCGCCACGCCATACACCTCGACGTCCCCGCTCACCGGGTCGGTCACCGCCGCGATGTCCGGATAGATCGAGAAACCGAGATCGATCCACCTCGACCAGCCGTGCGCCGGGCTCCAGTACCGCTCGACGAGAGTGGCGTTCCGCGCCACGTCGTACACCTCGACGTCCCCGGTTACCGGGTCGAACACCACGGCGGGGCCCCCCACGAGCGCGAAACCCAGATCGATCCACCTCGACCAGCCGTGCGCGGGGCTCCAGGACCGCTCTTCCAGGGCGCTGTTACCGGGCACCGCGAAAACGTCCACGTTCCCGTTCCCCGGGTCGTACACGACCGCGAAACCGCCCTCGGCCGCCCCGCCGAGATTCGTCCAGGCCGACCAGCCGTGCACGCTGTTCCAGGACCGCTCGTGCACCGAGCCGTTGTATCCCACGGCGTAGACCTCGATGCTCCGGCTCGCCGGGTCATAGATCACGGCCTGGCCGGCGGGCAAGAACATGGAACCGCTGAGCCACCTCCCGCCGAGATCCATCCACGCCGACCAGCCACGGGACTGGTTCCAGGACCGTTCGAACAGGGCGGTGTTGCCGCCCAGGATGTAGACCTCCAGGTTGCCGCTCGCCGGGTCATAAATCGCGGTTGGCCGGCCGATCCACCGGCCGCCGAGATCCGTCCAGGCCGACCAGCCGCGGGACTGGTTCCACGACCGCTCATACAGGGCGACGTCGGTGCTGCCGCCCACCGCGAAGACGTAGAGATTGCCGTTCGCGGGGTCGTAGACGACCGGCCCGTTCGCCGGCGACGCCGGATTACCCGACTGCGAGGCGCCGGTCTCGCCGGCCGCCATGCCCGCCGCGGCCGCCGGGCTCGCGGCCGCCATAGCGGATGCCGCCATAAAGGTAAGCGTGCCGAGGATCAAGACCAGGCGCCGGACGGCGTTTTTCGCGGTCATTGTGCATCCCCTTCAACGCCACGTGAATAGCACGCGGATTAATCATGCGCCGACCGGCCCGGCAGGGCAACTAATGCCGTGTTTGAGAGGCACTGCAGAGCGAGCGTCGAAATTCGATTCTCGCCCGCCCAGGGCGGCGGCCCGCTCCCGCCAGCGTCGGAGCGGCATCGGAGGTGATCGTCCCGCCGAGATCCACCACTTCGACTAGTCCTTGAGCCGGCGCGGCAGGCCCGCCCGGGAAATTCAATTCTCGAGGTTATTGACCATTTCGGAGATGTCGTGAATAGGATTCGATTCCAGCGAAATGGCTAGTCCTGGTTCAGCGAGTCGGGCCACCAGGCCTGGTGGGCCCTGGACTGGTCGGCCGCGGGGCCGAGCGCGCCGAGGGCCTTGGCCCAGCGCTCCTCCGTCAGCGTGATCGCCGGTGTGTCCACGCCCGTCGCGGCGGCGACACTGGCCGCGATCCGCACGTCCTTGGCGAGCAGGCCGACCGCGAAGCCGGTGCCATAGCGGCCGGTCAGCACCTCGCGCGCGAACATCTCGCTGACGAACGACCGGCCGGTCGAGGCGTTGAGCACGTCGACCATGGTCGCCGGGTCGAGGCCGAACCGCGCGCCGACCACGAGGGCCTCGGCCGTCGCGCACGTCGTTGCGGCCGCGACCACGTTGTTCAGCGCCTTCATCGCGTGCCCGCTGCCGAGTCCGCCGGTCCGGAACTGCTTGTCCGGATCGCCGAGCACCCGGAGCACGGGTTGCGCGCGGGCCACGTCCTCGTCCGCGCCGCCGATCATCAGCGACAACTCGCCGGTGACCGCGCGGGGCACGCCCCCGGATACCGGCGAGTCGACGACGAGGACGCCGTGCGGCGTGAGGTCGGCGGCGAGCCGCAGGGTGTCCGACGGATCGGCGGAGCTCATCTCGAGAACCAGGGCGCCGGGCCGCAGCGCCGCCGCGATCCCCCAGCCGAGCAGCGCCTCATGCACGATCGCGCCGTTCGGCAGCATGGTCACCACGATGTCCGCGGCGGCGAACGTGTCCGGCGACGCGGCGGCGATCGCGCCGGGGTGGCCGGCCGCGAACTGGGCCTGCCGCGCCAGGTCCACGTCCCGGACGACCAGGGCGAACCCGGCCGCGTGGAGGTTGGAGGCCATCGGGCCGCCCATGTTTCCTAGCCCGACGAATCCGACGGTGAGCTCGCTCATGGATCGATTCTCATCGAGGCGGGGCCGGCTGACCAGAACAAGCCGTCACAAACGTGCGGCCCCCGGTGTTGGCTGATTCGACTATCCGCGTCGATCCGTTGCCTCGACGAAGTTCCTGATCAGCGAGTCACCGTGGGTGGTGAGAATGGACTCCGGGTGGAACTGGACGCCTTCGATCGGGCGCGTGCGGTGCCGGACGGCCATCGGGAGCGGGCCCGTTCGCGCCGTTATCTCCAGGTCGGGCGGGAGCGTAGCCTCGTCGACGATGAGCGAGTGGTAGCGGGTGGCCTGGAACGGGTCGGGCAGGCCGGACAGCACGCCGCGACCGTCGTGGCTGACCGGGAAGGCCTGGCCGTGCACCGGCCGGGGCGCCCTGATGATCCGCGCGCCGAACGCCGCCCCGATCGCCTGATGGCCCAGGCAGATGCCCAGCAGCGGGACGCCGGCCGCGGCGGCGGCCCGCACCGTGGCGATGCTGATGCCTGCCTCCGCGGGGGCGCACGGGCCCGGAGAGATCACGACGGCGTCCGGTTCCGCGGCCATGACCTGAGCGGCGGTCACCTCGTCGTTCCTGATGACCTCGACGCGGGCGCCCGCGGTGGTCAGCAGGTGGGCGAGGTTCCAGGTGAACGAGTCGTAGTTGTCGACGAGGATGACTAGCGGGCGGGCGGCGGGCGGGCGGGCGGACAGGCGGGCGGCGCGGAGGAGGCGAACATCCGGGCCGGGCGGCGCCGCCAGGGTCTGCGGGCGGTCAGCGGCACGGGCGCCCAAAGCGGCCTTCAGGGTGGCGGTGACCGGGCCCGGCGGCTGGGCCGGCCACGTTGCCTGGCAGGTCTCGATTTTCGTGACCGGCAAGACGCCGGTGACGGCATTCGTCACGAAGACCTCGGTCGCGTCGGCCAACTCGCCCAGCGTGACCGGCTTCTGGCCAACCCGGATGCCGCGGGAGTGAGCCGCCCGCATGACGGCGGCGCGCGTGATGCCGGGCAGCAGCCGACCGTCGGCGGGCGGGGTCAGCAGTACGCCGTCAATGACGGCGAATATGTTCGCCCGGTCGGTCTCCAGGATCTCGCCGGTCTCGTCGGTGATCAGTACCTGTTCTCCCGCTTGCAGGCCGCCGCTGTGGCCGAGCTCGTCGATTAGCCGGCGGTCTTTGTACTTGTGCGGCCCGATGCCGCCGGGGACTACGGCCGGGCGCAAGCGGATTCCGGGCGACGGTGGCGCTGGGCGGGGGGTGATCGGGACGACCTCGACGGTTGCCTGGAGGGGACCCCCTACTGGGCGGACAGTGATGCGGAGCCTGCCGGCCGGCCGGGCGCTCAGGCAGTCCGCTAGGGCCGCGCGGAGGCTGACGGGCAGGTCCTTGGCGTAGAGGGCTCGGGCGCTTGCCGCGAGCCGGGTCAGGTGAGCGTCCAAGCCGCGGGTCTCGCCGTTGGTGACCTCAAGTGACGTGAACACGCCGGCGGTCTGGCGCGGGCGCAGATCGGGAGCCGGGCCCGGGGAAGTAGTGTCCAGAGTCGCGCCGATGGCCTCGAGCAGGGGGGTGGCCTTGATGAGGCATTCGGCGTATTCGGCTTCGGGGGCGGAGTCGGCCACTATGCCGCCGCCCGCGCCTAGCCAGGCCTTTCCGGCGGCGAACTCGAAGGTCCGGATGGCCACGTTGAGCTCGAGGCCTGCTTGCGGTGAGCGGTAGCCCACGGCCCCGGTGTAGACCTCGCGGGGGGCGGCCTCGAGTTCGTCGATGATCTCCAGGGCGCGGACCTTGGGGGCGCCGGTTACCGAGCCGGGCGGGAAGGCCGCTCTGATGAGGTCACCGTCGCCGGCGTCGGGGCTCAGGGTGCCGGTGACGGCGGAGACCAGGTGCCAGACGCCGGGGTGCGGTTCGGAGCCGAGGAGAACGGGGACGGTGACGGTGCCGGGGACGCAGACGCGGCTGAGGTCGTTACGGACCAGGTCGACGATCATGACGTTCTCTGCCTGGTTCTTCGCCGATTCTTCGAGTTCGGCCCGTTGGGCCGCGGCTTCCCGCTCGTCGGCGGCGCGGCGGGCGGTGCCCTTGATCGGCTTGGAGGTGACGGTGGCCCGCTCGCGGCGCAGAAAGAGCTCCGGGGACAGGCTCGCCACGGCGGTGCGCGTGACGCCGGCGACTTCCGTTCCGGTCGCGGATACGCCGATAAACGAGGCATAAGGCGGGTTGAGGCGCGCCGCCGCCTGGCAGAACGCGTCGAGCGGGTCGCCGGCGAAGCCGGCCTCCATGCGCAGGCAGATGTTGGCCTGGAAGATGTCACCAGCGTGGATGTACTCCACGGTCTTGCGGACGGCTTCCCGGTGCCCCGCCGCCGCCGGGACCAGCCGGAACGGGCCGAGGTCGTAGCCCGGCGCCGTGGTCGGCCCGCCGCCGCCGCTGACCGCTGGCCGGGCGGTCAGGTCCGCGAAGCGGCGGTCAAGCACGGCCGCCCGCTCGTCGGTCCACAGGGCCTCGAAGAACCATTCTCCGGTCGCCGCGTCCCGTCGGAGCACGTGGTCGTACCAGCCGAACCACCAGGCGGGCAACCGCCGCGGGCCGCTGACTGGCAGCGCCTCGCCCCCCGCGCTGTAGCCCAGGTAGCCGATCCAGCCGCCGGCGAAGACTCCGCCGGCGAGTCCACCGTCGGCGGGCGTGTCCGCCGCCCTGGCGGGGAACGGTGCGTCGAAGACGTCCTCGATCGCCCCGGGCGCGGAGCGGACGCGGACCGGCTCGGACGCGATCACGTCCCCGCCGCGGCCGGCCCACTCCCCGAAGAGCGCGACGGGGTGCGCGTCCGTGCGGACCAGGCGGAGCACGTCCTCCCGGGCGAGCCGCCACCCCAGCGGCCGCCGCACGAGCCGCGCATCAGTTCCGTCCGGCATATCAGCAGGCTAACCGCCCACCCAGACCACCCGCGTTGTCCCACCCGACAAATCGCGCGCCCCACCGCCTGGGTGAGCGGGGCTTGAGGGTCAGCCCTGAGTGAAGGACTTCAGGACTTCGGTGATGCTCAGCGTCTCGGCACCGACCCCGGTAGTCGTCTCCGACTTGACCGGGCCCACGCCGTTCGCCACCCAGGTCTTGATGGTGAGCGTGGTCGTATAGCCCAGGATTTTCTCGGTCATGACCTCGTCGATCACGTTGGCGTTGTAGGTGCCGGCCGGCACGGTGACGGACTGCGTGCCTTCGCCCTTGATCGTGACGTCCGCGTCGACCGTGCTGGTCGTGCCCGATTCATCCACCGCCAGCACCAGCGTCGTGGTGATCGACTGGCCGGACAGAATCTGCGCCGGGCTCGGCCACTGCAGCTGCCCGGACTTGACCGTGACATCCTGGTTGCCGCTCGAGGCCACCGGCACCGTGATCGAGCCGTCGGGGTGAATGACGTACTGGTAGGTGTGCGAGATCGGGACGCCGGCCAGGGTCTCGCTGTCCGCCTCGGTAATCAGGGAGCCGCCCGCGGTCGGGGTGACCGCGGTTACCCGGTTGGTGGCGGTGCCGCTTTCCAGGTTGTCCGAAACCTGGTAGACCCAGGTGTCGCCGACCGCGGCGGGGAAGTACGCGACGGTTGTGCCGCCGGAGCCCGCCGCCGCGGAGCTGGCGGGGGCGGTGCTCGCCGCGGCGGTGCTCACCGCGCCGGAGGTCGCGGTCGCTGCCGTGCTGGCCGCCGCGGTAGTGCTCGCGGTCCCCGGGCTGGACGCGGCCGGTGAACTGGAATGGCAGCCGGCCAGCCCGAGCCCGGCCCCAGCGGCTAGGGCAAGGACGCCGCCTGTCCGGAAACAGACTCGTGACATGGTATTTCTCCTCAAGTCGTCGATGGGGACGTCGCTGTAGTCGTTGGCGCTTGCGGCAGGTAAGGCGCGAGTTCGGCGGCGAGCACGGGCAGCGGCACCGACTGCAGCCAGACCGTGCCGGGACCGGACAGGACGCCGAAATGATGCGTGTCGCCCCCGAAATAGCGGTTAACCACGCCTGGGACACGCATCATCTGGAAGGCCACGGTCGACTCGAACAAGCCGACGTGACCTGGGTGCGCCCGCAGCGACTCACCCGCCGCGAGCTCATGACGGACCGGCTCCCCGGCGAGTTCCACCCAGGCCCGGCCTTCCCCGCCGATGCGCTGGAGCAGGAACCCGTGACGCGCGAAGAGGCCGGCGCTGAAGGCCTGGCGGAAGCCGACGCCGAGCTGGATGCCCGGGGTGCCGGCCAGGAAGCCGTGCCGGTGCACCAGGAACTCCCGGCCCGGACCGACTTCCACCGGCAGGATGCTGCCCGGCAGCCGCGCCGCGAACGCGACGGTCCCGGCCGCGCCCTTGGCCAGGTAGCTGCTCAGCGGCGGGCCACCCCCCGCGCTCGGGCCGGCGGACATCTGGATCGAGTCCGTCATCCAGGCGAACTCGCCCGCCTCCGCCATGACGCTTTCCCCCGGCTCGAGACTGACCGACAGCACGGGCACCGTGGCGCCGATCAGCTGGTCTCGCATCCGCTTCCTCCCCGGGGCGATCGGGCTGGATGCCCGTGTGCCTCAGGTTTACGCGCCGCCGGCCTGCGGCCGAATCCCGGTAACCATGTAGCCCGCGGCCCGCCGGACGCCCCCTCGCGACGGGAGCGCTATAACAAGGGCGTCGTTATAACAGGCCGCACCGCGCCGCGGCGGAGGTTAGCCGGGGCGGGTTTACCCGGGGGCGGGTTTACCGGGGGGCGGGTTTACCGGGGGGCGGGTTAGCCAGCGGTGGGACCCAGGCCGTGGGAGACGGCGTAGCGGGTCGCGTCCACCCGCCGGGCCACGCCCAGCTTGCGATAGACGGTGACCAGGTGCCGCTCCACGGTCGCCGG
>Ga0210395_10003506_pt1 | contig 12023 bp, 12 predicted proteins | sample IncBWH4OmetaG_FD_150861 | JGI IMG/M metagenome (GOLD analysis project Ga0210395, IMG submission 150861) | Forest soil microbial communities from Barre Woods Harvard Forest LTER site, Petersham, Massachusetts, United States - Inc-BW-H-4-O ...
TAGGGGCGGACGACTTGTTTGTAATGATTGGCGCCGATGCCAACACATCATGGCTACCAAGCGAATTGGAACGGGACCAACGCGGCTACATCTGCACCGGGCGCGACCTCACCACCTGGAAGCTTAAGCGCCACCCGTTCCCGTTGGAGACCAGCCTACCCGGCGTGTTCTGCGCCGGAGACGTACGCCACAACTCCATAAAACGAGTATCGAGTGGAGTAGGCGAGGGCAGCATGGCCATCGCTTTTATGCATCAGTATTTGGCCCTGCAGTAAGAACCCTGGTCATCTGTGCCCTTTATCAGAGCAGCTACATCAACTCAGAATTGGCTCTAGTAGCGATAAGTCGGCAGCTGTTTACCAGGTAATTGCGGCTGGCATTTCGACCTCTCGTCAAAATGTCTCCTACCGCCATCGCCACGTCTGTCCAGCCGCCTTGCTTCTTCATCAGGATTGGGAATGATAAAGGACGTTCACCCCAACAATCCAAGACCCCTTCTTACGGTGGATCGAATTCCGTGTCGACGCGGCACATCGCGCAAAGCTCTTCCCAGAATTACGGATATTTTGTAGGCGGTTGTGGCTGGAAGAGCTCGGGAGATTGCGATCGTGCGCTGTTGGCGATACCGTTCTTTATCACTACTTATCCAACATCACACAACAGTCTCAGAAGGCGGCTTGCGGGTGCTAACCCCCGGGTTGACCCCTCTAGCACGCCATAGGGCGCTCAAACCTGCGGGAATCATCCGCAATAGGCTGTCGGATAGTTGATGACTAGGGATAAAATGTCGGTGCCCTCGGAATGACCCGAAGGCTAGCGTCGCCATTCTGGGCAATTTCTACTTCATAGGTTTGCGCAAGCCGCTACCGTCCGATTACCTAAGCCGGGCACAGATCATTTCCAGGCGATTCACAATAAATATGTTGGAGTTCCAAAGTTCTAAAAATGAAGGCAAGGCCATGAAGAAGCAAGCGAGCAATCACGTCAACCGCAAGCTAAGTGAGTCCGACGGAGCGCCCGCCAAGCCCACCGGCACAGTCTCGGGAGAGTTTGTCACCGAGATGTTCGAGTACGACGGTGGAAGGCAGGTCACGGTGTATGTTCCACAGGACCCGCCCGAAGCAATCGTCTTCGGCGGTGACGGTCAGGAAATCTCGAAGTGGGGCCGGTTGCTCGAGAAGGTCGACGTAGCGTCCACAATGATCGTCGGTGTACATGGGCTGACCGATGAGACGCTGCGGCTCCATGAGTACTCACCGGGCTTTGAGCCGGAGCGGTTCGCGGCACACGAGAAGTTCTTCGTCGAGGACGTTCGCCGATGGACGGACTCGCGGTTTGGCGTGGCGCTGCCCACTGAACGTACCGCAGTGTTCGGCGTCTCGGCGGGTGGAGAGCTGGCCCTCGCTCTAGGGCTTCGGCATCCACATGTCTACGGTGCGGTCTTGTGCGCCTCGCCTGGCGGCGGTTACAAGCCGCCTGGCATTATGCCGAGTCCGCTTCCGCGCACATACTTTGTCGCTGGCACACAGGAGCCGTTCTTCCTCGAGAACGCAAGGAGGTGGGCGGACGCGCTGCGCGGTGCAGATGCGGATGTCGTCATGAATGAGCGAGCTGGGTCGCACGGTGGCGCATTCTGGCGAGAAGAGTTCCAGCTGATGGTAGCGTGGGCATTCGGACGATGACGCATCTCGGTGTCTGATCGGACGTCTGATACAACAACTCGTCTCGTGTGATCATCGCCAGGCCATCGAAGACTGACACTGCTGGGTGACACAGGGATACTCGGGAGCGGTGAGATCGGTCAAAGAAGAATGTCTGTCGAGGTTGATCCTGTTTGGAGAATCTTCGCTGCGGCGAGCATTGCTGCAATGTCTCGTACATTACCACGGGGAGCGCAACCTTCAGGGCAAAGACAACCGGATCTTGTTTCCTTCGCGGCCGGAAGCAAGAAGGAACAAAGGAGCAGTGCGGTGCCGAGAACGACTGGGAGGTCTGCTGAAGTACTACGAGAGGGAAGTGGCATAAAGTCGACGTGACAGCGGGCGCTGGGCTCACAATCAGCGCATATATATTAAGGATACCGGGAAAGTCCATCACAAGAAGACCATCCCGGCCTGATTTATCATCGAGACAAGCAGGGCAATGCGTTCTGGCTCAGGCGGCGACTACAGCTACCGTATGCACCACAAGCAATACGTGCGCTATATGCGAAACTTGCAACGGCCTTGTTCCTTAAGGTTTTACGGCAAGTTGTTGATTCCACGGCTGGGGACGTAGTTCAGATGGTTAGAACGTTAGAACGCTGCCCTGTAGTTGGTTAGAATCCCGCACTGTCACGGCCGCCTCAGGGACCATTAATCATCCTTTTCCCTTCCCCTCTCTGGCCTTACGGCCCCGCGGGGCGACTCTTCGCCGACTGATTCTCGCTTCTTTCGTCAAATGAAGCATGGCGTTCCGCAGCAGCCAATTCGCTTTGGTTTGATAACCACGACCATCAGCTTTGAGCCAGTCAATGATGTCGGAATCCAGACGCATAGTTACGGGTTTCTTCTTTGGCCGATAGAACTTGCCGATTTCCGCTCCGGTCCAATCGAGAACCGGGGGCAGGTCGGAAAAATCAATGTCTTGGTCTCTTTTTGCGGCGATGGCGCGGATGTCTCGCTTCTGCTCCATTGTGAGCTTCCTCATAGGCTCTCCTTTCATGCGACTCAGCAGCACGAGCCGAAATGATACGGATGATTTCTTCGCCTTGTTCCTCATAGAAAGTATGGACGACCAGCAGAAGAACCGGGGCCTATGGCTCCAACGGTTATCCACCGCTCCTCATCCTCAGAAGCGAAGTCGCGTTGGGTAAGAGCATAGGGATCATCGAAAACGAGCATGGCCGCTTCAAAGCGAACATCGTGCTTGCGAAGGTTTTGCCGGTTTTTCTGTTCATCCCACTCAAATCGCATAACCTGGTCGCCACCACGACAGCATATGGTCTTCTCTTACAGGTGTCAATACATTTGTACGTACAACGCCTCGCAATACGAGCCGGGAGGCTTGTCCCCTTCCCGTCGACCATGTTCGCCACGTAGCGTCCCTCGCTCAGGCCGCGCTCGACTTCGTTGGCATCCGGCTCCCAATCCCCCAACTCATACATGTCGTTCCGCCTGAGGTTTCAGAAACCTGCTGCGCGAGGAAATTATGCGAGCGAAAACCAAGCCTTTTCAATGCGTTGTACTGGCTCGGCAGCAACGACTCGTGAAGACCAGTGGGCGACTGAGCAAGCACGCCGGTAACTGAAGTAAGTAGGTGGAAATCTATATGGCGCTGCGATAGTCTGCGCCGTAGTCGGGAGGCGTTCATGATTCTCAATCTCAAACACCGTCGGGTCCTTGTCGCTCTCGCATTGGCATTGATCGCTGGTGGCGCCCATGCCGTTCCGGGCGAACAACAAACTCCTGAATCTACGTTCCGAACAACTCTCCCCTCGGTCGATCCGCATGTACAGGAAGCCGTTGAGTCGCACCGGCCTCTTTATGAGACGCGAGCCATTCATGACCAAAATGGTACGGGGAAGTTCTACTTGGGTCGAGAAATCGCTCAGGTGATGGGACCGGAAGGCATCCCCTGGTTAGACCGCCCCGAGCGCGATGACCAAGAGAAACCTTCAATCGTACTAGATGCTCTGAAACTCCGGGCCGGTGAGACCGTAGTGGACTTGGGTGCTGGATCTGGCTATTTTACATTCCGCATTGCTCCGAGAGTTGGCAGGGCCGGTAAGGTGTTGGCCGTCGAAATCCAGGACGAAATGCTTCAGACAATCCGTCAACGTGCGCTGGCGCTGAAAGTTACGAATGTGGAGGCGGTGAAGGGTAGCGAAACGGATCCAAATCTGCCTGCGAAAGCCGTGGATCTCGTGCTGATGGTGGACGTCTACCATGAGCTAGCCTACCCCTTTGAAGTCATGACCAAAATCCGCGAGGCCCTGAAGCCCGGCGGTCGCGTAGTCTTTGTCGAATACCGCAAGGAGGATCCCGATGTGCACATTAAATTGGTGCACAAGATGTCCGTGGAGCAGGTCAAAACAGAGATGAAAGCTGTCGGGCTTGCACACTTGCAGACGTTGGAGACACTGCCATTGCAGCACATCCTGGTTTTCGAAAAACCCCAATGACCCCCAGTCGGAAGCACAAGTTCGGTCTCTTGACTCTGCGAAAAAATTCAGATCGAGATATTGACGTTGCAGCGGAGCACCAGCGGATGAGCCTTTTGCCACGAGAAACCATGCGATCAGCCATTCATCGGTGTTTAGCAATCCTTCTTGTTTCTTACATTTGCGTGTCGTCCGCAAATGCTCAGGTCGCAGGAGAGCCATGTGGCTGGCCAATTGTTATTCTCCAGCTGCGGGGCATGAAACGTTGCTACATCCTTTCGCCGGGTTAGCGCGGGTTGTACTGGTGGTCGCTGATTTTAAAGGCATTCGCGACGGATAGCATTTTAGGCAGGGACGGGTGGCACATCCCTTCGTCTTTCCGGCGAATGGAAGACTGAACGCCGTCAAATTCCGAGAGTTTCCGCCCATCCGGTTGAGACATTGAGGGCGTAAAACCTCGAACCGTCTGAGCCGATGAAGAATTATGCTCTGCGCCACCAAATCGGCGTGCTACAAAGGTCCGCAGAAAACGCCCGAAATTGCCCCACCCGGGATTTTCCTTCGCCATCCGCACCACAAACCGCTCAGTTTCCTGGTCAACTCTGGGACGACCCCAGAATTCGCCAGATATTCGTTCCTCAGTAAAAGTTCCTGGTCTGCGGTTTCGGTGATGTAAACAAGAATGCGAGCCCAAATCATTCCAGAGCCTCCCTAAACTTGATTGTCGAACCCGGATTGTACCTGCTCTTGAGGTTTCAGAAAGCAGCTGTCTGGGGAAATTACGAGAACGGAAACCAAGCCTTTTCAATGAGTTTGAGATTCTTGACCATACGACATTAAAGGATGTGCGATGAGCCGAAAATTGAGCTGCTTCGAAGAGAAACTGATGCGGTGGCTCGGACCGAAAAACGTCGTGCAACTAGACGAACTATTCGCCCACTGATCAGCCACTACGCAGCGAGACAATCGGAGCCGGTGGTTATTCCGCTACAACAAGACATCCGAGTTTTCGTGATATGCTTGCCGCAATCCAGGGATAGCAATCCGAGGCAATATGGCGAAGCCCGACGGTCCTGACGACCGCACCTTAGACCCCTCCGGAAACCCCCAATCAGAGCCCACAAAAACGAACCCCGCACCGCTCGACTCCGGCGAAACTCTGCAAACTTCAGCGTCCTACACGCCAGAGGCGGACCCCACGTTTACCACCCCCGGTCTCATCGGGCCTTATCGCCTGGTGCGCAAACTCGGCGAAGGCGGCATGGGCCAGGTCTGGCTCGCCGAACAAACCGCTCCTCTCCAGCGCCTTGTCGCTATCAAGCTCATCCGCGTCGGCGTCTCCGACAACGTCCTCCTTGAACGCTTCGAGTCCGAACGCCAGGCTCTCGCCCGCATGAACCACCCCGCCATTGCCAAGGTCTTCGACGCCGGCACAACTCCCGATGGCACCCCCTACTTCGTCATGGAGTACGTCCCCGGCATCCCCATGACGCTCTATTGCGATCAGAAGCGGCTCTCCATCCGCCAACGACTGGGGCTCTTCCTCAAAGTCTGCGAAGGCGTCCAGCACGCGCACCAGAAAGCCATCCTTCACCGCGATTTAAAACCTGCCAACATCCTCGTCAACGAAATCGACGGCAAGCCCGCTCCGCACATCATTGATTTCGGCATCGCCAAGGCCATCGGCGACCGCGACCCTCTCGCCACCATGTTCACCCGCGCCGGAAACTTCATCGGCACGCCCGTCTACATGAGTCCCGAGCAAGCCAACCCCGAAGTTCGCGACGTGGACACGCGCTCCGACGTTTACTCTCTCGCCGTCATTTTGTATGAACTCCTCACCGGTACCCTACCCTTCGACCTCTCCCAGTGGCGCAATGAGCTCCGCCAGGAACAATTCCGCAAAATCTACGAACAAGACCCCCAACCTCCCAGCATCCAGTTGCGTAAAGAGACCACCACACAGAACGACACTGCCACGCAAACCGCCAAGCTCCGGTCCACCGAGCCGCAACAATTAGTCGGCGAACTCAGAGGCGACCTCGACTGGATCACGCTGAAAGCCCTCGAGCGCGATCGCGCCCACCGCTACGGCACTCCCAGCGAATTTGCCGCTGATATCCAACACTTTCTCAACAACGAACCCGTCGCGGCGCGCCCCGCGAGCGCCGCCTATCGTTTGCAAAAATATGCCCGGCGTCACCGCCTCGCCGTCTCCATAGCCGCCGCTGCCTTGCTTGTTCTGGTCGCCTTTTCAATCATGCAGGCGATTCAGATTCGCCGCATCACCCAGGAGCGCGACCGCACGGCCCGCGAGCGCGATCGCGCCAACCGCATCGCCGACTTCATGACCAAGATGTTCAGGGTCTCCGATCCCAGCCAGGCCCGCGGCAACTCCATCACCGCTCGCGAAGTCCTCGACAAGGCCTCCAAAGAGATCGACACCGGTCTCGCCAAAGATCCCGAAATGCAGGCCCAGATGATGCATACAATGGGCGAGGTTTATTACAACCTCGGCTTATACAAGGCAGCGGAATCCCTACTCCGCCGCGCCATGGATATCCGCTCCAAAGTTCTCGCCCCGGAGAGCCGTGAAGCCCTGAGTTCGATGAGTTCCCTCTCGGAAGTCCTGGACGCTGAATCGCAACTCCCCGCAGCCGAAAAGCTCGCGCAGCAGGCCTACGACGCAGCCCGCAAATCTCTGGGGCCCGGCGACACGGACACGCTTCTGAACGGCCTGGCCCTGACCGCTCTCATGCTCGAACAGGGCCGTTTCCCCGGCTGCGAAGCCGTGCTGCACGACCTTGCCGCCAATGTGGACCACGTGCCCGATCCCAAGCTGCGGTCCAGCATCGCCGCGCGCATTCAAACCAATTTCGCCATCACCTATGCTTATCAGGGCAAGAATGCCGATGCCGAAAAATCTTTCCGGGCCGTTTACGGTCTCAACTTGAAACAGTACGGCCCCGATCACCCCGCGACCCTGGACGCCCTGACCAACGTCGGCAGCATCCTTCTCGAGGAAAGCAAATATGCCGAAGCGGAAGCCACCTTCAAACAGGTAGTTGGTGCGGATCAGCGCGTCCTTGGCCCGGAGCATCCACGCACTCTGCTGATCTTGGGCAACCTCGGACTCGCCTATCTTGGTGCGAAACGTTATCCAGAAGCGGAGGCTCTGTATCGCCAACTGCTCGATCGCGAAACGCGGGTGGTCGGCCCGGACAATCGCCAGACGCTGGTGTTTCGAGGGGCGCTCGGCGACGCCTTGTATCACGAAAACAAATTGCCCGAAGCCGAGCACATTTGCCGGCAGACACTGGACTCAGAGCGCCGCGTCCTCGGCCCGGACCAGCAGGACACCCTGGTCACCCAGAACACTTTGGGCCTCATCCTCGAAAAAGAACAACGTTACGCGGACGCGGAAGCCCTGATGCTCGACACTTTGGCGCGGCGCACCAAAGTCCTTGGCACCAAAGCCCCGGGCACTGCCGAATCCGAATACAATCTCGCCGGTCTCTACGCGCTCGAAGGCAAGAGCGCCGCCGCTTTCCTTTATCTCAACCGCAGCCTCGATGACTCGCCGAGGCCGGACCTCTACGATGATTTGCCCCAGGAATCCGAATTCAGCTCGCTGCACTCCGATCCGCGCTTTGCGGGCTTCCTCGCAAGGACCAAGCAACCCCCGCAAGCGCCGTCCCAATAAGCTCTTCCACAAATCCCGGGGAATTCCCGTACAGATTCACTTTCCCATCGACCACGTTCGCCACCTAGCGACCCTCGATCAGGCGGCCGTGCTCAAGAAGTCCGGCAAGAGCGACGTTTACGACTTCTTCGCGGAAATCGACTTTCGGCATGGCCGCGGATTTTGCAGATAGTGGCCCAATTGTTGGTACGGAGTTGGGACGACGGTTGGGACAATCGAAGGGGTTCCACACGCGACCGGATCGCGCTTAAACGACGCCAAAGAAACGACCTAGTGGGATTTGAGCTTTTTCTTCGTAGCCAGACGCTCTATCCAACTGAGCTACGGGCGCGCAGGGAAACACTTCGCTGTCTTTACGGCAAGTTCTTCTTCGATTTTCAACCGCGAGTTTCGGCTCATTCAAGACGCTTGTGAGAAATCACTGGGTGCGTTAACTATCTCATGGGAAACAATTTAAATAAATTCACTTTATGCGTGAGCATCTGGCCTCTACCAGACGTTCAATTCGCGAGGAGCAACCGCACGAGGGCGTTGAAGTGAATGAAAAGAACAACCGGCGCATCGCAGAATCGTAGCAGGACCAAAAACCTCATCTGGCTCAACTGCTCAGCTGCGATGAGTCTCTTGACAAGCCGCAGAGCGGTGGAGACCTCACCTTCGCTGGTAATCATGCTCTGCATTTCAACGGTGTTTTTGGTTTTGGCGAGGGACAGTGTGCTGCTCCCAGCCAGACGGCTGGTGCTCGATCTTGGAGATGTCTTCCAGCTATTAAACTGCCAACAGTGCGCAACAGTTGTCACATAGCGAGCGTCAGCAGAGCGACTAGATTCTTTAAGCCCTGAGGAATCATGAGTTTCTTCGAAAGAGAATTGGCCATCGCCGTGCCCTGTTCGCCACTACTGGGTTGCTTTCCTGGACGGAAGGAGGCGTACTCGGACGAGGTACGGCTCGGAGAACTATCTGCGGTTTGGCTCCGTAGCAACTCGCCCCCAGCGAAATTCCACACATTAAAAAAACTTTGAGATTCATGACGGGTTTTCCTGCGCGTTTGCGCAATGCATATTGGATGCGAATTTTCGACAATACACAACAGTAAGGCGCCTGCACAATTTGCCTGTTCCTTGCGCCACAGATGCTCACTTGGTTGGAGGGAGTCGGAACCCAAACGATCGTGACGGAGGCTGTGATGGACCTGAGGGCATTCCACCGCATGATTACTTCACTGACTCGGGAATTTCTTTCGAATTCTAATGCCGCACCTTCCCGCACTGCGAAGATTGGCTGGAAACTTGCCATCTGCCTCGCGATCACAAGCTCAATCCTCATTAGTGCGAGAGGAATCTTTCACGAGCGGATAAGCTTGGACTTCCTACAGGCGATCAAAACGCCTGGCAGAGTCCAGTACTGGAAGGACGGGGACTCCGCCAGGGCGAGTAATAATTTCCCCGCGACCAACCAGAGTCAAACCGTGTCACCCCGAATGCAGATTCGCTCCGCCGCCAAGCCTTCGATCCTATTTGCGAATCCGCCGCTGAGCTTCGAGGCCAATCTCGGACAGGCGCCCGCCCCAGTCCAATTCTTGGCGAACGGGCACGGGTATGCACTTTCTCTGCTCCCCGATGAGGCGGTGCTCAATCTTTCAAGTCCGACGTTGCCTGCTCGAGGTCCGCTACCCCATAAAACCATCTCCTTGCCACCTCGCGAAAAGTTCCGTGTCACAGAATCCAAACTGCATTTAAAGCTCGCGGGCGGGAACGTGAATGCCGCTATCTCCGCTTCCCAAGAGCTCTCCGAAAAAAGTTTCTACTTTATCGGTAACGATTCCCAGAAATGGCAAACCAGGATCCCGAACTATAGCCGAGTCAGCTACCGCGACATTTATCCGGGAGTGGACCTCATCTATCACGGGAACGAAGGCCGCTTAGAATATGACTTCGTGGTCGCCCCGGGCGTCGACCCCAAGATGATCTTGCTTGAGGTGCAAGGCGCCAGAAGGATGACGCTGGACGAGCAAGGTAATCTTATCCTCGTCACTTCTTCCGGAAGACTAGAACTGCAAAAGCCGATTATCTATCAGAGCATCGGCAAAGAGCGCCGCTTGGTCGCGGGGAACTACAGCCGACTGGAACGGAACAGGATTGGTTTCAAGGTGGGTTCCTACGATTCCAATAAACCGCTGATCATCGACCCGGTGCTGAGCTATACGACCTATGTCGGCCGCAGTCTTTACGACCGTGCCAACGGAATCGCGCTTGGACCGGATGGCAGCGAATTTGTGACGGGTGTGTCGCCGAAGCCAGGTTCCACGACGGGAACCAGCGAAGCATTCGTAGCACACCTTTCGGCCGACGGCTCGCAGTTGCTGTATTTGGTTTATCTCGGGGGCAGCGATACGATCGAAGCGCGCGGCATCGCCGTAGACGCTGCGGGAAACGCTTACATCACCGGTGAAACGTATGCCGCTGATTTCCCAACACTCGATCCCTTGCAAGCAACTTGCAGCTTGGACGCCGCTCGGAAATGCAGCGGCGACGCCTTCGTTACAAAATTGAATCCTGATGGATCGATGGTTTATTCAACTTACCTGGGCGGCAGCGGAGAAGACGGAGCCAATGCCATAGCAGTGGATACCGGCGGAAACGCATACATTGCAGGGGCCACGACCTCCACTGATTTCCCTGTCTTCAAGGCTGCGCAGGCTACTACCGGCGGAAACGGCGATGCATTCGTCGCCAAAATATCGACCGATGGCATGCACGTGCTCTATGCCACATACCTCGGTGGAACCGGAAAAGATGAAGCCCGCGGAATCGCGCTAGATGGTGCGAGCAACGTTTTTATCACCGGCCAGACCTATTCGCGCGACTTCCCCATCCAGAACGCTCTTCAGAGGTTTTGCCACCTGGATGCGCTGAATAAGTGCAACGGTGAAGCTTTTGTAGCAAAGCTTTCCGCCGACGGCTCGTCGCTCCATTATTCCACCTACCTGGGGGGCAGTGGAGGCGACGCAGGTAATGCTATTGCCGTGGATGCAGCTGGCAGTGTGTATGTAGCGGGCTCAACGCTTTCCGCTGACTTCCCCACGTCGAAACCGATTCAGGCCGAGGGCAGAGGGCAGGAAGACGCTTTCGTTGCCAAATTGTCGCCTGAGGGCACCGCGCTTGAATATTCCACGTATCTCGGTGGGAGCGGCGACGATGAAGCCTCCGCAATTGCAGTCGCGCCTTCCGGCGCGGCGGTAGTCGCGGGCTATACATTTTCGCAGGACTTCCCGGTGCAAAGCGCCATTCAGGCTTCCTGCCATAAGGGTGCAAACGCTGCGTGCAGCCAGGATGCATTCATTGCGGTCATTGATCCCACCGGCGGTCATTTGAATTTCTCGTCCTATCTGGGCGGCACTGGCGCCGATGAAGGGCGCGGCATCGCTTTGGACGCCAATGAGGATGTGTTTCTCGCGGGGACCACAACCTCAACGGATTTTCCGATGGCCAAGTCCACCACTATACCGAACGCCACCGTACGGAGTGCAGCTGACACAGCGCCTGCGACGGGATTGGGAACAGCCGGCACCATCGGTGGAGCATTTGCTGCGAAGCTGTCCGGCTTGCCCGGTCTCGGTAGGAATTCTCCATCCCAGAAGCCACAAGCGAACTCCACTACGAGTTGTAGCGGCAGTAACAATTGGACCGGGACCGCAGGTAACAATCTGTGGACCTCGCCGACCAATTGGAGTTCGGGCAGCGTTCCCGTTTCGATGGACTCGGTCTGCATCGGAACTTCTTTTGTCGGAACCACGATAACGGTCGGCAGCCTGGCGGCGGCGAATCAGATCATCGCCAGCCTGGTCAGCAATGCTGACCTCAGCATTACCGGGGGCCCACTGGCGGTCACTGGAACATCCAACTTCGTCAATAATCTGTTCATAAGTGGTGGAACTCTCGCGCTGAATGGCGCCGCGTCTGTCGGTGGTAACACAACCATTTCGGCCGGAATCTTAGGAGGAACTGGCACGACCACCCTGAGCGGACTCCTTACTTGGACGGGTGGCTTTTTCTGCTCGGGAGTTAGCGGGGCATCCTGCGTGGTGGGGACGAACGCTGTCGTGAATGCCAACGCGGGGATCAACTTTCCGGCTTCGGCCAATGTAGTTATTTCGAACCGCACGTTCAACAACAACGG
>Ga0210395_10003508_pt1 | contig 12018 bp, 11 predicted proteins | sample IncBWH4OmetaG_FD_150861 | JGI IMG/M metagenome (GOLD analysis project Ga0210395, IMG submission 150861) | Forest soil microbial communities from Barre Woods Harvard Forest LTER site, Petersham, Massachusetts, United States - Inc-BW-H-4-O ...
TGAAATGGACATTCATCCGCTGGGCCAGTGCCCAAAGTGAACCGTGAGGCTGGTGCGCTGTCGGCCAGCGGCGGCTTCCGGATCATCCACCCGAGTCGTATCCTTCCGGGACCGGGCTTGCGCGCGGGACCACCGAAGGAGGCCTGGCGATGACGGCATCGACGGACGAAGGTATCGGCGTACCGGCCCCAGACCGCAAGCGAGTCGGGTTCATCGGGCTTGGGCACATGGGCGCGCCCATGGCGTCACGGCTCATCGATGCCGGCTACGACGTCACGGTCTGGAGCCGGACGGCCGCCCACGCCGACCACCTGGTTGAACGCGGCGCGACACGCGCGGACTCACCGGGCGACGCGGTCGCCACCGGTCACTTGTTCTCGATGCTCGCCAGCGAGGACGTGCTGCGGGCGGTCCTGCCCGCTGGGCTGCTGCGGACGTCTCCGCCCGGCTTCATCCACGTCAACCACGCGACGATCAGCGCCAGGGCGGCCGACGAATTCGCCGCCGAGGCCGCGCGCGGCGGGTACGGCTACGTCGCCGCCCCGGTGCTCGGGCGGCCGGGGGTGGCGGCCGCGGGTGCGCTGACCATCCTGGCCGCGGGTGCCCCGGAGGCGCTCGAGGCGTCGCTGCGGATGCTCGCTGTCATGGGCCGCCGGGTCTGGAGGTACGGCGACGTGGCGTCGGCGGCGAACCTGGCCAAGATCTCGGTGAACTATCTCATCGCCCACGCCCTGCAGGCGCTGGCGGAGTCGATCACCCTGCTCGAGCGGAACAACCTGGACACCGGCCAGTTCGTCGAGATGATCACGGACAGCGTTTTCCCCGGCCCGGTCTACGGCGGTTACGGCGACGCGATCGCCCGCGGCAGTTATACCCCCGTCGGGTTCAGCGCCGCCCTGGGGCTGAAAGACGTGATGCTGGCCGTTGACTCCGCCGACGACGCCGGCGCGCGACTGCCGTGCGCCCCCGTGCTGCGGGAGATCTTCGAAACCACGGCCTCCGAGGTAGGCCATGACCTCGACTGGTCGGCGATCGCGGAGTTCACCCGGCGACGCGCCGTGCCCTAGGGTGGCAGGCGTAGCTCAAGAGGCAGGCCTGTGACGTGGCACAAGCGGCTCCCCGGCTGATCAACCGGGGTGACCTCTTCGCCGCCCTGGACAGCGCGGCGGCGAGGAAGGTCACGATAGTCTCGGCTCCGGCCGGCAGCGGGAAGACGTCGCTGCTGCGCGCCTGGGCGGACCGGCCGGATCAGCCGTACCAGCTCGCCGTCGTGCAGGTCAGGCGCGACCAGCAAGACGACCAGGATTTCTGGCTGGCCGTGCTCAACGCGGTCCGGCGGGTTTGCGCCTCATCCGGTGGCGCGGAGGCGCCTGCGGCCACGCCGGATTTCTACGCCCCGGCGATGGTGGGCAGGGTGCTCTCTGAGCTGGCCGATGCCGGCGGCGACATCATGCTGGTCATCGAAGATCTGCACGAGCTGAACTCCGCTGAGGCTCTGGGTCAGCTCACCCGGCTGCTGACGGATCTTCCCGCCGGGGTGCACGCGCTGGTGACGACGCGCCATGATCTGCCGTTGCGCCTGCATCAGCTGCGACTGGCGGGCGAGCTGGCCGAGATCCGCGCGGCGGATCTTCAGTTCACCGAAGCAGAGACCCGCCAGCTGCTGGCCGCCTCGGGCATCACGCTGTCGGCGGCCGGGGTGGCGCTGTTGCACCAGCGGACCGAAGGATGGGCCGCTGGCCTGCGGCTCGCGGCGCTGTCGCTGGCTGGTCACCGCGACCCGGAGCGTTTCGTCGCGGACTTTTCCGGCACCAACCGGGCCGTCGCGGAGTACCTGCTGGCCGAGATGCTGGACCGCCAGCCCGGTGACGTCCAGGACCTGCTGCTGCGCACCTGCCTGCTGGACCGGGTCAACGGGGAGCTGGCGGACCTGCTGACCGGCCGGTCCGGCTCGGAACGGATCCTGTTGCAGCTCGAAGACGCGAACGCGTTCGTCGTCTCGCTTGATCCGGAGCGGACCTGGTTCCGTTACCACCACCTGTTCGGGGACCTGCTGCGGCTCGAACTGCGCCGGACGATGCCCGATCGGGTGCGCGGGCTGCACCGGCGGGCCGCGCGATGGTTCGGTGAGCATGGCCAGGTTGTCGACGCGATCCGGCATACCCAGGCCGCGGGCGACTGGTCGGATGCGGCCCGGCTGCTCGCCGACCATTCGTTCAGCCTGACGCTGGACGGACACGCGCAGACCATGCTGGCGCTGGCGCGAGCGTTCCCGCCGGGCGAGGATCACCCGGAGCTCGCCCTGGTGCGCGCCGGGGCTGATCTTGTCCAGGGCCGCCTAGACGCGGCGGCCGCGTACCTAGCGGTCGCGGAAAGCTACGCCGGGACCGCTCCGCCGGATCGTCAGCACCGTCTCCGAGTGGCGCTCGCGTCGCTGCAGCTGTCGCTGGCCAGGCGGCGCGGTCACTTGGCCGGCGTCGTCGAGCAGGTCAAGTTCCTCGCCTCCCCGGTGACCGGACAGTCCGATGAGGACATCGCGCTGGACAGCGACCTGCGAGCGATGGCGCTGATGAACCTGGGGACCGTCGAGGCATGGTCCCTGGCGCGGCCAGAGGCCGAACGCCACCTGCGGGAGGGCGCGGCCCTGGCCCGGCAGATCGGCCGGCCGTACCTGGAAGTGGCCTGCCTCGCGCAGCTCGGGTTCGCGTCGAAGATCCATTCGTTCGCCACTACCCAACGGCGCTGCCGCGAGGCGATCACGGTCGCCGAGCGGCACGGCTGGGGCACCGAACCGGTGATCGCGCCCGCCCTGGTGACGCTGGCCGGCACGATGGTGTGGACAGGCGAGTTCGACGAGACCGGGCGATGGCTGCAGCGCGCGGAACAGGCCCTGCAGGCCGACATCGGGCCGGACATCAGGCTGTTGCTGCACCAGACGACCGGGATGCTGCGGGCCTGCACCGGCCGCCGCCGCGAAGCGCTCGAGGAATTCAGTGCGGCCGAACGTCTGCGATCACGGCTAACGGGCTCGCACGCGCTGGCGAGCCAGGTGACCGGTTGGCTGCTGGCCACCCAGGCCCGTCTGGGGATGACCGGCGAGGCGAGCGCCTCGCTCGCGGCGCTCGATGACGAGCGGGCCAGGTCGGGCGAGATCGGGAATGCCCGCGCGGTGATCTGCCTGGCGACCGGTGATCCGGCCGCCGCGCTCGCCGCGCTGCGGGAGGTGCTGGACGGGACCGCACCGGTCATCGGTTATGTCACGACCGTGGAGACTCACCTACTAGCCGGGCTGGCGCACCGTGCGCTGGGCGACCAGCGCGCGGCGAACCGGGCGGCAGAAGAGGCGCTGGCCCTGGCGGAGGCCGACCGGCTGGTGCTGCCGTTCGCGATGACGGATTCCCTGGAGCTGCTGGCGGCGCTGCCGCGGCATGAGACGGCGCACGCCGCGCTGCTCGCCAACATCGTTGACGCCTTGCGCGGCGGGCCCCGGTCGGCCAACAACCAGCCCGTGCCGGCCCAGGCGGAGGAGCTCAGCCCGGGTGAGCTGAAGGTGCTGAGGTACCTGCCGACGAACCTGTCGCGGCCTGAGATCGCCGCCGAGCTGTCGGTGTCGGTGAACACGGTAGGCACGCACATCCGCAGCATCTACGCCAAGCTCCAGGTGACTGACCGGTCCTCGGCCGTCGAGCGCGCGCGGGAACTGAGGCTGCTGGCCGCCGCGCGCTAGGGGGCGAGGCCGCCGACCGCCTCCTCGATCGCGGCCAGCTCCTGACCGGTGACCGGGTACTGCAGGGCCTCGCTCACCGGGGCCAGGTGCTCCGGGCGGCCCGGCCCGATCACGATTTGGGCGACCCGGTCATCGGCCAGCAGCCAAGCGAGGGCCAGGCCGGCCATCGAAGTGCCGCGGCTGGTCGCGATGGCGTGCAGCCTGGCCAGTGCCTCGAAGGTCCGGCCGGCGACGAACTCGGCATAGGGCTCGGGCCGCTGCGTCATCCGCGAGCCGGCCGGGTACGGCGCGCCGCGCTGGTACTTGCCGGTCAGCCAGCCGCCCGCCAGCGGGCTGAAGGCCAGGTAGGCGACGCCCCGCTCGGCACACAGCGGCAGGAGCTCCGGCTCGTCCTGCCGCGCGAGCAACGAGTAGCTGTTCTGGATGGCCCGCGGCGCGGCGGCCTCGAGGGCGGCCGCCAGTTGCCGCGCGTCAAAGTTGCTGACCCCGTAGCCGGCGATCAACCCGTCCTCCTGCGCCGCCAGGAAGGCCCCTATGGATACCGCGAGCGGCACCGCCGGGTCGTAGTCGTGGGCGAGGTACAGGTCGACGTGGTCCACGCCCAGCCGGTCCAGGCTGGACCCGAGCTGACGCGCGATCCGGTCCGGCTCAAGGCCCCGATCGGCGCCCGCCTCCATCGGGTTGAACACCTTGGTCGTCAACTGCGGCCGGACGCCGCGGGACCGGATCCAGCGGCCGATAGCTTGCTCGCTGCGCCCGCCGCCATAGGCGTCGGCCGTGTCGAAGTGGGTGATGCCCGATGCCCAGGCCGCATCCATCAGCTCGAACGCCTGGTCCTGGGTCAGCCCCCGGCCGAAGAACTGCGGTGCCGATCCGATGCCGCCGAAGTTCCCGCAGCCCAGCGCGATCCGTGCGACGGTAAGCCCGGTCACGTCAGCTCCAGTCCAGCACCGGGATGCGCCGCTTGGCGGCCTCTTCGTCCCCGACCCACGTAGCGGTGCAGCCCGTCGCCTATAGCCTTGCTCATCCAACATGCCTAGTATCGCGGAATGCAGCTGCCCCCCAAACTGGCAAACTGGCTCCGTACGCGTGGCCGCGCGCATGGTGGCGGCAAGCGGAAAAGCGCGAAGCGCCCCAAGTACATGGGTCGGTCGCTGCCGCGATCGCGGGACTGAAAAGCGGAAGGTCGGCGGTCCGGCCGGCCTCCACCTTCGCCGTGATAGGGCTGGTGAACCCTCGCCGAGGACGGCGGCTAGGGTGTGGAGATATGCGGGATGACAAAGCTGACCTCAGTTCTCCCGGCGGTTCCGCTTCGTCCGGCTCAGGGGCGGATGCCCGGAGCGTGGTGGAGCGCTTGGATGAGTCCGAGTGCATGGAGCTGCTCAGCACCCGAAGGATCGGGCGTCTGATCTACAACAGCCGGTATGGGCCGGTGGCGCTGCCGTCCGAGTACAAGATCCATGAAGGATCGATCGTTTTCCGCACCTACCAGATCCTCTTCACCGAAGAGGACTTGCGTACTGGTATCGCGCATGCCGAGTACGAGGTCACCCTGGAGGTAGACCAGACCGATCCCGACGCACGCGAGGGATGGATGGTACTCGTCTGGGGTTCGGCTCATCACATAGACACCGAGGCCGAGCGTGCGTCGATCGCCGACGTCGGCCTCAAGTCGTGGGTCGAGGGCGAACCCGAGCACTTCATCCGGGTGGATCCCATCCGTATCGGGGGCCAGCGTCTCCGCCAAGCATGATGCCCGGGCACACGCACCCATCCTGGAGGAAAGCGATGAGCCTTGCGTACGACGTCTTCGTGGCGAATCCCAAGCCGATCCCGAGCAGCGTCCCAGGATTCGAGGAGGCGGTAGGCCAGGCCACCTGGCCGCCCTCCACGTCAACGCTCATCTGGGATGAAGACGGCGGGCTGCTCGTCGACTGCCTGATCACCGCACAAGAGGGGCAGGAACTAGCGGCATGGGTCAAGTCCCTCGGCGTCGAGCCGGGGTACGTGTACATCACCCACCCGCACGCCGACCATTTCCTCGCGCTGCCGGAGATCCTGGCGGCGTTCCCGAATGCCAAGCCGGTGGCCCTGGCCGAGTCCATCCCCGCGATGGAAGAGCAGATCTCGCCCGGGTACATGAAGGTCTGGGGCGGGTTCTTTCCCGGTCAGCTGACCGAAGAGCCAGTCGCGCCGGCGCCGCTGACAGGCACCACGGTCCCGGTCGGCGGCTCGGCCGTGGCGACCGTGATTCCGGTCGGAACCAGCGACACCGGGCACTCGACCGTCGTGCACGTGCCCGGCCTGAGCCTGGTCGTCTCCGGCGATGTCGTCTACAACCAGACGCACATGTGGCTGAGCGGGTCGACCCCCGAGACCCGGGCCGGCTGGGCACGGGCGCTGGACGCCGTGGCGGCACTCAACGCCCGGACCATCATCGCTGGGCACCGCAACCCGCGGACCATCGACGACGACGCCCGGCGCCAGATCGCCGACTGCCGGCGCTACCTCGCCGACTTTGAGACGGCGCTGGTACGCCGCTCCACCCCGGCCGAGCTGATCGACCAGATGACCGCCGCCTACCCGGAACTGGCCAACCCCTACACGCTGTGGGTCGCGGCGTACAGCCTCCTCGGCCCCCAACCTCACTAGCGCCGCTGCTCACCCGGGTCCGGCAACGACGTTTCTGAGCGGCTCTCCCGCCGCGAACCGGCGCACTTGCCGGGTGATGAAGTCCTTGGCCTTCGGATAGAAGTCGGCGGCGCCTCCGGCGACGTGCGGGGTGATGATGGTTCCGGGGGAGTGCCACAACGGATGGTCGAAGGGCAGTGGCTCAGGGTCGGTGACGTCGAGCGCCGCGCGGAGCCGACCGGATTGGGTCTGCGACAGTATCGCGTCCGTGTCGAGCACCGGGCCGCGGCCGACGTTGACCACGAGGGCGCCGTCAGGCAGCAACGCCAGCCGCCGGGCGTCGAGCAGACCGCGGGTTTGCTCCGACAGCGGCGCGGTCAGGACGACGATGTCGGCCGACGGCAGCAGGCCGTCTAGTCCGGCCACGCCGAGCACCTGCTGATCCGGCCGCGGCCGGCTGGCCACCCGCATTGTTTCCGCTCCGCAGGCGCGCAGTCGTGCGTCGAGCGTGGATCCGATTGAGCCGTACCCGACGAGCAGCACGCGGCAGCCGGCGAGCGACCGGGTGTGCGTGTGCTCCCAGCGGCCCTCGTCCTGCGCCCGCACCCAGCGCGGCAGTTCCCGTTGGGCCGCGAGGATGAGGGCGAGCGCGTGCTCGGCCGTGCTCGAATCATGCAGGCCGCGTGCGCTGCACAGGGTTACGTCGCCGCGGACGAGAGCGGCCAGATGGTCGTAGCCGGCCGAGAGCGCCTGGACAACGCGGACTCCGGACAGTCGCGGGATCGGCTCCATGCTGAACGGACGGTCGTAAGGCACGGTGAAGAACACCACGTCGCCGAGGTCAGCCGGACCCGGCGCGTCTCCGGTGAACACCTCCACCGTCAGGCCGCCGTCGGCACGGCCGTCAACGTCGCCGAGAGCGTCGCTAACGCTCTGCCATGGCACCAGGACCCGCGCGTTCACCGGGTTCAGTGCCCGCCGGCGGCGGCGACGGCGGCGGCGATCGACTTCGTCTCGGGCCTGACGGCCGCGCCTGCGACCAGGACGGTCGGCGTCGCCTCAACTCCTAGCGCGATGGCGCGTTCGGTCACGTACGGCGGCCAGTCGAGGTAAGGCGGGTCGGCCACGCAGGCTGTGAAGGCCGCGTCGGCCAGCCCGGCGCCGCGGCCGATGTCGGCGAGTTCCGCGTTGCTCAGGCCCGCGCCGCCCTCCGGCGGCTGATTGACGAACAACGCGCGCGCGAAGTCGACGAAACGTCCCTGGTCGGCAGCGCAGCCCGACGCGGCCGCGGCCCGCGTGGAGTAGTTCGTGGTCGACGCCTCGTCGAGGAAGTTCATCGGATGGTAGACCAGGCTGATCTGCCCGTCGGCCGCCATGCGGGCCAGGGGCTCCCCTGACGACAACTCAAACCGCCGGCAGAACGGGCACAGAAAATCGATGAAGGCATCGACGCGGACTGGACCGTGCCCGATCGTGATTCCGTCGCCTTCCTCGGTCGCGCCGGCGGGAAGGCGGCTCGGGACGGTCCGATCGGTCATAGATCACTCCGGGAAGCTCTCGGTGCCTCAGACATGGGCCTCAGACCAGGTTAAGGGCATCAGACCCGGGCCAACGTACTCGGCCCGAATGCGGCGGCGCTGTACCATGTGGCCGTGCCCGATTTGCTGGTCTGAAGCGCAACGGGAGGCCGATGACAATCCGGATCGCGGTACTGGCCAAGCAGATCCCTCGGTTCGAGGACATCGCCTCCGGCACCAACGGCCGGCTGCGGCGCGACGGCGTGGAGCTGGAGATGAACGCGTACTGCCGGCGCGCCGTGAGCAAGGGCGCGGAGTTGGCCAGTGATCTCCTCGGCTCATGCACTGTACTCACGCTCGGACCCCCCGCGGCCGAGGACGTGCTGCGCGAGGCAATCGCCTGGGGTGCCAGTGCCGGCGTGCTGATCACCGACCCCGCGTTCGCCGGATCGGACACGCTGGCCACGGCCAGGGCACTGGCGGCCGCGGTGTCCAAACTCGGCCCGTTCGATCTTGTCCTCACGGGTCTGAACTCCGTGGATGCCGACACGGGCCAGGTGGGACCCGAAGTCGCCGAGCTGATCGGGATGCCGTTCGTCGCCGGTGTGCGGTCGCTCGAGCTCGACGCCGGAACGCTGCGCGCCCGGTGCGAGGGCGACAACGGCTGGTCCGACCTGGAAGTCCGGCTGCCCGCTGTGGTGTCATGCGCCGAACGACTCTGTCCGCCCGCGAAGGCGCCGCCGTCGGCCCGGGCCGACGTGGACACCAACCGGATCACCCGCCTGTCGGCGGCCGACCTCGGCGCCGGGCCGTGGGGTCAGGAAGGAAGCCCCACCAGGGTCGGCGCGCTGCGGGTGGTGGCGGGCTCGCGGGCCGGGCGGGTGCTCGCCGGAACGGTCGGCGAGCAGGTCGCGGAGGCGGTCGCGTTGCTTGCGGCGGGTCGTCGCACCGGGGCGGGCCAGGCCGCCGTCCCGGCGCCGGATCCCGTGCCCTCGCCTGTGGTCCGCGATGGGGCGGCCCCCACCGTCGCGGTCGCGGCCGAGCCTGGAAACCCGCGTGCGACCCAGCTCCTCCTGGGTTCGGTGGCGCGGCTGGCGGCGGGGATCGAGGGCCGCGCGGTGCTGTGGACGGCCTGCGCTGACACCGATCCCGGGGCGGCCGCGTCCTGGGGTGCGGACGAGGTGGTGCGGCTTGACCGCACAGCCGACGGCACCGCGAGCGAGGAGGAGATCGCCGCCGCGCTCGCCGGGTGGTGCCGCACGGCCGCCCCCTGGGCGGTGCTCGTGCCCGCCACCCGTTGGGGCCGCGAGGTCGCAGGCCGCGCGGCGGCTCGCCTCGGCGCCGGGCTGATCGGGGACGCCCTGGAGCCGGAGTTGGCCGAGGGCAGGCTGGTGGCGTGGAAACCGGCGTTCGGCGGCCAGATGGTCGCGGCGATCACCACGTTGTCACCGGTGCAACTGGTCACCGTCCGATCGGGGGCTCTGCCCGAGCGGGCTCCTCGTGAGCTCCGCACGATCCCGGTGACCGTCGTCCCGGCCGCCGCGGCGGCGTGGACTCGGGTCCGCAAGATCCGCGTGGTGACGGAGGACGATACGCACGAGCTGCATGCCGCGTCCAATGTCATCGGGGTCGGACGCGGCGTCCAGCCACACGAGCTCGAACTGCTCGAACCACTGCGCGCCGCGCTGCCCGCACAGGTCGGCGCCACGCGCGGCGTCACCGACGACGGCTGGCTGCCGCGATGCCGGCAGATCGGGATCACCGGGCATAGCATCTCGCCCCGGCTGTACGTGGCGGTCGGGATCCGCGGCAAGTTCAATCACATGATCGGGGTACGCGGAGCGGAGACCGTGCTGGCCATCAACTCCGACCCGGCCGCGCCCGTTTTCACGATGGCCGACATCGGGATCGTGGCGGACTGGCGGGACGTGGTGCAGCCGCTGACGCAGGCGCTCTCGCTACTGGCAGGCGCCGACCGCCATCCAGGCCGGTTCCGCGGTACCCGGGGGGCGGCGACCCCTGTCCGTTCGGATGATGATTTGTAAAGCCTTTTTCCCGAACGAATGGTGGTTCCCGCGCCACGCCCCGCTCACCTGGTGCGGTACGGTGCCGGGATGGGCGGCAACCGTGAGCTGGCGGAGCGCTTCATCTCCACCCTGGAGGCCAGGGACTGGGACGCGTGGGCAGCGCTGCTGCATCCGGACGTGGTCTATGAGATCCCGCAGTCGCGGGAGCGGATCCGGGGGCGTGATCGCTACCTGAGGTTCAATCAGGAGTATCCCGGTGACTGGCATCTGCGGCCGAAAGTCACGATCGCCGATGAGCGTCACGGGGTGGTGTGGTTCGAGTGGTCTCTCGATGGCAGCGGCGACGACGCGATGGCGTTTTTCGAGTTCGCTGACGGCCTTATCACCCGGGTGACGGACTTCTGGCCCGAGCCCTACGAGCCGCCGGCTGGCCGCGAGCACTTGGCCGAGCGCTGGTTAGGCCGCGCTCATGAGCGCTTCAGGAACTTGAAGTAGACCGCCCCGAATACCAGGACGATTGCGACGTTCACTATCAGCCGCGGCCAGAATTGGTGCCTGAGGAATAGGACGTCTACTCCGACGATGATGCCCACCATCGCGAGCACGTAAAGCACGACAATTGCCTGTCTTCCCACTGCTTCGTTCTACTCTGCGCGGGGGAGTGGAGCAAGAGCGGGGTGCCTGCTAGCTCCATATCCGCGATGGCATGCAACCGCGGCCCCACCGCGTCCCCGGCGAACGGGTAGCCGGCTGCATCCGGCGCAGTTAACAGCAGCCCATGGCCAGCACGTCACCGCCGCCCGGCCATGGATCGTGCCTGGCCAACGGCAGCTGCCGGGTCGGCGCCTGGCGCTTGGACGCCAGACCGGCCGGACCCGATGGCGGTTCCTGCGCGGACCCTCGCTGCGAGCGGCGCACGACCCAGGACAGGAATATCAACAGCGCGGCCAGCAGCCCGGCCACCAACACCCCTGTAAGACCCACGAGAAGCACGCCGGCAACCGCCGGCACTCCGCTGGACTGCGTCAACACCACCGCGGCAGAAGCCATGCTCGGGCTGGCACCGACGGCGCCAACGCGGGCCGCTGTCTTGAAGCTGAGCACCTTGCCCGGTCCCGGGGCGGGCACGACCGACGGCTGGTCGCTGGTCACCCAGTCGGGGATGTCGGCGGTTAGTGCGTCCAGGTCCGCGTAGGTCCGTGACGCGAATACCTGGCCGACCCGCAGGTCGAACTCGTCCTTGGTCAGCCGACCCTGAATAAATGCGGCCTTGAGCACGTCAATCGCCTGGTCACGGTCGGCATGTGCGGCCCTCAGCTGGCCCAGTCCGCCCGCCGTCCTGTCTTCGCGCCCTGCCGTCACGGGTACCTCCCACCAGCACTATCTAGCTACGAGCTTAACTCCGTTAGCCGAGGACGGGGCGGTCGCGCGACGCCAACAGCGTCGGGTCAGCTCTCCGGGAAGATGCCTCCGGCCTGGTAGGTGGGTGTCCCGTCCACGACCGTCGCCAGCACCTGGATGCCGGTGATGTGCTCAGGGTCGACGCCGAGCGGGTTGCGGTCCAGGACGGTGAAGTCCGCGAGCTTGCCCGCCTCCAGTGAGCCGATCTCGGTCTCGCGGTGCATGACGTACGCGCTGCCCGCGGTGTACAGGGCGAGCGCTTCGCGGGCGGTCAGCTGCTCGTCCGGGCCGATGACCTGGCCCGCCGCGGTGCGGCGCATGATGGCGTCGCGGATCCCGGTGAGCGGGTCCGGTGTGATGACCGGAGCATCGGAGGATCCGGCGACCGTTATCCCGGCGCGCTGCCAGGATCGGAATGCGTACAGCTGGTCCGCCTGGTCGGGGAACGCCTCAGCGAACCCGTCGCCCAGGCCGGACAGGAACCCCGGCTGGCTAACCACCGGTATCCCGAGTTGCGCCGCTCGCGCGGTCAGCGCCGGGTACATGGCGCCGCCATGCTCGATGCGGTGCCGGCGCGGGTTTCCCCGCGTCCCCGCCAGGGTCTGGGCGTACGCGTCCAGCACGATCTCGATCGCCCGGTCGCCTTGCGCGTGAACGCAGACCTGCAAGCCGCGGGCCGAGAAATCGCCCACCATCGTGGCGAGCTCGACCGGGT
>Ga0210395_10003509_pt1 | contig 12016 bp, 10 predicted proteins | sample IncBWH4OmetaG_FD_150861 | JGI IMG/M metagenome (GOLD analysis project Ga0210395, IMG submission 150861) | Forest soil microbial communities from Barre Woods Harvard Forest LTER site, Petersham, Massachusetts, United States - Inc-BW-H-4-O ...
GTGTCCGTTCACGCCTATCCCAACATCGGCATGGCTCCGGAGCAGATCCAAGGTAGCATCTACCAGCTCCAGACCGTGATGGCGAAACACGGAAATGGCTCGCTGCCCATCTGGGACACGGAGTCGAGCTGGCGAAACAATACGAATATTCCTTCGGCATCCGATCAGGCAGGCTGGCTCGCGCGGCATTTGCTTCTCGAGCAATCGATTGGTGTGCAGCGGACCTTCTGGTATGCGTACGATCAGCCAGCGTGGGGAACACTCTGGACCAGCACCGGCGGTCTGAATACGGCAGGTGAAGCCTATCAACAGGTGACGCAATGGATCACCGGCGTCACCGTAACTCAGCCGTGCGCCGAGATTCCAGCGAGCCCCACGACATTTGTCTGCAGCTTTACGCGCGCCGATGGCTATGTCGCTCAGGCCGTATGGAACACGGCAGGATTAGCGACGACCTACACCGTTCCAAGCCAATACGTCCAATATCGCGACCTCACCGGAGCTCTGCATGGAGTCGTTGGAGGATCAGTGGAAATTTCCACGTCACCCTTTTTGTTTGAGAACGAAAGCGTCTTTTCAATTACGAGCACAGCTCACGCAGAAGCAGCGCAAACGGTTCCCTTCGTTGTTTTCAATTCACGGAAAAGATGTGGGGAACCGGAATGCGCAAGCTTTCCGGTGCGATCAAGGAAGGATCGATAGGCGGGATCGAAATATCTGGAAGGCAGATACGGAAGGAATACAGCTTTTTCAGGTCATCTGACCTTATTCACGCAGAGTTCTTTATACCCTTAGCCGCCCTGAACAAAACGCATTTTGGCAGGGGTTGGCGTAAAGCCGATATTGAGGCGGGCGAGACCGCGAAGTCCTGCGTTCTCTCGCCATTCGAGCTTATCCTCCAGAAGAATCGGATTTTGAAGGCGCTCGATCAGCATGTTGAACGCGATTTGGCCCTCGATGCGCGCAAGAGGCGTACCGAAACAAAAGTGCGCCGCCCAGCCAAAGGCTACATGCCGGTTATCGGTTCTGATTAGGTTCAGGGTTTCCGGCTCCGAGAACCGGCGAGGATCGCGATTCGCTGCAGCAAGCACAGCGACAACTTTGGCTCCCTTCGGGATCGTCTTCGATCCAAGTTCCATATCAGCGGTCGCAATGCGCGCAGTGTGCTGCACGGGAGATTCCCAGCGCAGTAGTTCCTCGACAGCAGATGCCGCGATTTCAGGATGGATTTTCAACTGATCGTAGGCACTCTGGTTGCGAAGGAGCGTAAGAAATCCGCTTGCGATGAGATTGGTCGTTGTTTCATGGCCGCCGATCAAGGTGATGATCGTATTCGCAATCACCTCTTCGTCCGAAAGTCGCTGGCCGTTTACCTCCGCTTCCATTAGCGAGCATATCAGTCCGCCAGTCGGCTGCTTGCGCTGATCGTCCATCACCGCCGCCACGTACGACTTCAGTTCCTGGAGGCTTTTAACAATCTCGACTACGCGCTTCGGATGGTGCTGGAAATTGCCCAGCACTTCGGCCAGATCGAGCACCCACGCATGCAGTTGCCGATGATCTTCGCGGGGAACGCCCAGCAGGCGCGCTGTCACAATCGCCGGCAGTGGGTTCGCGAAATCCGCGACCATATCCACAGAGCCGCGCTCGATCACATTGTCGATAAGCTCGCCGGCCGTCTCTGCAATCGCGCCGCGGAGGCTTTCGACTCGTCTCGGAGTAAATGCGGCAGCGCAAATCGAACGCAGGCGCGAGTGCATCGCCCCGTCCATAAACATCATCTGCTTGAGCATTATCTCGGAGAAGGGCTTCATGAAGGAGAGCCCCAGCTCGTTGAGGTAGGCGGGAGGAGGCGTCCGGTCAGCGGAGCACTCCGTCAGTACCGTAATGACTTCGGCATAAGTGGTCACCACCCAGGCGTGCATGTAAGGATCCCAGTGCACCGGGTCGTAGTCACGAAGGACGCGATAGAGCTGATGCGGATCGCGCTTGATCTCGGGGCTCAGTATGCGCAGCAGGCTCAAATTTTTGTCGTTGGGCTCAATCACTGCGCTTTGTGTCACTCTCCATGAGACGGCCACCGGTCAAATGCTCTTCGTCCTCTTCCGCTCGCTGTATCTGCCTGGCGATCGTCGTAAGGGATCACTCCAGTTCAGCTCAAAGGGCGTATCGCCTTTCCTGCTGAAAAGCCCAGATAAACCTTCTCACGATTTCACGAACACTGAAGAAGTTTTTGCTGAATCGGGAAGATATTGGTTGACGGTCTCGGCAATCGCGCGAACGTTCTGCGGCGTGATGAACTCACGATGATGCACGTCGACGTAGGCCACAGTCAATTTCGACCCCGCGACCAGCCGCCAGCCGGGCAGAAAATCCAGGTGTCGCGGCGCATTTGCCGAAAGCAGCAGAAAAACCTCGCCGTCATACGGCTGCGGATAGTACACGAATGCGGCGTTCTCAATCATTTCGTGCAGCATCTCCCAGCCCGGCGGGAAAATCCGCGAACGTAGCGAAAAGGAGATGCTTTTCAGGAGGCGCTTGTGCAGGTTCACTACCGTCTGTCCCAGGCCAACCCGCATTGCCCGCTTGAGCGAGTGGCTTGGATGGCCGAACTTGGCCCGCAGCGACGCGCAGGATTTCAGGTAAGGCTGTGTCGGCGCATCCAGAAGAATCAAAAGCCTTGGCTCGAGGCCCAAAGTGCGCATCTGCTGCGCAATCTCATAGACCAGCACGCTGCCGACGCACAGACCTCCAAGAATGAAGTTGCCATCTGGCTGATCAGCGAGAATCTTGCTGAGGAAACGCGCCGCCAGGTCGTGCAGCGAGGGCTCCTGACCGAGTTCGGCGATATCGAAAGCGGTGAGCGTAAAGATGAAGAAAGGTTGATCGCCGCCTAGCTCCTTCGCCAGGCTGATCACGGGGTTGTGCACCCAGAAGATCGGTGTTCGAGTTCCCTCGCGGTTAAGCGCAAAGGCGCCGGAAGTGTGATCGATATCGCCCTTGAGCACTTTACCCGTTGCGTCCGCCGACAATGGCACACTGTCCACGCTGCGAAAACTTGGCCCTCTTACGTATTCGGTGTGGGGCGAGGGGATTGCGAGGTCTGGCGGAGCATTATCTGCATCATGCGCCACCGGCGCAGCAGTTGCGGTCGAGGAACAGCAGGGTGCGGCCGCGCCGCAAACATCTCTCGTCCGGCTCAGGTTTTCTTTCTGAGGAGTCTCATGATCTCCCTGAATCACCGAAGCGATGCCGTGGACGGTTGGCACGTCAAACAACTGCTGCAGCGAGAGGTCAACACCGAACGTTGTGCGCACGCGCGTCAAGAGCTGCATCCCGAAGAGCGAATGCCCTCCTGAAAGAAACAGGTTGTCATGCTCACTGATGGATCGTCCGCCCAGAAGATCGTGGACAATTCGCATCAGTTTGATCTCGACCTGATCGGTGACCGATTGCGTCGGCACTATAGGCTGGCCCGCGCTCGAAGGGCTGGGAAGCAGAGAGAGATCGACTTTGCCGTTGGCCGAGACTGGCAAAGTCTCGAGCTGCACAAAAATCGAGGGAACCATGTAATCGGGCAGCGTGTCCCGTAAATGCGCCCTGAGATCGTATTCCTGGGGAACCGTTGACTTATACGCCGGCAGAAAATATGCGACCAGTTGTGTCGAACCTTCCGGTGAGATGCGTGTAGTGGCCGCCGCAAACGCGACCGATGGATGGCGAGCCAACGTGTTGCCGATCTCATCGAGCTCTACTCGCTGCCCGCGGATCTTGATCTGGCGATCCATCCGTCCGCGGAATTCAATCGTTCCGTCGGGCTGGCGGATCGCCATGTCCCCGGTTCGGTACATACGAGCGCCCGGTGCGGACACGAACGGATCCGGCAAGAAAGCCTGGTGAGTTGCATCCGGTAGATTGCGATATCCGGGCCCGACGCCATTGCCTCCTATATAAATTTCGCCTGTGACGGCATCCGCAACGGGCTTGCGATCCTCGTCCAAAACATAGACCGCGGCTCCGGCAATCGCGCGCCCAATCGGCGGAGCTCCCTTCTCGTCCGGCTTCAGAACATAAGACGTTGCGACCACCGTGCACTCAGCAGGACCGTAGTTGTTCACAACCTTAAAGGGAAGCGGAGCCTGCGGCCCGCTCTGCAGAGCGTCGCCCCCGGTCAATAAAACTCGAAGAGCGGTCTCTGCTGGCCACTTCATAGCCATCATGGGCACAGCATACACAGTCGGTACAAAACCAATTGTGATTTGCTCCTTCAGCATCCAGCGTTGAATCATCTCCGCTGAGAGGCGAACCGAGTCGGCTGCCAGACAGAGGGTTGCGCCTGCGCACAGGGAGGGCCAGATCTCCCAGACAGCGGCGTCGAATCCGAGTCCCGCAAGATGGCTGGTGCGGTCGTGGCTTGTCAGGCTGAACGCCTTGCAATGCCAGGCCACCAGATGATTGAGATTTGCATGGGTGATCTCCACACCCTTTGGCACTCCGGTTGAGCCAGACGTGTAGACAATGTAGGCGAGGCTCTCCGGTTGAACCGCAGTCGCGCAGGCTCGCTGCCGAGCGGCGATTGCGCCTTCATCAAAGGGATCAACGTGCCTGATTCTGAGGTTGAACCGATCGAACCGCTCTCTCGGGCCTACGAAAACGATCGCACCCGAATCCGACAATGCGAACTGCACGCGAGAGTCCGGCCAGGACGGGTCAATCGGGACATAGGCAGCACCTGCTTTCATGGTGCCAAGCGCTGCAACAAGCCATTCCAACGACCGCTCAGTGCAGAGACCAACAGCATCTCCGTTCGCAACTCCGAGTTCTCGGAGATATGCGGCGAACCGATCCGACTGAGCATCCAGTTCTCCATAAGAGAATGCTCGCGTACCGTCCGTTAGCGCGGTGGAGTCCGGACACTCGCTGGCCCATCTCGAAATCTTTCCCAATACGGAATCAGACGAAGTTGTCATGGAACCCTATTGCCTTACATTGTTCAACACATTTGATTGGGGAAGCCGGATATGTGGCAACATGCCGGCTTCGACTATTACTCCCTGTCTCAACCCTGAACTGACTTATCAGGATAGGGCCGATAGACTACGTCACTGCAAACTGGAAACTCGGCTCAGTCAATCGCCAGTTCCACGCCCGGCTGCGGCTGCGCTTGCCTGGAGGTACTGGGCACAACAGCTCGCAGGTGCCTGACAATCCGGCGCGCGGTATATCCGGCACCATAGGCAAAGCGCATCATTGGGCCAAAGGAATTCGCCGAAGCAACGCCGACCATATAAAGTCCAGGGATCGACGTTTCAAAGTGCCGGGAAAGGACCGGTGTGTCTTCGACTGTAGTGAGGCTCCGGCGCAGCGCCTCGGACAAGAAGGACAACTTCGTTACTGAAACTCGATATCCGGTAGCCGAAATCAAATGATCGACTGTGAGGTCTGAATTCTCCGAATTGGTCTTCTGCAGCGTAAGACGCAGCATGCCTGTGTATGAGCGTGCAGACCGGACCGATGTCTCGAGATGCATAGGGATCTTGCCCTCGACCCGATCTCGGACAAACCACCCTGGCGCTGGGCCAAGATGATTGCGAACCACTCGCAGCCGAAACTCCTCGGACATGGAGTGAAACAGCAGCGGCGTGTCGGTGCACAGGCGCGAACGCCACCCGATGCCCAGTCCAGAGCGGGGGTGTCGTATCCTCTGCCACAATGGGCGCGGTTCCTTGAGAAACGTGTGGAATGCAATCTTTTTACGGCGAGCGATTAGCTCGACACGAGCGCCGGCCTCATGAAGCAGAGCGGCGAGCTCGAGGGCTGATGCTCCCGCTCCCAGTACAGCAACTCTGCGTCCGTTGAATCCCCTCAAATCCTGGTGCTCCGAGCTGTGCGTTACCAATTCATGGGGCAATTCGGCAAGCCCCGGAGGCACGTACCCGAAGGAAGTAACGCCGGTCGCTACCACAACGCGCCGGGCTTTCACAATTTGTCCGTCCGCTGTGGCTAGTTCAAAGCCGCCGTCGACAGGACGAACGCTGGTGACCTGCGTCTCTTCGAGTTTGGGCACAAACCGGCTGCGGAATTCGATCCCATACGCCACGAATGTCTCCAGCGGAACCGGAGAACCAATGTCCGCGTACGGAAGCCGGTTCTCCTCGCAGTAGCGCCGAAGAGTAAAGATCGATCCAGGATCGTACAAGCTGGAGGCAAATCCTTCTGACTTGAGAAGCATGCCCTGCGGCATGTGATCCCTCCAGATCTTCATTGGTGTCCCGAAGATTCTGAATGACATGCTGGTTTGAGCGAGATGCGCGGCAATCGATAAGCCATACGGACCAGCTCCGATGACGACAACGTCAACAAACATTTTGTTGCCCTTTCCTGAGAAGATCGAACTTCAACTAACTACAGTTTTCGTGCGACGTGTGACTGTGACGGTTACGTTTGTGAGATTGAACTTCGCGTATTTATAAAGTTTGCATTCTGCTTATTTGTTGGTTATCGTTTGGTAGATTTTTTCCCAGAGCGAGCAGTTGGAGAATCAGCGTCAACCTCATGTTTTCTTGAACGCAAGCCTTTGGTGGCCTACGTCGTCCCGCTTGGCGATCGCGTTTCTCAAAGCAGGATGCAAGGTTTCAGCCATTTGTCCCAGCGGCCACCCCCTTCGCTTCGTCTTCGGAGTTCATGCTATCCATCCCTATCGCAGATTGGACTCCATCGGATCCCTGCGGACTGCTCTTCAGGCTGCAACACCGGACATCATAGTTCCCTGCGATGACGGCTCGGTCCGGCAACTTCATGCACTGCATCAGGCCGAACCGATGTTCCGCCCTCTGATCGAGCGCTCCCTGGGTGCGCCGGAGGGTTATCCGATCCTAGAAAGCCGCAGCCTGACCCTGCAGGTTGCCTCGGAACTTGGAATCCGTACACCGGCTACTCGGGCGATCGACTCGATTGAGGACCTTCACGCTCCTGACATCGAATGGCCGGCGATGCTCAAGATTGACGGCACATGGGGTGGCGAAGGCGTCCTTCCCGTTGCCAGCCGTCAGCAGGCGGCAGAGGTATTTCCTTCGCTGAACGGCGCGCGACGTTCAGCCATCGCATGGAAGAAATTTCTGGCGAATCGTCATCCGCTGGCCCGTTGGCTCTTGAGTCGTCGGCACGGCACTCTCGTCACGCTGCAAAAGTTCGTGATAGGCCGCGAGGCGACAACCATGTTCGCATGTCGGGACGGCGAGGTTCTGGCGAGCGTAACTGTGGAGGTCCTAGCCTCGCAGCGGCCCGCCGGCGCGGCCACCGTTCTTCGCTTGGTGCGCAATGATGAAATTGAGCGTGCATCGTGTCTCATGGCCCGGAGGCTCAGGCTCAACGGTTTTCATGGCCTAGATTTCATCATCGAGGAAGGCACGAATGCGCCCTACTTGATCGAAATGAACCCCCGCGCTACGCAACTTGGTCATTTGAATGTGAATCCCGAGGGCAACCTGGCTGAAGTTCTCGTTGCAAGTTTCACCAACCGTCCAACTAACGGCCTGCCGGTATCCTCGCTGATAGAAAACACCGTCATCGCCCTTTTCCCTCACGCCTGGAAGACCGATCCGGGCAGCCAGTTCCTCGTTACCGACTACCACGATGTCCCGTGGGACCAGCCCGAGCTGGTGCGGGAGCTGCTCCGAAAGCCCTGGCCGGATCGTCGGCTGCTCCATCGCATCCTCTCTGTCCTAAAAATTGCGGCGCCGCGCGACACGAAACAAACTAACCCCGACCGGCAAATAGAACCGCGGGCCGATGACGGGTGAAACTGACGATGCCTGTTAGGTGGCAGTGCAACCCCTGCCGTTCTGTTCTCCCCTGCACGCCCTCTTTGCGGCCTGATAGATATCGATGAGTTCGCGGTAGTTCTGAGGCATCGTGTATCTGGCTTCGAAGAGCTGACGCGCGACAGGCCGCATTGCCTTCACTTCGACTGGATGATCGAATGCCCAACGCAGTTTGTCGGCCAGATCGGCGGCATTTCCGGTCTCGAACAGCATCCCCGTTTGCCCGTCTTCGCAAACCTCGGCCATGGCGCCCAGTCGCGACGCAATCACCGGCGTACCTGCAGCAAAGCTCTCCATCGCGACTCTGCCGAATGTCTCATACCATTGCGAAGGAAAGACCAGCAGGCGCGCGTTGCCCATAATTTCGGCAGTTTCACCGCGCGACTTCGATCCCACCCATTCAACATTCGCTTCCGCGGCGCAGAATTCGCGCACGTCGTTCGCCATGGGACCATCGCCGACCACTTTCAGCTTCCAGTTCCGGTTCAATTGTCTCCAGGCCTGCAGTAAGGTATCGAGCCCCTTCTCCGGGCTGAGCCGGCCGACGAATAGCGCATAATCGCCTTTTCCGTCGCCACACCCCGGATCCGGATAGACAAAGTTGTTTTTGACAACCAGTTTCTGTTCCGGAAATCCCGCCTCGATAAACTTGTCGCGCACGAACTTGGTCAGCGCAACGTAGACTCCAACCGTATTGAGCCAGGTTCCTCTCATCGTGTGAAGGGCGGTCATGGCAGCCACGGCGGCAGTAGCCGTACGGCTGCCGCGATAGCATCCATGAATGATGCCGGGATACTTGAATACCTTGTCGATGCAGTCCTCGCAGATGCGGTCATCGCGATAGAAGAAAACACCTGGGCAAAGCAGGCGGTAGTTTCTCAGCGTCTGCACCACCGCTACCCCGTGCTTTTTCGCAGCGTAGTAAACCGATGGCGACAACAATGGAAAAAAATTCTGAACGTGCAACACGTCAAACTTGCGGTCGTGCAACATCCCGTCGACTCGTTTGTACGAAGGCGTGGACCAAAGCGATTCGATCGCTACCTGAATCTTTCCCTTCGCGCTCATCTGCGCATAGTCCACAAGAATCGTCTCGACCGAATGCCCATTGGAACGAAGCATTCTCACTTCCGATTCGTAGCTCTCATCTTCTCCACCGCGAAATTGGTAGCTGTTGTGTAGCATGAGTATGTTCACGATATCGCTCCTCTAGACCACCGCTGACGCAGGTTGATGAGTTGCTGATTCAGGCGCCAGAGGAAACACATCCTTCACTCGCTCGAGTACCGAGCTTCGCACCGGATGGATGAAGAGAAAGTTGTTGATGTAGTCCGGCGATCTGTCTCCGTTCACTGGCAATGGTTCGTCACAGGCCTGAAACTCCTTCACCGAAAACTCCTCAATTCTTCGCAGACGACCTCTGTGAATGAAGTAGCCGTGATAGCCAAACGCCCAAAAGAATTCGAAAACGTCGTGCGGCGAGCCCGCGTGGTGCCGCGCCTCAGACTCGACGATAACAGTGGGTTTGGACGCTTCAGCAATTCCTGCTAATCCTCGAAGCGCGCTCATCTCATGACCTTCCACATCTACTTTGATCGCCCCCACTTTGCCGCGATCTATCGCAAGCATGTCCAGCCGGCGCCGCTCCACCGAGATCGTACGCGTGGCAAACTCCTTGTTCACATCATCCTCGAGCGAGCATCGAGAATCGACATCCCTTCCCGATTGCAGCGGAATATGGAATTCGCAGCGACCGTTCTGGTCGGAAGCGGCGATGTTCAGGATCTTCACCTTTGCCGGCAGAGACCGCTTCAGCCGCTCTACCATTGCCGGATGCGGTTCGATGACGAGGACGCTGTCGCTGTATTTCGCAAAGATGTAAGCATAGATTCCCCGATTCGCACCCACGTCGACTGACAGTTCCGAGCGGCTGCAGATGCAGCGCGCGAGTTTGAGCTCGGGTTCTCCGCGCATGAGCGCCTTCCAGACCACCAACGGCATCAGCAGCTTGTCCGGAATCATTTCCTTGATGGCCATTCCTGCTCTCGAAGTTGACGGATTGCTCCGTGCTATTGCGTGCTCATTACTTGCCGATAGAAGCCGAGCGTCTGCGAGCGAATCGTTTCCCACAAATATTCCTGGGGCATTGGACACTCCAACGGTCTGCGCTGTCGGGCCCACCCAAGAGCAGATTCGAGTGTGGCAGCATCGATCTCTCCGGAGAATGTCCGGATCCAGTCGTTGCCGAAATCGGCGTTCAGTTCTCCCATCGAACCGAGGTCCGGCACCAGGACGGGACGACTGAACGACAGCGCAAGAAGCGCTGCTCCAGAATTCAAAACGTGCCGATAAGGCAGCACAACCAGATCGGCCGACCCGAAGTAGTTCCCGACCCGTGCAGGGTCGATGTGAGCAAGCTCGAGACGCACGCGTGAATCGCGGGCTGCTTCCTTTGCGATAGCCGAACCTAGAGCAGCATGCTTCGGCCGGCCGACGATCAAAAGATGCGCCCGCTCATCCTCGACACCTCGGAATGCCCGCACCAATGCATCCACATTCTTGTAGCCGCGGACCTCGCCAAAGAAGAGAATTACGCGCGCGTCGCTCTCAATCCCGAGCGCGCACCTCGCATCCGGTGGGCACTGCGCATACTGATTGCGGTAGTGACCGTGGCGGATGATCGCGGTGGGTAAGACCCGGAGTCGACTGAATTTTTCAATCGCCAGCTTCAGAGCGGTCTCGGTCAGGCTGATCACACCATCCACGCGGCGAATGAAACGCCGATAGAACATCGTTTCAAGACTGGGATGCAGTTCGTCGTGCGCCTTGAGGTTGTGCACTGTCCACACAATCTTGCCGCCACGCAGCCGAATCCAGACGATCATCGCGAGAAACGCGGTGAGCTTTGCCGATGCGACCGCAGGGTTGCGAATATTCAGGAGCGCTTCGGGCCAGTGGACATGCCAGATGTCGTGACGGCGGCGAAGATTCCACACCGAGAATTCTGCCACCTTCACATCCCCTCCCATCTCGGCATAGAGCGATAACGTATAGGGATTCTGCGGATCGATGGGCCACACAAGCACGCGCAATGGCGCGGCAGAGTACGGCAGAGCATCGGAATTCGAATTGGCGAGGGCGTGGATGGAAGACATTCGTGCGATGCGGAGTGCTTCAAGTTAGTGCTTCAGTATGTAGCCCTGTCCGTTCACGCAAATATGAACTGTTTGGCCCACGCTGACGAGTGCGTTGAAGTTTGGGTTGCCGACGATCGTTACCGGCGCGGGCCCGAAGTTCTTGACGTCGACCGACCATGGACCACCATCGGCGTCAGAAGCCGGAGGGGTCGCAGGAAGATTGACTGTCGCCGGCGCATTACTCAACACTACGAGCGACCCGCCAAAAGATGGCTCAATGGCATTCGTGTGCGGCTTCAAGTGGACAACCGGCTTGTCGTGGATCATGACCGCCTGGGCGGTGATGAAAATCAACGCGAACAAAATGGACTTCATAACAACCTCAGACTCACCTTGATCGGCGATCCCCAATTCACATCTCTAGAAAATTGCCGACACCAGTCGAAAGCCAGATACCGCAGACAATCAGGACGAAAACGCGGGCTCTGCCTCAGCCGGCTGCACGTTGGGCTCCTCATTCATCGCCCGCACTGCCTCACGGGCGGTTCCCGCCAGCCAGTAGCTCGCCGCACAGTACGCAATCCACGGCGTGGTATTCACAACCAGGAATGAATTCTCAGTCAGGTTATAGAGCGCGGTGAAAATGACCAGGAGCAGTGGCCAGGAATACTCCATCTCTCGATTGGTGCGCGCGACACGAAATGCAAGAAGGAAGTTGCGCGACAGGCTGAGAAGAATTAATGCCAGACCCACGATTCCAAGGCCAAGCCACACCTCCAAAAAGCCGTTATGAGCATGAGGCACGGCAGCAACCCAATTCACGGCATCACTCACCCGCTCGCCCTGCCAGCTGTTCCAGAAAGCCGAAAAGCCATACCCTGTGATCGGCCGTTCGCCAATCTGCTGCAGAACGTGCTGCCACAGCGGGATGCGGCCTGACAGCGAAGAAGAGCGACCCACTGCTCCCAGCAGATCTTCAGCGGAGTTGACGATGCAGACAGTCGCAAACATCATCACCGGAACGAGAACCGCGATTGCCGCCAGCAAACGCCGGGT